>JADMIO012752809.1_pt1 | contig 58291 bp, 65 predicted proteins | sample 8958161 | NCBI WGS metagenome assembly JADMIO01 (sample SAMN16585339, study PRJNA669376) | soil metagenome | isolation source: Crop rotation soil | place: USA: Cullars Rotation, Alabama | collected 2011
CCGCGACTTCAAGTCACGTGAATTCCAAGCTTCGGATCCCACTGTGCTGGAAAGTGTCGTCGCAGGTGTCGTGGCGAGACATGGAGTCACGATCGCTCGCCCAGGCCGCGGACGCGCTCGGCAAGCTCGCGACGATGCTCGGCGTACCGGTCGAGCTGCTGTGGGAGAAGATTCCCGGCTTCACCGAGCAAGACGTCAACACGGCGAAGGAGCTCGTGCAGCAGGGCGGCGGGATGGGCGCGCTGATCAAGCAGCTCGAGATGGCGGCGAACCCGAAGCCGGCGCCCGCAGCTGCATAGATGCCGACTCTCGCTGCACGACGACTCACCGAAGCTCACCGTCTGGCGCAGCTGCAGATCGGAGCGTTCACCGTCCGGCGTGTCACCGGGCTCGGAGCAATCCTCGACCCTGAGGATCTCGACGGCACGTTCGAGGACTGGCTCCTCGCGGTGACCCCGATCGTGCAAGCACAACGTCTGACGAGTGCGGAGCTCGCAGCGGCCTACATGCGAGCGCTGCGTTCGATCGAACTCGGTCTCGACGGTACGTTCAATCCGCAACTGGCGGGCCCCGTGGATCTCTCCAGGTTGACAACGTCGATGCTTGTCACCGGTCCGCTGTCCATCCGATCGAACCTCGCGCGCGCGATGCCCGTCGCTCAGGCCATCGACATCGCGCAAGCCCGTGCCGGCGCCGCGGCGATGCGTCACGCGCTCAACGGTGGCCGCGACACGATCGTGCAGAACGTCCGTCAGGACCAACGTGCTGTCGGCTGGGAGCGGATCACGTCCGGGAACGCCTGCGACTTCTGCTCGATGCTCGAAGGCCGAGGCGCGGTGTACTCCGAAGACACCGCCGACTTCGAAGCGCACGACGGCTGCAGCTGCTCAGCAGCGCCCGTCTACCGCTGAGATCCCGTCGCCCGAAACGGGCGGCACCAACCCGAAACGGGAGGCAGTACCCATGTCCGAAACCGATGATCTCGCCGCGGCCAACAAGAAGCTGAAGGACGCCGAAGCCGAGATCGAGAAGTGGAAGGCGCTCTCTCGCAAGAACGAGGAGAGAGCAAAGGAGAACGCAGACGCCGCCGACGAGCTGAAGAAGCTCAAGGAGTCGAGCCTCTCCGATCAACAGAAACGCGACGCCGCCGAAAAGGCACAGGCCGACAAGCTTGCGGAGCTCGAGAAGAGGGCCAACGAGTCCGACGCTCGTGCGCTCCGGGCCGAGGTGGCGGCAGCGAAGAAGTTGTCGCCGGCACAGGCGAAACGCCTCACCGGGACCACTCGTGAGGAGCTCGAGGCCGACGCTGACGATCTCCTCGAGTCGTTCACGCCCAACGAACCCAACGGCGGAGATGGCAACAAGCCTCCCTCCAAGCCGAAGGAGAACTTGAGCGGCGGCGGCGATCCCACCAGCAGTGCGACCGAGATGAACCCCGCCAAGTTGGCCGAGAGCGTCCCGCGTCTCTGAAGTGCCCCGCACGGTGCCGGCCACGGCGACCGAACGCGGTCCCAACCCACTGACCACAGGAGGTCAATGCCGTGGCGAATGAATTCATCAAGGCCGAGCAGGTCGTCAACCAGATGCTCGGCGTGCTCGAGCGGGAGACCGTGCTCGCGCAGTTCGTGTGGCGTGACGCGGTCACGGACTTCCGGGGAGCGAAGAACGACACTGTGTCGCTTCGCGTGCCGGCGTACGTGACGGCCCGCACCCGCGTCCTGCGGAGCGGCACGCCGATCATCGTCGACGGTCTCGACGAGACGAAGGTCGACGTCACGCTCGACACGCACGTCTACAAGGCGATCGGCGTGTCCGACGAGGAGATGACCCTCGACATCGTCGACTTCGGGAACCAGGTCACCGCTCCGGCGATGAACTCGGTCGTCCGCAAGATCGACGACACGATCGGCACGACGATGGCCGACGCCGACCCCGAAGTCACCGTCACGCTCGACGAGGACGACCCGTACCTCGGGCTCGTCGATGCCCGCATCGCGTTGAACAACGCGAGCGTGCCGCCATCGCAGCGGTTCCTCGCTGTCGGGTCATCGGTCGAGGCCGCGATCCTCAAGTCGGACCGGCTGTCGAAGTTCGACTCGACCGGCGACACGCAGAACGCCGCGTTGCGTGAGGCGACGATCGGCCGGATCGCCGGCTTCACAGCCGTGTCGGCTCCCGGGCTCGACCCCGACATCGCGATCGCCGCGCACAAGACGGCTTTCGTGCTGCCGCTCGTCGCCCCGGTCGTGCCGCAAGGCGCGGCATGGGGCGAGACCCGCGCGTGGAAGGGCTTCAGCCTCCGCGTGCTGCGCGACTACGACCCGACCGGGTCGGACGGTCCGCAGGATCGGCTCCTCACCGACGTGTTCACCGGCTCCGGTGTCGTGATGGACCGTGGCACTATCGACAGCGATGGGAAGTTCCAGCCGTCTGAAGACGGCACCGACGACCCGATCCTGATCCGCGCCGTCAAGCTGTCCCTCACCGGCAGCTGATCGTCGTGACGCTGCCTGCGTTCGCTGAGATCGCCGACCTCGAAGCCCGCATGGGCCCGGCCGGTGATGCAACGCGGGCGCAGGCAGCTCTCGACGACGCGTCATCCGCGATCCGTGACGCCGCCGGAAAGACCTGGGTCGACGCTGAAGGCGCGCTCGCGCTGCCCGACGATCCCGCGTCAACCGTCGCCGACACCCTCACGCGGGTGTGCTGCGCGGTGGCGCGGCGCATCCTCGAGAACCCCGACGGCGCGTCAACTGAGAGCGTCGGCGCGTTCTCGCACAGCTTCAGCAACTCCTCGAACGACGTCTACCTCACCTCGGCCGAACGGCGAGCGGTACGACGCGCGGCCGGCGTATCCGGCCTCCGGAGCATCCCGACGACTCGGGGTCTCGTCGGAGCGAACGGCGTATTCGGCGGCCTCGAGACCGACCGCTGCAACCGGGCCGGGATCGTCGACACGACGTACCTACCGGTCGACCCGCCGGGGGAGCCGATCCCCTTCGCCGGTCCTGATGGGTTCTAGCGAGAGGGGCGGAGCATGAAGGAGCTCGAGTTCAAGGGCAAGCCGACCGACGGCCAGATCGTGCAGTACGACGCCGAGACGCGGAAGTGGTATCCGGTCGACTTGCCTGACGGCGGGACGGGGGCAAGTAGCCCCTCTCGGCTGGTGCTCGCGCGCTCGGGTCCGGTCGATGGTGACAGCGACGGTTTCGGTCCCGACGACGTGAACACCGACGCCACGCTCGGCACCGCGATTACCTGGGTGCTCGACGCCGGGTTCGGCTACCACGTCGCCAAGGTCGACGCCGGAACCTACGCCGTGGACTTCACCGCAAGCTGCGATGGGGTCGAGTCGATCGCCGCCGCTGGAGAAGCGTGGGTGCAGGTCAACGTGGGCGCGAACGGACCAGGACCGGGCTACGCGAGCGTGCCGTCGACCGGCTCCGCGAGCGGCACGCAATCCCGTGTCGTGGGCGCATCGGTGACGGTCGAAGCTCGCCGGTCGATCACGGTCGTCATGCCCGCTGACGGTCTGCTCGATTTCAACGTGCAAGCCGATGCCGGGGCCACGATCGCTGACCTGGCCGCGGTCATCACCAAGATCGCGTAGCGCGTACTCAGGCCGGAAGCAGATGACCGTGCGCACGCCGTACACGCAGAAGTGGCGAGACACCGTAAGAGTCGGCGTCCAGTCGTCGGCCGCCGTGCTCGTCCCGCTGCTCTTCGATCGATTCCGGCCGGCGTGTGTCATCGACGTCGGCTGCGGCGAAGGTTGGTTCCTCCGCGAGTTCGAACACCTCGGCGTCGAGACCGTCGGTGTCGACGGGTCATGGGTTGACGGTGCCACCCATGTCGACCTCACTGCGCCGCCGTATCCCGAGCTCGGCCGCCACGATCTTGCGCTGTGCCTCGAGGTCGCCGAGCACGTGCACGAACGCCACGCCGACCAGCTCATCGACTGGCTCGTCGAGCTCGCACCTGTCGTCGTGTTCTCCGCCGCGGTGCCCGGCCAGGGCGGCGAGGGTCACGTCAACGAGCAGTGGCCCGGCTACTGGGCCGACAAGTTCGCCGCCCACGATTACGTCGGCTCGGGCGCGATGCGCTGGACGATCTGGGACGACGAACTCATCGACTGGTGGTACCGGCAGAACCTCCTCGTTTTCGTCCGGACTGATGAGCTCACCGCCAGTGATGCGGCGAGCCTCGATGGCTGTCCAGCGGTCCTGCACCCCGGCATGTGGGCCCACCACGCGGGCGCGCGATGAACGTCCGGTTCGTCGTCCCCCGCCGCGCCGACGGCGGTCACCGCGACCGCCTGTGGGCCTACTGCCAGACCCGCTGGCGCGAAGCGTTCGACTGGCCCTTCGCTGAAGGCCACCATGACGACGGTCCTTTCAACCGTTCCGCCGCGATCAACGACGCTGCCATCGGCGAGTGGGATGTGGTCGTCATCATCGACGCCGACGTTGTCATCGACCCCGAACCGGTGCACGCCGCGGTCGAGCTCGCTGCCCGCACCGGGAACCTCGTGCTGCCGTACACGCGGCGCATGCTCGTCGGCGACAAAGGCACGCAAGCGATCCTCGACGGTTACCAAGGCTCATGGGTCCGCTTCGCGAAGCCCGACTCGAACCGAGGGCACTGCTCCTCTGTCGTCGTCGTGCCCCGCGCGCTGTGGGACCGCGTCGGCAGCTTCGACCCCCGCTTCGTCGGGTGGGGCGCTGAAGACGACGCCTTCCTCGCCGCCTGCTCGCAGTTCGCCGACGTCGAGCGTCTCGCCGGCGACGTGTGGCACCTGCACCATCCGCCGTCACCGGAGAAGAACTTCGCCTCACCGCAGTACCGCATGAACAAGGCGCTCCTCGACCGCTACCAGACCGACACCGAGCGAGTGCTCACCGAGGACCGGAGCGACGACCAGATCGCGATCGTCGTGATCACCAACGGCCGGCGCGACACGCTGGCCAAGACCATCCACTCCGCCGCGCAGATGCTTCACGGGCCGATCGGGCGGCGAGTGATCTGCGACGGATCGAAAGGAGTCCACGGCGCCATCGCCGACGCGCATCCCGAATGGGAGGTCGTCGACACCGGCCAGGACCCCGGCTACGCGCTCGCGATGCGCCGCGCGCAGCAAGTTGCGATCGGGTCCGGTCAGCCGTGGATCGTGTGGCTCGAGGACGACTTCACGTTCAACCAGCCCATCCACCTTGCCGCGATGCAGATGATCATGAACGAGCATCCGGAGCTCGCGCAGCTCGCGCTGCTCCGGCAGGCGTGGTACGAACCCGAACTCGCCGCCGGCGGGATCTTCCAAGCGCACCCTGACCGGTTCGAGCAGCGCGACGGCTACGTCGCTCACCGGGCGTTCTGGACGTCGAACCCGATGCTCACCAGCCGTTCGGTCATGGCACGCCACGAGTGGCCGCTCGGGAAGTGGTCCGAAGGGAAGTTCGCAAGGTTGATGCTCCGAGATCGCGAGCTCGAGTGCGGGTTCCTCGGCACGCTCGACGACCCGCCAAGGGTCACGCACATCGGAGTCGAACGGGCGGGCAATGGCTACTGACACCGTGTCGGTGCTGATCCCGTTCGCCGGCGAGTGCCCGTACCGGCATCGAGCCCTCGCGTGGGTTGTCGCCCGACACGCGGTCCGTCACATCGGATGGGATCTCGAGCTTGCTGTTGTCGACGCTGATCCGTGGCGGAAGGGTGCGGCGCTTGGGCGCGCGTTCCGGCGCACAACTGCCGACATCGTGATACTGCACGACGCCGACGTCTGGTCGGACCAGCTCGGCGACGCGGTGGGTGCAGTGGCCGACGGGATGCCGTGGTCGATCCCGCACTCGCGGGTGCATCGCCTCGACGAATGCGCGACGTGCGCGGTGCTCGAGGGGGCGGAACCCTCGGTGACGTCGGGCCGGGCCGAGCCTGCTTATCGGGGGATCGTCGGCGGCGGGATCGTTGTGCTGCGCCGGGACGTGTTCGAACGAGTGCCCGTCGACCCCCGCTTCGAAGGGTGGGGCCAGGAGGACCAGGCCCACGCGCTTGCGTTGACGGCACTGGCGGGCCCACCGCGTTGTTTCGGTGGCGAGCTGTGGCATCTGTGGCATCCGCCCGCAGCACGAATGACGCGACGGGTCGGGTCGCGCGCATCGCGTGTGTTGCACGAGCGCTACCGGGCTGCGCGTCGCGACCGTGAGCAGATGGAGAAGTTGATCGATGAAGCGCGGGTTCTGCTCGCGGCCGATGAAGCGTTCGAGGAGGCCCGATGGCCGGCAACGTGACAGCACCAGCCGATGACGTCGCAGTCGCCGCCTCCGCGGTCGAGCTGCTCCCCGCTGACGCGCAACGCGACCGGGCGGTGATCCAGAACACCGGGGCCGCGAACATGCGTGTCGGCGTGGGCTTCGTCCCTACTGCGACGAAGGGCCTGCAGCTCGGAGCGGGGCACACGATGGCGCTCGACGTCGAGGACGGCTGCCGGAACCTGATCAAGGGCATCCGGGAGTCGTCGACATCGACGACGGCGTTCGCGTACGGGGTCGACTGATGCAGGTCACCGAACACCGCGACACCAGCAGCGGTGAAGGTGGCGCCGTCGACTCGGTCAACACCCAGACCGGCGATGTTGTCCTCGAGGCCGCAGATGTGGGCGCGGCGGCGGAGACGCACGCAACCACTCACCAGGACGGCGGCGCCGATGAGATCGCCCTCGACGCGTCACAGATCACGACCGGCACGCTCGCCGACGCTCGGATCCCGTCAGCGATCGCCCGCGACACCGAGGTCACGTCAGCCGTCGCGGCCGAAGCGACCGCTCGCTCGTCGGCCATCACGGCGGCGATCGCTGCACTCGTCAACTCCGCTCCGGGGACGCTCGACACGCTCGCTGAGATCGCGACCGCGCTGGGGAACGACCCGAACCTCGCGACGACGCTGAGCTCGTCGATCGCAGCGAAGCTCGCGACCGCAGGTCACGACGCGAACTCGGTCATCGCTTCGATCGCCGGCACGCTCGCCGACCTCGATGTGCCGGCGTCGACGTTCCTCGGCCGGAAGGCCGCCGGGAATCTCGTCCCGATGACCGTCGCCGAAGCGAAGACGCTGCTCGCGATCGCCTACGCCGACGTCTCAGGACTCGGGACCGCGGCGCAGCACAACCACGGCGACTACGACGCCGCGGGAACGGCAGCCGGGCTGATCTCGAACGCCGCGTACGACGCGACGGCGTGGAACGGCGACTCGACGCACGCGCCGTCTAAGGACGCGGTGCGGGACAAGATCGAAGCCCTTTCGGGGGCAAGTGTGCTGTTGACTGGCGACCAGTCGGTCGACGGCGTCAAGACCTTCACGAGCGCCCCCGTCGCCCCAAGCCTCAAGGCAACCGGCAAGACCGGCCTCACCGATCACACGGTCGAACTCGCGGGCGGCGCCGCGTCAGGTGCGCCCACAACGGGCACGCACGTCGCGGGCGAGCTTGAGGTCGACGCGCTCGGGTTCCCGTGGTACTGCACGGTCGGCGGCACACCGGGCACCTGGATATGTCTCGCCTCGGGCCGCGAGATCAGCTACGTCGAGAACGCCGGGGCGGGCGGCACCGATTCGACCACCTCGCTCACGTTCGTTGATCTCCCCGCAAATCCGATGTCGATCGCGCTGCCCGTCCTGCCCGTCCCGTGCTACCTACACTTCTACGCTCCCGCGAGCTCCGGTACAGGTGCTAGCGCGTCGCCCGCGAACAACACAAGCGGTGACGGGATCGCGGTCGTGATCTTCGACGGGACCAACTACTTCAGCGGCGACCGTTGGATCTCGACCGGCAACAACGTGTCCAAGTCGCTCGAAATGTGGGCTCGTATCCCCGCCGGCACCGCAGCAGCGACGTACAAGATCCAGATCGCGGCGGTCACGGGCGGCACGGCCCGCCTGCTGGGTGCCGCCGCAGAGAAGCGGATCATCTTCCGTGCCATCACCGCCTGATGCCGTCGATCCAACTGGCGGTCAGCGGCCCGACCGCTTCGCAGAAGTACGTCGCCTATAAGCCCCGCGAGTACAAGCCGGACGGCACGAAACGGTGGATCGTCTACCTCCACTCGGCGAGCCTGTCGTCGTATTCACATCTCACTTCCGCTGGGGCGGGGGCGGGGAAACTCCTTCAAGCGGTCGGTGATGTGTTCCCGATCATCGCGATTGACGGGGGCACGATCCCCGGTTCCGGCACCGACGACGGCACCGAAACGTTCGGCAACACCACGGCGGTCAACCGGATCGCCGACGCGGTTGCGTGGGTGATCGATCCGGCGAAAGGTGGCGGCAAAACCGACAAGGTGATGCTGATGGGCACATCGCAAGGCGCGGCGGGGATCGTGAACTACGCGAAGGCGAACCCGACGAAAGTCGCTGCGATGGTCGGCGTGTTGCCTGTGTCGGACTTGCAGAACTCGCGGGTGAACGACTGGGGGCCAGGACTGCGAGCCGTGATCGACGGGGCGCACGGAGTTACCTACCCGGCCTCGCTGCCCGCTGGTGTCGACCCGGCAACCAACTACTCAGGCGCGTCGGGCATCCCTCTCAAAGCGTTCTACCTCCCCTCCGACGCGACGGTCCCGCACTCGACGGTCACTGATCTGTGGGTGACGAAGTTGGGCGGCACCGAACAGGCGATCTCGCCCGATGGTGCCCACTCGGACGCCGCGGTCGGCAACGTGCCCGTCAGCGATGTCATCTCGTTCCTGCTGCCCTACGCCGCGTAAACGCATAGCGCGTACTCGGGGCAGCTTGACCGGATCCAAGGAGGCGCTGTGATCCCTGCACATCTCCTCCCGCTCACCGTCACCTGGCAACAACCAGGCACCACGACCGACGGCTACGGCAACGAGATCGACGACTGGTCCGACGGCGTACGCACCGACACCGAGATCGCCGCCTACATCGAACAACGCTCCACGAGCGAGACCCGCGACGGGACCACCCGCACCACCGGGCTCCTCTTCGTGACCAACGAGCTCGATGTACGAGCAACACACCGCGTCGTTTGGGATGTCAACACCTTTGAGATCGACGGCGACTGCGGCGTGTTCCACACACCGACCGGGCCGCATCACCTCGAGGCGAGCCTCTTGAGGGTCTCGTGAGGCCAGGCGAGTTCGAACTCGACATGGCGGGCATCGCCAGGGTTCTCAACGACACGCAAGCAGTCGATGCGCTCGAGCGCCGCACGGCCCGTGTTGTCGCCGAAGCGCGAGCCACCGGCCCGCGCGGAGAGCACGCCGGCGTACACGAGATCGACACCATCGCCGTCGGCGAGACACACCACACCGACGACGGCGCGGTCGTCGATATCGACTGGCCATCGCACGTGTGGCACATCATCACCTTCGGATCGATTCACAACCCGCCGTACCACCCGATCGAACGCTCCGCGCAGAACAACGGGCTCAAAGTCATTGACGCGCGCGGAGGTGGACGATGAGCGACCTGCTTCTGCTCCCCGACATCGAGGCGCTCCTCAAGAACTTCCTCCTCGATCAGGACGAAGTCACCGCGTTCTTCGCCACCGGCTTGGACATGGCCGACGGCAACCCGATCACCGACCCGCCGCTCGATCGCGTCTACTCGGTCATGCCGAACACCAAGATCTTCCCGCTCGTGCGCATCTCGAGCTTCGGTGGCGTACCCCGCACACGCAAGCCCCGCTACACCGGCGCACCACGCGTGCAGCTCGACGGATTCGCGCACCGTCGCGACGTCGCCCGCGCGCTCGTCGAAACATGCGCGGCGGTCATCGCCGCCCGCATCACCGGCGTGCACGACGAAGGGATCGTGTCCGGCGCCGACGTCGACGAGCCGTTCACCGGTGACAGCGCCTTCCCGAAGCTCCAGATGAAATCGGTCACCGCCACCATCTACACGCACCCCGGCCCGCTCGCCGGCTCCTAGTTCTTCACCGCTGTACTGCAGTCGAGGGCCCGCCACGTCCGGCGGGCCCTTTCGTTCCCAACATGGAGGTCCCCATGACCCTTGCCTACGACCCTCTCGAGGAAGTCATCGCCGGCTTCACCCACGTGTTCGTCGCCGATGTCGGCACGCCACGTCCCGACAGCTTCGACGAAGGCGACTTCGCGGCGTGGACGCATCTCGGTCTCACCACCGAGGACGGTGTCCGCCCGTCGCACAACAAGACCACGTTCGACGTGAAGTCGTCGCAGCGGTTCTACCCGGGCCGCCGCGGTGTCTCGTCGATCGAGCTGCAGATCGAGTTCGACCTGCAGCAGTGGAACAGCGAGACGCTGATCCTCGCTCTCGGCGGCGGCACCATCGAAGACGCCGGCGGCGGCCTCGTGAAGTTCACGCCCGCAGACGAGTCGTTCATCGACGAGCGCGCGCTTCTGCTGCACACCGTCGACGGCGACAACCAGTACCTGTGGGGGTACTCGCGGACCACGAACACGAAGAGCTTCCAGTCGTCGTTCGTGCGCACCGCCGAGGCGGCGCTCCCGATCGGGATGTCGGTACTCGACCCCGGCGACGACGTCGCGTTCGACATCCTCATCGACAACGCGGCCTTCCTCGTCGGGTCCTGATGGGCCACGTCGATCTCGACGCCGCCCGATCAGAAGCTCTCGCGAAGCCGAACACCGCCAAGTTCAACGGCCGCGTCTTCACGCTGCTGCCGTGGCTGCCGATCGACGCCGCGCTCGCGTACAGGCGAGCGTTCATCGAGCCGGCCGAGGACGATGCGGAAGCGACCGAGGCGATCTTCGAGTTCGCGCGGCTCGTGCTCGCCGACGTGGCCGACCTCGACGCGTTCCGTCAGGGCCGGCCGTCCCGCGAAGAGGTCAGGGCGCTGATCGGCGCGTTTGTCCCGGACGGTGACGCGGGGGAATCGTCGCCCTCGCGGCGCTCCTCACCGAAAGGTGGGAAGCGCTCGAGGGCGACTTCGCCGCGTACTACCAAGTCGAGCTAGCCGACGCGCTGTGGGTGCAACGCAAGAGCGTCAGGTGGCTCGGTGTCCGGATCCGCCAGCTCCCGCCTTCAGCTCGCCTCCACATGGAAGCCAACGGCGGGTGGACCCACACCGATCATCTCCTCGCGCTCAACATCGAGGTCACGCACGCGGTGATGCGCGCCGTCTACGACTCGATCCCGATGAAGCCGGGGCGACGGCAGCGCATCGAACCACTGCGCGTGCCGCGTCCCGGACAGCAGAAGCCGAAGAAACGGCGCCGGCTGAGCCCTGTCGAGTTTCTTCAGCGCATGAAGGGAGGGTGACCCATGGCGAATGAGCGCATCGGCAAGGGCATCCTCGAGGTCGGCTTCGACCCCAAGCAGGTCGAGGCGGCCGGCAAGGAGCAGCTCCTTCCCTCAGCGAAGCGTGTTGCTGGCGACATCACGTCCGTGTTCGCCGCAGTGAAGATCGGCGGGTTCGCGAAGGATGGCATCGAGGAGCTCAAGCAGGCGCAAACCGTCAGCGCGCAAACCGCCGTCGTGCTGCGGAACCTCGGCTCGGCAGCTGGCACGTCAGTCGACGAAGTCGACGCGCTGTCGAAGTCGATGCTTCAGCAGTCCGGTGTGGACGACGAGCTCGCCAAGTCGGCCGAGAACACGCTGCTCCGCCTCGGCGTGCAAGGCGACGCGTTCCGTCGCGCGACACAAGACGCGAACGATCTCGCGCAGTCGTTCGGTGACATGGGTTCGGACGCCGAGCTCCTCGGCAAGGCGCTTGCTCATCCCGAGCAGGCCGCCCGGTTACTGAAGCCGGCGATCGGCGGGCTGACCGACGCCCAGCTTGCGTCGATCAAGGCGTTCCAGGATCACGGCGACGCGGCAGGCGCCGAGGGTGTGATCCTCGACGCCGTCGAAGCGAAGGTGAAGGGCGCGGCCGCGGCGTTCGGCGAGACGTTGCCGGGCCAGGTGAAGATCGCCGAAGAGTCGATGAAGAACATGAAGGCCGAGCTCGTCGGCGGTGCCGCGCCGGCGCTGGTGTTCGGAGCGAAGGCGGTCACGTTCCTCACCGACGAGTTCGACAAGCTTCCCGACAGCGCCCAAGCCGCAGTCGGCGGCGTCGTTCTCGTCGGCGGCGCGACGACCGCGGTCGCTCGGCCGATCGGTGACGTCGTCCGCTTGTACTCACAGTGGAAGGACCGCTCCGAAGAAGTCACGGCGGCGACGTCTGAGCTTGCTGCCGCGGAATCGTCCGAGGCTGCAGCCTCCGCTGCCGGCGCCGCCGCGAGCGCGAGTGCGACAGCAGTCACCGCCGCATCGGCGGCCGCGTCGAACGAAGCGGCGGCCGCGGCGCTGCGGCGCGTTGTGTCGAACGAGCAGATCGTGTTCTCCGATGCCGCGGTCGCAGCGGCCGAGCAGGCCGCGTTCGACGCGCAGATGCAACGTCTCGTCTCGAATGACGCTCTCATCGCATCCGACGCCGAGCTCGCCGCCGCCGAAGCAGCAGCTGCAGCGGACACCGCCGCCTACGCAGCGTCGGTCGGACTCTCGGGCACGGCGACGCTCGGACTCGGCGGGGTACTCGCTCTCGCCGCTGCCGGCGCCGGCACAGCGATCGGCGTGTACTCCGCACTGTCGGACGTGTGGTCGAAGAACACCAAGGGCGTCGACGACTACACGAAGGCCCTCGAGGCCAACACCGGCGTCCAGGACGAGAACGTCGACGCCGTCACGGCCAACAAGGTTCAGCAGTCCGGCGCGGCGGACATCGCGCGCCAGGCCGGCGTGTCGTTCCGCTCGCTGTTCGACTCCGTCCGCTCGGGCAACGAGGACTGGGGCGCAGCAGAGCGGGCGATCGGAAGCTGGTCGAAGGGTGCCGGGCTCGCGTCGGTGCAGGGCCACGACCTCGCCGACGCTCTTCGCTCCGCCGGGCTCGATCAGAGCGAGTTCGGCCGCCAGCTCATCGCCGGCGCAGAGGCGGGCAAGATCAACGGCGAGCAGGCCGACAAGCTTCTTCACAACATGGAGGGCCTGCACAACGGCTACCAGGACGCCACCGCGGCCGCATCCGACAACAAGGAAGTCACCGACGCCGTCGCTTCAGCGACCGACGACATGGGCGAATCCTCGGAAGAGGCTGCCGCGAAGATCGACGCGCTCGCGAAGGCGCAGCAGGGGGCTGCAGGGCTCATCGACGATCTGTCCGCCGCGATGGACCGCCAGTACGAAGCCGGGCTGAAGAACACCGATCAGCTGTCGAACTACGAGGGAACCGTCGACGATCTCGTGAAGTCGCTCTCGGGCGACCCGGACAAGGTCTCAGGTCTGCAGGACGCGATCGCGGACGGCAATGACAAGGTCGCGTCGTCCGCGCAAGACGTCGCCGATGCGCAGCACAAGCTCGACGAGCTTCGCTCAGGCGGCAAGGCGACAGCCGATCAGCTCGCCGCTGCTGAACGTCGTGTCACCGACGCGCAAAAGCAGCACGACCGGGCCATTCGCGATCTTACCAAGACGCAGCAGGATCTAAGCGACGCGCAAGCCGACGGCGTGTTCACGCTCGACGTCACCACCGAGAAGGGCCGCGAGAACGTCAAGGCCGCTGAGGACACCGGCCGCGCCATCAAGGATCTGATCGTGCAGCGGTTCAAGGACACCGGCTCGGTGCAGTCGGCGATCGAAACCGGCAACGAGTACGTGCAGAACCTCAAGGATCAGCTCGCCGCCGCCGGGTACAACGAGGATCAGATCTCGCAGATGATCGACGTGATGAACCTGACCCCTCAGGACATCACCACGACGTTCACAAACAACGCAGCGTCGCAGCAGCTCGTGATCGGCGAGTACCTCAAGCTCCTCGACGACATCCCGCCGAAGCAGCAGCACCTCATCGAGACGTACATCGACATGGAGAAGTACAACGAGGCCAAGACGCTGCTCGACTTCCTGACCGGCAACTACACCGACGTCAACCTCGCTGTGACTGTCGCCGGCCAGCCGCACCGTGCTGCCGGTGGTCCTGTCGGCCCGAGCGAATCGTTCGTCGGAGCGGAGCAGGGCTACGAGATCCTCTGGAAGAACGGCATGTACCAGGCACCACCACAAGGCGGTTACGTGATGTCGCACGCGCAGTCGGCCGCGTTCCTCGCCGGTATGGCAGCTCCATCGGTTAATGCCGCTGGCATCAACATCAACGGTCCGATCAACGTCACCGGCAAGGACGCCCCCTCCGCGCTCGAGCAGCTCCCCGCCGTGCTCAAGCAAGGCATCCTCTCCGCCCAGATGGTGTCGAGCTGATGCCCCTTGTACTCGGCGACGAATACCTCGAGATTGACAGCATCGCCCTCCCTTCCGGCGGTCCACGGAACGCGTGGATCCTCGTCGAAGTCGCGCCGCTGTGGGATCTCGCCGACGAGAAAGGCGACGACGTCGACGAGCTCGGCGTCGACGGTTCCCGCGGCTACCCGCTCCTGCGGACCGGGACGCTCTACTCGGTCGGGTTCGACCTGTTCGGCGATTGGGACCGCGACGGCGACTACGTCTCCGGTATCGATGCGCAGCGCGCGCAGCTGTGGGATCACCGCGAGTACATCAAGGCCAACATCGCCGGCCGCTCCGCCGACAGCGACGGCGCGCGCGATCTTGTGCTCCATCTTCCCGACGGTGGTACCGCGACCGGCCGCGGGAAGATCGGCCGCCGTCTGCATCTCGCGCCGACGTCGCCGATCTCGGTGAACGGCACGTTCCAGATCAAGATCCTCGAGGGTGAGCTCACCGAGATCGGCTCATGACGCTCACGTTCGACGTGTACGACCGCGCCGACCTCACGACCCCGGTCGGGACGCTGAATCGGCTGGTGTCGTTCGACGGGCATGTGATCGCCAACGACACGCCAGACTCGAAGCTGATCGTGCAGAACGACACCCCCGATCTGTGCACCCGCGGCCGGATCGTCACCGTCACCGTCGACGGCACCCCGGGCTACTCGTTCATCGTGAAGAAACGGTCGCGGCGCAAGATCGGCAAGTCCGCCGACCAGCTGAAAACGACGATCGTCGGCCCCGACATCGGTGCCATCACCGCCGAGGCGGAAGTGTTCCCGACACTCGGGTTCGGCAAGAAGCCGTGGGCGCACACCCGCACGTTCAGTTTCGCGTCACCGCAATACACCCCCGACGGGGCATGGATCGTGCCGACCGTAATCGTGCCGACGGTCATCGACACGTCGTACGGGTACACCGGCAAGCCTGACGGGTTCTGGGGGCTCGGCGAACCGTGGATCGGCCCGTCATCGGGCGACGACAGTCAGGCGCCGTTCGGGTACAACTACTTGCTCTACGACTTCACGCTCGACGACGACACGCTCGTCGCGTTCGGGATGGCGGCCGACGACCGGGCGCTTGTGTTCCTCGACGGGTTCATCCTCGCGAACATCGACCCGAACACCGACCCCGCATCTGGCTATGCGACCACCACGAAACGAACGGTGCTGCTCTCCGCGGGAGCGCACCGGGTCGGGGTGAAACTCATCAACGATCTCGGTGACGTCGACCCCGGCTTCGGGGAAGGCTCCACCGTGGCGGGGAACCCGACAGCATTCGTGATGACCGCGTGGGCGGCCGAGCCGCAGGGCAAGCTCACCGGCCGGCTGTTCGGCACCGCGGACTACGCCGACTGGCTGATCCTCGAGTACCCCGACACGGCGCCGGGGATGACGATCACCCAGATCGCCGGGGTGATCCTGACCGAGAACCAGGATGCCGGGTACGTCCCCGAGCTCGCAGCCACGTTCACCGACACCGCCGACACCGACAGCAACGCGATGGATCAGCTCGAGGCGGTGACGGTCGGGAACTTCGACAAGCTCCGCAAGTTGTTGGGCGACTGGTACGCCGCCGGCTACTGCGAATGGTCGGTCGGGAACCCGGGCGGCAGCTCGTTGCCGTTCAACCTGTGGAAGTTCGGTGAGCGGGGGGGAGCGTCGGCCGCGGTGTACGAGAACACCGGCGACATCGCGACGACGAACCTGGCGTCGCTCGACGAGGAATCCGCCGATCTCGCCGCTGACGTGTTCGGGGTGGAGTGGGCGGGCGGCCCGCCGATCCTGGTCGGGACGGGCACGAGGCTCGGCTATCTGCAGACCGACGCGGCGACGCTCGCCGAAGCGACCGCACGGGGAACGCAGGCGGTCGCGGTCGGCGCCGCGAAAGCGATGCATGTGATCGCGGTCGACCCGATCGGCGCGGATGATGTGCCGTTGCGCGACTTCCCCGTCGCGGACAGCGTGACCGTCGTCGATCCCGACGACGGTGATCTGGTGTTGCGGGTGAACGAGATCGGGTTGACGGCGGGGCAGAACCGGACGAGCTGGGCGCTCGCTGTCGGTGACGTGCTGGTCGCCGATGAGGAACGCGTGCGGCGCATGTTGGAGCAGCGCGCGGGCGGGTCGAACGGGTTGACGGCGTCGGGGCCGATCGGTGATCTCCCGCGGTTCGGCCGGCAGCAGACCGGCGGCTCGGTGCCGTGGAACCCGTCGCCCGTCGCGACCGGCGAAAGCCTCGAAGACACGGTGCCGCAGTCGGGGAACCTGTACGCGTTGAAAGTTGTCGCGTCCCCCGGTTCGGTCACCACCGCGACCGATACGACGTTCGAGTTGAACATTTCCGAGGACGGTGGCGTGTCGTTCACCGACATTCTCGTCGACCCCGACACCGGCTCCGCGGGGATTCTGGAGGCGGGGACGATGGAGAAGCTGATCCCGATCCCCGATCCGGTACCGGGCGGCTTGTACGCGACGTATTGGGTGACGGGCGGCAAGACCCGCCAGAAGTTCAACCTGACCGCGTTCGATTCGGCGATCACGGGGTTGACGTTCACGCCGATGTACCTGTCGTGAGCCTCTACAGCGACATCCTCGCTGACACACCGAAGGCGTACTGGCCCATGCAGGAAACCTCCGGCACGACGCTGGCTGACGCCACCGGCAACGGCCACACCGCGACACTGACCGCGCCCTACACCCTCAACGCGCACACCGGCCCCGATTGCGCGGGGCCGACGAACCGGTCTGTCGAGTTCGCCTACGGCGGCTCCTATTTCGGGGGCGGGTACGCCGACGCCGCGAACCTTCTGCAAGGCAACGTTGACGCGTCGATCGAGCTGTGCGTGTTCTTCCACTCCGGCTCTTTGGCGAACGTGCCGACGCTGATCTGCCAGCGTGACGGCCCCTCTGGCTTGGGTTTCCAGCAGGGCTTCGTTATCGAGCCTCTTGCCGACGGGTCGCTCATCGCCCGTTGGGCGGTCAGTGCCGGGGCGTTGTCGTTGGCGGGGGCGGTCAAAGAGGGTTGCTGGAATCATCTGTTCGTCGAGCACAAGGCGTCGACACAGCTCGTCAAGGGGTGGGTGAACGGGTGTCCAGGGCTGTCGTTCACCACATCCGGTTCGCTCGCGAATCAGCCGCTCCGCCTCGCCGCTGATCCGGTCGGCCCCGACGCATCTCATCATCATCTCGACGGCTACCTCGCGCATGTCGCGGTGTACGACCATCTCGGCCCCGGCGACGCGGTGCTGCAAGCGAGGGCGCGAGCGTTGTGCGGCCGATGCACAGGTCTGTGCGAACCCGCGGGCGGCTGGCATGTCGGCCGGATCGTCTGGTCCTAACCCCGACACCGGAGGTCGAAGAACGATGCCGATCTCCCCGCTGGCCGACAAGGTCATCCTCACCCGCTACCACCACGACGGTCCCGGCTCGAACGGCCCCATCACCCGGCTGGTGATCCACGCCACCGTCTCACCCACCAAACCGGGCGGGGCGGAAGCGAACGCCCACTACTTCCAATCCGCCGCCGCCGGCGGTGCTGCCCACTACGTCGTGGACGTCAGCGAGTCGGTGTGCTGCGTCGACGAAGACCAGAAAGCCGCGCATGCCCCCCCGAACGCCGGAAGCATCGGGCTCGAACTGTGCGACCCGCAATCGGGTGATCCGAGCCGCTGGCAGGACGCCGACCATCAAGCGATGCTGCTCAAAGCCGCCCCGTTGTGCGCCGACATCTGCGCCCGTCATTCGCTGCCAATCGTGTGGCTCGACGTTCCCGCCCTGTTGCGTGGCGACAAAGGGATCACGTCACACGCGAACGTTGCCGCCGCGTGGCGGCAGTCGGATCACACCGACCCCGGCCCGGACTTCCCGGTCGGCCAGTTCCTCGCGCTCATCTCACCCGCAACGGAGGACGACGACGTGACCTACCTCTACGTGAAGAAACCGAACTCCGGCGATGTGTTCGTCGCCCGCCACGGCGAACCCCCCGTCCACGTCGGCAGCAAAAATTTCGGGTTCGAAGCCGCCGAAGCGATGGCCCGCTACCAAGGCGACAAGCTCATCCCGTCCACCGACGGCACCGACATCACCGACGCGAACGGCAAGACCCGCAAGGTGCTCGTCCTCGACTCCACCGAATCGCAGCAATGGTTCGGCATCTGAATGACGACCTGTCGGCGGGCGACATCACGGAGGGCGGGATGAGTGAAAGCAGCACTGATCTTCTCGCCTCTCCCCGCCATCATCGTCGCCCAAGTCTCCGACCCGTCATCCGGCTGGGGATCGATCCTCACCGCCTACGGCACCGCCGCACCGTTCGCGCTCCTATGCCTGTGGCAGATCAACCGTCTCGCCGGCGAAGTGAAAGAACTCCGCGGCGAGAACATCCGACTGTCCGAGAAGGTCATCGACGACATCGTTCCCGCGGCGATCAAGCTCACCGACGCGGCCACCGAAGCGACCCAGGCACTGCAGGGCGCGACCGTGATGATGCACACCCTCGCCGGGCGCGGGATGGACGCCGAAACGCAAGGCCGGTTCACGCGGCTGCTCCGCAAGGTCGAACGCAAACTCGACGAGGAGGACGACGCATGACGATCCTCGACCGGATTCGAGGACGCCGTCTCGGCACCCGCACCGCCGAAACGCTGGCCCGGCTCGACGTCATGGTCGAAGTCCTCGAAGGCGCGACGACTCGCCTCGAAGCGTCCGCGAAGACCCTCGACAACATCACCAACCGCCACCTCGAGGCGCTCGAAACGAACGGGAGCGACGATGCCGAGGCATGACCTGACCAACGAACAGATCCTCGCCGATCTCGAATCGAGCGACCCGGTCGTCGTGCTCCGCGCCGTGGGCCGCACACTCCCCGGTCTGCGCTCGGAGGTGCGCACCGCCCGCGTGTCGTGGCGGTTCACCGCAGTGGTCGTCGTGATCGCGATCGGGCTCGGCGGATGGCTGATCTACCGCACCAACGACGCCGCCCACAAAGCCCAGGACGCCGTCGACGAGCTCGTCGCGACACGGGCGTCCTCGCGGGCCGGCTTGTGCGCCGCGATCAACGACATGCGCACCAAGCACAACCACTTCGTGCAGACCGCGATCGACGAACGCCAAGCGCTCATCGACAGCGTCAACCAAGGCAACACCACCGCCGAGCAGAAGGCGGCGTCGACGACGTTCTTCCAAGCACAGATCGAGAACTACCGCACCGACCTGCTCGCCACCGTCAACTGCGACGACCCCGCCGCGCTCGCCGCGCTCTTCACCAAGCCGGGAGGCTGATGCATGTACTCGCTCAAGACGCTGGTCAACCAGGAGCCGTCCCGGATCACCGCCGCGTTCGGCCAGATCCTCACCACCGTCGGCGTGCTCGGCTGGTCGCCGCTCACCGACCAACAGAACCTCGCGATCGTCGGCACCCTCAACACCGTCCTCGTGCTGCTCTACATCGCGCCGCGGGTCGTGTCCGCCGGAAAGCTCGATGAGATCCACGACGCGCAGCTCGAGGCGATCGATCTCGGCAAGCAGCTCGCGCCGCCGATGAAGGCTGCGCCGGTCAAGGCCGCGGCGAAGAAGGCGGCGAAGTGATTCGCGCGCTGCTGCCCGGCCTCGTGATCGCAGGCACCGCCATCGGGCTCGTCGGCCTCGGCGCGATCGTGTTCGCCCGGCTCTTCCAATGGCTCGACGACACCCTCCATGGGGTCGCCGTCACCAACTGATCGCTTCGCAGCAGCGAGCGAACGACAGCCCCTCGGCTCCCTCCCCGGCGAGCCGAGGGGCTTCTTCGCGCTCCTAGTAGAACTCGCGCTCCGGTTCGAACGCTCCGACTCCAGGGCGCTTCAGCACACAGACGAGATCGTTCCCCGTCAGGTTCGACCATGTCTTCACGGTTGTGGTCATCGACACCAGCTCCCAGCCCTCAGCTCCAAGTCGATTGAGCCGATTCCGTAGATCCCCGACGTCGGGATTCTTGAGTGTCTCAACCAAGTACTCCCACGGCTCCGCCATTGCGGCGACGCTACCGTGCGGTCACGCCACGGCGCTCGGGATGTGGGGCCCGGGGCTATCAATCAAAGGGTTCGGTGGCTCCCGCCGCCCACGGAAGCCACCGAACAATCTGACGTTGTCCGCCTGCTGCGACGCAAGAGCACGAGCGGGACCGCCAGAAGAACTACGCCGCGTCACCACCGGTGTAGGAGCGGCCGTCCATGATCAGCCGCAACTCCCCCACCTGGCCGCGCAGGTAGATCTCCGTCGATCGGACCGACCGATGGCGAAGCGCCTGCTGCACCGACCGCACATCCTTCGTCCGGGCCAGCATGTCGTGAGCCGCGGTGTGCCGACACGAGTGCGGCGTCCTCGAGCTGTCCCCCGGTTGCTTGATCCCCGCGTCGACCATCGCGTCGTGCACGAGCTCGCTGATCGTGTTCGGCGCCATCCGCCCGTGTTTGCGCACCCGGTTCCGCACGAGCGGCCCGTGCTGATGCCCGGCCTCGGCGAGGTAGTGCATCAGGATCTTCCATGTCTCAGACGTGATCGGCAACAGATCGACGTGCGCGCCTTGGCCGCCCTTCGATCGGATCAGCAGTGACCGTTCTGCGTAGTCGAGGTCCTCGACGTCGAGCCGCGATATCTCGATCCGCCGCAGCCCCTCCTGCAACATGAGCGACACGATCAGCTGTGACCGACGATCGCGCGACGCCGTCGCCATGAGTGCACGCGCCTCGTCCGGCCGTAGCCGCTTCGGAATGCCGTCTGGTACGCGCGGCGCGTCGATCGCGAGCGTCGGGTCCTTGACCATGAAGCCATGAGCGAGGCACCAACGGCAGAACATCCGCAGAGTCGACAGTCGAGCTCGGCGATACGCGGCCGACAGATGTGGCTGCTGCATCCACCGCTCGACGTGATGCCGTCGCACCTCCCGCGGATTGGCGGGAGCGAACGACACGAACGACGCGAGCCGAGCTCGAGTCTGTTCCGCCGAGCGGTCGTTCAGGAAGCCGGCGGCGTGCCGGTCATGGGCATAGCGCAGCGCGAGCGCGCTGACGGTCGATACGGACATTCGGTGAGGACCCCCAGGCTGTTGAGCCCGCGCCGCCGGGGGTTCTAGTACGTTGCCGCGTCCGCCGCTCACGATCGTGTCCGCTCAGGCCGCTGTGACGAGCCGCAGGTGGCCGCGAGCAGGCTTTCGAGTCATCTGGATGGTCGCGCCGAACACGTTGCGGGAAGAACCCGATCGATGGATCGTCACGAACGGCAAGGGCGAGACGCTCACCATCTCGATCGACGAGATCGTCCTCGACAGCACCCACGAGCTCGGAATCGACCCGGGGCTACAGAAGGACGGCGTCGAGGCAACGCTCCAAGAGCTGCTGTCACTCAACTGCGAGTCGATCGCACCCGGTCTTCGTCTCGTACGACGCGAGCACCCGACCGACATCGGTCCAGTCGACCTGTTGTGTCGCGACGCCGAGGGTCGCGCGGTCGCGATCGAGGTGAAGCGACGTGGCGAGATCGATGGCGTCGAGCAACTCACGCGCTACCTCGAGCGCCTGAACCACGACCCGATGCTGCGGCCGGTGCGCGGCATCCTCGTCGCCCAAGTCGTGAAGCCGCAGGCCCGGGTGCTCGCCGCGAGCCGGGGGATCGATTGGGTCGAGGTCGACTATGACGAGCTCAGGGGACTCGAATCCGACGCATTGCGCCTCTTCTGATCAAGTCCGGCAGCGGCGCCGTCGATGAGGCACCCGTGAGGCACCGCGCGGGGCTCGCGTTCGTCATGTTCGCCGTCCTGTTGATGGCGCCGCTGGCGGAGGCGTCGCCGCTCCCGGCCGCTCCCAATTGCCCGATGTTTCCGGCGAACAGCTTCTGGCATGCCGAAGTTTCCAGCCTGCCGCTGCATCCGAAATCGAACACGTATGTCACCTCGATCGGTTCGGGAGCCCACGTGCACGCCGACTTCGGCGCGGGACTGTGGGACGGCGGACCGATCGGCATCCCGTACAACGTCGTCGGCGCGGACCAGTCGACGTCGACCGTGCAGTTCGACTACGACGACGAGAGCGATCACGTCCCCTATCCGATCCCGTCGGACCCGCTCATCGAAGGCGGACCGAGCTCGGGCGGCGATCGCCACATCCTCATCGTCGACAGCGCGCGCTGCCATCTGTACGAGCTCTACAACGCCTACCAGAACAACGGTTCGTGGACCGCGGGTTCGGGTGCGACGTGGGATCTGAACAGCAACGCGCTGCGGCCGGACACGTGGACGTCTGGCGATGCCGCGGGTCTCGCGATCCTCCCGGGGCTCGTGCGCTACGACGAAGTCGCGGCGGGTCACATCGATCACGCGATACGCGTCACGGTTCCTGCGAGCGACCGCATGCACCTGTGGCCGGCGCGTCATGACGCGGGCAGTGCGAATTCGAACCTGCCGCCGATGGGGCTGCGCATCCGGTTGAAGGCGTCGTTCAACGTCGCGGGCTATCCGCACGACGATCAGGTGATCCTGGAGGCGATGAAGACCTACGGGCTGATCGTCGCTGACAACGGATCGCCGTGGTACATCAGCGGCGTTCCCGACGAGCGGTGGGACAACGACGCGCTCCATCAACTCGGCAACGTGAAGGGCACCGACTTCGAAGCGGTCGACGCGTCGAGCCTGGAACTCGATCCGAACTCCGGCGCGACCGGCGAGGGCGCGCAACCGCCGCCGCCCTCACCGCCCCCGTCAACCGAACCGGCAGACCCCGTTGTCGATGACCACGGTTCCCCCGGGACGCCGAGTCTGAAAAACGGCCTCCCCGTCCCCGGTACGCCAGATGGAGATGGTCAACTCGTCACCGGGGAAGACGGGGGAAGTGAAGCGAGCCTCCATGCCGCGGAAGCGAGCGGACTCGCCGCCGCACAGGGCACCCAGCAGGGCGCGGCCGGTGAAACCGTAGGTGCACAACCCGTGGAGGATGGGACGGTCGAACCCGGCGGCCGCGGCAAAGGAGGGATCGGAGTGGAGCGGATTTCGATCGCCGGACAGTCGGTAGACGAGCGCTTGGTCGGGGCTGGTCTGGTACTTGGTCTCGTGATCGGGGGCACGCTCTGGAGCCGTCGCGCGCGGACCCGTCGGGCCGCGATCCCCTCCCCACCCGCCCTCACCCCGGATGAATGCGGCTGAGCGGGTCGTGAACAGCGGCTTGCCGGTCGCGACATCGATCGACTCGGTCGCCGTGGCGACCACCGCGCCCGACCCCTTGTCGTAGACACCGGCAACCGTGGTGACCGAGCGTACGGTCCCCTCGACCGGGATCGGGCTGTGCAGCTCGATCGCCTGCTCGCCATGCACGAGCATCGTCCAGTTGATCTCGCCGAGCGCGTCCCAGGCGCCAGGGCCGGGTACCCCGAGCACCACGCCCATCGTCGGCAGGACTTGTTGCGCGACGCCATGGGTGTTCTCCGTCGTGTAGGCGAGATCATCGATGCCGCAGCCGACGCCGAGCGCGTACAGCAGCGCGTCCTTGGAGTTCCACGAGTTGTCGCCCGGTTGCGACTTCGCGCCGACGGCGTCGTGATTCAACGGCATGAGTTTTCCTTCCTGAGTGACTCGAGGATCTGGGTCCAATGCGTGACCAACAAGAGATGGGATGCGCCGTCGACGACCTGAAGGGTCGCGTGGGGCAACTCGGCCTCGAGTTGCCTGCCGATCGCGACGTCGACGACGTCGTCCGCGGTGCCGTACCAGAGGGTGACCGGCAATGCGATCGAGGACAGCTCGAACTCGAACGGGACGACGAAGTTCCGGAGGTCGGACCGCACGCCCTCGAGCGTGGCGATGCTCAACCCGAGGGCCAGCTGCTCGTGGAGTCCCGGCACGGATTCGAGGTCGCGCCGGTACGCGGGCGACTTCCACTCGACCACGTGCTCGAGCGCGAGTTCGTCGGTCATGTAGGCGGGGAGCAGCATCGCCGCCGCCTCCTCCACGTCCATCTCGACGGAGTAGGGCGTGGTGCCGGCGACAACACCGGCGGCAACGATCCGTTCGGGCGCGACGGCCGCGCACGCGAGCGCGTACTGTCCCCCAGCTGACCAACCGACCACCGCGGTGCGCTCGATGGCGAGGTGATCGAGGAGCGCGACGAGGTCCCCCGCCATCGCGGTGCGAGACGTCTCGGCAGACCGATCGCTCGCTCCGTAGCCGGGGCGGTCGACGGCGATCAGCCGCACGCCCGCGCGCGCCGCGATCGAATCGTCGGGGTGACGCGACAGACGCGAGTCGGGACACCCGTGGAGATAGACCACGGGAACGCCTGACGGATCACCGACATCGTCGTACGCCAGCCGGCGACCGCCCGCCAGCGCGACGACGCCGCTCGGCGTGGGCGGCATCAGCTCTTGCGGTCCCGCCCTGCCATGTCGGCATTCGGCCGTGCGTCGGCGAGCAGCTTGCGCGCGATCGCGTCGATCTGCGTGGGGTCGTCGACGGGTTCCGCCGACGGCCCGCGATGCCAGCTCTCGGCGATCGCGAACACGTTGCCGGACGCTTCGAACACGCGACCACTGACGTCGGCCGATTGCGTCGACGCGAGCCACGTGCACACCGGCGCGATCCAACGCGGCGACATCTGCTCCTTCGCCTCTTCGCTCGCCTGCCCCATGCCGAGGTTCTCGGTCATGCGCGTGAGCGCGGCCGGCGCGATCGCGTTCACCGTGACGCCGTAGCGCCCGAGCTCGTACGAGGCGATGATCGTGAAGGCGGCGATGCCCATCTTGGCGGCGCCATAGTTCGTCTGACCAGGGTTGCCGTAGATACCGGACACCGAGGTCGTGTTGATGATGCGCGCGTCGTTCGTCTCGCCCGCCTTCGACCGCTCCCGCCAGTAGGCCGCCGCGTGCCGGCTCGGCGCGAACGTGCCCTTGAGATGCACCTTGATGACCGCGTCCCACTCGGCTTCGGTCATGTTCGTCAGCATGCGGTCGCGCAGGATCCCGGCGTTGTTGACGAGGACGTCGAGCCCGCCGAAGTTCTCGATGGCGGTGTTGATCAGGCGCTCCGCGCCGTCGAAGTCGGAGATGTCGTCGCCGTTGGCGACCGCCTCGCCACCCATCGCCTTGATCTCGTTCACGACGTCCAGGGCCGGGCCGGTCGTCGGGGTCCCCGAGCCGTCCATGTCGCCGCCGAGGTCGTTCACCACGACCTTCGCCCCTTGCTCCGCCAGCATGAGCGAGTGCTCACGGCCGATGCCGCGACCGGCGCCGGTGACGATGCAGATACGGCCTTCACACATTCCTGCCACGGCGTTCCCCCCTCGGGTTCAGGAGCCTTCATCTTGTGGAGTCGACCCCGTCCGACTCAAATGCTGGTTCTATGAGCGAGCAGATGCGGTTCGAGGAGCGGATGAGCGACGCCGATGCGCTCATGTGGACCATCGAGAAGGATCCCCTGCTCCGTTCGACGATCACCGCGGTCGCCGTGCTCGACTGCACGCCAGACCCGGACCGGCTCGTGGAGAGCGTCGATCGGGCGACCCGCCTGGTGCCGCGCCTCCGTCAGCGCGTGGTCTCGAACACCATGTCGATCGCGCCGCCCCGCTGGGAGTTCGATCCCAACTACGACCTGAGCTACCACCTGCGCTGGATGAAGGCGAAGGGCGACGGCACGCTCCGCGACCTGCTCGACATCGCGCAGCCCATCGCGATGCAAGGTTTCGACCGAGCCCGTCCCCTGTGGGAGTTCGTCGTCGTCGACGGGCTCGCCGACGGGCGGAGCGGGTTGATCATCAAGCTGCACCACGCGATCACCGATGGCGTCGGTGCGGTGAAGATCGCGCTGCATCTGTTCGACCTCGAACGCGACGTGGCGCTCGACCGCGGCCCGATGCCGGACGATCCCGAGATCCACGTCATGAACCAGGTCGAGCGCATGCGCGACGCGTTCAACCACGAGCGGCGCCGCCAGATGGGCATGCTGCGGCGCTCGCTGGCCTCGGTCACGTCGGTGTCGGCGCGCCAGGTCACCGACATGGTCGCGTCGGTCGGGCGCATGCTCGCGCCCGCGACGAAGCCGCTCAGTCCGGTGATGACCGGACGCTCGTTGAGCGTGCATTTCGACACGATCACCCTGCCGCTCGCGGAGTTGAAGTCGGCGGCCAAGAAGATCGACGGGAAGCTGAACGACGCGTTCGTCGCAGGGATCACCGGCGGATTGCATCGCTACCACCAACACCACGGCGCGGACGCGAGCAGTCTGCGCATGTCGATGCCGATCAACATCCGCAACGACGACACCGCTGACCTCGCGGGCAATCAGTTCGCGCCGGCACGCTTCGTGATCCCGATCGACATCGACGACCCCCTCGAGCGCATGCGCTCGACGCGTGAGCTCGTCACCCAGCAACGCGGCGAACCCGCGCTGTCACTCGCGGAACCGCTCGCCGGGGTGCTGTACCGGCTGCCGACGTCGGTGAGCACCGGCGTATTCGGCTCGTTGCTCCGCGGCATCGACTTCGTGACGAGCAACGTGCCCGGCGTGCCGATCCCCGTGTTCTTCGGCGGGGCCCGCATGGAGGCGCAGTTCGCGTTCGGTCCGATGGCAGGTTCCGCGGCGAACATCACGCTGCTCAGCTACCTCGACGAGGTGCAGATCGCGGTCAACTCCGACCCGGCGGCGGTCCCCGACGCCGAGGTGTTCATGAACTGCTTGCGCGAGGGACTCGACGAAGTCCGGAAGGTGGGTTGAGATGCGACGAGTCGTGACCGGTCAGCAGCCCGACGGCACCTCGGTTTTCGTGTCCGACGATGACGTCGCGCCGACGACGATCTCGCTGTCGCCCGGTTACGAGTTCCACCGGCTCTGGGGCGCCGATGCGGTGCCGTCGCTGCCAACGGATGGGTCACCGCCCGCCCACACCGCCTACTTCCCTCCCGCCGGCGGCTACCGGTTCGGGTTCTTCACCGTGCCGCCCGCGGGACAGGACCTTCCCCCCGACCTCGATTTCGCCGCGGCGCTGCAAGAGATGGAGACGAAGTTGCCAGGCATGGCGGCCCACATGGAGCCGGACGACCCCGGGATGCACACGACCGACACGGTCGACTTCGAAGTCGTCATCTCTGGCCAGGTCGTGTGCGAGCTCGACGACGGCGCCGAGGTGACGCTCAACCCCGGCGACACGTTCGTGCAGAACGGTACGCGCCACCGCTGGCGCAACCCCGGCTCCGTTCCTGCGGTGCTGTTCGTCGCGTTGATCGGTGCGACCCGCGACCACTGACGTCGTCGTCGTCGGCGGCGGTCCCGCAGGTGCAGCCGCGGCGATCACGCTCGCGCGCGCAGGACGCGATGTCGTGCTCGTCGACAAAGCGCGGTTTCCGCGCGACAAGTGCTGTGGCGACGGGCTGACAGCCGGCGCGCTGCGTCTCGTCGACGCGCTCGGGCTCGAGCCGTCCGCGATCGAATCGTGGCAGCCGGTCGAGGACGTCGTCGTGCGCTCGCCGTCTGGGCGTCAGGTCAGGTTCCCCTTGCCGCGCGGCGACGGCGTGTACGCGGCCGTGGCGCGTCGCGTCGATTTCGACAGCGCACTGCTCGACCTCGCGCGGGGTGCCGGGGTGAAGGTGCTCGACGGTCACGCGCTGGTCGGGGCGCGCAACGCGGCCGACCGCATCGTGCTCGACGTCGACGGGCTCGGGGCCGTCGAGGCTCGCTACGCCATCGGCGCAGACGGGATGTGGTCGCCGTTGCGCAAGGCCCTCGGCGCGGCGACGCCCGGTTACCTCGGTGAGTGGCATGCGTTCCGCCAGTACTTCTCGAACGTGTCGGCCGCCGGCGGGCGCGAGCTGTTCGTGTGGTTCGAAGCCGACTTGTTGCCGGGCTACGCGTGGTCGTTTCCGTTGCCCGGCGGACGCGCCAACGTCGGCTTCGGGATCCAGCGCGACGGCGGCAAGGTCGCCCGCGTGCAGGACATGAAGCAGCTGTGGCCGGAACTGCTCGAGCGGCCGCACATCCGCGAGATCCTCGGTCCGGACGCGCAGCCGGAGGCGCCGCACAAGGCGTGGCCGATCCCGGCGCGCATCGACGCCGTGCCCCTCACCGCGGGGCGCGCGCTGTTCGTCGGCGACGCCGCGTGCGCGACCGACCCGATGACCGGCGAGGGCATCGGCCAGGCGCTGCTGACCGGGATGCTCGCGGCCCGCGCGATCGGGCGCGGCGGTGCCGTCGACGACGCAACGACGCGCGCCACCTACGAGTCAGCGGTCGCGCACCACCTCGATGCCGATCACAAGATGTCGATGCTGCTGATCCGGGCGCTGAAGCATCGCAAGGGGGCGCGCGCCGCGGTGAAGCTCGCGGGTCTCTCCGACTGGACGCGGCGCAACTTCGCCCGCTGGCTGTTCGAGGACTATCCCCGAGCGATGATCGCCACTCCGTCTCGCTGGCACGCCGGCATGTTCACCGGCCCGGGGGCCTACCGGACGACTACGCGCTCCACGTCTTGAGCTTGTCGACGACGTCTTCGGGCTTCTCGGCGAACGGCGTCACACTCAGCACCGTGACGCCGGCCTCCTTGTAGGCGGCGATGCGGTCCTTGATGTAGCCCTCGGGACCGCAGAGCGACGTCTTCTCGAGCAACTCGTGGGGCACGGCCGCCGCGGCCTCTTGCTTCTTGCCCGAAAGGTAGAGGTCTTGGATCTCGGCTGCTTCCTTCTCGTAGCCGTACCGCGTCACGAGCGCGTTGTAGAAGTTCTGGCCCTTCGCGCCCATGCCGCCGATGTACAACGCGGCCATGAACCGACTCATGTCGCGCACCGACTCGGCCTGCTGCGCGTCGTCGGTGATGCACACGACACCGCCGGCGGCAATGTCGAGCGGTTCGAGATCCGGCGAACGCTTCGCCCGGCCTGCCGCCAGCGCGTCGCCGAACACGTCGTTGGCCTTCTCCGGCACGAAGAACACCGGCAACCATCCGTCGGCGATCTCGGCCGTGAGGGCGACGTTCTTCTCCCCGAGCGACGCGATGTAGATCGGGATGCGTGAGCGCACGGGATGCCCGATGATCTTGAGCGGCTTGCCCAAACCGGTCCCCTGCCCTTCGGGCACCGGGATCGGGTACATCGGCCCCTCGTTCACGAGCGGCGCCTCGCGTGCCCACACCTCACGGCAGATCTTGACGATCTCCCGCGTGCGCGCCAGCGGCTTGTCGTAGACGACACCGTGGAAGCCTTCGATCACCTGGGGACCGGAGGCGCCGAGACCCAGCACGCAGCGTCCGTTCGACAGTGCGTCGACGCCGGCCGCCGTCATCGCGAGCAGCGTCGGTGTCCGCGTGTAGATCGGCAGGATGCCGGAGCCGATGTGGACGCGCTCCGTCTTCGCCGCGAGGTACCCCATGTAGCTCACGCCGTCGTAGCCATAGGCCTCGGCGACCCACGCGATGTCGAGGCCCGCCTTCTCCAACGCGACGACCTGCCGCGCCGACTCCTCGAAACCACCCGCGTAGCTGATCGGCATCGAGATCTTCATCGTCATACCCCCAAGAATTCGCGCCGCGCCTTGCTGCGCTCGATCAAGTGCGCCGGCACCGGCACACCGTTCACCATCACGGATTCGCCTTCGGCGGCCGCGGGCGCAGCGCCACCGTTGTCGGACGCGGCGACTGCTACCGCGCTCGTGTCGTCTTCGCCGAGCTCACGCCGGCGGAGGATGTCGGTCCACTCGTTCGGCCGGGCGAGTTGCTTGCGGTTGATGGAGCCGCGGACGACGCCGTTCTCGAACCGCACCCAGTACCGGATCCAGGTGAGCCCTTCGACGACGATGACCTTCCCTGCCGTCCCTTCGGGGATGCCGGGCAGGGCGGTGGTGGCGACGACGCGCTCCTTGCGCCGCAGGATCTCGTCGTTTGCTTCCTTTTTCGACATCGGACACGGCACAGTAGTGGCGTGCCGTCCGCCGCCGACAACCAGCCGGTCCTGGTGTTCGACGGCGACTGCCGCTTCTGCACGAGCTGCGCGTATTGGATCGAGCACCGCTTGCCGGATACCGCGCGCGTCGCGCCTTGGCAACGGCTCGACCTCGCGGCGCTGGGGCTGACGGAGCACGACGTGACGACGGCGGCGTACTGGATCGACGAGCAGGGCGCGACGTTCCGCGGTCACCGCGCGATCGCGAAGTCGCTCATCGCTGCGGGCGGCGCGTGGAAACCGGTCGGCGTGCTCCTGCTGATCCCGCCGTTCTCGTGGCTCGCCGCGCTCGGCTACCTCGTCATTGCGAAGAACCGTCACCGGCTCCCCGGTGGCACCCCCGCCTGCAAGCTCTAGGCCGACAAGTCCATGTCGTGCGGCAGGCCGAGCACGCGCTCGCCGATGATGTTGCGTTGCACCTCGCCCGTACCCCCGCCGATGGTGAGCGCCGGGCTGAACAGGTAGCCGTAGTACCACATGTCCGACGGCGCGCCGAGGGGACCGGACGTCGTCAACATGCCGCCGCTCCCGCACAAGTCGCGCGACACCTGCATGATGTGTTGGCCGTGCTCGTCGGCCATCACCTTGCGGATCGACGCCTCGGGACCCGGCGGTTCGCCTCGGATGCGCGCGGACACCGTGCGCAGGCGAATGAGGTCGAGCACCTTCTCCTCGATGTGCAGCCGCGCGAGCCGCTGTCGCATCACGGGGTCGTGGACGCCACCGCGCGACCGCACGACATCGATCAGGTCACCGGCTGTCGGACCACGTCCCCACAGCGCGCCACCGCTCGACAACGACACCCGCTCGTTGCCGAGCGTCACCTTGGCGAGCGACCAACCTTCGTTCTCGTCGCCGACGAGGTTCTCCGCGGGGATGCGCACATCGGTGAAGAACACTTCGTTGAACATGTGCGTGCCGGTCATCTCGACGATCGGGCGGATCTCGATGCCGGGCGTGTCCATGGGGCAGACGAAGTACGAGATGCCCTTGTGCTTCGAGGCGTCGGGGTCGGTGCGGGCGATCAAGATGCCGAACTTCGACATGTGCGCGCCCGACGTCCAGATCTTCTGACCGTTGACGATGTACTCGTCGCCGTCGCGCACGGCGCGCGTGCGCAGACCCGCGAGGTCACTGCCCGCACCCGGCTCGCTGAACAGCTGGCACCACACTTCTTCACCGGCGAGCAGCGGCAGGAGGTAGCGCTCCTTCTGCGCCTCGCTGCCTGCGTGCAGGATCGTCGGGCCCGCCCATCCGATGCCGATCATGTTCTCCGGGCGGCGCACGTTTGCGCGCCGCAGTTCGTCGTCGATCACGAGTTGGTGGATCGGGTCGGCGTCCAGGCCGTAGGGCTTGGGCCAGTGCGGGGCGACGTAGCCCGCCTCGGCGAGCTGGCGGCCCGTCGGATGCGGGTTGTTCGACAGCCAGGCGCGGATCTCCGCGCGGCGGGGATCGTCCTCGGGCGGTAGGTCGAAGTCCATCGACTTCGACCGTACCGTGCCGGCTAGTTCGGAGTCGTGGTCGCGGTCGCCGGACCGGATGACGGCGCGGACGATGGTGCGTTGCCGTACCCGCTGGACCGAGCAGGATCGGGAGGCGGATCACACTGGACGCCACCCCACGAATAGACCATGCACATCGTGTCGCGGGCGATCTTCCACGAGCCGTCGATGAGCTTGGCGTAGCCGATCTGCTTGCCGAACAACGCGCCGCCGCTGTACTTGAGCTCGAAGTAGAGCGCCGCCTCGGTCTTCGACAGGAACACGATGTCGCCGACCTCGACGGTGATCGTGTCGGTCGCCTCGGGATAGTTCTGCTTCACCTGGGCGCCCAGCGTGGCGAGGTAGGTGCCGTCCTCGACGTACGTGCCGTCGCCCGGTGACTCGAAGCCGTGCGTGTACACGGTCTCGTACACCTGCGTGACCCCGTCCTTCGCCGCTTGCACGTCGTCCGGCTGTTCCGAACCAGGGCTCGGCAGCGACGGCGGCGGTGGAGGCGGCGGCGTGCACTCCGCGGGATACGGCGGGATCTGCTCGAGCGCGGTCGTGGAGCCGTCGCTCGCGGTCGCAACGACCGTCGAGGGGACATCGCTACCGGTGTGCGCAACCATCGCCCACCCTTGTTGCGGGGCCATCTCGTCGACGAAACCATCCGGCCACGTCGCGCGCACGTTGGTGATGGTGTCGTTCGCTTCGATCACCCAGCCCGTCACCTGTGCGCCCTCGGGCTCGCCGAAGAACAGTTGCGACCGCAACTCCGCGGGCGCGTGCAGCGGCATCGGACCGGCGCCCGTCTGACCGACGGCAGCGTCGTTCGACAACTCACCCAAGAACTGGTCCGACGACACGCACTCGGGCGGCGGGCACCAGTTGTTGGCATCGCACCCGGCCTTCTCGTACATCTGGCCGCCGTAGCTCGCGACGTAACCGCGCAAGACGACCCCATCCGCGCCGGTGCGGATGAACAGCCGCTGCATCGTCGGCGGCCTGTACTCCGGCGCGAACCCACCACTGCTCACGGCATCCGCCTGCGCGAAGGTCACGGTCGTCGTCGTGGTACCGCCGTCGGACGCGCCCCGGGCGGCCGCGAGCTGGTGCGCTTTCGGCGCGCTCCCGCGACCAACCGCGAACCCGCCGAGGCTGCCGATCAACAACGCGGCGATCACCGCGGCGGCGATGGCGGGTTGACGGCGCGCGCCGTGCGCGACCGCGGCCGGCGTCCGCACCCAACGGCGCGGTTCGAGCGAGTGCGGCACGACGCGCTGCGTCACGTCCGAAGGATTGACCGGCGCGGCGTCGTGTTCCATCGCCGACGCCTGATCGCGCAGGAACTGCTCGATCTCGGGACGAGGTTCGTGCGAATCAGTCATCAGTCACCTTCCAGAGCGGCGTGCAGGCGGCGCAGGGCGCGCGCCACGTGATTGCGGATCGTCGAGACGGAGCAGCCGAGGGTGTCGCCGGCTTCGCTGAGCGAGTACCCGTGACCATGGACGAGCACCACGGCGGCGCGTTGTTGGGGCGAGAGCGACGCGAGCGCGCCCTCGAGTGCGGGCTCGATGTCGCGCTCTGCCGGTCCGTCGATCGTCTCGAGATCGAAGACGCGGCCGTCCACGACCTCGTGCAGTCGCCGGCGGGTCGACTTGCGCACCGCGGTCTGGCCGACCCGCCAGAGGTAGCCCGCGGGGTTCGCCATCGCCTGGACGCGGTCCCAGTGCTGCCACGCCCACGCGAGCGAATCGGCGGCCGCGTCCCGACCGAGCTCGGGTCCGTACGCCGCGACCAAGGCGCGGCGCAGCCGGGGCTCGACGGCCGCCACGAACTCACCGAATGCGTCCGAATCGTCGACCGTCGGAACCACCCGCAACAGTTCCACCCCCCAGGAGAGCCCCGAGCAATGCAAATGTGTCACAGCCGGCCGCGTACGATCCTCGACCGTGAGCGGATGGAACTTCGCAGATGTGTACGAAGTGGTCGCAGAGCAGGTGCCCGACGCGCTGTGTCAGGTGCAGGGCGATCGCCGGCTGACGTGGGGCGAGGTCGACCGGCGAGCCAACGGCATCGCCAAGGTGCTGCTCGACAACGGCGCCCAGCGCCAGGACAAGCTCGCGCACTACCTCTACAACGGCCCCGAGTACATGGAGACGACGTTCGCCACGTTCAAGGCGGGCCTCGCCCCCGTGAACACGAACTACAGGTACGCCGAAGACGAGTTGGTCTACCTGTGGGACAACGCCGACGCGGTCGCGGTTGTGTTCCACGGCTGCTTCTCCGACCGTGTCGACAACGTGCGCGATCGCGTCGACAAGGTGCGCACGTGGCTGTGGGTCGACGACGGCAGCGGGCCGTGTCCCGAGTGGGCGATCCCGTACGAAGAAGCGGCGGCGTCGGCGACCGAGCGCACGGTGCCGAAGCACGGGCGCGACGGCGACGATCTCCTCCTCCTCTACACGGGCGGCACGACCGGCATGCCCAAGGGCGTGATGTGGCGGCAGCACGACTTGTTCGTGACCCTCAATCCGTCGAGCGGCGTGAACTACGGCCCGGAGCCCGACCTCGCGAAGGTGCGCGAGCTGTGCGTGCAACCGGGCTTGATCGCGATCCCCGCGGCGCCGCTCATGCACGGCACGGGCATGTTCACGTCGCTGTCGGTGATGTCGGGCGGTGGATCGATCGTGACATTGGAGAACCGTTCGTTCGACGCGGCGGAACTGCTCGACACGATCGAGCGCGAAAGCGTGTTCGCGCTCGCGTGGGTCGGTGACGCATTCGCCAAGCCCGTCCTGCGCGCGCTCGACGACCAGCCCGGGAAGTGGGACATCAGCTCGCTGAAGGCGATCACGTCGTCGGGCGTGATGTGGAGCGAGGAGACGAAGCAGGGCCTGCTGCGTCACCACCCCGGGATGATGCTCGCCGACGCGTTCTCGTCGTCCGAAGCACTCGGCATGGGCAGCTCGGTGTCGACTGCGGGCGGCACGTCGAGCACCGCGAAGTTCATGCTCGGCGAGAACGCCCGCGTCCTCACCGATGACGGACGCGACGTGGTACCGGGGTCGGGTGAAGTCGGTCGCGTCGCCGTGAAGGGCGTGACGCCCGTCGGCTACTACAAGGACGAAGCCAAGTCGGCCGCCACGTTCATCGAGATCGACGGAGCGCGCTACTCGATCCCCGGCGACTACGCGACCGTCGAAGCCGACGGCACGTTGAACCTGCTCGGCCGCGGGTCGGTGTGCATCAACACCGGCGGCGAGAAGGTCTTTCCCGAAGAGGTCGAAGAAGTCTTGAAGCTGCATCCCGATGTGCGCGACGCGGTGGCGGTCGGCGTGCCGGACGACAAGTTCGGTGAGGCGATCACCGCGGTGGTGGAGGCGCTCCCGGGCACGGCGATCGACGAGGGCGACGTGATCGCGCACGTGAAGGGCAAGCTCGCGGCGTACAAGGCACCGAAGCGCGTCGTCGTCGTCGACTCGATCGAGCGCGCGCCGAACGGGAAGGTCGACTACAAGGGCGTCCGGGCTCGCGCGTTGGAGGCCCTTGGCCTGTCGTGACGCCGACGACTGGCCCTCCTCCGCTCGTCGGCTTGGTCGCGGCGCTCGTCGTGTTGATCGGCGGCGTCGCCGCCGCGTTCTCCAAGGACGACACAACACCCGCGCGCACCGGTCCCGCGATCACGTCGTCGACGTTGCCGCGTCTGGCGTCGTCCACGACAGTGACACCGTCGATCGCCACGACGTTGCCGGCAACCACGTTGCCCGCCGCGACGACGACCGTGCGGCCCGCTGTCCCGTCGCCCGAAGCGGCCGCGAACGGGCTCTGGGCGACGTACTCGTCGAACAACCGCACCGCGGCCTCCCGCTTCGCGAGTGAAGCGGTCGTCGACGCGCTGTTCGCCAACGAGTACTCAGGCGAGGACGGCACGTTCGGCGGCTGCCGGAAGCGGAGCAACGAGACGTTCGACTGCGACTACAGCCAGCCGTCGGCGCAGTACACGATGACCGCCCAGGCCGACGCAAACCACAGCTTCAAGATCGTCATCATTTCGATCGTGAGGTAGGTCGCGCGTTACGGTGCGCGCCATGGCTGATCTCGGATTCGAAGGAAGAGTTGCGATCATCACCGGCGCCGGTGGTGGTCTCGGACGTTCGCACGCACTCGAGCTGGCGAAGCGCGGCGCGTTGATCGTCGTGAACGATCTCGGTGGATCGATCGACGGGCAGGGCGGCTCGCACACCGCCGCTCAGAAGGTCGTCGACGAGATCAAAGCCGCGGGCGGCGAGGCGGTGGCGAACTACGACAGCGTGGCGACGCCCGAGGGTGGCGAGTCCATCGTGAAGACCGCCGTCGACGCATTCGGCAAGGTCGACATCATCATCAACAACGCCGGCATCCTGCGCGACGCGTCGTTCAAGAACATGACCGCTGAGTTGCTCGATCCGGTGATCGACGTCCACCTGAAGGGCGCCTTCAACGTGACCCGCCCCGCGTGGCAGATCATGAAGGACAACGGCTACGGCCGCATCGTCAACACGGCATCGGGCGCCGGCGTGTTCGGCAACTTCGGCCAGACGAACTACGGCGCCGCGAAGATGGGCCTCGTCGGGTTCACGCGGGTGCTGTCCGTCGAAGGCGGCAAGAACAACATCAAGGCGAACGCGATCGCGCCGGTGGCAAAGACGCGCATGACCGAGGATCTGCTCGGGCCGATCGCCGACAAGCTCGCACCCGAGTACGTCACCCCGATCGTGACGTACCTGGTCCACGAGGACTGCCCGGTGTCCGGCGAGGTGTACTCCGTCGGCGGGGGGCGCGTGGCTCGCGTGTTCATCGGGGTGACGCCCGGTTACACCGACACCGAGCACCTCACGCCCGAATCGGTCCGTGACCACTTCGACATGATCCGCGACGAGAAGGACTACGAGGTCCCCCGCAACCTCAACGAGGAGCTCGGTCTCACCCTGAAGGCCCTGTCCTAACGCAACACCCGTCGACGCACCTCGACGCACATTGCTGCCTGAGCGACCGAATCCGGTCGCTCAGCGAGCACGTTGCTGCGGCCGCCGAAGAGCGTGCTGCCTGAGGGACCGAAACGGTCTCTGAAACAGCACACTCTTCGCGTTGTCGATTGCCGATCGACGTCGTAACGTCGGCGGCCTTCCTCCACAGATCACACGAACTGACAGGAGGAAGGGATGCCCAGTCCCGACACCTTGCGCGAGATCCAGCGCGCGACCCGACACCACGGCATCACCACGAAGGACGAACTCCGTCTCACGCAGCGCCAGACCAATCGGTGCTGCGACAACGGGTCTCTCGTGCGGCTCTACGACGGCGTCTTCGCCGACCCGATGCACCCAAAGTCGCCCATCCACTTGCTCGCCGCAGGAGTCGCGGCCGGGGGACTCATGTGTGGCGCGTGGGCACGCTCCGCCGCTGCCATCTACGAGCTCCGCCGAGAGCACCCGCAGCGGCCGGAAGTCGTCGTTCCCTACGGACGTATCCGACGGATCGAAGGAGTTTCCGTGCGTCGATCCCGTGCGCTGACGCCCGAGCTGCTCACCACGCATCAGCACATCCGAGTGACCAAACCGGTCATCACCGTCATCGACTGCGGGGTGGTGCTCAGTCCTGCGGAAGTTGGCGAGATCATCATCGTGGGTCGACAGAAGCAGTTCTTCTCCGTTGGCGACGTGCACGCAGGGATCGATCGGTACCGGCGACCAGGGCGAACCGGCATCAGCGTCGCCCGCGAGGCGGTGGCCATGATCATGATCAACGGACGCCCGGCGGACAGCGTCCTCGAGTTCCGGTTTCACGTCGGACCCGGCCAGCTCGGCCTTCCTCGCTACGAATACCAATACCCCGTCCAGATTGGCCGAAGGACGTATCGCATCGACTTCGCCTACCCGTCAGTGCTGCTCGCCATTGAGGTCGAGGGCTACGAGTTCCACTCGTCGAAGGAGGCAGTGGCCTACGACCGTGAGCGCCGCAATCAACTCGCGTTGTCCGGATGGACGGTGCTCTGCTTCGGATGGGATCGAGTGGTCAACGACCCGGTTGGCGTCGCCCAGGACATTCTCCTGCGGCTTGGCCAGCTGGGCTACGGCTTCGACCTCGGTCGCATCGCAGTGTGATGTCTGAGGGACCGTTCCGGTCTCTCAACGAGCACACTCGCCACATCCACATGCAGCGTGCTGCCTCACCGACCGATTTCGGGCGCTGAGGCAGCAATGTGCGTCACGAGGGGCGGGGCGGAAAGGCGGGGTTCTAGTGTCCTGGCGTGGACATCCCGCGCTTCGACGTGCACGCGAGCGGTGACGAGGTCGCGGGCGCGATGCTCGAGCACGGCGCCGCCATCATCGAGCACCTGCTCGACGACCAGACCTGCGACCGTCTGCGCGACGAGCTGCGGCCGTGGATCGACGCAACGCCCGCGGGCGCGGACGAGTTCAGCGGGCTGGCGACGCGTCGCACGGGCGCGCTCCTCGCGCGCTCGGTCACGAGCCGCGAGCTGATCGCGCACCCACTCGTGTTGAGCGCGGTCGACAAGGTCTTGTGGCCGCGCAAGACCACCTTCCAACTCCACCTCACGCAGGTGATCACGATCGGCCCGGGTTCGAAGCCGCAGCAGCTGCACCGCGATCAGTGGTGCTTCGACTTCTTCGAGTTCCCGGACGACATGCAGGTCGAGGTCGGGTCGATGTTCGCACTCGACGAGTTCACCGAGGAGAACGGCGCCACGCGCGTGGCGATCGGCAGCCACCACGACCAAGTCGACCTCAAGAACGCGGGCGACTACGCGACGGTGCCCGCCGAGATGCCGCGCGGATCGATCGTGCTGTACACCGGCCGCACGGTTCACGGTGGCGGCGCCAACCACTCGAACAGCGATCGCACCGGTATCAACGTCGACTACGCCCTCGGCTGGCTGCGCCAGGAGGAGAATCAGTACCTCTCGGTGCCGATCGAGGTCGCCCGCGACCTGCCCGACGATCTGCTCAAGCTGATGGGCTACCAACAGGGCGCATACGCGCTCGGTTACATCGACGACTGCCGCGATCCCCTCACCGTGATCCGGCCGTCGGATCGGACCGCGCAGTCGTTCGCCGTCGACTGAGTCGCTAGGTTCCACGGCGTGAAGATCGTCGTGGCCGCACTCAAAGGCGGCGTAGGAAAGACCACCACCTCCGTGTACCTCGCCGGCCTGGCCGCGGCCACTCGCCGCGAGGTCACCCTCATCGATGCGGACCCGCAGGCCAGCGCGGCCGAATGGCTCGAGGCAACGCCCGACGAGACGTTGCAGCGGGTCAACATCGTCGAGGCGCCGACCGACCGGATGCTGCTCAAGGCCCTCGACGTGGTCGAGAGCGACGAGGTCGCGATCGTCGATTCGCCCCCTGGCCAAGAGCAGCGACTGGCGAAGGCGCTGGAGATGGCCGACATCGCCGTCGTGCCGATGCGGGTCGGGGGCGTCGAGACGACCACCGCCGAAGCCGTTTTCGGTCTGGTGCCGCGCCGCGTGCCCTCTGGCCTGGTGATCTGCTCGGCCCGCACCTACACCCGCGATTACCAAGACACGGTGGACGAATGGACCGCGGCCGGATTCGAGGTGTGGGGCTCTGTGCCCGAGCGGGTCGCCATTGCTGCGGGCCCGTCCGAGTGGCTGGCCGAGGATGGGCTGGAGGCCTATCGCTCGGTGTGGCGTCGGGCCCTGCGCAACACCCGCTGACTCGCGGCGTTCCGCCTCGATGTGACTTCGTGAACGCGTTCACATTATGTTCCTGGGGCGCGCAGATCGACGTTGATCCGCTCGGTGGTCGGGGCCACAGCGCTCACCACCGCGACCGTCGTGGCCCGACGCCGCACGCGTGGCCGCTCGGTCCGAGCGAGCCGCAACGCGGAGGTCGCCAAGCTCGGCGCCCGTGTCGGCGGGACCGTCGCGGCCAACCGCGCGAAGTGGATCTTCGCGTCGGCTGAGCGCAAGGTCGGACTGAACGAAGAGCTCGAGCTGAAGACGGCGGAGGACGTCGCCAACACGCTCGGCAACATGAAGGGCGTCTTGATGAAGCTCGGCCAGATCGCCAGCTTCGTCGACGACGGCCTGCCCGAACCGATGCGGCAAGCGCTCGAACAGTTGCAGGCGGACGCGCCGCCGATGAGCGCGGAGCTCGCCGCCGAGGTCGTCGACCGCGAGCTCGGCGCGCCACCCGAGCAGGCATATGCCGAGTGGGACCCGATTCCGATCGCCGCGGCGTCGATCGGGCAGGTCCACCGCGCCATGACGCATGACGGTGAGGCGGTCGCGGTGAAGGTCCAGTATCCGGGCGTCGAGGCGGCGATCCGCGCCGACCTCGCAACGTTCGACGCGTCGATGTTGCCTGCGCCGGTGTTGTTCAAGAACTTCGATCCGAAGCCCTTCGTCGACGAGATCCGCACTCGCATCACCGAAGAGCTCGACTACAGCATCGAGGCGAGCAACCAGCGCCTCTTCGCCGGCTGGTACCACGGTCACCCCTTCATCCACGTACCGCGAGTCGTCGATGCGCTGAGCACGCGACGCGTGCTGACCACCGAACTGGCGACCGGCGCGCGGTTCGCCGAGCTCGAGACATGGGATCAACACGAGCGCAACCTCGCGGGCGAGACGATCTTCCGCTTCGTCTTCCGCAGCCTCTATCGCTTCAAAGCGTTCAACGGCGACCCGCATCCGGGGAACTACCTCTTCCAGCCGGGCGGACGCGTGACGTTCCTCGACTTCGGTCTGTGCAAGCGCTACACGGACGACGAGCGCAGCCAGCTGCTGGACCTCGTCGACACGCTCGTGCTCAACCCCGATCTCGATCGGGCACGAGCGGCCGCGGTGCGCGCCGGCTACTACCCCGAGGACGCGCCGGTGGCGACGCAGGAGATCGTCGACTACTCGATGGCGTTCTGGGACATGGTGCGACTCGACCGGACGTACACCTTCACGCCGGAGGTCGCGAGCGATGTCGTACGCCGCTTCTTCTTCGGTCGGGCAACGCACGGCGACGCCGTGAAGTACGCCGACATGCCGGCGCGCTGGACGATCCTGCAACGCATCAACGTCGGGTTGTTCGCCATCCTCGGGCGCCTTCGAGCCGAGGCGAACTTCCGCCGCATCGGCGAGGAGCTGTGGCCCACCACCGACGGCCCGCCGTCGACACCGCTCGGCGAGGCGGAGGCGGTGTGGTGGCAGGCGCGACACGCGTAAGGTCCGGAGCGTGTTGGACGTCGCCACATTTCGAGACAACGCGCGGGGGTGGATCGACGCGAACAAGCAGCACGCGCCCCGTGACTACGGCGCGATCCTCCCGCCCGACATGGCCGATCAGGGGCGAGCATGGCAACGCCGCCTGTACGACAGCGGGTACGCCGGCATCCACTGGCCCACGCAGTACGGCGGCCAAGGGCTGACGCCCGAGCACACGGCCGCGTGGATCGAGTCGTGCGCGCTGGCGAGCGTCCCGCCGTTCATCAACATGGTCGGTGTCGTACTCGCCGGTGGATCGCTCCTGTTGTTCGGCACGGACGAACAGAAGGCCGAGCACCTCGAGCCGATCGTCACGGGCGAGCGCGTGTGGTGCCAGCTGTTCAGCGAACCCGGTGCTGGTTCCGATCTCGCGTCGCTGTCCACGCGTGCCGACCGCGACGGCGACGAGTACGTCATCACGGGCCAGAAGGTGTGGTGCTCGAACGGGCGCATCAGCGACTGGGGCATCTGCATGGCCCGCACCGATCCGGACGCGAAGCCGCACAAGGGCATCAGCTTCTTCCTCGTCGACATGCATCTGCCGGGCATCGAGGTGCGACCGCTGCGGCAGATGACCGGCGGCGCGGAGTTCGACGAAGTGTTCTTCGACGGCGCCCGCGTGCCGGCCACGTGTCTGCTCGGCCCCGAGAACGAGGGCTGGAACGTCGGGATGGCGACGCTCACCAACGAGCGCGGCCACATCGGCGCGTCGACGATCTCACTCCAACGCCGGCTCGACTCGATGGTCGAGCTCGGCGGAGGACTCGACGCCGTCCACCGCGACGAACTTGCAGGGCTGTTGGCGCGCGGGCAGAGCTTCCTCGCGCTCGCGCAACGTCAAGGTCCGGTCGCGTCCGTCGCGGCATCGCTCATGAAGCTCGGTGTCACCGAGATGCTGTTCGACGTGGCCGTGCTTCGGTCTGCGCTGGCGGGAGCGAACGGGATGCTCGTGAACGACGTGTCGCTCGGCGTCCTGGGCGCGCCCGCCGGCCGCATCGCCGGCGGCACCACCCAAGTGCAACGCAACATCATCGGCGAGCGCATCCTCGGCCTCCCCAAGGAGCCAAGGCCCTCCTGACCGTTCAGGTCAGGTAGATGAAGCCGAAGGCTTCGTCGCGGTGGGCGATGCCGGCGTCGCGGAGAGCCGGGCCCCAGTCGCCGGCCACGCCCGGCTTCGCTTCTTCCATGCCATGGTCCGCGACGAGGAAGAACGCGGTGCGGTCCCACTCGCCCGACCGTTCGACCGTCGACAGGATCTCGCCGAGTCGCGCGTCGGTGTCGCGGATCGACGCCCGCGCGATGTCGGAGTGCGGGCCGCCCTCGTGGAACGCGGCGTCGGTCAACGAGAAGTTGCACCACGTGAACTTCGGGATCGGCCAGTCGCTGCCGAGGTACTGGCCTGACCAGATCCCGTTGAACTGCTGCACGGTGGTGTGATCGACCCGGCTCGACCAGCGGTATTCCTTCACGGGGCGCACGAACATCTGGTCGGCGTGGGGCAGCTCATCGGGCGCCGGCGGGCGCTCGAGCGGCACACCCCGCCGCACGAAGCCGAACGTCGAGAAGTCCGCGCCGGCGTCGGACGGCTCGTTGATCGACGCGGTGCACGCGTCGTTCCATGTGCGGTGCACCGCGTGATGGATCGTCTCGACACCAGGGAACAACCACGACGACGCCGCGTGCCACGTCGCCGGTGAGTTCGTGATCACCTGCTGGCGAGCGGCACGATCGAACCACGCGTTGTGCAGGATGCCGTGATGCCCGGGATGCAGCCCCGTCAACACCGACGTGTGATTGGCCAGCGTGACCGTCGGCAGCGACGCCATCGCGCCGTGACCGAACGTCGTTCCCATCGCCATGAGCCGCGCGACGTTCGGCGCCTCACCGCGTGCCGCCGCGTCGTACAGCACGTTCGGATTGCAGCCGTCCCACAGGAAGCCGATGACCTGCGCGGGTGGCGCCGCCGATGGATCGAGTACATCGTCGATCACCGTGCCGTCGGTCTGGACGAGCGCGCCGCCCATGAGCGCGAGCACGGTCGGCGCGACATCGACGAGCTTGCACGCCTGCTCGAGCACGCCCAATGTTCGGACGCCGGCGCCGGCGATGATGAATGGCGCCCGGGCCTGCACCACGTCGAGCGAACCGTGCTCGCCGATGTGGCCGCCCTGTTCCGGCCAGTGGTGCGCGGCGGTGTGGATCACGCACAGATCCGGGGCCGACGGGTGATCGAAGACCTGGGCCGCCTGCTCGTAGGCGAACGGGTAGCTGTTGACGGCCCGACCCGGCTGCAGCGACGACACCTCGTTCGCCAGTCCCGCGAAACGATCGGTCGACTGATCGCCCAACGGATTCCGTCCATCGGCGTCGTGCACGCGGCCATCCGCACTGAAGCGCACGCGTCCGTCGACGGCATGTGCCTCGACGGCGTCGCCGTCGCGCACGAGGACCATCTCGACGATCGGCTCGAGCGCCGGATCGAGCAGGGCGTCGAGCGCCGAGCCGACGTCCGCCACCATCAGAGCGCGCCGTACTCCTGCAACGTCACCAGGGCGCGCACCGTTTCGATGCCGCGCCATTCGAGCACTGCGGTCGGACTCGGGGGTTCCCACGACAACGGCCAACCGCCGTCGCCCTGTTGCTGCTCGATGAGGTGATCGATGTGCGCGCCGAGTAGCTCGGGCGCGAACAGGCCTGCAGCCATCGCGTCAGGGCTCGGCGCGAGATGAAGCGGCGTCAACGCGTAGCCACCCGTGAGATCTTCGGGGTCGAGCGCGAAGAACGTGGCGTTGGGGATCGAGTCAGCAACGTCTTCGGCGACTTGCACGGCGCGCCGACGGTCTGGCGCGTTGTTCAGGAAACAGAACACGGCGGCCAGCTCGGGCCCACCCTCGACCTTCGTCTCGCTCAGCCGCTGCCAGCAGAACGCGTCGGCCCGATCGAGCCACGCGTTCCCGGCGTGGAGCGTGTGCAACAGCCCCGCCAGCATGGCGGTGGGATTGAGCGAGTCGGCGATCCACGCCTTGGGTTGCCAGTGCTCGGCTCGGGGAAAGCGCGCCGCGGACGGCAGGATCGCCGGGACGCCACCGGTGTCGCCGGTGACGGTCGACAAGTACGAGCACGCCCTCGCCACCATCTCGGGGGGTGCGACCCCGATCTCGTGCAGGATGCGGAACGCCATGTCGACGTGGATCGGTTGGCTGTCCGGGCCGCGCAGGTCAGGTTCGAGGGCGTTGCCGAAGCCGCCGTCGTCGTTCTGGTAGCTGCGCAACGAATGGATGACGTGTTCGGCCGAACCGCGCAGGAAGCGTCGGGCGAACACATGGCGCTCGAGCAGCCGCGCGTTCCGCCAGATGAAGTCAGCCGCGCGGTCGAGATCGATGTCGCCCATACGCGGGTCGACGCTACTGCGAAGCGCGACCGTCGTACGTCTGGACGAACACGACGCGACGCCCTGTCCGCCAACGGTCGAGCGCGGCGGCGAATGCCTTTGCGGTGTACGTCGGTTCCACCGACAACCCGCGATCACGCGCTTCGCCCGTCGCCCGCTCGCCGGCCTCCGTCGGATAGCCGTAGCCCTCACCGAAATACCCGCGCTCGATCGTGAGATTCCCCGGACGCGGCCGCCAACCGCCGATCGCCAGCATCGACGCCGTCCCAGCGGCATGGAGACCCAACACGAATCGATTGGTGACGATCGCGTCCGCAACGCGCACGGCGACCACTGTCGTGTCGTTCCACCCGGCCATCCGCAATCCGAGCGTCAATCCCACCGCGGTCCCGCCACTGCCGAGCGCGACCACGACGTCGTCCGGCGGCGCCCAACCGGCCTCGGCGAACGCGTCCGCGAGCTCGAGCGCGGCCGACACGTAGCCGAGCACGCCCAACGGTGACGTCGCGCCCGGCAGCACGGCGTAGCCGCCCTCGGCTTCGATCGCGAGTCGACGCTTGATCATCGTCGCCGGCATCCCGTAGCGATCGTCGATCACCGTGTGGCGAACGTTGGGCAACGTCCGCAGCGCGGCGTCGACTTCAGCGACATGGTCCGTCTCCGGTTGCGGGAACCGCACCGCCTCCACCTCGAGACCGAGACGAGCGGCGTGCACCGCGGTCGCGTACACGTGATGCGAACCGGTCGCGCCCGCGGTCAGCACCGGACCGCGCCGGCGTTGTGCAATCGGCAACACGAACTCGAGCTTGCGCACCTTGTTGCCGCCGTACCGGGAGTCGGTGAGGTCGTCGCGTTGTACGAAGAAGCCGTCGTCGAGTTGTTCGACGGGCGTCGGAAGACCATCGGCCAGCGGGACGAACGGCACGAGGTCGGTGAGCCGCGGCAGTCGCGTGAACAGCGCGCGTTCGGTCACGTTCCGGGCCAGCGTCCTGGGTTCATGCGGCGATCCGGGTCGAGCGCTTCCCGCATCCGCGTGAGCAACGTGGCGAACCCGGGCGCGGCTCGTTCGATGATGCGTTCGGCCGCGGGGGCCGACGCTTTGTACGGCACGTAGCCGTGGTCGAGGACGCAGTCCGCGAGCGCGCCCATGCACTTGCCGGTGCGCTCGACGTCGGACGGGTCGCCCCGGTCGAAGCACGCCACGAAGCGCAGGACGTAGTACCGCCCGCCGTCCATCGGTCGGGCGACAAGGAAAGGGGGGAACCCGTGGTCCTCGAGGATCGCCATGCCCGCATTCGCCCCCGTCACCCATGACCGCCCCGGCCCGTACGACCCCACCCAGGCCAGGCCACCGCCCGGGTAGTCGAGGAGGAAGTCCAGGGTGGTCGGCAGTTCCGCGAGCTTCGCCATGCCCGGCAGCATCCGGACGAGGTGCTCGACCTCGAACACGCTGTCGACCGACGCACCATCGAGGATGTCGCGACCGAGCGCGACGCGCGCGTCCAACTCTGCCCGGGACGCTCCCGTGATGTCGATGAACAAGAACGCGAGCGGCTCGTCGTCCGCCCGAACGAACTCCGAGGTCGCGCCGAAGAGCAACTTGGCCGCCGGCCACGTCATGAGGCCGACGTCGTCGAATGAGCCGGTGCGGGCCAGTTCGCGCATCGCGACGTACGCGTCGGCGATCGACCACGCGAACGCGAACCAGCGAACGCGGTGCGCGGGTCGAGGCACGAGTGCGAGCCCGGCGCGCAGCACGACGCCGGTCGTTCCTTGCGTCGAGACGAAGAGCCCGGTGAGATCCGGCAACGGCGCGCGTGAGAACCACGACTCCACCACCGCGCCCGACCCGGTCTGCACGACGGTGCCGTCGGCCAGCACGGCTTCGACGCCAGTGATCCACTTCCCCATCGCGCCATGCCGCATCGACAGGTTGTTGAGTCCGTCGAGCAACGCGTTCGCCATCACCGAGGTGAACGGCGGCGCGAACGGATACGTGTAGACGAGCTCAGGGCAGTGCTCGTCGAGATGCGCCTTCAGTTGCTCGAAGGTGACGCCCGGTTCGACGACGACGACCATCGCGTCGCGATCGACGGTGACCTCCTGCAGCCGCGTGAGATCGAGGACGATGCCACCGTCTCGCGGGATCGCGATGCCGGCGACGTTGTAGCCCGCGACGATCGGCGTGACGGGTGCGCCGACCCGGGAAGCCACCTGCATCACCGCGACGACTTCATCGCGCGTGCCGGGACGGACGACGACGTCCGCGCGGCCAGAGGGATGCTCGGTGATGTCGTCGAGATACGGGCCGACGTCAGTTGCTGTGGTCAGAACCTGCTCGCGACCAACGATCGCGGTCAGCTCTTCGATCATGTCGTCAGTTCGGGCGAATGCGGATGCTCGCGAGCTCACGCACGATGGAACCGGTGGCGAGCTGGAGGAGGGGCTCGACCTCGCCTTCGATCACCATCACGGTGTCGCGGCTGATCCCGTTCTCGACGACGACTTCGCCGCGCCCGATGCGTACGGTCGCCGCCGTACGCCCGGCCCGGATCCCGACGGCAATCGGCCTGGGCAACGCCAACAAGGAAAGCCGGACGACGGCGTTGGCCATGTAGGCGGGGGCGGCGGACGCGAGCAGGTGCACCAGGAGGTTCGCCTCGCCCGCTGCGGGCATCTCGACGTCCGGCATCGGCGGCGCGACGCGCGCGGCCGCGCGCATCACTCCCGCGGTGGCGAGCAACGGCACCGCGATCGGCAACGTCGCGGCAACGGTGACGGCCTCGCGGGCAAACGCGAGCGGCGCGAGCGGCCGCTTGCGGGTGAGGCGGGCGAGCATGCCGTCGACGGTGTTGCCGACGAGGTTCGACACCTCGATCTGAGCAACGGTGGCGCGCACGGCCTGCACCGCCTCAGGCGGGAGCACGGTGAGGAGGTCGTCGGTCGGCAGCGGCCGCCCGGCCTCGGCACACGCCGTGGCGTAGGCCAGCAACACCTGCTCCGCCTCCGCGTGCCGCAGCGAGTCGCCCAAGAACTCCTGCCACGATCCGTGGATCCACGCGCAGTAGCGGCAGCCGTTGACCTCGGTGACCGCGAGGATGATCTGCTCACGAGTGCGCGGGTCGATCGGTGCGCCGGGCGCATACGACCGCGCCAGCGCCGGGAGGGTGGCGAGCACCTCGCCGATCCACGGCAGCATCCGGCCGGGCGTTGCGGTTCGCCGCGGAAAGGGGTCTCGCCCGTCCATCGGGTCGAGACTAGGTGACGAGCAGGATCGCGCTCACCATCCGCACGAGCACGGCACGGGCCTCGTCGGTGCTGCGGCCGTTGAGCGAACGCAGGCTGTCCCAGCTCGTCCACGACAGTGCGGTGTCGAGCGCGTCGAGCGTGACCAGCCGCTCGACGCCCGTGAGCTGGTCGAGCTCGGGCGCGAACGCCTGCTCGATCTCGGAGCGGAGGAAGTCATGCCCCGCTTGCAGGCGCGCCCGCACCACGCGCGAGAACGGCGCGTGCACGGTCGCGGCGCGCCGGACCGGTGACAGCGCCTCGAGCAGCGCAGCGCGCAAACGCGCCACCTCGAGGATCCGATCCTCGAGTCGCAGGCTGCTGTCGATGTTGAGACCGACGTACGACAGGCGCTCGACCAATCGATCGCCGACCGCGGCGTACAAACCCTCGAGGTCGTCGAAGTGCTGGAAGACCGACCGCACCGACACGCCCGCGCGTTCGGCGATACGGGGGGCCGTCGGGCGCAGATCCCCTTCGTCGACCAGCGCAATCGAGGCATCAACAATCGCCTCTCGAGTGCGCAATGCTCTTGCGGTGCGTCCGTCGATAGCAGCCAAGACCCTTCAGCGTAGGCGCGGTCCGAGATGAGCGAAATGTCCCTCCTCGAGCTGTCCGATCGCATCCTGCGAGGGCAGGAACAGATCACCGATCACCATCCGATGCGGCCGCGGAACCAGATCGAGGAGGTGGGCGACGGTGTCGCGTTCGTCGACTCGTTCGCCAACGTCGCGGTGTTCGCGACGCCGGATGGGCTGTGCCTCGTCGACACTGGCAGTGTGTTCGCGGCTCCCGCGATCCACACCGCGGTCCGGTCGTGGTCGAAGGAGCGCGCGACGACCGCCGTGTACACGCACGGCCACATCGATCACGTCTTCGGCACCGCGCTGTTCGAAGCCGAAGGGCCGATGCGCGTGATCGCGCACGACGCGGTGTCGCCGCGCTTCGAGCGGTACCGGCGCACGGCGGGCTACAACGCGGTGATCAACCAACGGCAGTTCCAGATCCCCGGATTGGAATGGCCACTCGACTACCGCGAGCCCGACGAGACGTACCGCGACGATCTCGACGTCGACCTCGGCGGCGTGGCGATGCAGTTGCACCACGCGCGCGGTGAGACCGACGACCACACGTGGGCGTGGCTACCTGAACGACGCACGTTGTGCACGGGCGACCTCATCATCTGGTGCACACCGAACGCGGGGAACCCGCAGAAGGTGCAGCGCTTCGCCGAGGAGTGGGCGGTGGCGTTGCGAGAAATGGCTGCATTGCAACCGGAACTGCTGTTGCCCGGCCATGGACTTCCGGTCGCGGGCGCGGCGAACGTGCAGATGGTGTTGCTCGACACCGCGACGATGCTCGAGTCGCTGTCGTCACAAACGCTCGCGTTGATGAACGAAGGCGCGCGTCTCAACGACATCCTCCACACCGTGAAGCCGCCGGCTGATCTGATCGACAAGCCGTATCTGCGACCGATCTACGACGATCCCGAATTCATCGTGCGCAACCTGTGGCGGTTGTATGGCGGTTGGTACGACGGCAACCCCGCCGAGCTCAAGCCCGCCCGTACCGACGCGCTGGCCTCCGAGATCGCCGCGATGGCGGGCGGCGCCGATGTGCTGGCCCGCCGGGCGATCGAGTTGGCGTCGACCGGTGACGACGACGATCTCCGCCTCGCGGGACACCTGGCCGAATACGCCGCGCTCGCCGCGCCCGACTCGGCCACGACGCATCAGGCTCGGGCGGAGGTGTTCCGGGTGCGGTCGAAGGCCGAGCCGTCGTTGATGGCGAAGGGCGTTTTCTCGTGGGCCGAAGCCGAGTCCCGGCGCCGGGCGGACGAGCTGGGCTAACTGTTGCTCGCCACAGGCGAGCCGTGGTGGGCGACCAGACGCCAGCGCTCACCGTCGAACACGAAGACGTTGAGCCCGGCGACGGTCCCGCCGATGCGCTCGCCGATCAGGTTCTCGTCGTTGGTCACCCAGCCGACGTCGCCTTCCACGCTGATCGACTCGTTCGTGAGGATGAACTGCATCGGGTTGTCACCACGGAAGAGCGCGAACCACGACGCGGACACCGCGCCCCAGCCGCGCAGCGACTGCCACCCGGGATGCGTGCACACGACACGGTCCGAGTGCTCCCACACCTCCGACATCGCATCGATGTCGCGCGCCTCGAACGCCTCGTAGAAAGCAGCATTCGCCGCCCGCACGTCGTCCTCGGCATCGATGCGGCGCACCGTACTCGGCAACTCTGTGGACACTTGTCCCGTCCAGCGACGGTTTTCTGCCCACAGTGGGCACAAACCGGGGCAGAAACCGGGGTCCGCGGGACTGTCACACCCCCCGGGCATGATGGGCGCATGCCGTTGGAACCGCCTCGCACGTTGTCGCCGTCGAAGGTCGCCGCCTTCACGGACTGCGCGCTCGCGTTCCGATTCGCCACGATCGACCGGCTGCCGGAACCACCGTCACCGTGGGCGACGAAAGGCACGCTCGTGCATGCCGCGCTCGAGCGTCTCTTCGTGCTCGCTCCCGCGGAACGCACGATCGCTGCCGCGCTCACCTGCCTCGATGCCGCGTTCACCGAGTTGCGCACCGATCCGGAGTACGTCGACCTCCGCCTCGGCCCCGACGACGAGGCGACGTTCCTCGACGACGCCGAACGCCTCGTGCGCAACTACTTCCGTCTCGAAGACCCGACCACCGTCGTGCCCATCGGTATCGAGCTGATGCTCGACGCCGACCTCGGCGGTGTGCGCGTGCGCGGCATCATCGACCGCCTCGAACTCGACGAGAACGGCGACCTCGTCGTCGTCGACTACAAGACCGGTCGCGCCCCCAACGTGCGCTACGAGAACGGCCGGCTCGACGGCGTCCAGTTCTACTCACTGCTGTGTGAGCGCAACTTCGGTCGCCGCCCGGCGCGCGTCAAGCTGCTCTACCTCGGTGATCCGCTCGAGATCAGCACGACACCGTCCGAGCAGTCGAGCCGCGCCATCGAGCGCAAGGTCGGCGCCATCTGGACCGCGATCGAACGGGCCTGCGACAAGGACGACTTCCGCCCGAAGCCCTCTCGGCTCTGTGAGTACTGCGCGTTCCGCATGTACTGCCCCGCGTTCGGGGGCGAGATCGCCGAAGGTGCCCGCGTGGCGGCCACGCTGCACTCGGCCGGTACGCTCGACGACCTTGCCCCGGTCGCAATCGCTGACTGACCTGCTCGCGCGCGTCAACGCGTTCGACAATCGCGTCGATGCGGTGGTCGACCGACTCCGCGGCCACAAGCAGCTCGATCGGGCGTTCTACGCCGCGTCCGAGCTCGGCGACTTCTCCCTCATCTGGCATCTCGTCGGCACCGCTCGCGGGCTGACGTCAGATCAGCGAGCCGACGAGGCGATCCGACTGTCGGTCGTGCTCGGGGCGGAGTCGATCCTCGTCAACGGGGTCATCAAGTCGTTCTTCCGGCGCAGCCGCCCCACCTGGGACGCCGTGACGCCGCGCCCGCACCGGCTGCGCCGTCCTCGCAGCAGCAGCTTCCCGAGTGGGCACGCCAGCGCGGCGTTCACGGCGGCGACGCTGCTCGCAGAGGACGATCCGCTGTGGCCGCTGTACTACGCCGCCGCCGCGTTCGTCGCGTCGAGCCGCACGTACGTGAAGATCCACCATGCCTCCGACGTGTTGGCCGGCGCGGCAACGGGCATCGTCCTGGGCAGGATCGCCCGCCGGGTGTGGCGAAAGCCGGATTGAGGAATGATCGAGTGCCGCTGAGACGTTGGAGACCCTGATGAGCCTTTCCTTCGCCGTGACTTGGGACTACCGCTGTCCCTTCGCCCGCAACGCCCATGAACACGTGGTGACCGCGCTCGACGCGGGCGCCGACTGGGACGTGCGCTTCGTGCCGTTCTCCCTCGGGCAGGTGCATGTCGCCGAGGGTGAAACCGATGTGTGGGACGACCCGTCGAAGGACACCGGCATCGTCGCGTTGCAAGCGGGCGTGGTCGTGCGTGATCGTTGGCCCGAGAAGTTCCACGCCGTGCACCGCGACCTGTTCGCAGCGCGTCACGATCACGGACTCAAGCTCAACGATCCCGATGTGGTGCGCGAGGTCCTCGTTCGCCACAGTGTCGATGCCGACGAGGTGTTCGCCGCCATCGAGGACGGCACCGCACTCAAGCAGGTGCGCGCCGAACACGAAGCCTCGGTCGAGCATCACAACGTGTGGGGGGTCCCCACGTTCATCTCCGGCGACGAAGCCGTGTTCGTGCGTCTGATGGATCGATCGCCCGAAGGAACGAACGCCGACGAGTCGCGCCGCTCGATCGAGCGCGTCGTCGAGTTGCTCGACGCGTGGCCGAACCTCAACGAGTTCAAGCACACGGGCATCAAGCGCTGACACTCACGCCGCTGCCGGGCCAACCGGCGGACGTTCCCTGGCCGGCGCCCGACCCCGACGGGTGGCCCATCGGTCCCGCGAACCCGGACGTCGACAAACTGGTCGACGCGCTGGTCAACGACACCGAGCACTACGGCAAGACCTACGCCGTCCTCGTGATCCACCACGGCCGCGTGCTGCTCGAGCGCTACGGCCACGCGATCCCCCACTGGGATCGCGACGACGAACCGGTCACCGCGACCACGCAGCTCCTGTCGTGGTCGATGGCGAAGTCCGTCTTGCACTCCGCCATCGGCGTGCTGGTGGCCGACAAGCAGCTCGACATCGATGCGCCCGCGCCGGTGCCGGCATGGCACACGGATCCCGACGACCCGCGCGCCGCGATCACGCTCGAGCATCTCCTCACGATGCGCGATGGCTTGAACTTCGCGGAGGACTACGTCGACGCCGGCGTGTCCGACGTGATCGAGATGCTGTTCGGCGCGGGCAAGGACGACGTCGCCGCGTACGCCGAGGCTCGTCCCGCGTTGCATGCGCCTGACACCGTCTTCAACTACTCGTCGGGTACGTCGAACATCGTGGCTGCGATCGCGGGACGCACCGCGGGCAGCGGTCGGGCACTCGTCTCGCTGCTGCGCGAGCGCGTCCTCGACCCGATCGGCATGACGTCGGCCGATCTTCGCCTCGACTCGGCCGGCACATTCATCGGCTCGTCGTACGTCTACGCCACCGCGCGCGACTACGCGCGGTTCGGGCTGCTGTACCTCCGCGATGGCACGTGGGACGGCAAGCGCCTCCTCCCCGAAGGCTGGGTCGATCACGGGCGTCGCCTGCGGTCGCATGACGACGAGGGCAACGGCTACGGCGCCCACTGGTGGGTCGTCGACGACGACATGGGTTCGTTCCGCGCCAGCGGCTACGAGGGCCAGTCGATCCTCGTGTGTCCGGGCCTCGACCTGCTGGCGGTACGCCTCGGCTACTCGACCGACGCGATGTACCCGGCGCTCGGCGCCTGGCGCGCCAGCCTGGTCGACGCTTTCAGGTGATCACGTAGCCTCGATTTCATGACCGAGCGCATGAGCGACGTCGAGGCCCTGATGTGGAACCTCGAGAAGGACCCGGCACTCGCATCGACGTTTGCGAACGTCACGATCCTCGATCAACAGCCCGATCTCGACCGGCTCCGGCGCCGTATGACCCACGCGGTGCGCGTGGTGCCGCGACTCCGCCAACGCGTCGTCCCCGCGTTCGGCCGTCTCGCACCGCCGGAGTGGCACGAGGATGCCGAGTTCGACGTCGACTACCACATCCGCCGGATGGCGTTGCCGGCGCCCGCCACCGAGCGCACGTTGTTCGACCTGGCGTCGGTGCTCGCGTCCGCTCCGCTCGACCGCACCCGCCCGCTGTGGGAGTTCACGATCGTCGAAGGGCTCGACGGTGAACGCGCCGCGCTCGTGCAGAAGATGCACCACACGATCACCGATGGTGAGGGCGGCGTGCGCATGTCGGCCGAGTTCATCGACTTCAGCCGCGACGATCGCCCCGAGCCCGAAGTCGACGAAACCCCTCGCGAGGCCGAGCCCGACCCGCCCTCGTTGCTCAACACCATGCTCGAAACGGCAACACACAACGTGCGGCGTCAGCTCGGCGTGGCGCGGCGTGCCGCGGGCAACCTCGTCGACCTCGCGCAGCATCCGGACAAGATCGCTCCGCTCGGGGCGGACGTCGTGGCCGGCGCGCAGTCGCTGCTCCGGCAAGCGTCGGTGACGGATCACTCCCGTTCGCCGCTGTGGACCGAGCGGTCGCTCCGCCGTCACTTCGAGGTCCTTCGCATCCCGCTCGACGACACCAAGCGCGCTGCCAAGGCCCTGGGCGGCAGCGTCAACGACCTGTTCGTGGCCGGCGCGGCGGCGGGTGCCGGCAAGTACCACCGCGCCAAGAGCGTCGACGTCGCCGAGCTGCGGGTCAGCATGCCGGTGTCGACGCGGTCTGACCGTTCGATGGGCGGCAACGCGTTCACGCCCGCCCGCCTGTCCGTTCCCGTCGGGGGCGCCGACGCGGTCGCGGAGTTCCCCGCCATCCAAGAGCGCCTTACGGCGACGAAACAAGAACGGGCGCTGCAGTTCGCCGACGCGCTCGCCGGTGTGATCAACGTGCTCCCGACGTCGTTGCTCGTGCGGGTTGCTCGCCAACAGGTCGAGACCGTCTTTCCAGCACATTGGGATCCTAAGCTTAGAATTCCACGTGGACAAGTTGTCGCGGCCGCTTCTATAGTGTCACCTAAATACTAGTGACTCCAGCGTAACTGGACTGGCCACAGTTAGGCCGCAAATGTAATCACACTGGCTCACCTTCGGGTGGGCCTTTCTGCGTTCGCGAGTGGACCCGATAAGCTCATGGAGCGGCGTAACCGTCGCACAGGAAGGACAGAGAAAGCGCGGATCTGGGAAGTGACGGACAGAACGGTCAGGACCTGGATTGGGGAGGCGGTTGCCGCCGCTGCTGCTGACGGTGTGACGTTCTCTGTTCCGGTCACACCACATACGTTCCGCCATTCCTATGCGATGCACATGCTGTATGCCGGTATACCGCTGAAAGTTCTGCAAAGCCTGATGGGACATAAGTCCATCAGTTCAACGGAAGTCTACACGAAGGTTTTTGCGCTGGATGTGGCTGCCCGGCACCGGGTGCAGTTTGCGATGCCGGAGTCTGATGCGGTTGCGATGCTGAAACAATTATCCTGAGAATAAATGCCTTGGCCTTTATATGGAAATGTGGAACTGAGTGGATATGCTGTTTTTGTCTGTTAAACAGAGAAGCTGGCTGTTATCCACTGAGAAGCGAACGAAACAGTCGGGAAAATCTCCCATTATCGTAGAGATCCGCATTATTAATCTCAGGAGCCTGTGTAGCGTTTATAGGAAGTAGTGTTCTGTCATGATGCCTGCAAGCGGTAACGAAAACGATTTGAATATGCCTTCAGGAACAATAGAAATCTTCGTGCGGTGTTACGTTGAAGTGGAGCGGATTATGTCAGCAATGGACAGAACAACCTAATGAACACAGAACCATGATGTGGTCTGTCCTTTTACAGCCAGTAGTGCTCGCCGCAGTCGAGCGACAGGGCGAAGCCCTCGGCTGGTTGCCCTCGCCGCTGGGCTGGCGGCCGTCTATGGCCCTGCAAACGCGCCAGAAACGCCGTCGAAGCCGTGTGCGAGACACCGCGGCCGGCCGCCGGCGTTGTGGATACCTCGCGGAAAACTTGGCCCTCACTGACAGATGAGGGGCGGACGTTGACACTTGAGGGGCCGACTCACCCGGCGCGGCGTTGACAGATGAGGGGCAGGCTCGATTTCGGCCGGCGACGTGGAGCTGGCCAGCCTCGCAAATCGGCGAAAACGCCTGATTTTACGCGAGTTTCCCACAGATGATGTGGACAAGCCTGGGGATAAGTGCCCTGCGGTATTGACACTTGAGGGGCGCGACTACTGACAGATGAGGGGCGCGATCCTTGACACTTGAGGGGCAGAGTGCTGACAGATGAGGGGCGCACCTATTGACATTTGAGGGGCTGTCCACAGGCAGAAAATCCAGCATTTGCAAGGGTTTCCGCCCGTTTTTCGGCCACCGCTAACCTGTCTTTTAACCTGCTTTTAAACCAATATTTATAAACCTTGTTTTTAACCAGGGCTGCGCCCTGTGCGCGTGACCGCGCACGCCGAAGGGGGGTGCCCCCCCTTCTCGAACCCTCCCGGTCGAGTGAGCGAGGAAGCACCAGGGAACAGCACTTATATATTCTGCTTACACACGATGCCTGAAAAAACTTCCCTTGGGGTTATCCACTTATCCACGGGGATATTTTTATAATTATTTTTTTTATAGTTTTTAGATCTTCTTTTTTAGAGCGCCTTGTAGGCCTTTATCCATGCTGGTTCTAGAGAAGGTGTTGTGACAAATTGCCCTTTCAGTGTGACAAATCACCCTCAAATGACAGTCCTGTCTGTGACAAATTGCCCTTAACCCTGTGACAAATTGCCCTCAGAAGAAGCTGTTTTTTCACAAAGTTATCCCTGCTTATTGACTCTTTTTTATTTAGTGTGACAATCTAAAAACTTGTCACACTTCACATGGATCTGTCATGGCGGAAACAGCGGTTATCAATCACAAGAAACGTAAAAATAGCCCGCGAATCGTCCAGTCAAACGACCTCACTGAGGCGGCATATAGTCTCTCCCGGGATCAAAAACGTATGCTGTATCTGTTCGTTGACCAGATCAGAAAATCTGATGGCACCCTACAGGAACATGACGGTATCTGCGAGATCCATGTTGCTAAATATGCTGAAATATTCGGATTGACCTCTGCGGAAGCCAGTAAGGATATACGGCAGGCATTGAAGAGTTTCGCGGGGAAGGAAGTGGTTTTTTATCGCCCTGAAGAGGATGCCGGCGATGAAAAAGGCTATGAATCTTTTCCTTGGTTTATCAAACGTGCGCACAGTCCATCCAGAGGGCTTTACAGTGTACATATCAACCCATATCTCATTCCCTTCTTTATCGGGTTACAGAACCGGTTTACGCAGTTTCGGCTTAGTGAAACAAAAGAAATCACCAATCCGTATGCCATGCGTTTATACGAATCCCTGTGTCAGTATCGTAAGCCGGATGGCTCAGGCATCGTCTCTCTGAAAATCGACTGGATCATAGAGCGTTACCAGCTGCCTCAAAGTTACCAGCGTATGCCTGACTTCCGCCGCCGCTTCCTGCAGGTCTGTGTTAATGAGATCAACAGCAGAACTCCAATGCGCCTCTCATACATTGAGAAAAAGAAAGGCCGCCAGACGACTCATATCGTATTTTCCTTCCGCGATATCACTTCCATGACGACAGGATAGTCTGAGGGTTATCTGTCACAGATTTGAGGGTGGTTCGTCACATTTGTTCTGACCTACTGAGGGTAATTTGTCACAGTTTTGCTGTTTCCTTCAGCCTGCATGGATTTTCTCATACTTTTTGAACTGTAATTTTTAAGGAAGCCAAATTTGAGGGCAGTTTGTCACAGTTGATTTCCTTCTCTTTCCCTTCGTCATGTGACTTGATATCGGGGGTTAGTTCGTCATCATTGATGAGGGTTGATTATCACAGTTTATTACTCTGAATTGGCTATCCGCGTGTGTACCTCTACCTGGAGTTTTTCCCACGGTGGATATTTCTTCTTGCGCTGAGCGTAAGAGCTATCTGACAGAACAGTTCTTCTTTGCTTCCTCGCCAGTTCGCTCGCTATGCTCGGTTACACGGCTGCGGCGAGCGCTAGTGATAATAAGTGACTGAGGTATGTGCTCTTCTTATCTCCTTTTGTAGTGTTGCTCTTATTTTAAACAACTTTGCGGTTTTTTGATGACTTTGCGATTTTGTTGTTGCTTTGCAGTAAATTGCAAGATTTAATAAAAAAACGCAAAGCAATGATTAAAGGATGTTCAGAATGAAACTCATGGAAACACTTAACCAGTGCATAAACGCTGGTCATGAAATGACGAAGGCTATCGCCATTGCACAGTTTAATGATGACAGCCCGGAAGCGAGGAAAATAACCCGGCGCTGGAGAATAGGTGAAGCAGCGGATTTAGTTGGGGTTTCTTCTCAGGCTATCAGAGATGCCGAGAAAGCAGGGCGACTACCGCACCCGGATATGGAAATTCGAGGACGGGTTGAGCAACGTGTTGGTTATACAATTGAACAAATTAATCATATGCGTGATGTGTTTGGTACGCGATTGCGACGTGCTGAAGACGTATTTCCACCGGTGATCGGGGTTGCTGCCCATAAAGGAGGCGTTTACAAAACCTCAGTTTCTGTTCATCTTGCTCAGGATCTGGCTCTGAAGGGGCTACGTGTTTTGCTCGTGGAAGGTAACGACCCCCAGGGAACAGCCTCAATGTATCACGGATGGGTACCAGATCTTCATATTCATGCAGAAGACACTCTCCTGCCTTTCTATCTTGGGGAAAAGGACGATGTCACTTATGCAATAAAGCCCACTTGCTGGCCGGGGCTTGACATTATTCCTTCCTGTCTGGCTCTGCACCGTATTGAAACTGAGTTAATGGGCAAATTTGATGAAGGTAAACTGCCCACCGATCCACACCTGATGCTCCGACTGGCCATTGAAACTGTTGCTCATGACTATGATGTCATAGTTATTGACAGCGCGCCTAACCTGGGTATCGGCACGATTAATGTCGTATGTGCTGGGGAAAG
>JADMIO010001099.1_pt1 | contig 58278 bp, 51 predicted proteins | sample 8958161 | NCBI WGS metagenome assembly JADMIO01 (sample SAMN16585339, study PRJNA669376) | soil metagenome | isolation source: Crop rotation soil | place: USA: Cullars Rotation, Alabama | collected 2011
GCCGCGACTTCAAGTCACGTGAATTCCAAGCTTCGGATCCCACTGTGCTGGAAAGTACATGCAGGCACGGTTCGAGAACTGGACCCACGGCTTGAACGGCGACTGGTGCATCAGCCGCCAGCGTTTTTTCGGCGTGCCCTTTCCAGTCTGGTATCCGATCGGGGCCGACGGACGCATCGATCACGATCGCCCGATTCACGCGCAGGGCGATCGACTGCCGATCGATCCCTCCACGGACATTCCCGAGGGTTATCGCGCCGAACAGCGCGGCGAGCCGGGTGGATTCATCGGCGATCCGGACGTCATGGACACGTGGGCGACCTCATCGCTGACCCCGCAGATTGCCTGCGGATGGCCCGACGACCATGCGTTGTTCGCGCGGACGTTTCCGATGGACCTGCGCCCGCAGGCGCACGACATCATCCGTACGTGGCTGTTCGACACGGTGCTGCGGGCCCATCTCGAACACGGATCGCTCCCGTGGACGCACACGGCCATCTCGGGCTGGGTGCTCGATCCCGACCGCAAGAAGATGTCGAAATCCAAGGGCAACGTTGTCACGCCGATGGGGCTCCTGGAGGAGCACGGATCGGACGGCGTGCGCTATTGGGCGGCAAGCGGGCGGCCGGGCACCGACACCGCATTCGATACGAACCAGATGAAGGTCGGCCGCCGGCTCGCCATCAAGCTCTTGAACGCGTCGAAATTCGCGCTGGCGTCGGCCGAGCCGCAGGGCACGATTACGGCCGCCGTAGACTGCGCGCTGCTGCGCAGGCTGGCGGCGCTCGTCGACGAGGCGACGCGCGACCTCGAAACGTACGACTACGCACGTGTCCTTCAGCGTACCGAGGAGTTTTTCTGGCGCTTCTGCGACGATTACCTCGAGCTCGTCAAGGGGCGCCGGTACGGCGAGCAAGGGACGGAGGGGGCGGCGTCGGCCAACTCCGCGTTGGCGGCGGCGTTGTCGGTGCTCCTGCGTCTGTTCGCGCCCTTCTTGCCGTTCGTCACCGAGGAAGTGTGGTCGTGGTGGAGGGACGGGTCGATTCACGCGACGGCGTGGCCGACAAGCCACGAGATCGACGCGCTGTTGCCCGCGTCGACTTCCGAGCAGCGGCAGGCCGACCAGGCGATCTATGACTGGGCGACTGACGTGCTCTTCGAGGTCCGCAAGCAACGGTCGGAAGCCAAACAACCGCTGAAAGTCCCGATCACCAAAGTGACGATCACCGCCGATGCCGAGGCGGCCGGGCTCATGCCGCTCGTGGAGGCAGATCTGCGCGCGGCGCTGCGCGTTCAACGGTTCGAGGTCATACCGGGAGCGTCGCGACGGTTCGAGGTGGCCGGCTATGATGCCGCCGCTCAATCCTGAGAGTTACGCGGAGATCGTCCGGCTCGCGCTTCTGGAAGACGTCGGATCCGGAGACGTCACAACCGAAGCCACCGTTCCGGAGGGCCAGCGCGCGCGCGGGATGTTCCTGGCGAAGAGTCCGTGCGTCTTGGCAGGCCGGGACATCGCGATCGAAACGTTTCGCCAGCTCGAGCCGCGAGTGGAAACCGAGTTCCGCAGGGCCGACGGCGATCTGATCGCCACAGGAGAGACCGTCGGTCAGATCGTCGGTCTGGCACGCACGCTGCTCGTCGGCGAACGTACGGCGCTCAATTTTCTGCAGCGCCTGTCGGGGATTGCCACCCTTGCCCGTCGGTTCGTGGATGCCGCGGGCGGCCGCATCACGATCCTGGACACGAGGAAGACGACGCCGACGCTGCGCGCGTTGGAGAAATATGCGGTAGCGGTCGGAGGAGCCACAAACCATCGCATCGGGCTGTACGACGCCGTCCTGATCAAGGACAACCACATTCAGCTCGCCGGCGGCGTTCTCCAAGCGGTGGCCCGCGCGCGCGCGCGGCAGCCGCAGCTGTCGATCGAAGTCGAGACGCAGACGCTGGCCGAGGTGCAGGATGCGCTCGACGCAGGGGCCGACATCGTGCTGTTGGACAACATGCCGCTCGATCGCATCCGCGAGGCGGTCGCGCTGGTCCACGGGCGCGCGAAGGTTGAAATATCCGGTGGCGTGACGCTCGAGCGGATTGGCGAGTTCGCTGCCACCGGCGCCGACTACGTCTCGGCCGGCGCGCTGACGCACTCGGCGCCCGCGGTCGATCTCAGCTTCGAGATCGAGCCTTTGTGATGTCGCTCACGCGAGGCGAACCGGAGGCGCTCCCCGGCGAATTGGCCGACGCGCTTGCTCTTGCGAGGCCGCGTTTCGGCAGGCTTGGGACCTCAGTGCTGTTCTTCACGACCATCGGGTCCACCAACGACGCCGCATCGTCGCTGGCGTCGGCCTCCGACAGAGAAGGGGCGGTCGTGATTGCCGCGGCGCAAACCTCAGGACGCGGCCGCAGGGGGCGGACGTGGTTCTCGCCAGCGGACGCAGGGTTGTATGTCTCGGTCGTGTTGGCACCGAGCCGGGCGCGTGAGCAACCGGACCGAGCCACCGCCCTCTTGACGCTGTCGGCGGGCGTGGCGCTGGCGGAAGCAGTCGAGCGCACGACCGGTCTTGCGCCGCGCATCAAGTGGCCCAATGATCTGCTGGTCGGACGCCGCAAGCTTGCGGGCATTCTTGCCGAAGGACTGCCGGCGCCCGTTGCGGGCGGCGTGCCGCAGGTCGTTCTCGGCTATGGCGTGAACGTGCGTCCCGCCGCCTATCCGCCTGAGTTGAGCGATCGCGTGACCTCGCTCGAATCCGAACTCGGGCGTCCAATCGATCGTGCCGCGCTCTGCGCCGAAACGCTCGTGTCGCTCGCATCGCGGTACGACGACCTGCTCGATGCACGATTCGATGCTATTCTCGACGCCTGGCGTCGGCGGGCGCCCGACAGCCGCGGTGCGCGCGTGTCCTGGAGGGCGCCGGAAGGCGAGCGTTCGGGCTCGACGGCCGGCATTGACGACCGCGGAGCGCTCCTCGTCCGCGTGAACGACGGCGTCGAGCGCATCGTGTCGGGCGAGGTCGCCTGGGACGAACGATGAGATTGCAAACGGCGAATCGCGGATGCTCTTAGCCATCGACGTCGGCAACACGAACATCGTCCTGGGCGTCTTCGACGGAGATGTCCTCGCCCAGAGCTGGCGCCTGCAGACGCTGCGTGAGCGGACGTCCGACGAACTCGGCCTTCTGATCGACGGCCTGTTTGCGCACGCTCGCCTGGATCGCGCTCGTGTGTCCGGCATCGTCATCGCGTCCGTCGTTCCTCCGCTGACGGGAACGGTGACGTCGATGATTCAGCGCTACTTCAATCGGTCGCCGCTCGTCGTCGACCCGACAACGAACGCCGGCATGTCGATTCTTTACGAGAATCCTTCCGAAGTCGGCGCCGATCGCATCGTCAACGCCATTGCCGCGTGGGAACGGTTCGGGCGCGCGGGACGGCCGTTGATCGTGTGCGACTTCGGCACGGCCACGACGCTCGACGCCATCACCGCAAAAGGTGAATACCTCGGTGGTGCGATTTGCCCGGGCGTGACGATTTCCGCCGATGCGCTCTTCCAGCGCGCCGCGCGGCTGCCGCGGATCGACGTACGCAAGCCGGCGACGGTCATCGGGCGGACGACCGTTGGCGCGATGGAGTCGGGGTTGTTCTACGGCTACGTCGGAATGGTCGAGGGGCTCGTCCGCCGCATGGACGACGAGCTGGGGGGCGACTCCGTCTGCGTCGCGACGGGAGGGCTCGCAGCGGTCATTGCGCCTGAAACGTCGCTCATCCACCACGTCGATGTCGATCTCACGCTTCAAGGCCTTCGGATCGTGTGGAACAGAAACAGGGAAGGATAGTTGGTTGGATATCCCGGAGTACTGCCGCGCCATAGAGTCCTACCTTTGCCAGAAGAACGATGGTCACTTGATCCGTGTCGTTGGCCCGTCGTTCGAGGTGGTGTCCCGTTGGGCAGCCGACGGCGTGCCGATCAAAGTCGCGTTCAGCGGCATCGACCAGTATTTCGAGCGCTACTATCGCCAGCGACCCCGGCGTCGGCCCGTCCGCATCGACTTCTGTGAAGCGGATGTTCGTGACGTGTTCGATCGCTGGCGTCGTGCCACTGGACTGACGGCTTCGACACCGACCGGCGATGCAGAAGGGCGGCGGGAGCACAAGGGGCCATCACTGCGGGAACATCTGGAGCGCGGCTTGCTCCGGCTAACTGACGCGCGCGCACTCGGGCGTCTCGGTGCCGATGCCGACCGGCTGATCGACGAGGTTTCGAGAGAGCTCGATCGCGTCCGTCAATCGCCGAGGGGACCGCGCGGCGACGTCCGCAAGGAAATCCTTGCTCGTTTGAACGTGGCGGACAGCGAGTTACTGATGCTCGCCCGTCAGTCGCTGGATTCTACCGCCTTGCGGGATCTGGAGCGCGTCGCCGACGAAGAGCTCGAAGGCTTTCGGGGGCGGATGCCGCCGGATCGGTACGTGAACGTGCGTGCGCGAGCCGTTGATCGCGTGATTCGCGAGCGCCTTGCGCTGCCAACGCTGGCGTTCTTGTAAGCTCGTGCCAGCCCGCACCCACGCGTTCGCTCCGGGCCAGACGTTGACGCTCGACGTGCAAAAGCCCGCCGCCGGTGGACGAATGATCGCCCGAGCCGACGGTGCGGTGATTTTGGTGTCAGGCGCCCTGCCTGACGAGCGCGTGACGGCTCGGGTCGAGCGCGTCGGCAAGGGCGTCGCGTTCGCGGAAACGATCGCCGTCGAGAAGCGATCTCCCGATCGATTGGATATTGCCGCCGACCCACGCTGCGGCGGATGTCTGTACGCCTTCGTGTCCTATCAGCGTCAGCTCGCGCTGAAGGCGGAAGTCATTGCCGACGCGTTTGCACGCATCGCGCGTGTGCCGCTGCCCGCACCGGTGGTCGTGGCGGCGTCGCCGCAGGTGGGCTACCGCATGCGGGCGCGCCTCCACTTTCGAAAGGGCGCGCTGGGTTTCTTTCGCGAAGGGTCGCACGAGGTGTGCGATGCGCGCGCCACGGAGCAGCTGCTTCCCGCGACACACGACGTGCTCGATCGCCTTGCCGCGCGCCTTCCGTCGTTGGGTCTGGGCGATTCGTTCGAGATCGACGTTTCCGAGAACATCGATGCGTCGGCGCGGGTCGTTCATCTCGAAACATTGACCGGTGCAGACGTCCGTTTTTCGGGTGTGGTGGACCTAGACGCCGGGGTGACCGGATTGACGGTCGGCCAATCGATGGCCTCGGGAATCGCGCACGCCACGGTGATCGCGGGGGAGCCCTACGTTACGGACACGCTGTCGATCGACGGATGCCAGGTGCCCATCCGCCGCCATGTACTCTCGTTTTTTCAGGGCAACCGGTTCCTTCTCCGTGATCTCGTCGCACACGTCGTGAACCACGTGAACGCGGCCGAAGATGTCGTGGATCTCTACGCGGGCGTTGGTCTCTTTGCGTTGGCCGCTGCCGCCGTGCGCGGAGCGCGCGTCATTGCCGTCGAAGGCGACCGGATCGCAGCTCACGACCTCGACAGGAATGCTGCGACGTCGGCGGGCACGGTGACCGTCGCTCACGAAGCCGTGGAGGTCTTTGTCGCGCGGCAGCAGCCGGCGCCGCACACCGTCATCGTCGATCCGCCGCGCACGGGCATGTCCAAGGAGGCGCTGGCAGGGGCGATCGGGCTTTCTGCCGGTCAGATGGTATATGTATCCTGCGACGTGGCGACCCTGGCTCGGGACGTCCGTCGTCTGGTCGACGCGGGTTATCGCGTGGAGCGCGTGGACGCCTTCGATCTGTTTCCGAACACGCCGCACGTCGAGACGGTCGTCGTGCTCGACAAAAAATAGCGCGCCGGCCGATTCGCGCGGGCGCGATACTACCGCTTTCGTCCCGCAGCTTCGACGAACCCCTCGAACAGTGGACGGAACTCCCCGGTCCGCCAGAAGTTTTCCGGGTGCCATTGGACGCCGAGGCAGAATCGCAATTTGGGATCTTCGATCGCTTCGATCACGCCGTCTGGCGCCGTCGCCGATACTTGAAAGCCCGGCGCGGCATCTTTGACCGCCTGATGGTGGCGGCTGTTCACTTCGCAGGAGTCCGCGTCGTTCAGGCGCTCCTTCATCAGGCGCGCCAGGAGCGAGTCCTTTTCAATCCAGATCTCGTGCGCCAATTCGAACGACTGGTGCGACGGTCCCGAAAGCTTGTGGTTGAGCGCTCCCGTTACCTGTGTCGGAATATCCTGAACGAGCGTGCCGCCGCACGCGACGTTGAGTACCTGCAGCCCGCGGCAGATTCCGAAAATCGGCATCCGCCGCTGTCGCGCCACCTTGACCAGCTCGATTTCGAGCTGATCTCGCTCGGGCGCGACCTCGACGACGGCGGGATGCACCGATTCCCCGTAGCGCGTCGGCGCGACGTCGTCGCCACCGGTGAGCAACAAGCCGTCGACGCCTTCGAGCGCGGCCGCCACGTCCATCGCGTGCGTGACGAGGTGAACGTCGGCGCCAGTGTGCAGGATGGCGTGCTTGTAGTCCTCGATCTTGCTGCATTCGGTCACGGCGATGCGCGGCATGGTCACATCCGGGCCGGGATTTCGATGCCCATGAGATCGAGCGCCCGGCTAAGCTGAGTTCTGAAATAGACGACGCCCGCCGCGCGCCAATGGCGGCGGGCGCGATCCTCTTCGTTGATGATCGGATACCGATGGTAAAAGGCGTTGAAGAGCTGCGCGAGACCGAACGCGTATTTGGCAAGGACCGCGAATTCCAGTGCGCGTACCGTCTGCTCCACGATCTCGTCCAGGCGCGCCGCCTCGTAGACGAGCGACCAGAGATCGTGTTCGCTTTCGACCGACCCGTCCGCCATCAGTTCGTCCGGCGCGGCGTCTGGCAGCGCGGCGAGGACATCTTCCTCACTTACGCCTTCCCGCTCCTTCAGCTTGTTGAAGATGTTGTTCGCACGCACCACGGCGTACTGAAGATACGGGCCGGTCTCGCCTTCGAAATTGAGGGCCTCCTCCATGTCGAAAACAATCAGCTTGCCGCGTGAGAACTTCAGCATGAAATAGCGGATCGCGGCGACGGCAATCTGGGATGCCACACGGTCGGTCTGTTCGGCCGTCCATTCCGGGTTGCGCTTGGATACCTCCGTCCCGGCCTTTTTCGTTAGCAGGTCGAGGAGGTCGTCAATCTTCACGCCGAGCCCCTTGCGGCCCGACACCTCGACGAACGGCTTCTTCGCTTCCTCGCCGTCGGCCGGAGGATAACCGAGCTCGCGTGCGGTCGCGTGCGAAAGCGCGACCATCTCGTACGAAAAGTGAACCGAGTTGTCGGCTTCCTTCGGGTGACCGAGCGCGCGCAGGGCCTGGCCAAGGAGCGCCTGCAGATACAACTGCCGGGAATCGATGACGTTGTAGATGCGGGACGCGTTGCCAAACGGGGGCGAGCCTGCCTCGCCATCGCCGGACGTGGTGGACCACAGGACCTGGCCGCCCGACTGCTCGACGAAGCGCCGGTACTTGAAGTCGCGTCCGAGCAGCCCGAATTTCCAGAACTGGTTGGCGATGTCCTTGCCGACGTACGTGACGACGCCGTTCGATCGCACGATGACCTTCTCGCGGGACTCTTCCTCGCCCTCGGCGCCTTCAGTCGTGCCATCGTCGATTCGCATCACCCAGCAACCGGCAAGTCGTCCTTCGGTCTGCAGGAAGACGGCGCCGCTCGCCCGCAGGATGTCGAACGCGTGCGCCCAGAATTTCAGGCGAAGGATGTCGCCTTCGTGAGTGAGCAGATCGTAGGAGATGTTAAGGCGCGCCATGGTTGCGAGATGTGCGCGGACGATGCGGTCGACGATGACCGCCCCCATGTCTGCGATTTCATTGCCGCCCTGCTCCAAATCGTGCAGTGCGCGCGCCCTGATCTCGAGCCGAGCCTTGTCGCCTTCGTACCATTCCGTCGTGCGCGCGTAAAGGTCCCAGCAGTAGTGGTCGAAGCGGGTCGTGTCGGCGATGTGTTGGACGTCCTGCAGCGACCGCTGCTCGAGCTCTCGGAATCCGACAATGACGTCGGCGACCTGCACGCCGGTGTCGTCGATGTAGTTCTGCGTTTCGACGGGCGTGCCCCGGAAGCGCAGCACGCGGACCAGCGTGTCGCCGAGCGTGGCGTTGCGAAGATGGCCGATATGAGCCGCCTTGTTCGGATTGATGGCCGTGTGCTCGACGATGGTTTTCGCGTCGTCGATGTGGGCCGTCACCGTCTCGCCGTGGACGCGATCGAGCAGGAAGGGCCGCCGCTCGAGATACAGGTTCACGTACCCGTTTGGGGCGGCGATCGTGCGCTCGACTCCCGGAATGGCGCCAACGACGTCGGCCAGCTCCTGCGCGATCGCCCGCGGCGGCTTACGCAGCACTCGCGCGAGTTGAAACGCGGCCGTCACCGCGAGATCGCCGAGGGCGCGCCGCGGCGGCGTTTCGATCGCGAACGCCGGCACATCGCTCAGGCCGTAGTGCCGGAGGATGGCTCGATGCAGCGCCTCGTGGACGCGTTGTTGAATCGGTAAGAGCATGAACTGGTATTGGAACCGTCGGCCGCCGGGCGGCCCGAGTGCCGGTAAGTTCGTGATAGTTTATGGCTTGTGACCCAGGAGCGCCTCGAGCTCGTCGAATTCGGCAGGCGTGTTCACATTGGCCAGCAGCTCGCCGGGGCTGCCGAAATGCTTGATTTCGTCCTGTTCCACAACCCGCAGGCGCACCTCATCGAAGAGTCCCGCCATGGCAAACCGGCCTTGGGACAGCAGACGCTGGACCGGTTCGCAGCAGGCGCGGGTATATACCGCGCACAAGGGATGATACCCGCGTTCGGTGCGTGGGACGACGAGGTCGGCGCCGCGGGTGAGCTCGAGCAGGTGCGCGAGAAATGGGGCGGTCACGAGCGGCATGTCGCACGCGAGGAGGATCAGCGTCTCGTGCCGCGCGGCCGACAATGCCGCGTCCAGGCCTCCGAGTGGCCCGGAATCCGGAACGCGATCCTCGATCTCGCGAGTGGCGAGGGGACGTCCCGCCGCGGAGTGGGGGCGTCGTCCAACGAGCAGGATGTCGTCGCTCAACGTGCTGAGCTCGGCGATCTGGCGCTCGAGGATGGGCGTTCCGGCAACAACAAGCGCGCTCTTGTCCCGTCCCCCGTAGCGCCGCGCCTGTCCGCCGAGAAGAATGGCCGCGCTCGTCATCTCCAGGCGATCTTACCCCCCGGCAGACCATGAGCGAAGCCGGCATCGGCCGTGTTCTCGTGGCCAGTCTGCATCAGGCGATCGGCGAGATCCTTCCGACGCGTGTCGCATTCTACGAGCACTGGTTGAATGCCGAAGGGCTTCGAGGCGGCACGATTGGCGTCGCCCCACTCTCGGCCGTCCTTAGTTTTCTGCGGATCGAGGGGGATGCATACGACCCGATCGCGATTCGAGCCGGTGAATACGCGGCGGAATGGACCGTGGAGTCGATGCCTCCCTTCGAACGGTCGATGATTGCCGCCGCGCCCGCATGGCTTCGTGTGCGTCTGCTGCTCCGCGTCGCGGGCAGGCTCGTGCGCGACAGTTGCCGGTCCACGCGCGTTCGGTCGAGGGTGAAGCGTGGGACGGCGCACGTGAGCCTCCGCGATTCGATCTTCTGCATGGTGCGAGAACCGCATCCGCGTCCGCTGTGCGGCTTCTATGCCGCGGCATTCGAGCGCCTGCTGTCGCTGTTCGACCTTCCGTCGGTCGCTGCCGTCGAGAGCTGCCGCGGCGCGAATGTGGCCACGGCGAGCTGCATGCTGCGGATCTCCGTGTCGGGCGAGGCCGCGAACACGCCCGAGGAGATATCCGCGGCATGAAACGAGCCCTGGCCGCGGCGTTCGCGATCGTGGTGAGCGCCCCTGCGTTGGGGTCCGCGCAAACGGTCGGGCGCATTCTCGTCGTCCCGTTCGAGAACGCATCACGAGACAGCCGAATCGTCTGGCTTGGCGAAGCGTCGGCCGTGCTCCTGGCCGACAACCTGAACGCGCTGGGCGCGCAAGCGATCACACGGGAGGAGCGCCGGGAAGCGTTCGAGCGGCTGCAGATTCCTCCGGTGGCGACATTGACAGATGCGACGGTCATTCGCGTCGGTCAGCTGGTCGGCGCTTCCTCGGTCGTGGTGGGGACGCTGCAGCTCGAAGGCGACGCGCTCGTCGTGCGCGCGCGCGCGATTGCGCTGGAAGCCGGCCGAGTGCAGGCCGATGCAACCGAGCGTGGTGCGGTTCCGGATCTGTTCGGGATTTTCACCCGAATCGCAGCGCGCATGGCTCCCGCATCCGCCAGGGGAGTGCGCACGAGCGAGCCGACCAACGCTTCGGTCGGGGCCTTCGAGAACTACATCAAGGGCCTGCTCGCGGAGACGCCGTCCACGGCCCTCTCCTACTTGAATGCGGCGTTGCAAGCCCAACCCGCGTTCGATCGCGCCCGATTGGCGTTGTGGGACGTGTACGACGAGCAGGGCGATCACGAGCGCGCGATGGCGTCGGTGGCGGTCGTGCCCGCGACCTCCGATCTCTACAGGCGCGCGCGGTTTCGGCTCGGGCTCTCTCAAATCTACCTTCGCCGAGAGGGCGACGCGTTCGCCACGTTCAAGGCGCTCGCCGACGAGCGGCCGACGCCGGCCGTTCTGAACAATCTCGGTGTCATCCAGCTCCGGCGCGGCGCATCATCCCAGGCGGGCTCGGCGAGCTATTACTTCACCAAGGCCGCTGAAGAGGATCCCACCGAGCCGGACTACTGTTTCAACCTCGGGTACGCGTATTGGGCCACGCGCGATATTCAAGCCGTAATCTACTGGCTCCGCGAAACCGTGCGCCGCAGTCCGGGCGACGGCGACGCACATTACATCCTCGGCGCCGCGCTGACGGCTGCGGGCAACATGACCGAAGCCAGTCGCGAAAAGGAACTGGCGCGCCGCCTGTCGTCGACCTACGCCGAATGGGAAAAGCGGCCGGGGGGCGACGGAGTCCCGAAGGGGCTGGAACGGATCAAGAGCGACGTCGAGTTGCCGCGCGTGAACCGTGTCGAGGAAACACTGGCGACCAGCGGTCAACGCGATCAGCAGGAGCTCGCCCGCTTCTACCTCGACCGGGGCCGACGGCTATACGAGCAGGAGAACGACCGCGACGCGATGACCGAGCTCAACCGTGCGCTCTTCCTGTCGCCTTATCTTGCCGAAGCGCATCTGCTCGTCGGCCGTATCCATTTGCGCGGGGGGCGGCCACGCGACGCCATCGACGCGCTCAAGATTTCGCTGTGGAGCACCGATACGGCCGAGGCACATGCGGTGCTCGCCCATGCATATGTCGACGCGAGAGATCCCGAGGCCGCACGCGCTGAGGCGCAGCGCGCCCTGTCGCTCGATCCGGCATCGTCGGAAGCCAGGCGTGTCCTCGAGCAGCTTTCTCCGTAGCGGCGCGGGCACTGGTACGCGCGCGAGCAACATGGTACAATTCTCGACACCGTGAGCGCGCACACGCACGACGACGGCTTTCACGAGATTCAACTGAACGGAAAACAACTGGTGTTTCTGTTCATGGCGGCGACGGTCGTTTCCGTGGTGATCTTCCTCTGCGGCGTGTTTGTCGGCAGGGGCGTGCGCGCGGAACGAACGGTGCTCGCCCAGACGGAAACCGCCAACCAGGCGCCGATGGCGGACACTGGGTCCTCCACGCCCGCGAACAATGCGCCCGCCGCCGTTGGGACTGCCGGCGACCCTCGCGCCGCGCAGCCGCCTCCGACCGTCGATGACTTGAGTTATCCGAAGCGATTGGAACAGGGCGAAGGCGCTGACGATCTACGTCCGTCGAGACCAGCGCCAGCGAAGGCCGTGCAGTCGCCTGCGCCCGCCGCTGCGACGCCTCAGCCCGCGCAGACACCAGTGGTCAAGCCTGCGGCCGAACAGGTCCCTGTGATTGCTCCAGCTCCGCGTCCGGCTCCGGCTGCTGTCACGAATCCTGCTCAGGCTCCGCCTTCACCGCCGACCGCTCCGGCGAGCGCACCAGCCGCGCCTGGCTCCGGGTACGCTGTGCAGGTGGCCGCCCTGAACGTACGCAGCGAAGCCGACGCTATCGCCAAGCGGCTTTCCTCGAAGGGTTACTCCGCGTACGTCCAGGCGCCGAGCGGGACCACCTCCGTTTTCCGGGTGCGCGTGGGAGCATTCAAGACGCGTCACGAGGCGGAAACGGTCGCGGCCAAGCTTCAGAAGGAAGAGCAGTTCAAGCCCTGGATCACCCGCTGAGCGCGTCTCGGAATTTTCGTTTCATCCTCGCCGTCCTTTCGGGCGTTCTTTTCGTTCTCAGCTTTCCGAAGTTCGGTCATCCGGTCGTTGCGTGGATGGCAGTGGCACCCCTCCTCGCGGCGGTGTATCAGGTCTCGCCGGCCCGCGCTTTCCTTCTTGGCTTGACGACCGGGTTCATCTATTTCATCGGGACGTTGTACTGGATCACACGGGTGATGGCGGTGTACGGCGGGCTCGCGACGCCGGTTGCCGCGCTCATCAACATCGCTCTCGTGATGTATCTCGCGTTGTTTCCCGCGGCGTTTGCGGCGGCGATGGCCGTCTTGACGCGCGGTAGGGACGCGCGCACGTTGATGTGGGCGCCCGTCGTCTGGGTGACGACCGAGCTCGGTCGCACGTACCTACTGACGGGATTTCCGTGGGTGTTGCTCGGCTACAGTCAGGTGACAGTCCTTCCCGTCGCGCAGCTGGCCAGTCTTGTCGGCGTCTACGGACTCTCGGCGCTCGTCGCCGCAATTGGCGCCGCGATTGCCGCGGGCGCCGTGAGCCGGCGCCCTCCGATCCAGTCCTTTGCGCCCTTGGCGATGGCGTTCGCCCTCGTTCTGATTGTCGCCGGTTGGGGGAGCCTCCGTATCGCGCGGGCACAGCTGACGCGTGAGGGGGAAAGGGTCCGAGTTGGGCTCGTTCAGGGCAACGTGGAGCAGGCGGACAAAGAAGATGCCCGGCAGTTTGCTCCAATCTTCGCCAGATATCTTCAGATGACCCGCCAGGCGATTTTTCAAGGTGCTTCGTTCATCGTCTGGCCCGAATCCTCGACGCCGTTTTATTTCGCGGAAGATCGTGAGGCGGCCGAGCAGGTGCGGCGCATCGCTCGCGAGGCCCACGTGTCGATTCTGCTCGGGAGCGACGAGATCGAGCGCGGCCACCCGGCGAAATACTACAACTCCGCGTTCCTCGTGAGGCCGGACGGATCGGCGGGCGCCGCCTACCGCAAGATGCACCTGGTGCCGTTTGGCGAGTATGTGCCGGCCAGGCCGGTGTTCTTCTTCATGTCGCGGCTCGTCGAAGCGGTGTCGGATTTTTCGCCGGGCGAAACGGCGACCTTGCTCCCGGTCGGCAGCCACCCCGTGAGCACGTCGATTTGCTATGAGGTCGTGTACCCCAACCTCGTGCGACGATTCGTCAACGACGGCGCGGAGCTCTTGACGACGATTACCAACGACGCATGGTTCGGTCCGACCTCGGCGCCGCATCAGCACTTCGCCCAGGCTTCCATGCGGGCCATCGAAAACGGCAGGTACCTCGTGCGATCCGCCAACACCGGCGTGAGCGGCATTGTCGATCCGTACGGACGGGTGACCGAGCGGAGCCGCCTCTTCGAGCCGGCCATCATCGTCTCAGACGCACGCTTTCTCAGCGGGCCGACGACGTACGCGCAGATCGGGGATGTATTCGCATACGCGTGTGTGGCGGCGACCGCTGCGTTACTCGCGACGGCTCGACGGTCGTATAGAATGAAACGGTTGTAAATTTCACCGAAAGGGTCCCCATGCCGACCGTCGACGATCTCAGAAAACGCTACGAAGATCTCAGCAAGCGAGCTGGCGATCTGCGGAGTTATCTTTGAGGCTGCCAGGCCCCATGAAGAACTGAGCCGCATCGAAGCGCGGGCGGCCGCGCCAGATTTCTGGAAGGACCAGGCCGAGGCGCAGAAGATCCTGCAGCGCCGCCGGCGTCTCGAACAGGATCGGGATCTCATCGAATCGCTGAAGAAGAGAAGCGACGACCTCGCCGTGCTGGTCGAATGGGCCGACGCGGGCGAAGCCGTCGACGCCGAGTTCGCTCAAGCCCTCGACCTTCTCGATCAGGAAGTCCAGACGGGCGAGATCAAGAAAATGCTCGGCGGCCAGCACGATCGGAAAAACGCGATCGTGACGATTCACCCTGGCGCCGGTGGAACCGAGTCGCAGGACTGGGCGGAAATGCTCCTTCGCCTGTACCTCCGCTGGACGGAGCGCCGCGGCTTCAAGCGCGAGATCATCGACTATCAGCCGGCCGAGGAGGCCGGGCTGAAGAGCGCCACCGTGTTCGTGACGGGGGAGTACGCCTACGGCCTGCTGTCGGCTGAGGCCGGCGTGCATCGGCTCGTGCGCATATCCCCGTTCGATCAGGCCGCGAGGCGCCACACCTCCTTCGCATCGGTGTACGTCTGGCCGGAACTGCCGGAAGACGTGGACATCGAGATCGAAGACAAGGACATCCGTATCGACACCTATCGATCGAGCGGTGCCGGCGGACAGCACGTCAACGTGACCGATTCCGCGGTCCGCATCACGCACCTTCCAACCGGGATCGTCGTGTCGTGTCAGAACGAGCGATCCCAGCACCGTAATCGCGACTCCGCGATGAAGGTGCTGAAGGCACGCCTCTACGATCTGAAGACGAAGGAGCAGCAAGCCAGGCTGGAGCAGATCAGCGGTGTCAAGAAGGACATCGCGTTCGGGAGCCAGATTCGCAGCTACGTGCTGCACCCCTATCAGCTCGTCAAGGATCACCGCACGAAGGAGCAGATGGGCGACGTGAGCCGCGTCCTGGACGGCGACATTGACGTCTTCATCAAGTCGTTCCTGATGAAGCGAGCAAGCGGAACGCTCGGTGAACCGGTTGCCGACGAGGACGACTGATCCCCGCCGCTCTCGGCCGGGCCGGCCGGCGCTGCTGGTCGCCGCCGGCATCTTGTGCAGCCGCCTCGCCGGGCTGATTCGCCAGCGCGTCATCGCTCACTACTTCGGTTTGTCGACGGATGCGGCTGACGCCTGGGCGGCGGGCTTCCGCATCCCTAATTTCCTCCAGAACCTGTTCGGCGAAGGCGCGCTGTCCGCGTCGTTCATTCCGGTCTATGCGGCGCTCCTCGCCCGCGGCGATCGGCGCGAGGCCGATCGCGTCGCCGGGGCCGTTGGCGCGCTCCTTGCCCTCGTGACGAGCGCGATCGTCCTCGTAGGGGTATTCGCGACGCCGTGGCTGATTGATGCCATTGCGCCCGGCTTCGAGGGGCAGAAGCGCGAGTTGACCATCGACGTCGTGCGCGTCCTCTTTCCAGGCGCCGGCCTGCTGGTGCTCTCGGCGTGGTGTCTGGGAGTGTTGAACAGCCACCACCGTTTCTTGCTGTCCTATACCGCGCCGGTCGTGTGGAGCGCGGCGATGATTGCGGCGCTCCTGTGGTTCGGCGGCCGCGCGCCGCTTCCACGACTGGTCGTCATCCTTGCATGGGGATCGGTCGTCGGGAGTGCGCTGCAGCTGGTGGTACAGGTACCGCTCGTATGGTCGCTCGCCCCGGACCTTCGCGTTGCGATCGACACGGGGTCGGAGCACGTGCGCACCGTCGTGCGCAACTTCATCCCGGCTTTCTTCAGCCGGGGCGTGGTGCAGGTGAGCGCCTACATAGACACCCTGCTCGCGAGCCTGCTGCCGACCGGTGCGACCGCGGGCCTGACCAACGCTCAGACCCTGTACACGCTCCCGGTCAGCCTCTTCGCCATGTCCATTTCCGCGGCGGAGCTACCGGCAATGTCCGGCGTCGCGGGCGACGATCCGCGAACGCACGAGCCGCTCCGACAGCGTCTCGACGCCGGGCTTCGCCGCATCGCCTTCTTCGTCGTTCCATCCGCGATGGCGTTTCTCGCGCTCGGCGACGTCGTCGCGGCTGCCGTGCTTCAGACAGGGCGATTTCGACACGAAGATGCGGTGTACGTCTGGGGCATCCTGGCGGGGTCGGCGGTCGGTCTGCTGGCGTCCACGCTGGGGCGTCTCTATTCGTCCGCGTATTACTCGCTGCGCGACACCAGGACGCCGCTCAACTTCGCCCTCCTTCGCGTCGCATTGACGACGGCGCTCGGATATGTGTGTGCGATCCCGCTGCCGCGGTGGCTTGGGATCGACCCGTTGTGGGGGACGGCGGGGTTGACGGCATCGGCAGGCGTTGCAGGCTGGGTGGAGATGTTGCTGCTGCGGCGTTCACTCAACCAGCGAATCGGCCGCACCGGGCTGGCTGCCGGCTACGTGGCGCGTCTGTGGGCGGCTGCCGCCATTGGAGCGGCGGCCGGATGGGCGATGAAAATGGCGCTACCCGAAGTCCATCCGGTGCTGAGCGCCGCGGCAATTCTCGGCGCCTATGGCGCAGCGTTCTTTCTCGCGACGCTCATGTGGGATATCCCAGAAGCGCGGATGCTGCGCCGCGCGCACGTCGCACGCAGCATCTAGCGCAAGTGCTGGGCCCTCACGACTCGAGCAACTGATTCTCGATCGCGTAGCGCATGAGCTCTGCGTTGGTCCGCATGCCCAGCTTGTCCAGCACGCGCGCGCGATAGGTGCTCACCGTCTTCACGCTCAGCCCGAGGTCGCGCGCGATGTCGGAGATCGTCCGCCCCGAGCCGAGCAGCCGAAGCACCTGGTATTCGCGATCCGACAGAGCGTCATGCGGCGTCGCGTCCCAGTTGACGGTCCGCCGCACGAGGATGTCGGCCGCATCGCGGCTGATGTATCGCCGGCCCCGCCGCGCGTGTTCGATGGCGACGACGAACTCCTCGAATTCGCTGTCTTTCGTGAGATAACCGATCGCCCCGGCGCTGAGCGCGCGCCGGGCGAACTGTGACGCCGGGTGCATGCTCAGCACCAGCGTCGGCAGCTCGGGCCGAAGCCGTCGGACCTCTTTGATCAATTCGAGGCCGCTCATCCCCGGAAGCGAGATGTCCGCGATCATGAGGTCCCACTCACCAGCCTTCACCTGTCTCAGCGCACTCGTTCCGTCGGCCGCCTCGCCCACCACGGCGTCCTTCACGCGATCGGTGAGCACGGTCCGGATTCCCTGCCGGGCTACAGGATGGTCATCTACGAGGAGGATGCGGATCATGAGATTTACGCTCTGCCTTTCGGGAGTGCGCCGGCCGGTGTGGGCGGCGTGCCGACTGGGTGATCGGAATTTGAACCGTGATGACCGTGCCCTTGCCGCGATATCCAACCACGCGGAAGGCACCGCCGACAAGCGCGGCTCGCTCGCGCATGCCGAGCAGCCCAATCGCGCGCGGATCGTTGGCCTCGACCTCGGTGATGCCGCGCCCGTTGTCGCGAATGCGCAACTCGCATTCGTTCGCGCGCTCGGTCAACGTGACGGTCACGGCGCTTGCGCGCGCATGGCGAACGATGTTCGTGAGCGCTTCCTGGAAGATTCTGAAGAGCGCTGTCTGTTGTTCAGCGGACAGGGCCGTGCCCTGCTTGTTCGCTCGGACGTGACAGCGCAGACCGGACCGCGCCTTGAACGTGAGCGCTTCCCACCGGATCGCTTCGGCCAGGCCCAGGTGGTCGAGCGTCGGAGGGCGCAGATCGGTCGCGATCCGCTTCACCGTGGCCAAACCGATCTCGCTCAGCCCCATGAGCGACTGCAAGCGATCCACGACCGTCGGCGTGAGGCGCTCCGCGTTGAGCGCCGCCATCGCCCGCCCAATTTCGAGCTTGAGCGCCGTCAGGGTCTGCCCGAGGCCGTCGTGAAGATCGCGCGCCACCTGCGCTCGCTCCTCTTCGCGCGCTGTCTGAAGCCGGGCGGCCAGTTGGCGCATCTGCTCTTCGGATTCCGAGAGCCGCTGCTGATTTTCCACGACGCTCGTGATATCGCGCGCGATGCCTTCGATGGCGATGAGCTGACCGGCGCTGTCGTACACGGGAACGCGGCGGTGTTCAGCCCATACGACCCGGCCGTCCGGGTGGATCCAGCGCAGCGTGACGGTTGTCTGCAGTCGCGCCGGCTCCTCGAGCGTGGTCCTCAGGAGTCCGGCATCGTCGGGATGGACCGATGCTAGCGGCAGCCGGGGATTGGCATAGAACTCCGCGGGTGTCCTCCCGGTGATCGACTGCACTGCCCCCCCGACGTATTCGACGACGTGCGTCGGGAAGACGCGCGTTCGATACACCATGTCGCGAGCATTTTCGATCAGAGAGAGGAGCCTCCGCTCGGCTTGGACACCTTCCGGCGCCGGGTGCTTCTGTTCGGTGATGTCCACGCAAGAGCCGACCTGGCCTTGGTAGATGCCCTCCGCCGAAAGCAACGGCTGTCCGTTGCACGAGATCCAGCGGTACATGCCGTCCGCACGACGCACCCGGTACTCGATGCTGAAATGGGCGCGGGTGTCGCGGGCGGCGGTGCATTGCTCAGCGCATCGCTGGCGATCCTCTTCATGCACCCCGTCGAGCCACCCGCGTCCCAGTTCTTGCTCCATCGAGCGCCCGCGAAAGGACAGCCAAGCGCGAGTCACGAATATGCACTGCCCATTCGGATCGGTCACCCACAACATGAGGGGGGCTTGATCCGCCACCAAGCGGAACAATGCACCTGGATTCAGGAGCTCATGTACTGCTGAGTCAATCATCAGTGCCACGAGTAGGTACTACGAGTTGTAGAGTTTGTCCACGTTCGTGGTCGGCTGTCGGCCGAACACCTACACGCATTGCAGTTTCGAACGGCGATTACAGCCTTGTCAGACATGTTCCGACATACCAAAAGGCGTAGAGTGACGAAAACTTAGGCGGATTCTTTGCAATTATGCAGGCTCCCCGGTCCAACCTCCGATCAGAAATTGGAACCCTCCTCGTTCCAGAGGATCGCACCAGCCGAGGAACTCATAGCGCTGCGACGATTCTGGTGGTTGACGACCTCGAAGCCAACGCGCATCTCCTCGAGCGCCTGCTTGCTCGCGAAGGCCATCGTGTGATCTTCGCGCGAGATGGAGAAGAAGCCCTCGAGCGTGTTCGTCACGATCAACCCGACCTGGTGTTGATGGATGTCATCATGCCGACACTGGACGGCTTCGAGACGTGCCGGCGCCTGAAAAGCGACCCGGAGACACGTCTCGTGCCGGTGGTGCTCGTCACCGCGCTCCAGAGCAGCAGCGACCGGGTCCGGGGGCTCGAAGTCGGGGCCGACGACTTCTTGAGCCGTCCCGTCAATACGGCCGAGCTGACCGCGCGGGTTCGTTCGCTCCTGCGCATCAAGCGGTTCACTGATGAGCTCGATTCGGCCGAATCCGTGATCTTGAGCCTGGCCCTCACCATTGAAGCGCGAGATGCTTCGACGGAGGGGCATTGCCAGCGTCTCGCCCGCTATTCCGTGACCGTTGGTCGCGAGTTGGGCCTCGCTGAAGAAGATCTTACCGCGCTCGAAAAGGGCGGCTTCCTTCATGATGTCGGCAAGGTCGGGATCCCCGATCGCATCCTGTTGAAGCCGGGGCCCCTGACGTGGGAAGAAACACTCGAGATGCGTCAACACACGGTTATCGGCGATCGGCTTTGCGGCGAGCTCCGCTCCCTTCGGCGCGTTCGGCCGATCGTCCGATACCACCACGAGCGCCTCGACGGCACCGGCTATCCCGAAGGGCTGCGCGGAGACGCCATCCCGCTCCTCGCCCAAATCACCGGCGTCGTCGATGTGTTCGACGCCCTGACGACGGCGCGTCTCTACAAGCCGGCGCTGGCGGCCGAGCTCGCGTACGAGGAACTCCTCGCCGAAGCGGCGAGGGGCTGGAGAAGTCCCGACATCGTCAACACGGTCCTGAGGCTGTCACGCGCGGGTCGCCTCATGCCGGGCGATGAGCGTGCTGTGGGTTCCTCGAGGTCTGCGCGTTGACAGACGACCGACCCGGCCCAGCGGTCGGGCCGCATTTCTTGGCCATCACGTCGCTGACGTTCGCGTCACGACATTCACACTCAGGGAGACGTGCTCGATGAGAAGGCGTCATTCGTGTGTGGACACCAACCATGGAAGGACAGCGAAGTGAAGACTGACGTCCACACCATCCTGCTCGCCGAGGACAATCCTGACGACGTCGAGTTGACGTTGGCCGCCTTTCGCGAGAACCGGCTGCTCAACGAGGTGATTGTGCTCCGTGACGGGGCGGAGGCGCTCGATTATCTCTTTCGGCGCAACGCCTTCGCGGACCGCGTCGGCGGCAATCCGGGCCTCATCCTGCTCGACTTGAAGATGCCGAAGGTCGACGGTCTGGAAGTCCTCCGGACGATCAAGGCCGACCCGCGCCTCAAGATGATTCCGGTCGTCGTCCTGACATCGTCGCGACACGAGCAGGATCTCGCACGCAGCTACAATCTGGGGGTCAACGCGTACGTCGTGAAGCCGGTCGATTTCAAGGAGTTCGTCGACGCGGTCAAGGTGCTCGGCGGCTTTTGGGCTGTCGTCAACGAACCGCCACCCGCACTGGAGCGAGGCGGTGACTGAGTCGGCAGTGCTGCGCGTCCTGCACCTCGAGGACGACCCGCAGGATCGAGAGCTCGTCGTCGCGACGCTTCGCCACGAGGGGCTGTCGTGTGCCGTCGTGGCGGTCTCCACACGCGAAGCCTTCAAGGAAGCGCTCGAGCGCGACACCTTCGACGTCATCCTCGCCGACGATCATCTGCCTTCGTTCGACGGTCTCACCGCGCAGCGCATTGCCGCGGTCGCGGCGCCGCATGTGCCCTTCATTTTCGTGTCGGGCACGATGGGAGAGGAAATCGCCGTCGAGCGCGTCAAGAACGGCGCGGTTGACTACGTCTTGAAGCAGCGGCTCGCCCGGCTGCCGAGCGCGATCTCGCGGGCCATCGCGGAAGCGCGCACCCGCGCGGAGCATGCCAAGGCGGAAGCGGAGATCCACCGGCTCAACGCGGAGCTGGAGCAGCGGGTGCTGGAGCGGACGGCACAGTTGGCCGATGCCAACTACGCGCTGGCCGAACGCGAGCAGGCGCTGCGGCGATCCGAGGAGCGGCTGAGCGCGATCCTCGATCGAAGCCCCGCGATGATCTACATGAAAGATCTGGACGGTCGCTTCGTCTTCGTGAACCAGCAGTTCGAACGCAATCTCGGCTTCATGCGTACGGCGGTCATCGGCCGCACGGATCACGAGATCTTTCCGCCCCGGCTCGCGGACATGTACCGGGCCAACGACATCGAAGCCATCCGCCAGCGGGCGGCCATTACCGTCGAGGAGCCCGCACTTCACGAGGAGGGCGGCGTGCACGTCTACGCCTCCTCGAAGTTCCCGCTGCTCGGGCTGGACGGACAGCCGTACGCGATTTGCACGATCGCTTCGGACATCACCGGTCGAAAGCACGCGGAGGACGAGATCAAGGCCGCCCGTCTCGAAGCGGAGCGCGCCAATCGGGCAAAGAGCGAGTTTCTCTCGCGTATGAGCCACGACCTGCGGACGCCGTTGAACGCGGTCCTCGGCTTCGCGCAGCTGCTCGCCGCCGACAACCTTGTCGACGAGCAGCTCGAATGCGTGAGACAGATTCTCCGAGGCGGCGAACACCTGCTCGACCTCATCAACGAAGTGCTCGACATCGCGCGCATCGAAGCCGGTCAGCTGTCGCTGTCGCCCGAGCCGGTGGAAGTCCGGGAGATCGTCGGCCACGCCGTCGCGCTGGTCGCACCGCTCGCGCGGCAGCGCCGTATTTCGGTCGTCGTCGAAGATTCGCCGCTCTCGGCCCTTTCGGTCGTCGCGGACCGGCAGCGTCTGAACCAGATTCTGCTGAACCTTCTGTCCAACGCCGTGAAGTACAACCGTGATGCCGGCAACGTCACGGTCAACTTCGAGCAGACGCCAGACGACTCGCTGCGGATCAACGTCACGGACACCGGCGCGGGGATTCCGCCCCAGAAGTTGCGGCTGCTGTTCCGGCCGTTCGAACGGCTGGGCGCCGAATCGACGGCGATCGAGGGGACGGGGCTCGGTTTGACCCTTTCGCGCGGCCTTGCCGAGGCGATGGGAGGAAGCGTCGGTGTCGTCAGCCGCATCGACAACGGATCCACGTTCTGGGTCGAGTTGCGGATTGCATCGGAGGTGGCGGCCGAGAGAATCAGCAAGGCCGATCCGTCGGCGCTCGAATTTCAAGCGGGGATCCCGGCCACCGTCCTGTACATCGAGGACAACATCGCCAACGTGCGCCTCATCGAGCGCGTTCTGAACAGGCGTCCATCGATCAAGCTGGTGACGGCCGCGGACGGACGGCACGGGCTCACTCGCGCGCTCGCCGATCAGCCCGATCTCGTGCTCCTCGACCTGCACCTGCCGGATCTTTCGGGCGAGGAAGTCCTCCGTCAGATCCGCGCGGAACCGACGCTGCGCGAGACACCGGTCATCGTGTTGTCCGCCGACGCGACCCCCGGCCAGGTCCGCCGCCTGCTGGCATCGGGCGCCGCCGCGTATCTCACGAAGCCGTTCGACATTCAGGAAGTCTTGATCGTGCTCGATCGCGTGCTGCGTGCCCGATCGCGGTCGGCGTCGCGGGCGGAGGAGTCAGGGCTCTCGTGAGCGAAAACGCCCCCAGTGCCCGTTGGCGGCACGACCTGAAGAATCAGCTCGGGATCATCCTGGGGTTTTCCGAACTCCTGCTCGAGGACCTCGACAAGGAACACGCGTTTCGGCCGGATCTGGAAGAGATTCTCAAGGCGGGACGGAAGGCGATGACCCTCGTCGATCAGTTCAACGAGCCGGCCGACGACGGGTCGCCCACTACTGCGGGTTGAGCCCTCCGGGCTGCGTCCCGGCGATGAAGGTCTCGGTGATGGTCTCCCCGGCGTCTTCCGGCACGACGCTGCCGGTCGCCTTGTTCACCGCGAGAAAGACGATGTTGCCAGGCGCCTGGAAGCTCGGAGGCGTGTCCTTGTCCGGGCGGCCGGCGATGTACGCCTTCATGAACTCCATCCAGATCGGCAGCGCCGCGACCGCCCCGGTCTCGTTCCCGCCAAGCGGCTTCTTCTCGTCGAGCCCCGTCCAGACGCCGACGGTGATGTCGGGATCGAAGCCGATGAACCAGGCGTCGGTGTTGTCGTCTACGGTGCCGGTCTTGCCGGCAAGCGGCCAGTTGAGGCTTGCGGCGGCCTGCCCCGTTCCGCGTTGAACAACCCCTCGGAGCAGGTTGGTCATCACGAAGGCCGTGTCGGCTCGGATGACGTCGGAAGGTTCGCCGCGGTTTTCCTCCAGCAGGTTTCCCTCGCGATCTATCACCTTGAGCACTTCGAACGGTTTCATGCGGACGCCTTGGTTCGGGAACACCGAGTAGGCGCTCGTTACTTCGAGCAGCGTCGCGTCGCCGGCTCCGAGGGCAATCGGGAGGTAAGGCGGGAAATCCTCGTCGAAGCCGAACCGCTTGGCGTACCCGAGCACGTTCTTCGGACCGACGGTGTCCATCATCTTCACCGCGGGAACGTTTCGCGAGTCCTCGAGCGCGCGGCGCAGGGTGATGGCACCTTCGAACTTGTGGTCGTAGTTCTGCGGCGCATAGCGGGGCTGGTTCGCACCGGCGTCCCAGCTCGCGGGTTCGTCGACCAGGATCGACGCGGGAGTGAAGCCGCGATCGATCGCGGTGGTGTACACGATTGGCTTGAAGGTGGAGCCGAGCTGCCGGTATGCCTGCACGGCGCGATTGAATTTGCTGCGCGAAAAGTCCCACCCGCCGACCATCGCTTTGATCTGCCCCGTCCGGTTGTCGATGGCGACGAGTGCGCCCTCGACGAGCGGGGTCTGGTCCAGCGACACCTCCATGGTTCCCGCCGCCTCGTCGATTTTCCGGATTTCGACTTCAATTAGGTCGCCGGGCTTGAAGAGGTCGGCTGCCGATCCCCGCCGCGTCCAGACGAAGCCGTCTTTCGCGAGATCCGCGTGGTATCGGCCAATCGCGAGACGCGCGGCATTCGCCGGCGCCGGTTTTCCGATGGCGAGGACGACCGCGGGCACCCTGTCGCCGACCGCCATGGGACGCTGCCAGCGTTCGTTCTTGTAGCCCTCGATGCCACCCTTTTCCGCCGCGACGTTGCGGACTGGTTTACGGAACCCGCGCCGCTTGTCGATCCGCCGCAGTCCGAATTCCACCGCCCGATTGGCCGCCTCCTGCAAACGAGGGTCGAGCGTCGTGGTGACCGAGAGCCCGCTTTCGTAGAGCGCCTTCGCGCCGTATTGGCGCTCGAGGTGCTTGCGCACCTCTTCCAAGAAGAATGGCGCAATCGATCGCGGCTGCTGGGGCTGTCCTCGGAGCACGACGGGCGCCTGCTTGGACTCGTCGGCCTGCTTCTGCGAGATGTAGCCCTCGTCGGCCATGCGTTGAAGCACGTAGGCGCGCCGCCGCATGGAGGCGTCCATGTTCACGTAGGGACTTTGCCGCGCCGGCAACTGCACGATGCCGGCGAGCAGCGCCGCCTCTTCGAGCGTCAGCGTCTTGGCGGACTTGCCGAAATACAGGCGCGCGGCGGCTTCGATGCCATACGTGCCGTGGCCGAACAGCATCTGGTTCGCGTAAAGCGTCAGGATCTCGCGCTTCGTGTACCGCTTCTCGATCTGGACGGCGACGATGGCTTCCTTGATCTTGCGCTCGAGATCGGGCCAGCCGAGCGGGCGAACCTCGCCGACGCGGAAGCCGACCGTTTCGGCAAAGAGCGTTCGCGCGAGTTGCTGCGTCAGGGTGCTCGCGCCTGCGGGGCGGCCGACGCGGTGGGTCGCCATTGCCTTCATGGCGTCGAAGATGTCGCGGCTGGCCCTCAGCGCGATGGCCGAGATGCTGACGCCAAAGTGCGAGTCGAAGCCCGCGTCCTCGGACGCGATGATCGCGTTCCTGAAATTTTCCGGGATGTCGTCATAGCCGATGACGAGCCGGCGCTCGACGGCGAACTCGCCGATGGTCTCGCCGCTGGCGGCGTAGACACGCGTGATCGTGTTGGGGTTGTAGTGATCGAGTGCGGAAATTTCCGGCAGATCGCCCGAATACGCGAGCAGGACCCCGCTCAGGATGCCCAGCAGCACCGCGGCGAAGAAAAGCGCCGCGATGACGGCGGTTCTCGCGAAGCGTATGACGTATCCGGCCACGTCGCGGGTCCTTTGTCCTTGGGCCTTGGTCCGTCAGCGAGGCCGGCGAGAACCGTGGCCTTGTGAGCCGCCGCCGTCGCCGCCAGGCGATTGAGGTTGCGACGTCCGCGCTGGCGGCGGGCCGGCAGACCCCTGTCGCTGAACGGCGCCACCTGACCCATTCGAGGCCGGCGGAGGAGTTGACGGTCGCGACTCACGCGGCGGGGCGGAACGTCCCGCCGCTGCCGGCGGCGCGGCCGGCGACACCGCCTGCGGCTGGGATGATTCAGGTCTTCTGGTGCGCCAACCCCCGTAGGGCGGTGACGGACTTCCGTCTTGCGCCGGAGCTGGCTGTGCGGCGCGCGTGCTGGGACCGTTCGAGTAGACCGAGCGATCAGCGGGACTGGACGCAAGACCGGGGACACGCTCCACACGAGGTCTGGCCACGTCCTGAGGCGCCTGCGTCACATTTGGCTGCACCATGCGCTCCGAACGAATGGTGCCGCCGTAGGGCGACCGCGAACGCCTTGCGGCTTGTCCGTCGTAGGTGACCTGACCGAGTGGGGACCGCGTTTGGGAACCGGTCACCGGTGGCTCGGTCTTCGGCGCCAATGCCAACGGTTGACGCGACCGTTCCACGGCCTGTGACCGCCCCGGCCCCACCGGGGAACCGCCAGCGCTCAGGCGATCCCGACGCTGTGCGTCGAAGCGCCGGTCGGCGGCGGGTGGCGGAATTGCCGTCCGATTGCCTTGCCGCGATACTGCGACGCTTCCCCCGCCGCGCACATCGGTGCCGACAATGCGTCGTGGAACAGCGTGAGCGGATGCGATGGGAGCCGAGGCCTGCGAGATAAAGGGCGCGTTGGCTGGAAGCGTTCTCGGGTTCACTGCCCAGCGCCGCATACTCCGGTCGAACGTGCCGAAACGCTCGCGCGGCAAGACTGTCCATCCCGTCCAGCGATTGCCGACGGAGACCGACAATCCGAACACCGCGCGGTTGTCGATGCCAAGCGGGCACCAGCTCACGTATCCGGGCGCCGCACCCCAGGACACCCACGCGGGTGACCAGCGGCGATCCGGGATCCAGTACCAGCGATTCCGGCCGTACCCCCAGCGTCCATAGTGGTGTGTCGGCCACGACCAGACGTCGAGCCCGACCCACGTCCAGCCGTACGAAGGAACCGACGACCAATATCCGTCGTAATACGGTCGCCAATCTGGGGCGACGTTCGGATACCAGACGTAGCCGTAGGGGGCTTCGTATTGCCAGGCACCGCTACGGTCGAGGACCCCGCCGTACATCCGCAAGTCGGAGGGAAGGTATTGGGCCGTGACAGAGCCCCTGCGCTGGTCGCGCAGCGACGCGACCCAATAGTCGAACGCGTCGTAGCGCGCGGAGTTGAAGGAGACCGGGCGCGACGGCGGTCTGTTGTCCGCCGCCAGGCTCACCTCACCGGCGCCGAGCGGCATCGATCCGCCGTCGTTCACGAGCGCGCCAGTGCCACGGAAGACCGCCAGTTCGGTTTGACGTCCGGAAGCGGATTGCAGGATGGAGATCCGATATTCACCCGGCCCGTACGTTTCGGCCGTTGCGGCTGGTGTGTCGACGGCGAAGCGCGCCGCCGTCGCCGGGTTGTTCACGCCCGCGACCGTCAGCCGCATGCGTCCTTCGGTCAGTCGCAGGATGTCGGGCGACTGCATGTCAATCGACGAATATTCGTCGACGTCCAGCGCGGAGCCGTCGGGAAAAAGAATCTCGATGCGCCCGCGGGCGGTCCGCAGACGATCGCCAGGAATGACCAGCGCGCCGACCGTGACGGGGTCGCTCCGATCTTCGCGATCGAGCGTCGCGCTGCCGTCCACGAACCCGACATGCGCAGGAGGGATATCCGACGGTTCTTGCGCGCGTGCGATAGAACTTGGAGCTACGCCTGCAACCGCAAGCGCGAACGCGATGGAAAAGACACGCATAAAACCCCTCTCGGTCGAATCCCCAACAACTCAGCCGCAGCTGAATTATCCAGAGCGCGGAGGGCAGGAACTGGCTGGCAAGCGTATTATAGCGTGTTTGTTACCGCTTTCACTGCTATAAAGGTTGACTCCCTCGCACTCACTTTTTATACTCAAAGGCAGATCACTTCCTTCCCGCGGCCGCGCAGAACGACGAGGTATTCGGCATGAGCAAAATCATCGGAATCGACCTGGGCACCACCAACTCGGTAGTCGCCGTGATGGAAGGCGGCGAGCCCGTCGTCATTACGAATCCAGAAGGCGGTCGTTTGACGCCGTCGGTCGTCGCGTTCACCAAGTCGGGCGAACGTCTGGTCGGCCAGGTTGCCAAGCGTCAGGCCGTGACGAACCCGGAGAACACCGTTTTTTCGATTAAGCGGTTCATGGGCCGCAAGTTCGACGAAGTGTCAGAGGAAATGAAGATGGTGCCCTATCGCGTCGTCCGCGCGAACAACGGCGACGCGCGCGTGAGCGCGAACGACAAGGAGTACTCGCCGCCGGAGATCTCCGCGATGATTCTGCAGAAGCTCAGACAGGCCGCGGAGGAGTACCTCGGGCAGCCGGTCAGCAAGGCCGTCATCACCGTTCCCGCGTATTTCAACGATGCGCAGCGGCAGGCGACGAAAGACGCCGGTCAGATCGCCGGCCTGGAAGTGATGCGCATCGTCAACGAGCCGACAGCCGCGGCGCTCGCCTACGGGCTGGACAAGAAGAAGGACGAGACGATCGCCGTGTACGACTTCGGCGGCGGCACGTTCGACATCTCGATTCTCGAGGTCGGCGAAGGCGTGGTCGAAGTGAAAGCGACCAACGGCGACACACACCTTGGCGGGGACAACCTCGACCACCGCATCATCGACTGGATCAGCAGCGAATTCAAGAAGAGCGAGGGGATCGATCTCAGCAAGGATCGGATGGCGCTCCAGCGCCTGAAGGAAGCCGCGGAGAAGGCCAAGATGGAGCTCTCCACGGTGATGGAGACCGACATCAACCTGCCGTTCATCACCGCCGATCAGACCGGCCCCAAACATCTGCAGATGAAGTTGACGCGCGCGAAGTTCGAGCAGCTCGTCGAGGATCTGCTGCAGCAGACGGTCGGCCCGACGAAGCAGGCGCTGGCTGACGCCGGCGTCGACCCGTCCAAGATCGACGAGGTCGTGCTCGTCGGCGGATCGACGCGCATCCCCATGGTGCAGCAGATCGTCAAGACGCTCTTCGGCAAGGAGCCGCACAAGGGCGTGAACCCCGACGAGGTTGTGGCCATCGGCGCCGCCGTCCAGGCGGGCGTGCTCTCCGGCGACGTCAAGGATCTGCTCCTGCTCGACGTGACGCCGCTCTCGCTCGGCATCGAAACGATGGGCGGCGTGATGACGACGTTGATTCCGAGGAACACGACCATTCCGACGCGGAAGAGCGAGATCTTCTCGACGGCCTCCGACAACCAGACGAGCGTCGAGGTGCACGTCCTTCAAGGCGAGCGCTCGCTCGCGCGCGACAACCGCACGCTCGGCAAGTTCCACCTGATGGGGCTGCCCCCGGCGCCTCGCGGCGTCCCGCAAATCGAGGTGACCTTCGACATCGACGCCAACGGCATCGTCAACGTGCAAGCGAAGGATCGCGGAACGGGACAGGAACAGAAGATCACGATTACCGCGTCGAGCGGCCTGAACAAGGACGAGGTCGACCGGATGATGCGCGAAGCCGAGTCGCACGCCGACGAAGACAAGAAGCGCCGCGAAGACATCGAATCGCGCAACCGCGCGGACCAGGCGGTCTACGCCGCCGAGCGGTTCCTGAAGGAGTCGGGCGACAAGTTGTCAGCCGCCGACCGCCAGGCCATCGAGTCGGCCGCCGAGGCGCTCAGGAAGGCGATCGAGTCCAACAACGCGGGAGACATTGCGAAGGCGATGGAGAATCTCACGCAGGCGCAGCACAAGGCCGCGTCGAATCTCTATCAGCAGGCCGGGCCGAGCGGACAAGGCGACGGCACGACGACCGGAACGGGCGGACAGGGTGGTGAGACGGCATCAGACGACGCGAAGTCCGGGGACGTGATCGATGCCGAGGTCGTGGACGACAAACAGTGAATGGCAACGTGCGAAGTGCAAAGGGCAAATTGAGCACCGATTGCGAGCTGCCGGCAGACCTTTGCAGCCAGCAGTTCTCGTTGAATTCGCATTTCGCCGCTCGCAATCAGCAATGTAGTGGATATGGATCTCTATCTGCTGCTCGGCATTGAACGGGCCGCGACGCTCGAGGACATCAAGCGTGCGTACAAGCGGCTTGCGCGCAAGTACCATCCGGACATCAATCCGGGCGATCGGATGGCGGCGCAGCACTTCCAGCAGATCGCGCAGGCCTACGAGACATTGAGCGATCCGGATCGGCGGCGGCGGTACGACACCGGTGGATGGTCGTCGGGGTCGGTCGAGCCCACCGCCTTCGAGTTCGAGGGCTTCGACTTCTCGGTCAGCGTGAACGGATCAACAGCGTCCACCTTCGGCGATCTCTTCGCGGACGTTTTCCAGTCGGTGCGCGACCCCAGCGGATCGCCGGCGCCCGTACGCGGGGCGGATCTCCACCAGACGATTTCGCTCACCTTCGAAGAAGCGTTCAGGGGCGGCGTCCGTCAGTCGGTCGTGACCAGACACGAGCAATGCCGGACGTGTCGCGGCGCGGGCCATCTGCGGATCCGCGAGTCATCGTGCACGCATTGCGAGGGAAGCGGACAGGTACGCTCGGTTCGTGGCCACATGGTGTTCTCGAAGCCATGCGCCCACTGCCGCGGCAGCGGCGTGCAGGCGGCCGTGACGTGCCCCGCGTGCCACGGCCGGCAGATCGAGGTCCGCGCCGAAACACTGCAGGTCCAGGTGCCGCCCGGGTTGAACGACGGCGACCGGATTCGCGTCGTGGGCAAAGGCCATGCAGGACTTGACGGAGGCGAATACGGCGATTTGCACTTGACGGTGCACGTGCAACCGCACCCGCTGTTCAGACGCGAAGGCGACGACCTGCACATCGTCGTTCCGATCGCGATTCACGAGGCGGCGCTTGGCGCGAAGATCGAGGTTCCCTCGCTCGAGGGTCAGGCGCGCGTGCGCCTGCCGCCTGGGACGCAGTCGGGACAGCGCTTTCGCGTACGGGAGCGAGGGGTACCGTCGTCACGAGACGGTCGTCGCGGCGATCTGGTGGTCGAAGTGCGGCTGGTGCTGCCCAAGCTCCTCGACGAGCGATCGAAAGAGCTCCTGCGGGAATTCGGCCGTCTCAACGGCGAGGACGTGCGGCAGCATCTGACGGGCGGCAACGGGTCCCCGAGCCACTGATCACGTTGACGGGTGGACGGCCATGAAGAAAAGCGGCAAAGCCTACTACATGATCAGCGCGGTGGCGCAGAAGTACAACATCCACCCGCAGACGCTTCGTCTGTACGAACGTGAAGGCTTGCTCAAGCCGTCCCGAACAGAAGGGAACACGCGGTTGTACTCCGAGGAAGACCTCGAACAGCTGGAAACGATTCTGTCACTTACCCGAGATCTCGGCGTCAACCTTGCCGGCGTCGAGATCATTCTCAACATGCGTCTCAAGATCGAGCGCATGCAGGGCGAGGTGAACGAGTTCATGGAATACGTCAAGCGCGAGCTGGCGCGCGGACTCGGCGATTGGGAGCAGCGCCTCTCGACCGCGCTCGTGAAATCCTCGCCGACCGATCTCGTCCGGACGACGCCGCAAGCGTCGACGAAGTCGGAAACCGATAGCTCGCGCGCGTCCGGCCGCTGATATACTGCTCTCGTCGTTCTCGCCTTCATCATCATCCTGCATGCCTTGCGACCTGTGTGACGACACCGGCTGGAGACCCATTGACACCGGCGGTGTCAGAGCAGTGGCGCGCTGCGACTGTCGCAGGGAGCAAGCCGGACGCCAGCGCCTGGCCGACGCCAACATCCCCAAGCGCTATCAGCACTGCACCATCGTCAATTTCACCGCATACAACGAGTCGCTGACCAAGGCGAGGACGCACGCCGTCGCGATCGCGGACACATTTCCCGCGGCGTCCAAGGGCTTGCTGCTCGAAGGGCAGCCGGGCGTGGGCAAGACGCACTTGGCGGTGGCCGTTCTCAAGCAGGTGATTGAAGCAACGGGGGCGCACGGCCTCTTCTACGACACGCGCGACCTCCTGCGGGTCATTCGCAGCACCTACGATCCGTCCATCCGGACGACCGAGCTCGACGTTCTCCGTCCCGTTATGAAGGCCGACCTCCTCGTCCTCGACGATCTCGGGGCGGAGAAAACCTCCGAATGGGTGGAGGAGACGCTGAATCTCATCGTCAATACGCGATACAACGAGCGCCGCCTGACGATCTTCACGTCGAACTACGAGGACATCCCCGACGACAGCGATCCCAACTCGTTGCTCTTCCGCATCGGCCATCGAATGCGATCGCGACTGCACGAGATGTGCGAGTTCGTCGTCATGGACGGGGCCGACTACCGGCAGATGCCGACCAATGGTGGTGTGGACGAGCTGACCACGCTCTGGAAGCTGCGGAAGAAAGTCTTGCCGTCGCCGGGAAGGAGCACGCGGCAGGCGCGGGCGCAGTTGCGCGAGTCCCCGAAGGACGGCCGTGCCGACCTGAAATGGCCCGGAGGACGCGCGGGCTCTTAGGAATCACCACGACCTCGTTCACGCGCTTGCGGAGACCGCGGGCGCTGTAGATTGTCCACAGTAAATCCCGTGTTAGGCCTTTACCTTCACATCCCCTTCTGCTCCGCAATCTGCAATTACTGCAACTTCAATCGCGGATTGTTCGACCCGCGACAGAAGGCGCGGTATGTCGAGGCGCTGACCGACGAGATTTGCCGGGCGGCGCCCCCTGTCGTCGAGGGGAACGGCACGGCGGACCTGATGCCGCCGTACGCGGCGGGGACGAAGGTGGACAGTATCTATTTCGGCGGCGGCACGCCGTCGCTGCTCACCGAGACCGACGTCCGCGCCGTTCTGGCGGCTTGTCGCGCGACTTTCGACGTCGTGGCCGACTGCGAGATCACGCTGGAGGCTAATCCGGAAACCGTCAGCGTCGAGACTCTCGGAGGGTATCGCCGCGCGGGGGTCAACCGGATCAGTTTCGGCGTGCAGTCCTTCCGCGACGAAGAGCTCGGACGCTTGTCGCGGCTGCATGGCGCCGACCGGGCGAAAGCGGCGTACCGAGAGGCGCGCGTCGCCGGGTTCGGGAACGTCAGCCTCGACCTGATGATGTGGCTGCCGGCGCAACGCGTCGGGGACTGGCTGGAGTCGGTCGAGGAAGCCATCGCACTCGCACCCGATCACCTGTCCTTGTACATGCTCGAGGTCTATCCGAACGCTCCGTTGCGGGATACGATGGCCCGCGCAGCATGGTCCCAGGCGCCCGATGATGACGTGGCGGACATGTACGTGCGAGGATTGGACCGCCTGACCGTGGCGGGCTACGCGCAGTACGAGATCTCCAACGTCGCGCGGCCGGGACATCGGTCGCGCCACAATCTCAAATACTGGACCGACGGCGAATGGATCGGGTTCGGCTGCGGCGCGCACTCGACAGCCGGTGGCGTTCGTTGGAAGAATCTAGCAGGGATCGAGGACTATATCGCACGCGTAAAGACCCGAGCGTCGCCGGCCGTCGAGGGGCGCCGGCTGAGCGACGAGGAGCGGCTGGGGGACGCGTTGTTCACGGGACTGCGGCTCTCCGATGGTCTCGACGTTGGCGCAATCAATGCACGCTATGGCGTCGACGTCTGGGCGCGCTACGGCGCCCATCTGCAATCGTTTGTCGATGCGGGGCTCCTCGACGTGACCGACAGCCGCTGGCGCCTGACGCGCCAGGGGATGTTGCTCGCCCACGAGGTGATGTCGATTTTCGTGTAGCCCCGAGTACGCTAAAGTAACACCCTTTTCGCCAAGGAGGCCGAGATGCTTCGACGTGATGTGCCGGTGGCCGTGCGCCGGACAGGATTGATTGCTCTTGGAGTGATGGCGGGCTTGATGGCCGCTTCGCCTGCCCACACCCAGGCCGCGCCCGCGCCGCAGGCTCAGACCGTTGCCAATCAGCGGACGTTTCCGAACGACGCCGCGGTCTGGCTCCATTTCATCAAGCCGGACAAGGTTGCGGACTTCGAGATGGTCCTCACCAAGCTGAAGGAAGGCCTGGCGAAGAGCGAGAAGCCGGAGCGCAAGCAGCAGCTGGAGGGATGGAAGATCTACAAATCGCCCGACCCCGCTGGCGCCAACACGCTGTTCGTCATGGTGATCACCCCCGTGAAGGGGGCTGACTATTCGATTGCCAACATCATCTCGGAGGCGTACCCGGCCGCCGAGGCGAATACCATCTTGACGGCCTACGCCGCCGCGTATGGTTCTCCCGCGATGAACATCGTCAACTTGAACACGCTTCCGTAGTCAGGACGCGGTTCGGTCAGAACTTCAGGTTGAGTCCGGCGTAGACGCGGTGCGCTGGTGTGTGCAGCGCACCGCTCCCCAGCTTAAATACCCGATAGTCCACCCGCAGACGCAGCGGCCCGGCCAGCGACACTTTCACCCCCGCGCCCGTATTGGGGGCGAAGCCGGTCTTGGTGTGGTCCTCCAGCCCTTCGCGGTAGAGACCGAACCCCGCGGTCACATACGGTTGGAAGCCGTGGATCATGAACGGTGTCTGAAGGAGCGCGTTACCGGAGCCCGTCTTGAGCGAGGGGGCGCGTGCGTCGAGGTCGTCGGGCGCCGCGGCGTATTCGAACTCGAATCCCACGAGCAACAGCCCCGCGCCCACGGCAAATCCCCGCGTCGGGCGGTTGGCGGGCGTCGTGTTGGCCCCGATGAACACCGTCGCGTCGGCCCACGCGGGCGCCGCGCTCCCGACGCCCAACAGGACTACGAACGCAGCCGACCTGATTTTGCGCATGCACCCTCCCTGCAATCGATAATAGTACGAATGGGTGCGACGTGCGAGGCTCTGCACCGCGGCGTGCCCAGGCGAAGTGACGCATGGATTTTCGACTGACCGACGAGCAGCAGCTGCTGCGCCGGAGCGTGCGCGAGTTTGCGGAGACCGAGATCCGTCCGCACGTGAGAGAGTGGGACGAATCGCAGCATTTCCCGGTCGAGGTCGTGCCGGCCCTCGCGGCGCTCGGGCTCATGGGGATTCAGATCGCGGAAGAGTATGGCGGCGCCGGCATGTCGTCGATCGACTACTGCATCTGCATCGAAGAGCTGGCGCGCGTGGACCCGGGGCTGGCGCTTTCCGTCGCCGCCCATAACGGCCTCTGCACCGCGCACATCGCGCGATTTGGAAGCGACGCCCAGAAGCAGCGCTATGTATCGCCGCTCGCTCGCGGCGAAAAACTCGGCGCGTGGGGGCTGACCGAATCCACATCCGGCAGCGACGCCGCTCATATGCGGACCGCCGCCGCGCGCAACGGGGACGGGTGGGAACTGAACGGCTCGAAGACCTTCACGACGCATGGCCGCGTGGGAGACGTCATGGTCGTGATGGCTGTCACCGACCCCACCGCCGGCGCCAAGGGGATCTCCGCTTTTGTCGTCGAGCGGGGGACGCCAGGAATGACGCCTGGAAAGAAGGAAGACAAGCTCGGCATGCGCGCGAGCGACACGAGCGAGGTGCTCTTCGAGCGCTGCCGCGTCGCCGACGACCAGATGCTCGGGGTCGAAGGTCAGGGGTTCGGCCAGGCCATGCAGGTGCTCGACTCGGGGCGCATCGGCATTGCCGCGCTTTCGGTTGGGCTCGCGCAGGGTGCGTACGAAGCTGCGCTTCGTTACGCGCAGGAGCGCCGCGCGTTTGGCAAGCGCATCGGCGAGTTTCAGGCGCTTCAATGGAAGCTGGCCGACAACGCGACGCGCATCGAGGCTGCCCGGTTGTTGACCTACCGCGCGGCGTACCTCAAGGATCGCGGCGATCGAACGACGCTGGAGTCGTCGATGGCGAAGTTGTACGCGAGCGAGATCGCGGTAAGAGCCGCCGACGATTGCGTGCAGATTCACGGCGGCTACGGCTTCGTGAAAGACTATCCGGCCGAAAAGTTCTTCAGAGACGTGAAGCTCACCACGATCGGCGAGGGTACGAGCGAAATCCAGCGGCTCGTCATCGCGCGGCAGTTGCTCGCACGATGACCGATCGTCCGTTGGCCGACCGGGTGCTGGCTGGAGAGGCGCGCGCCATCGCGCGCGCCATGACTCTCGTCGAGAACGAAGATCCGGCGGCCGCCGGCCTCATCGCGGCGATCTTCGCTCATACCGGCCGCGCGTACGTGATTGGCGTCACAGGACCTCCGGGCGCCGGCAAGAGCACCCTTGTCGATCGCATGGCGGGCGAGCTTCGCAAGCGCCAGCAGTCCGTCGGGATCATCGCGGTTGACCCCACGAGCCCGTTTACGGGCGGCGCCGTGCTCGGGGATCGCGTGCGCATGCAGCGGCATGCCGGCGATGCGGGTGTGTTCGTGCGGAGCATGGCGACGCGCGGACACCTCGGGGGGCTCGCGCGGGCGACAGCGGACCTCGCGCTCGTACTCGACGCCGCCGGCAGGGACATCGTCATCATCGAGACCGTTGGCGTCGGCCAGGACGAAGTCGACATCGTCCGCACCGCGGACGTCTCGATCGTGACGCTCGTACCGGGTACTGGCGACGATGTTCAGGCGCTGAAGGCTGGGCTGATGGAGATTGCCGACATCTTCGTCGTCAACAAGAGCGACAGAGAGGGCGCCGACCGCCTGGTGTCAGCAGTCGAGTCGAACCTGTCGCTGCATGCGTACGGCGCCCGCGAATGGCGGCCGCCGATTCTGAAGACCGTCGCGTCGGCGGGCGAAGGCATCGTGGCGGTCCTCGATGCGGTCGAGACGTTTCGCGGGCGCGCGGCCGATGCTCGGGACTCGCGTCAAAGAGCGCGGAGCGAATATCGTCTTCGGGAGCTGGTCTCGACGAGGTTCATGTCGCATCTCGAGGCACATGTACTCGCAGACGGAGAGCTGGCGCGGATCGTCGAACGGATCGCCGCCCGGGAACTGGATCCGTACACGGCGGCCGATACATTGCTGCGCGCGGCGGTCGACCGACCCGTGGACCGCCATCGATCGTGACGCGGCGCATTCAACTAGAATCAGTCCGGTTGCGCCCCCTGAGATTCCCAACGCGATGAAAGCTGTCCTCGATCACATCGGAATTGCCGTCGCCGATTTGCCTGCCGCACTGGCGTTCTATCGAGATGCTCTCGGGCTCGACGTCCAGCCCCCCGAGGAGGTTCCGTCGCAGCGGGTCCGCGCGCATTTCATCCCGGTCGGCGGGCCGTCGCTCGAATTGCTCGAAGCCACGGCTCCCGGATCCGTCATCGGCAAATACATCGAGCAGCGCGGGCCTGGTGTTCATCACATTACTCTTCGCGTCGAGGACATCCGCGCCGCGCTTGCCAAGCTGAAAGCGCGCGGCGTTCGCCTCGTTGACGAAGAGCCCAGGCCCGGCGCCGAGGGAGCGCTCATCGCGTTCGTGCACCCGTCGAGCACTCATGGCGTGCTGGTGGAGTTGAAGGAATCCGGACGGTCCGGTCACGGTTCGTCCGCCGCCTCCGGCCCTGACGGTGGCGCGGGACCGGCAGGGTCGTCACCCGCGCCGCGGATTTCGCGCTTCACTCTCGGCGACCTCGAAATCACCTCTCTCTACGACGGTTTCCTCCGACTCGACGGCGGATCGATGTTCGGCGTGGTGCCGAAGACACTCTGGTCGTCGAAAGCCGAGCCAGATGACCGCAATCGCATCCGCCTGGCGATGCGCCCGCTGCTCGTGAGGGGCGTGCGCACGATGCTGATCGATGCAGGGCTGGGGGACAAGGAGAACGACAAGTTCCACGACATCTACGGCGTCGAGCGCGCCCGTCACCTGGATCACGCCTTGGCCGAGGCAGGTGTTGCGCCGTCGGAGATCGACATCGTCCTCGCGACGCACTTGCACTTCGACCACGCCGGCGGCTTCACGGTTCGCGGCGCAGACGGCGTGATTCGTCCGCGATTCCCGCGCGCCGCGTACGTCGTACGGCGCGGCGAATGGGAGGACGCGACCCATCTGCACGAACGGAATCGGGCCAGCTACCTTGCCGACAACTATGTCCCGCTGTTGCAGGCCGGCGTTCTCATGCTGGTTGACGATGACCAGGTCATCATGCCGGGGGTGAAGGTGCAGCGGACAGGCGGCCACACCATGCACCATCAGATGGTCTGGCTGGAATCCGGTGGCAAGCGCGCCGCGTACGTGGCCGACCTGATTCCGACGACGGCGCATCTGCCGGACCCGTGGATCATGGGCTTCGATCTGTACCCGATGGACACGCTGGCGGCCAAGAAGGCGTTCGTTCGAGAGGCCCTCGCGCGTGAGACGCTCATTTTGTTCGAACACGATCCGGTCGTTGCGGCCGGCTATCTCATGCAGGACGGCGGTAAACGCACGCTGAATCAGACAACATGACGCATCCGACCATCGGCATCATCGGCGGCAGTGGCTTGTACGACATGGCGGAATTGACGGAGCGCGAAGAGCGCACGGTCGGCACGCCGTTTGGCGACCCCTCGGGACCGTACGTCATCGGGACGCTGCGGGGCCGCCGCGTCGCGTTTCTCGCGAGGCACGGGGGCGGCCATCGGATCCTGCCGTCGGAGCTGAACTTTCGCGCGAATATTTATGGATTCAAATCGCTCGGGGTGCAGCGGATTCTTTCGGCGAGCGCGGTGGGCAGCCTGAGAGAGGAATACAAACCGCTCGACATCCTCGTTCCCGATCAATTTTTCGACCGCACCAATGGACGGATCAGCACGTTCTTCGGACGAGGCCTCGTCGCCCACATCGCCTTCGCCCATCCGATCTGCGGGGAATTGTCCAAAGTGGCCGCCGATTCAGCCGAGTCGGTCGGTGCGACGGTGCATCGCGGCGGCACCTACGTGAACATGGAAGGGCCGCAGTTCTCCACGCTTGCCGAGTCGAAGCTCTATCGCTCGTGGGGGATGGACGTCATCGGCATGACCAACCTGCAGGAAGCGAAGCTCGCGCGCGAGGCCGAGCTGTGCTACGCGACACTCGCCCTCGTCACCGACTACGACTGCTGGCACCCGGATCACGATTCGGTGACCGTCGATCTCATCATCGCCAACCTGATGCAGAATGCGACGACCGCTCAGAAGACCATTGCCGAAGCGGTGTCTCGGCTGGGGGCGCCGCGGACGTGTGCGTGCAAGGACGCGCTCGCGACCGCAATCATCACGAGACCCGAACACGTCCCGGAGCAGACGAAACGCGAGCTCGAGATTATTGTTGGGAAGTACATGAAATAGGTTCGTTGGGTTCGCTGGGTTCGAATGGTTCGAAGGGTTCTGAGGTTCGAAGGGTTCTGAGGTTCGAAAGGTTCTGAGGTTCGAGCAGTTCCAAGGTTCGAACGGTTCTAAGGTTCGAGCGGTTCCGAGGTTCGAGCGGTTCCAAGGTTCGAACGGTTCCGAGGTTCGAGCGGTTCCAAGGTTCGAGCGGTTCGGATGTTCCGACCGTTCTGAGTTCCGGGGAGCCGGATTCTACTGCCCTGGGTTCCCATCGCTCCAGTCGGGTGTTGTTCGGCTCACTCGTTGTGCTCGTTCGCCGCTCGAATGGCGAATGGGTCCGGTGGGTGGCAGCGACGCAGGTAGGCTGACAGCCGGATGTTCGCCTTGAACGCGCGCAGCGTGAGGCGAGTGAGCCGTTCGAACTCTTCGGGCGTGAGATAACCTCGGTCGAAGGCGTCGCGCAAATGGCTTCGTGTTTCCTGGAGCGAGCCTGCGGCGATTCGCAGAAACCTGGCGAACTCACGTGGATAGTAACGAGCAAACCCTTCTGCGGTATTGTGGGTCGCGGAACGTGCCGAGGCGCGAATCTGATCGCAGAATTCACGATCTCTCCGAGCCGGATCCAATTCAGAAAATGCGAACACCGCCTGCTGAAGTTCGTGAGATAACCGCCAAACAATGAGATCTTCGAAGCGGCGTGCGATCATGCGGTCCGAAAGAGCACAATCCAGGCCAATTCGAGACGTCGCCGAATATTGACGTGGCAATGCCGAAGGGAAACTGAATAACCGAGTGAACCTAAGAACTGTTCGAACCTCAGAACCGTTCGAACCGTTCGAACCTAAGAACCCATCGAACCCAAGAACCCAAGAACCCATCGAACCTCACGAACCTTTCGAACCCGTCGAACCTATGAATATCGCCATCACCGGCTCCATCGCGTACGACTACCTGATGTCGTTTCCCGGGAAGTTCACCGAACATTTCCTGCCGGAGCACATGAATCGGGTCAGCCTCAGTTTTCTCGTCGACACGATGGACAAGCGGCGGGGCGGGTGCGCGCCGAACATCGCGTACACGTTGGCGCTGCTCGGCGAGCGGCCGCTGCTCATGGCGACGGCCGGCGAAGACTTCGGCGAGTACCGCGCGTGGCTCGAGGCGGCAGGTGTAGACACCGCGCATGTGCGGCAGATTGCCGGAAAGTTCACGGCGTCGTTCTTCTGCAGCACCGATCAGGACAACAACCAGATCGCGTCGTTCTACACGGGCGCGATGGCCCACGCGGGCGAGCTGTCGTTCCGCAGCCTGCCCGAGTGCGGGCTGGCGATCATCTCGCCGAACGATCCTGTCGCGATGATCCAGTATGCGGACGAGTGCCGTGCGATGGCCCTGCGCTATATCTTCGACCCCGGACAGCAGTGCGCGCGAATGTCAGGTGAGGAACTGGCAGCCGGGCTGACCGGCGCCTCGGTGCTCATCTGCAACGATTACGAATACGAGCTGTTGAAGCAGAAGACCGGACTGGATGAAGCGGCTATTCTCGGGCGTGTCGAAGCCTTGATCGTCACCAAGGGTGAACATGGGTCGTCGATTGCCACACGAGGGTCGGCGTGGACGGACGTTGCCGCGGTGCCGCCGCGTCGCATCGTGGATCCCACGGGTGTGGGTGACGCATTTCGGGGCGGCTTGATGAAGGGGCTGACGCTCGGTCTCGCGCACCAGGAAGCCGCGCAAATCGGGAGCGTCGCGGCGGCCTATGCGCTTGAGCACCTGGGAGGCCAGAGCCACGCATACACGTTGAGGGAGTTCATGGCCCGATACGAGCAGCACTTTTCCATTTCAGACTCAAGATTGAAGAGTTGAGATTCGATTTCGATCCCATTCTTCAAGTCTTCACGCTGCATCTCACGCTCCTCAGAAGATTCCTGCAGGCAAGCCGCTCGCAGCCGTTGGCGCCACGGTGCGCGAGCCAGCCGCCACTGCCGGCGCGGTCGACAAAGTCGTGGGCTGTGCGGCCATCTGTGGCGATTGCTGCGACTGACCTGCGGGCCCCGCCTGCTGCAGCGCCTCGAAATCGACGAGCGAGAGATCGTAGGCGAGCACCGCAGACAGCTCGTTCGTGTTCGCCTGCGACAAATCGCGCTGCGCCTGGATGACCAGGAAGTTCGTCGACATGCCAACCTCGAAGCGCTTCTGTTCGGCGTCCAACCGCTGTTCGGCCAGTTGACGCGCCACACGTGCCGTGTCGATCCGCTTCGCGTTCATCTCGACCTTCCAGGCGGCGTCGCGGACCTGCTGGATGACGCGGGTCTCGGCGCCTTTCACGCGTTGTTCGGCCTGATGCGTTTCGAGCTTCGTGCGCGCGAAGTTCGCCTGCTCGACACTTTGGCCAATGGGATATGAGACGCTGAGCCCCACAGCCCACGTCGGGTAGTCGTTCCGGAACAGTTGGTCGAGGACGTTGCCGAACGGCGTGATCGTGCCAGGCCCAACGATCGTTCCCGGGAACCCGCCCGTTCGAAGGACCGCGGTTCCTCCGAGGCCGCTCGCCTGATACGTCGCGTTCGCACGGACGTCCGGCAGCCGCTGATTGCCGGCGAGCGTGAGCGTGGTATTGGCGTTTTCGAGATCCTTGCGCGCGCGGTCGAGATCCGTGCGATCGCGCAGCGCGTTGGTGACCGCGGCATCGACGTCGATCACGGTCATCGCCACCGGCGGCGAGTCGGCCGGCTCGATCGGCATGTTCCAGACGTCCCGCTTCGTCGCGTCGAAGATCAACACGCGAAGCCGATCTTCCGCTTGCTTGACCGCCGTTTCCGCAACGATGAGCTGCTCCTGGTTGGCGGCGACTTCCGCCTGCGCCGAGAGGAGATCGAGCGGCGGCGACTGTCCCACATCGACCTTCGCTCGATTTACGCGCGTCAGTTCCTCGGCCAGCTGCAGCGCCGTCCGGCGCGCCGTGACATGTGCGCGCGCCGTGACCAGGCTCCAATACGCGGTTTTCACCGAGGCGGTCGTCTGCACGATGCTCTCGCGGAGCTGTGTGTCCGCAATCGCCCGATTGGTCTGGCTGAGCCTCAACTGCGCACGGGCGCCGTCGGTCCCGAAGTCGCGGAAGAGCGGTTGCGACAGGTTGAGCGAAAGACCCGATCGGACGAGCGGGTTGTAGCTGTTGAGGATGTTGTTGCTATCGCTGTGCGACATGTCCCACCCGACGCTGTACGACGTGCCGAACCAGGGCAACCGTTGAGTGACGCCGACGTTCGACGTGACGAGATCTGTCCGTAGAGGCGTCGGGATGAGAAAACTCGCCGGCGGCTGCAGTTGGTTGTTTCGCTGGAAGCTCGAGCTGAAGGTCGGCGCGAACGCGCCAGCCGCGGCCGCCACGCGGGTGTCCCCAATCTGCGGGTCGATCCGATCCGCGGCCAGATCGACGTTGTTGTCGAGCGCCATCTTCACCGCCTCCTCGACCGTCACCCGCAGAGCGGTCGGAGGTATCTGAGGACTAGTCTGCGCGGACGCCAGGGTCGCGCCGCCGAGGGTCACCGCCACCATCAGCAGAGAGGTCGTCTGCAAGGCGCGAGAGGGGACCGCTGCCGTGCGCCGCCTGAACAGACGCACGCGCGCCATGTCATCGAAGAGGGAGTACGCCACGGGCGTGACAAGCAGCGTCAGCAGCAGCGCCAGCGACTGCCCGCCGAAGATGACGAACCCAATCGCCCGGTTCGTGCCCGACCCGACACCGCTCGAGACGATGAGCGGAATCATGCCGGCAACGAACGCGAAGGTCGTCATCAGGATCGGGCGCAGCCGATCGCGGCTGGCCTGAATGATGGCCGCGGCGGTGTCGAGCCCGGTCTCTTTCAGATGATTCGCGTGGTCGATCTGCAGAATCGAGTTTTTCTTGACGACGCCGAAGAGCACGAGCAGCCCCAGCGCCGAGAAGATGTTCAGCGACTGCTGAAAGATGATGATGGACAGCAGCGCAAAGGGGAGCGTCAGCGGCAGCGACAGGAGAATCGTGATCGGGTGGAGCCACGACTCGAACTGCGCCGCCAGAATCAGATACATGAACACCAGGGAAAGGACGAACGCCAGCACGAAGTTCTGCGCCGCCCGGCCGAGCTCCTTCGAGCGCCCCGTGAAAGCACCGCGATATTCGGTACCGACCTGGAGCGCCGTGAATGCCGAAAGAATGGCCGTCTGCACTTCGGCCTGTGACGCGCCGGGGAGCACGTTGGCGAAGACCGTCACCTGGCGCTGCCGCTTGAGACGGCTGATGTCGGCCGGCGCCACTCCGGGTGCGAACGTGGCGACGTTTTCGAGCGGAATGCTCCCGAGCTTCGACGATGGCACGGTGAGGGCCCCGATGGCCTGTTCCGTGGAGCGGTTCTCCGCGCGCGCGCGCAGATGGACTTCGTACTGCTCGCCGGCCTCGTTGTAGGTCGTGACCTGATCGCCGCCCACCAGCAGACGCAGCGCTTCCGCGGCGTCACCAATCTGCACGCCGACGTCGGCCGCCTTCGGCCGGTCGATCTGCACCGACAGCTCCGGCTTCCCGACGTTCAGCGACGTGTCCACGTCCACGACACCCTTGAGCGTCTTGACCTTCGCGACGAGCTGGTTGCCGATCTCTTCCAGCTTTCGTAGATCCGGACCGTTGATGAGGAACTGGATGTCGGCGTTCTGCGCGCCGCCGCCGCCGATGGTCGCCACCGGCTGCACGGAGGTGCGGATGTTCGATGTCAGAGAGGGAAGAACGTCGTTTCTGACCACGCCCATCACCGTGAACTGGTCGCGCGATCGCTGGTCGATCGGCTTCAGGCGCAGGTATACGGTTGCCAGGTTCCGCGTGTGCGAGGGATCCCCACCGACGGTAACGAGCGAATAGTCCACTTCAGGCAGTTGGCGGCGTACGGCGCTGGCGACGCGGTCCGCGAGAACTTCCGTCGCCTCCAGGCTCGTGCCTTCTGGCGCGCGAAGGTTGATCTCGAACTCGGACTGGTCGTCCTGCGGGAGGAAGTTCTTGTTCGCGAACATGAACAGCGGCACGCTCGAGAGCAGCACGAGCACGGCGACGCCGGCGACGACGGCGCGGTGCGCCATCGACCATTCAAGGAGCCGCGTGTAGAACAGGTCGAGCGCGTGGAAGATCCTCGAGTCCTTCGACGAGTGGTTGTCGTCGCCGTGAGGGTCCACCTTGAGCCAGCGCGCGGACATCATCGGCGTGAGCGTGAAGCTCACCACCAGAGACACCATGATCGCGAACGCCATCGTCAAGCCGAAGCTCTTCATGAACCGGCCGACGATACCTCCCATGAAGCCGACAGGAACGAAGATCGCCACGAGCGACAGCGTCGTCGCGAGCACGGCGAGGCCGATTTCACGCGTCGCCTCGACAGCCGCCGTAAACGGGTCCATGTGTTTCTCTTCGATGAACCGGTAGATGTTCTCCAGTACTACGATCGCGTCGTCGATGACGATGCCCACGGCGAGCGTCAGCGCCAGCATCGTCATGGCGTTCAGGGTGAAGCCCATGAACCAGATGAGGCCGAATGTCGCGATGATCGAGGTGGGAATGGCGATTGCCGCGATGATTGTCGAGCGGAGGTTCGCGAGGAAGAACAACACGACGAGCGCGGCGAGGATGGAGCCGACAATCAAGTGCTCCTCCACGCTGTGAATGGACGCCTCGATGAACTCCGAGAGGTCGCGGACGATTCGCGTGTTGTATCCGGGCGGCAGGTTGACCTTCACCTCGTCGAGCCGCTCGCGGACGGCCTTGACGACTTCGACCGTGTTCGTGCCCGACTGGCGGCGCACGTCGAGCAGGACGGTGCCGGCGCCGTCCACGTTGGCGACCGTTTCCGCCTCCGCCTCGCCGTCTTCCACGCGCGCGACGTCGCCCACCCTGATTGGATGGCCGGTTTTCTCCTGTATCACGATGTCGTTGAAGTCGGCGACGGTCTGCACCCGCCCGCGAGTGCGCAACGTCACCGAGCGCGCGCCCTGATCGACGCGGCCGCCGGGTATCTCGACGTTCTGGGACTGGAGCGCGCGCGAGACGTCCGTGACCGTGACGTTGTAGGCGCGGAGACGGTCCGCGTCGAGCCAGACGTTCACCTGGCGCTGCCGTCCGCCGAGCACGAGGACCTGGCCAACGCCGGAGACACTCTCGAGCTGCCGGCGCAGGACCTTGTCGGCGTATTCCGTCACCTCGCGCACGGGGCGGTTCGCCGTCAACGCGATGCTCAGCACCGGCGCCGCGTCGGGATCGAACTTGTCGACGCGCGGCTGCTCGATCGTTCTCGGCAGCCTCGGCAGGACGGTGTTGACCTTGTCGCGAACCTCCTGCGCCGCCACGTCCGAGTCCTTGTCCAGGAGGAACGAGATCATCACAATCGACACGCCCTCGGACGAAGTGGATCGCAGTTCGTCCACGCCGCTGATCGTGTTGACCGCTTCTTCGATCTTGTCGGTGATTTCGGTCTCGATTTGTTCGGGCGCTGCGCCCGGTTGCACCGTCGTGACGACAACGGTGGGGAAATCGACTTTCGGAAACCGATCAACCCCCAGCAGCAGGAAGGAGAACGCTCCGACGACGGTCAGGGAGAGGATGAGCACCGTCGCGAAGACGGGACGGCGCACCGAGAGCGCGGCCAGCCATTGCATGTTTAGGACACCTTCGTTCCATCGGCGAGCTGCGCGACGTTGGCCGTCGCGACACGCTCCCCGGGCTTGAGTCCGGTTGCGATTTCAACGAGGCTCTCCACCGTCTGACCGACGGTGACGATCCGCTCGTCGACGTGATCGCCGTTGACGACGAATACGCGGCTCGTGCCGCCGCTCGTCTGCACGGCGGAGCCGGGGACGAGCACGGCCAGCGTGCGCGTCGGCTGCTCGATGCGCGCCGTCGCGAAGAGTCCCGGCTTCAGCTCGCCGGCGGGGTTGGACACCACGGCCTCGATGGTCAGCGCGCGCTGCGTAGCTTCGAGCGCGGGTGAGACGTAGCGAATCGTGCCCGTGAACTGCCGGCCCGGATAGGCATCGACCTCGAAGGAAACCGGCACGCCCGTCGCCACCGCCGCGATGAACTGCTCGGGCACCGTCAACTGGACGCGAAGCGGATTGACCCGGACGACGACCGCGACTCTGTTGCCCTTCGTTACATAGTCGCCCGTCGATACGACCCGCTCGGCGACGAGTCCGGCGAAGGGCGCACGCACGACAGTGTCCGAGAGCGCCTTGTGTGCGAGCGCCACGCGCGCGCGTGCGGCCTGCAGCGCTTGGTACTGTTGCGCCGCGCCGTTCTTGGCCGCCTCGTATTGTTGGCGTGCCGCCTCCATCTGCGTCCGCCGCTGGTCGAATTCCGACTGCGAGACGACGCGCTGGTCGAGCAGCGCCCGAATGCGGTTGAATTCGTTGACCGAAAGCTCGAACGCGGCCTTGGCGTTTTGCACCTCGGGGACGGCGTTGACGTCGAACGCCGTGCCGCCGGTCAGTCCGAGCCTTGCTTCGAGCTGGCCCGCGTTGGCTTCTGCCTCCTTGGCTTGCGCGTCGGCTTCCGCAGGGGCGAGCCGGACCAGGACGCTGCCGCTCGCGACGGCCGTCCCTCGCTCGACCGGTGTCTCGACAACGCGGCCGGCAATTTCGGCTGCCACGTCGGCCTGCTCTTCAGCGAGCAGACTGCCCGTCGCGCGGATGAAGCGCGTCATCGGCTGTTCGCTCGCTGCAGTTGCGGCAATCGCAATCGGTGCACGCGCGGGCGGGGCGGCATCCGTCGTCTTGCCGTCGGCAGCGCTGCAACCTGCCGACACGAGCGGGCTCGCGAGCAGAGCGACGTACGTGGAGATGATGGCGAAGCGATTCATGAAACGGCTCCTGTCATGCGGACGGAAGATGTGTGTCGGGCTTCGATTCTTCCCACGCGCACGGTCCTGACTGGGATCGAAGCGTCACACCCGACTGCAGCCCGGCAATCGTGAGGTCGAGAACGTCTCTGGCGAGGTCGTCGGCGTTTTCGCCGGCACCCAGGCGATTCGACAGGCGCAGCACGGCGACGCCGAGCAGACCCGTCGTGAGCAGCCGGAAGGCGACGACCGGCGAAACGTCGCGGGGAAACACCGCGTCGTCGATGCAATGCTGAACTTCGGCGATGAGGTGCTGTTTGATTTCGCGCGCGAACGCAAAGCGCTCGTACTCCTGGCTGATGCGCGGCACGGACCGATCGACGAACATCAGCGCGAAATACTGCGGGTGCTCGACGCTGTATTGGTAGAGGCGCCAGAAAATCGCGCGAAGGCGCTCGAGGGGCGGCAGCTCGTCGAGCGCGGTGTACTGCGCGCGATCGCCGTAGAGCAGGCGGAAGCCTTCTTCCGCCAGCGCGAAGAAGATGTCGTCTTTGGAGGCGAAGTAGCCGTAGATGGCGGCCGGGCTGTACTCGATGCGCTCGGCAATCTTGCGGATGGAGACGTTTCGGTATCCCTCGGTGACGAACAGATCCCGTGCCGCGTCGAGGATGGAGCGGCGCACCGCCTCGCGATCGCGTTCCTGTCGTTCTTTGATGCCCATTCTGCTTGCCGGTGCTCCAAGTCTGAACAGTGTTCAGAAGTCTAACGTCGTTGGACGCGGGCCGCTGCGCAATGGTTCCAAGCGGCTTTAAACTACTGATGCCATGAATGTTGTGTGGTAACTTCGATGCGAATGCCGAACATGGGGTCACGTGCGCTCCAGAGCGGGCTTGCGATCGCAGCCGCTACCTGGGCGATTGCAATCGTGGGCGCGCCAGAAGGCATCAGTCAGGGCCAGGCCACCGGCGTGGCGGCGGCGTGCTCGGCCGTGGTCTACGCGATTGGGTCCGTCATCTGCCATCAGCGACCCGAGCGCTCGTTCCACGTCTGGGGCGAGCAGATGCCGGTGTGTGCGCGCTGCGCGGGCCTGTATCTCGGCGCCGCGATTGTCGCGCTGCACGTTCTGATGACGCTTCCAAAAGGGATCGGTGGATGGGATGCCGCGCGTGCTCGCCGGCTCCTCGTTGTCGCCGCCATTCCTACAGCGGTCACGCTGTTCGTGGAGTGGGCGACGGGAACTGTTCCGCCCAACTGGGCTCGCGCCGTATCGGCCCTGCCACTGGGCGCGATTGTGGCGCGTCTCCTGCTGGGTGAGGCCGCACCGTCGCGGTCCGCAGTCGAAGTAAACTAATTCGCGGTGCCTGCCCGCGTCGCCGAAGAGAGCTCGGCCCCCTCGCTCGTTCTCCTGTGCCTGGCCTCGTGGGCCATTCCCGGCGTCGGCCATCTGTGGCAGGGACGGCGCGCGAAAGGGCTGATTTTCCTCGTTGCACTTCCGCTGATGTTCGCGCTGGGGTTGGCCATCGATGGACGCCTCTTTCCCTTCGACATGTCGGAACCACTCGTCGGGATGGCAGCGCTCGCCGATGTCGGCATCGGTCTGCCGTATTTCGTGGCGGCCGCGCTCGGACTGGGGGCAGGACAGGTTCGTGCCGTCACCTACGAATACGGCAACGCCTTCGTCATCGTCGCCGGCCTGCTGAACCTCCTCGTCGTGATCGACGCGTACGACGTCGCGCTCGGACGCAAGTAATGCACAGTCATTTTCTGCTGCTGGTGCTGTTTGCGTTCTTCGTGTCGCTCGTGTTCTCTGTCATTGCGAAGGACACACCGGCAGAGCAGCTGAGGCTCGGGGGCATGATGTTCGCCGGCTTCATCGGCGCCGCCGTCGTGTTCGGCTGGCTGATGTATCCGTTTCCGTTCTGAGTCGAATCGCGCGAAGGTGCTGCTGCACACGCATGCTGCCAGATGGTCGTTGTGGGCGCCGGTTGTCGGTTACATGGCGTTCATCTTCGGGCTGTCCTCGATCGCGCATCCTCCGTCGCTTCCCGAGGGGGCCGACAAGAATTTTCACGCCTTGCTGTATTCGGGGCTCGCCGTGCTCGTAGCGCGCGCGCTCGCTGGTGGATGGCGTCGCCGCGTGACGCTTGCCGCGGCGCTGGCCACGATTGCAATCGCCACCACGTACGGCGTCACCGACGAGTGGCATCAGTCCTTCGTACCGCCGCGTTCATCGGACGCGTTCGACGTCGTTGCCGACGGGATCGGCGCGACTGCAGCGGCCTTTGCCGTGTACGCGTGGGGTATAATCCGACGCTATCCATGACCTTTGACAACCTTCTGATCGAGCGTGACGCCGCCGTGGCCGTCGTGACGATCAACAGGCCAAAGGTGCTGAACGCGCTGAACGCGGCGACGCTCGACGAGCTGGCGCGCCTCTTTCGCGATCTCCAACGCGACGATGGGGTCCGCGTCGTCATCGTGACCGGCGCCGGCGAGAAGTCGTTCGTAGCGGGCGCGGACATCAACGAAATTGCGGTGCTGACGCCAATCGGCATGCGCGAATACGCGCTCAGCGGTCAACGTGCATTCGACGCCATAGAACGCCTGGGAAAGCCGGTGATCGCCGCGGTCAACGGGTACGCGCTCGGCGGCGGGTGTGAGCTGGCGATGGCGTGCACCCTCCGCGTCGCGGCGGAGACGGCCCGTTTCGGTCAGCCCGAGATCAACCTGGGACTCCTACCCGGCTTCGCCGGCACGCAGCGCCTCTCGCGCCTTGTCGGGCGCGGCAGGGCGCTCGAACTCCTGTTGACGGGGGAGCAGGCGACTGCGGCCGACGCCGAGCGCATCGGGCTCGTCAATCGCGTCGTGCCGTCGGGCGAGCTGATGGCCGAAGCACGCCGACTGGCGCACAAGCTTGCGGCGCAGGCGCCCACGGCCATGCGTTCGATCATCGACGCCGTCAACCACGGGCGCGACGTGCCGTTTGCGGAAGGCTGTGCGTACGAAGCCGCGTTGTTCGGGCTTGCCGCCGCCACTGCAGACATGCGCGAGGGCACGCAGGCGTTCCTCGGCAAGCGAAAGCCGGTCTTCGAAGGACGATAACGCGCGCGCATGCGAACGATTGAAGGCACACAGTCGGCGAGCGGCTTGCGGTTTGCGGTCGTGGTGTCGAAGTACCACGACTTCGTCACCGAGCGTCTGCAGGCCGGCGCGCTCGGCGCGCTCTCGGCCGCGGGTGTCGCCTCCGACGACATCGTCATCGTGCGCGTGCCCGGCGCGTTCGAGATTCCCGTCGCGGCGCGGCATGCCGCCGACGCGGGAGAGTTCGACGCGATCGTGTGTCTTGGCTGCCTCATACGCGGCGCCACGCCGCATTTCGACTTCATCGCGGCAGCCGTGGCGCACGGTCTCGTGACGGCGTCCGGCGAGACCGGTGTGCCGATGACGTTTGGTGTCCTGACGACGACGTCGGTCGAAGAGGCGCTCGAGCGCGCCGGCGAGGGGCCCTCCAACAAGGGGTGGGAAGCGGCCGCGGCTGCGGTGGAAATGGCGGTCGTGACCGCCCGCATCGCCCGCGGCGTCTCGGCCACATGAGCCCGACGCCGAACGACTTTCGGCACCGCGCTCGAGAGTCGGCCCTTCAGATCCTGTATCACTGGGAAATCGGGGGCCATGACGTGGAGCAGGCCGCGAGGACGTTCTTCGACCTGCAGTGGCCGGGTGGCGATGCTCCGCCGGCCGACCTGCGCACGTTCGCGACGGAGTTGGCGCGCGACACCGTCGGGCGTCTGGAATCGATCGACGCGCTCATCGCGGACACGGCCGAGCGATGGCGTCCCGAGCGCATGGCCGTGCTCGACCGCCTGATCATGCGTCTGGCTGTCTGCGAGTTTCTTCGCGATCCCGGCACGCCCCCGGCCGTGGTGATCAATGAGGCGCTCGAGCTGGCGAGGACGTTCAGCACCGAGGACGCCGTGAAGTTCATCAACGGAATGCTTGACGGCGTCAGGAAGAAGATCTCGACCTAGTCATGTCCGCATACGACGAACAGCATCAGCAGCGTCAGGCCAATCTCGCCGAGCTCGAGCGGCTCGGCGTGTCCGTCTACCCGCACAAGTTCGAGCGGCGCCACGCCGTGTCCGAGCTCGTGGACGCGCACGGCACGAAGTCGCATGACGACCTCGATATCGAGCGGCCCGAGACGGTGACGGCCGGCCGCATTCTCGCGATGCGCTCCTTCGGGAAGGCGAACTTCCTGGTCATCTCGGACGGCCGCGCGCAGATCCAGGTCTACGTGCGACAGGACGCGCTGCCGGCGCTCGACTTCCAGATCTTCAAGCTCCTCGATTTTGGCGACTGGGTCGGCGTCGAGGGGCGCCTGTTCAGGACGAAGACCAACGAGCTCACGATTTGGGCGTCCCGCCTGCATTTCCTCGCGAAATGCCTGCTTCCGCTGCCGGAGAAGTGGCACGGGCTCACTGACGTCGAGATTCGCTATCGGCAGCGGTATCTGGATCTCATCGTCAATCCCGACGCGCGGCGCGTATTCGAAACGCGAAGCCGCGTCGTCGGCGCGATTCGGGAATTCATGACGGCGCGCGGGTATCTCGAGGTCGAGACGCCAATGATGCAGCCGATTGCGGGCGGCGCGCTCGCGCGCCCCTTCCGGACGCACCACAACACACTCGACATGGACCTCTATCTACGGATTGCGCCCGAGCTGTACCTGAAGCGGTTGACGGTCGGCGGCCTGGAGCGCGTGTTCGAGATCAACCGCAACTTCCGGAACGAGGGGATCTCCACGCAGCACAACCCCGAGTTCACGATGATGGAGTTCTATCAGGCGTATTCCGACTACCGCGACCTGATGACGATGACCGAGGAGCTCGTCGGAGAGGTCGCGCGCCGGGCGATCGGCTCGATCGAGACGACGTTTGGCGAACATCGCATCTCGTTGGCGGCGCCGTTTGCGCGCTTGTCGCTCCGCGAGGGGGCGCGGGAGGCCGCAGCGCGCCGCCTCGGCCGCGACGTGACCGAGAGCGAGTTGAGAGAGCGGGAGTCGGCGGCCGGGCTCGCGCGTCAACTGGGCATCGAGATCGAGGCGTCGCATGGCGCGGGAAAGATCACCACCGCCATCTTCGAAGCCCTCTGCGAAGATCGGCTCGTGCAGCCCACCTTTGTCTACGACTTCCCGACGGAGGTGTCGCCGCTCTCCAAACAGAGAGCCGACGACCCGGATACGGTCGAGCGATTCGAGCTCTACATCGGCGGGTTCGAAGTCGCGAACGCCTTCAGCGAGCTGAACGATCCGGCGGAGCAGCGCCGGCGGTTCGACGCGCAGCTTCAAGATCGCGCGACCGGCGATCTCGAGGCGCACGAAATGGATGAGGACTACATCCGGGCGCTCGAGTACGGCCTGCCGCCGACGGCCGGGGAAGGGGTCGGCATCGATCGCCTCGTGATGCTCTTGACCAACAGCCCCTCGATCCGCGACGTCATCCTCTTTCCCCTGATGCGCAGGCGCGATTGAACATCCCCTTCGAGCTGCACGTCGCGTTGCGTTACCTGCTCGCGAAGCGGAAGCAGGCGTTCATCTCCGTGATCTCGCTCATCTCGACGCTGGGCGTGACCGTGGGCGTGATGGCGCTGGTCATCGCCCTCGCGCTCATGACGGGGCTGCAGCAGGAGATTCGCGACCGCCTGCTCGGGTCGAGTCCGCACATCTTCGTCTTCAAGCGGAGCGGGCTGGCCGACTACCAGGCCGAGGCGGCGAAGCTGCGCGGCATGGAGCATGTCGTCGGCGCGGCGCCCGCCGTGCTCGGCAAGGCCCTGGTGTACGCGAGCGACGTTCAGGAATTCGTGAACCTGAAGGGCATCGACCCGGCGCTCGAGCCGAGCGTCACCGAGCTGGCCGCCGCCATGCGCAGCGGGACGGTGGCCGCGTTGACGACCTCGAACCCCGACGAGCCGGACGGCATTCTCCTCGGCAGCGATCTCGCGGCGAAGCTGATGGTCGCGACCGGCGATTCCATTACCATCCTGACGCCGCAGGCGACGCTCACTCCCATGGGACTCTTTCCCCGCGCCCGCAAGCTTCGCGTAGTCGGCACGTTCGCGCTCGGGCTGTACGAGATCGACTCGCAGACCGGCTTTCTCTCCATCGACGTGGCAAAGCGGCTCCTCGACAAGCAGAACGTGGACGCGATCCAGCTCCGGCTCGACGACCTGTATCTCGCGCCCCGGATCTCGGACGCCATCGCGAAACAGTTTGGCGACGACTACGTCGCCCAAGACTGGGCCGACATCAACAAGCCGCTGTTTTCTGCGCTCACGCTCGAGAAGATGGCCATCTCCCTGACGATTGGCCTCATCGTGATGGTCGCTGCGCTCAACATCGTGGCATCGCTCATCCTGCTCGTCATGGAGAAGCATCGCGACATCGCCATCCTGAAAACCATGGGCGCGAGCGCGAGAAGCGTGACGCTCGTGTTCATGATGCAGGGGCTCATCATCGGCATCATCGGGACGACCGTCGGGGCGTCGGCGGGGGTCGCGGTGTCGGAAGTCCTCGACCGCTACGAGCTGATCAAAGTACCGGTGGACGTTTACCAGGTCTCGCACGTGCCCTTCACCGTGCTTCCGGGCGACTTCGTGCTGGTCGTGTTCGCGGCGATTCTCATCTGCTTTCTCGCGACGATTTACCCTTCGCGGCAGGCAGCGCGCCTGGATCCCGCCCAAGCGCTCAGGTACGAATGACGGCGGACGCCCGGCGCGAGCGCCTGTTCGTAGCGTGTGCAGCCGCGAGCGGCCAAGCGGCGCGGGCTGCCGGAGCGGGCCAACGCTGATGGCGCTCCTCGTCGCGCGCGGCATCGTGAAGAGCTACACGGGCAATCGCACGTTGACGGTCCTGCGCGATCTCGACCTCACGGTAGAGCCGGGGGAGATGCTGGCCATCGTCGGCGCCTCGGGGGTGGGCAAGAGCACGCTTCTCCACGTGCTCGGCGGACTCGATCGCCCCGAATCGGGCACCGTGACCATTGCCGACGCGGCCGTGACTTCGCTACCCGATGCGGAGCTGGTCGCGTTTCGCAACCGGCACGTCGGCTTCGTGTTTCAGTTCCATCACTTGCTGCCGGAGTTCAACGCCGTCGAAAACGTCGAGATGCCGATGCGAATCGCGCGCGTGCCGGTCGCCGATGCGAGGCCGCGGGCCGAAGAGCTCCTGCAGCGCGTGGGGCTGGCGGATCGGGGCAGCCATCGGCCCGGGATGCTGTCGGGTGGGGAGCAGCAGCGCGTGGCGGTGGCACGCGCGCTGATCATGAGGCCAGCCGTCCTTCTCGCCGACGAGCCGACCGGAGACCTGGACGAGCAGACGGCGGAGTCGCTCCACGCGCTGCTCCGGGAGATGCACGCGGCGTACGGGCTCACGTCGGTCATCGCCACGCACAATCCGCGGCTCGCGCAAGCCTGCGATCGGGTCCTTCGGCTCGAAGGGGGGCGTTTGTCCCCGGCCTAGCGGTGGTATTCACAACTGCACATCTGAGACGTGCGGCGGTTTTGAAGCGTCCAACTGACTGAAGGCGAACCGGATGCTTTATACTGTCAATGACACTGTGATGACGACACCATCCGCTTTCACCTAGGTAGTCTGGATGTTCGAACGGTATACGGAACGGGCCAGGCGAGTGCTCTTCTTTGCTCGGTACGAGGCCAGCCAACTCGGCAGCATCTCCATTGAGACCGAGCATCTCCTCCTGGGACTGATTCGCGAAGGGAAAGGCCTCACCAGCCGCATCTTCGCGCGCTCTCATCTTTCGCTCGAAAACATCCGGAAAGAAATCGAAGGCCGGACGGTCTTTCGCGAAAAAGTGTCGACCTCGGTCGAGATCCCCTTCAGCGCGGAAACCAAGCGCGTCCTGCAGTTCGCGGCCGAGGAAGCCGATCGCCTGCTGCACAACTACATCGGCACCGAGCACCTGCTGCTTGGGATCCTCCGGGAGGAGCGGTCGGTGGCCGCCTCCATCCTCACGGAGAAGGGGATGCGCCTGAATGCCGTCCGCGAGGACATCATTCAGCTGCTCAATGAAAAGACGACGCTGACGCGCGTCAAGGAAACGCCGCTGCTGGCCGAGTTCAGCCGCGACCTGACCGAGTCGGCCATGAAGAACCAGCTCGATCCGCTCGTCGGCCGCGAGCACGAGCTCGAGCGCGTCCAGCAGGTCCTCTGCCGGCGGACGAAGAACAACGCCGTCCTCATCGGCGAGCCGGGGGTCGGCAAGACGGCCATCGTCGAAGGGCTGGCGCAGAAGATCGTCTACGGCGACGTACCGCATTTCCTGGCGGACAAGCGCATCCTTGCGCTCGATATCTCGCTGATCGTCGCGGGCACGAAATACCGCGGGCAGTTCGAAGAGCGCCTCAAGGCGATCATGAAGGAGCTCACGGACAACCCGAACATCATCGTCTTCATCGACGAGCTGCACACGCTCGTCGGCGCGGGCTCCGCCGAAGGCTCGCTCGACGCCGCCAATATCCTCAAACCGGCCCTGAGCCGCGGCGAGATCCGCTGCATCGGCGCGACGACGCCGGCCGAGTACCGGAAGTACATCGAGAAGGACCGGTCGCTCGAGCGTCGGTTCCAGGCGATCAAGGTCGATCCGCCGGGCGAGCGCGAGACGATCGAGATTCTCGTCGGCGTGAAGGATCGTTACGAGACGTTCCACCACGTCGAGTACACGCGGGAGGCGATCGAGGCCGCCGTCTATCAGTCCAACCGCTACATCACCGATCGCTTCCTGCCGGACAAGGCCATCGACCTGGTGGACGAGGCCGGTGCCAGGGCGAAGCTGCGCGAGGCGGGCTACAGCGACGACTTCGGCGAGATCAACAAGAGCATCCGCGTGTCGGTGGAGCAGATCGAGAGCGCGGTGTCGCAGAAGGATTTCGAGAAGGCGCAGTTCTATCGCGATCAGGAGGTTGCTGCGCGCGAGAACCTGCAGCAGCTCGTGAAGGAGAAGTTCGACGTCAAGTCGAGCGCCCACAAGGTCGTCGTCGGCAAACAGGAGATCGACGAGGTCGTCTCGAAGTGGACCGGCGTGCCGATGGCGTCCATCAACCAGGACGAAGGCGACAAGCTGCTGCGCATGGAGCAGGAGCTCCACCGCCGCGTGATCAGCCAGGAGAAAGCGATCTCGGCGATCTCGCGCGCCATCCGCCGCTCGCGCGCCGGCCTCAAGAACCCGAACCGGCCGGTGGGGAGCTTCGTGTTCCTCGGTCCGACGGGCGTCGGCAAGACCGAGCTCGCGCGCGCGCTCGCCAACTTTCTCTTCGGCAGCGACCACGCCCTCATCCGCTTCGACATGTCCGAATACATGGAGAAGCACTCGGTGTCGAAGCTGATTGGCTCACCTCCGGGGTACGTGGGCCACGAAGAGGGCGGTCAGCTCACCGAAAAGGTCAAGCGGAACCCGTATTCGGTGGTGCTGTTGGACGAGATCGAGAAGGCGCACCCCGACATCTTCAACATCCTGCTCCAGGTGTTCGAAGACGGCCACCTGACAGACGGCCTCGGAAATCGGGTCAACTTCAAGAACACGATCATCATCATGACGTCGAACATCGGCGCTCGCTTCATACAGAAGAAGAGCTCGATGGGGTTCCAGTCGACCGACGTCGGCGCCATCGACAAGAGCGTCTCCGACATGGTGCTCGGCGAGGTGAAGCGGACCTTCAATCCCGAGTTCATCAACCGCATCGACGAGATCATCGTCTTCGAGGCGCTCGCCGACGACGACCTGCGGCGGATCATGGCGCTGCTGGTCCACCAGCTGAACGAGAACCTGACCGACCGGAAGCTGCGCATCGCGTTGACCACGGAAGTCGTCGACTGGATCATCGAGGTGACGTGCAAGGACCGTTCGTACGGCGCGCGGCCACTGCGCCGCGCGATCCAGCGCTACGTCGAGGATCCCTTGTCGGAAGAGCTGATTCGAGGCTTCCTGCGCGGGGGTGACATCGAGGTATACCTCGACGCCGGATCGCTCGCGTACAGGCCGGCCGGCGAGCTCGAGACCGGACGGAAGCTCGCCTGAGGAAATTCGCCCCCCGGTTTTCGAAAGGCCGGGGGACGTCCCCAATCGTCTAAAATCCAGTAAAGTAGAGTGTTCGGCGATCGTGTGATATCCCGGAAGCTCCGTATGTTCAACCGCTTACGAGCCCTCGTTGCTGCCGGTGCCCTCCTGGTGGCCGCTTCCGCGTCTGCCCAGGAGCCCGCCGCCGCGCCAGCGCCGGTCTTCGTGGACACGGTGTGCGGTCAGCCTGTACCGGCCCCGGCCGCGCTCCCCCCTGCCGGATCGGGCCCGGTCGTGTACATCATCGCCCCCTGTTTCGAAGCGCAGGGCAACGCGTCGCTCGTCGACTACCAGACCTACCTCTATTACATCAGCCTCAGGCCGAGCCGTCCGTCCGAAGGCACGTGGGTGCCGTACACCGAGGAAACGGAACAGACGATCCTCAAAGACTTCAAGGCGCTCTGGGCGACTCGATTTCTGGACAACCTGTCGATCGACGTCTTGGACTACCGGTTTTCGAACGGCGTGATTGGCAAGCTGGTGGTCTACAACCTCGAGGAGCGTCAGCGCGTCAAGCTCGTGGAATACACGGGCTCGAAGAAAGTCGAGCGCTCGAAGATCGAGGACAAGCTGAAGGAAGCCGACGCCGTCATCCGGCTCGACACGTTCCTGGACCCGGGTCTGGTTCGTAAAGTCGAGGGCATTGTCCGGGAGATGATGAAGGAGAAGGGCTTCCAATCGGCGGAGGTCAGCCATCAGATCACCGAAGTGGCCGGAGCGCCCAAGCAGGTCAACATCGCGTTCCAGATGTTGGAGGGGCCGAAGGTCAAGATTCGGAAGGTCGACTTCACCGGCAACCAGGCGTTCAGCGACGGCAAGCTCGCGCGGCGTATGAAGGAGAACCGCTCGAAGTGGTGGCTCTCCTGGATTACCGGCCGCGGCACCTACCAGGAAGCGAAGTTCGAGGAGGACGCGGAGCGAGTCCTCGAGTACTACCGCGACCGCGGGTACATCCGCGCGCAGATTGGCGAGCCCCAGCTGAAAGTCCTCGGCGAATCCGACGACAAGAAAACACGGTGGGTGGAGCTCCACGTTCCGGTCACGGAAGGTCACCGGTATCGTGTCGACAGCTTCGACGTGGCGGGCAACACCGTCGTGAAAGGCGACGCGCTCAAGCCGCTCTTCAACGTGAAGCTGGGGGAGTTCTACAGCCAGAAGCACGTGCGGAAGGGTTTCGAGAAGGCGCGCGAGATCTACGGCTCCCTCGGCTACATGGAGTTCACCGGGTTTCCTGACTACAAGTTCAGCGACGATCCGACGGCGCCTGCCGCCGGCGCACCGCCGCCGACCCTTGCGGCGGTCGCGCCGCCTGCCGCGTCGTCTGGTCCGCCGACGGTGGACGTGACGCTGCAGATTCAGGAAGGGCAGCAGTACCGCATCAACCGCATCATCTTCACCGGCAACACGACGACGCGCGACAACGTCATCCGCCGCGAGCTCCGTCTCTACGAAGATGGGGTGTTCAACACCGAAGCGCTGAAGTACAGCATCAAGCGGCTCAATCAGCTCGGGTACTTCAAGCCGCTCGAAGGCCCCGGCAAGGACGTCACCATCGACAAGACGACGACCGCGGACCCCAGGGTGGACGTCACCATGAAGCTGGAGGAGCAGAACCGCAACCAGCTGACGTTTGGCGCGGGTGTGTCGCAGTTCCTTTCCAGCACATTGGGATCCTAAGCTTAGAATTCCACGTGGACAAGTTGTCGCGGCCGCTTCTATAGTGTCACCTAAATACTAGTGACTCCAGCGTAACTGGACTGGCCACAGTTAGGCCGCAAATGTAATCACACTGGCTCACCT
>JADMIO010976120.1_pt1 | contig 58271 bp, 60 predicted proteins | sample 8958161 | NCBI WGS metagenome assembly JADMIO01 (sample SAMN16585339, study PRJNA669376) | soil metagenome | isolation source: Crop rotation soil | place: USA: Cullars Rotation, Alabama | collected 2011
GTCGCGCATCAGGCGCAAGATCACGTCGGAGACGCCATTGGGCACGAGCACGGATTTTCGAAAATAGACGGTGACAGGCCTGGTGGCGGGGTCGGGGCTAATATTGATCAGGGTGGTTTCATCGCCGTCGCCGAAACCGAGCTGGGCAGCGCCGGAGAGCCAGGACGAATCATTAAAACCCGGAGCCCGCCAGGCGGCGCCCTGATCGGAGCCATCGGCGAGATATCTCCAAACGGCGTTGGTCGGCACGAGCACGACAGGAGCGGCCAGAGTGCTGAAAGCGGTGGCCAAGAGCGCGCAACTGACACTTAGGATAAAATTCCAACGGGTAATTTTCATATGATATGGAGTCCGGGGTACAGATTACCTTTGGTGACAGAGAGATTCTTAGTTCTAGCACTCATAATTTCTGTGTCAAGCGGACAAAATGGGTAGCAAGCCATCTCATTTTTCTGCAAGGGCACCAAGGAAAAGGAAAGGAACGAGAAAACGGACCCCTCATCCTGGCCTTGCTCCGCTTTTGTAAGGGGAGAAGGAACCACGGCATACGCGTTCGAGAGATTCAAGCATACCAGGGGACCAGCGGAGCGCTCCACGGTTTTGCCAGCTGCAAGAAACCGACCCCAATCTGCAGAAAATGGTCTCGCCAACAGTAAGTTGTTTGTTGCGAAAGATTTGCGCAGAGCGGCGACCACGAAAAACGCGAGGAAATTCGGCGGTGTTTGCATGGGGGTCCCTTGATGGTAAATGTTCTAAACCGTTTTTATTCTTTTGCATCGTGGTGGGCTTCAGTTGCAGGTGGCTGTGATGGAGCTTCCTGTGCTGGAGCTTTAGATTTTCGGATCAGTTGTTCCTCCTCTTCCAGGGTTCGGCCCTCGGGCAGGATTTCACCTCTGCGGAATAGGTCGGTCATGGTGTCGCGGCTAATGGCACCGGCCTGCCAGGCAGCGACGACGGCTTGGATTTCTTGAGGGTCCATGCCCTTGGTACTGAAGTCAGTGTTGAGTTCCAGGAGGACTTTATCCTCCCCAATATCTTCGGGCATGTTGTCAAACCTTTGCCACCAGTAAACCCAGCGCAGGACGTGGGTGAGTGACCGGCTGACGCTTTGGGCCAGGCTGGAGAGAACGCTATTTTCCCCGCTTTGGCGCAGCTCGATGGCCTGAGCAGCTTCGCCCACTTTCTTTTGGCCTTCGAGGAGACGCGAGCCCAACACGGCGAGCAACTTTTCATCCCGCTCCATGGCCCGCTCGAAGGTCGTGAGGCCCTGGCCGGTGAACTCGAGGTAACCGGCGTTGGCGCCCAAGGTTTCAGTGACCCAGGCGGCGCTGGAGCCAATCTTTAGCTCGGCGTCAGCGTCAAAGCCGCTCACCCAAGCGGTGGGCAGAGCGGTAAAGTGCATGCCGTGCTTGTAGTCGGCGTCCAGCCGGTAGTGGTCGAGGTTAATGGCCATGATATCGGAGAGGGGAGGTTTATCGACTCCGGGCTGGGAATCGAGCGGGCCATGGAAAACGAAGGGGATTTGAGGCAGTGGCTTTCCATAGCGTAATGGAACAGCCGAACTCACCTTCACCCATTCGACCTCCTGATTGTAATGGGTTTCTTTGCTTTTGAGTGGCTGCCAATAATCGACCACGCAGGCGGGTTCCCCCGTTGGATGGGTGAGTGGGGCTGGAGGGTCGTCTTCGTCGCTGAAGGCGGAAGGCGGCAGCGTGGCCAGCTCCTGCAAGGTGGCGTTTTTCCGGGTGAGCTTTGGTTTTTTCAGGCTGGCCAAGAGGGAACTATCCACCAATTTCAGGACGCGGATTTGTTCCTGGGTTTGACTGCCAAAACAATCGTAGCCGGTGAGGGTGGAGGGGGTATTGCTCACCCATTCGCGCAAGGCCACCATGGTGGGAATCGAGCGGCCATTCACCCGTTCCACGCGCCAGTTGATGATTTGCTCAGCTTGGTAGAGGGCAAGGAAAGGACGCATTTCCCTTTTAGGTTCATAATCGAGCAAAGTGCCACAACGGCCAACGGCGATCACTTCCCGCACGACCTCCTTGGCATAGGCGTTGAGGGAAGTGCCCAAAAGGTCCACATCGGCGAGGAGGCGGCTGAAGATGAGTTCGAGACCGGCGGGTTTGCCGACCCGGGCAGTGGGCACCTTGAGAAAGGGTGGCCGGCGAAAGATAAGGCCCAGGTAGGCTTCGGCGGTGCGGCCAGTGGCGTTGAAGAAGGAGGCGCGCTTTTTATAGGCGGCGTATTCTTCCGGGGTTTGATGTTCGAGCATGGGGAGGAATCGGGTGCCGGCGTCCTTGACGGCGTCTTCCCCGGCGAGGACGGCGCGAGCGCGAGCCCAGGCTTCAGAGAATTCATTGTATTCCCAGTGAGTGAGGTAGGGTCTGGGTTTGTTGGTGGAGCGTTGAGCGCTCGCTGGGTAAGGCTCAGGTTTATTCATGGCTTGAAAGCAATGGAATTGGCGGATGCGGCGGGCGAGGTTTCGTTCGTCACGTTTCATGAGTTAGTTCAGGGTTGAGGGTTGAGGGTTGATAAAAAAAACGGGACTGCTGATGGAGGTAAAAGCCACCTCACTTGTGTTCTCTCCCCCAGGGGCGGAGAGAAAAGGGGCCGGCTGATTGGAGGTAAGAGGCCACCTCACTTGTGTTCTCTCCCCCAGAGGCGGAGAGAATGGGGCTGCTGATCGGAGGCAAGGGGCCACCTTACTTGTGTTCAGTGACTCGGTCGCCCCGCTTCCTCGGCCCACAAGGGGCCTTTGCCCGTGGCAAATTCCTTCCGCCGGTTCCCAACCTGCGGAAGTCTCCCAGGGGCGGAGAGAATGGGGATGGATCAGAGTCTCCTGACGTCGTCTCCTACGGTGGGGAATTGGGGATGGGGACTGCCTCCTTATGTCGGCAGCTACGGGATAGTTCATAGGCCGGTGAGTTTGCGGACGTGCAGTTCGCGGGGTTTGGTGGCGACCAGGTATCTTAAGGCGTCGGCGGTATCGTCCCCACCGACCCCATCTTCCTCGACATCGCACTTCTTGATGTCCTCAGGACGGTTTGGGTCGTGCTGCAGGGCGGGTAAACACTCGGCGAGCTTTTCACAGCGTTTGTGGATGAAAAGCCTGGGCGGGATGCCTTCATCGGGATCCCCGAGTCTCGTCAGGATATCGGCCCAGCCGTTGACCCGGTCGGTATTGGCCTGGGTAAAGCGAATGCCCAATTTGGCATACTGCTGGGCAATGGTGGTGCCGTCGGATTGGCGGCTAAAGACATCGGTGCCGGCCACAAACCTTTTCAGGAACCTGCCGGGCATTCTGCCTTCATAATAAGTGCCGGCAGGACGGAGGGAGCCATCGGGCATTTTGAAGACAATGCGCGGACCAATGCGGTGATGGAGGTTGGAGCCGGTGTGGTGCTGGGGCTTTTCCAACTGAACGTTGTGGCGGGCGAACATCTCGTTAATGGCCCGGGCATGGCGCTCGGGAAGCCAGCCTCTTTTGGCGTGTTCATCGACAATATAGATATTGCCATCGCCATCCACGCAGCCCAGGAGCACCACCGTGTAATGGCTATAACCATAATCAAAAGCGGCAAACCACTCGAGGGCGCGGCTTTCGTCAAAGTCGCTCAGCACATGGATGTTTCTGCGGAAGGTGGTGAAGAACTGGCCAGCCGCGATGTCCCAGTCGCCTTCGCGCCAGGCGCGCTTCTTCCAGCCGGGCAACTCCTCCAATTGCTGGATATACCCTGGGTTATTGTAGCGGTTATCCTCAACTTTGGCCGGGATAAAGCGGGTGTCCTTTTCTGCCCCGGTTTGAAAAGGCAGGATGAACTTGTTTTTGTACCAGGTGTGACCGACTCCACCGGGATTGGTGGTGGAATACATGCGGGGCCGCCAATGCTTCCCGTCCGCTCCCACCTTGGAAGAGCGGCAGCAGGTGGCAATATCCGAGTATTTGCGAGCGGTTAGGGTGGTGGCTTCCTCGACCCCGATGACGTCGTATTCCAAGCCCAGGTAAGCATCGATGTCGGTTTCCTTTTGGAAATGGCCACAGATAATCCGGGAACCATTCCGGAAGGTGATAATGCCCTTGCGGATGGCATACTCATGGGGGACTTGCCGGAAGAGCTTGTGGCGCAGGTCTTCCAAGTGTTCGAGGTTGGACTTTCCGACCTTGCGCAGAAGGAGACACTTGAGGCCGGGGAAACGCTGGCAATCATCCAGGCCCATTTGAGCGAGCATCCAGAAGGATTTACCACCACCGCGAGCTCCGCCATAACCGATGGCAAAGGGGCCGTCGTCCTGGTCGCACAAACGAGCGGCAGCACTGGCCAAGAGCTGTTTGGGCTGAAGCTCGATACCGAGAGCGGCAAAGTTCACCATCTGGTCCTTGGGGCAATTGGCCTCGCAGCCTTCCCGAATATAACGTGCGGTGGGAGTCATATGCCTCCTCCCTCGATGAACTCGACCGGTGGGGCAGCCTGCTTTTGGGCATAGATCCACTCGGCGGTTTCGTTGAGTTTCTCGCGGTAAGCAGCTACTTGAGCGTCCTGGGCAAAGTCGGCGGAGGCGGCCATGCGCACCGAATGAAGGAGCTTTTCGCCGAGCTGCATCATCTTGAGGACCTGATCGAGCTCGATTTTATCCGGGCTACTCAAAAGCAGATGCTGGAGGAGGGCTTGGGAGCTTTGCAGCAACTGGTTTCCGAGAAGGTTGATGAGGTCCAGAGCCTTCACTTGTTGCTGTGACTTGGCCAGGGCCTGCTCCTGGGACACGACGGCGTCAGCTTGAATGCGCGAGCCAATCAGTTGAGTCCGATAATCGCGCAGGCGCAGTCGCCAGTTGAACTTGGAGGACCATTCCCGGACGGTGTTTTCTGAAAGGTCAAGCTGTTCGGAAACAAGCTTGAGAGTTCGGTGATGGCCGAGTTCGAAGTAGCAAAGAAAGGCGTCGAACGCTTCGACGGATTCATTGGGCGCGGGAGTGAAGGAAGAAAGAAGGTTCGCAGGCCGAGCGGTCGATTGCGGGAGAGGAGTGATGGTTTGCATATATTATATGAGGTGGAGGTTAGAAAAGGTTGGACCCACAAAAACCCACAAGAGCCCACAAAAACCCACATTTACCCACAAAAACCCACAGGTCTAAAAACTGACCGGATGTGGGTTTTTGTGGCATTTTGTGGGTCTGGAATAAAGGAGCCTCGGGATGGGCGTGTTGCTCAACGGGGGAAAACTGTCCTGAGTTGCCAGGAGCGGCCGAAGAACTCCATCTCTGGTGCGCATCGTACGTTTCTGCCCTCGGGACGAGGGCACCCCTATGTTTGGTCAACATGCCCAGATCCAGACTGCGGGGCAGCGAAAGCGGCTGAGAGCAGCCGAAGAGGGGGCAAAGCATCGTGCGTGTGATAACGGTTGGCATCCTTTCCAACCCCGGCTCGTGAGAGACTGAGTTGTCTACTTTCATAAACGCGAGTATAGCAAAGGGGGTATGACAAATACTGTCATACCCCCTCATTTTTCTTGCAGAAAAATGAGGGGGCAGTTGTTGGTTCTTCACCTGCTTTGCAGGTAATTGGAAATGAGGGGGTTGCGCTGGGTGAATGCAGCCGGTGCCGCTGCGTTTGGCTTTGGCCTCTCGCCGCGCTGGGACATAAAAATCAAAATATTTTGTCTTCAACTCACCCTTTTAACCATAAGTGAGGCGTGCGGCATAAGGGCAAAGTTTGGGGACAAAACTCCGCCGCTGTGTAAGGGATTAATGGATAGGTGGATGAATGGATTGGTGGCGGGGCGTGCAGAGGCACGAAGGTGGCCACGGATGAAACGGAGAATGAGGGACGGGTCGCTCAGAACTCCCGTTTCGGCTGGATTTTCTCAGAGGGTTAGGGGTAGGTTTAAGCGTGGGCTGTTTGTCAGCCCGTTGAAAAACTGCAAGGCATGCCGCCGGGGGTAGTTGATAGGTGAGAGTTGAACAAAGTAGTTTTCGTGAAGAAGGCCGTCTGGCGTTGTTGCGAGATCCGTTAAAGACCGCTACGGGTATTCGCTGGATGTCGCGTCTGGCCATCCAGCCTTTTTGACGAAAACGGCAAGCCTCGGATTTTTTCAACGGGCTGCTTATGCCGCTCAGCCAGGACATTCCATTTTTCAGCGCGAGCTTGGGATTGGGGTACATCTCCATCAAAAGCGGACTGGCGGCAGCTTTTGCAGGGGAAAGGGAGTTGATAGTTGAGGGTTGATAGTTGATAGGCATCGAGCCGCTTCGCGGGGGTTTGAAGGATTTACAGTGGTGCGTTCCGGCTGGGTGCTCCAATAAGACCAGACCTAGTGGAGTGTTCGACAAATTTTTTGATGTAGTCTTTTCGTGCTAGTTTGCTGCGTGCTCAGTGGACGAAGGGAGGAAACGCATGAGGAGACATCCGCCGCGGCTTATCAAGCTAACCGGCTCCGCAAGGAGCGCCTTAGAAGCATTGGTGCGAGACGGCCGCACCGAGCAACGCGCAGCCCGCCGGGCGCGCGCTCTTCTGGCCATGACCACGCCTCGCACGGTTGTGCGCTCTCTGGCCGAGCGACTGGAACTAACTCCGCAAGCCATTTGGAGTTTGTGCCGGCGCTACGAAGAACGAGGCTTGGACGCTGTGTGGGATGCGCCGCGAAGCGGCCGTCCACGCAGCTTTTCCCCCCTTGAGCCGGGTGCGTATCGAGCAGCTGGCCTGCTGTGAGCCAGCCGGGGTTGGGCTTTGCCTGACGCATTGGTCGACGCGGGCTCTGGCCAGGATGGCTGTACGCCAAGGAATTGTTCCCCAGATCGCCCATTCCACAGTGTCGCTCATTTTGCGCGGGGCCGACCTCCAGCCGCATCGCTTTCGTTACTGGAAAACCCCGGTGCTGGACCAAGCATTCATTGCACGGGCAGCGGCGGTATTGTGGTGTTATGAGCATGTGCGGAGCCTGCTTGAGCGCGACGAACTGGTGCTTTGCTGGGACGAAAAGCCCAATCTCCAGGCTGTGGAGAGAAAGCCCAGAACCTTTGGGCGACCCCGCCAAGTCCAGCGGCAGGAGTTTGACTACATCCGGCATGGGGTGGTGAATTTTGGAGCAGCTCTGGTGGTGCATAGCGGGATGATGCAGAGTTGGTTCCTGGAGAGGAATAATAGCGCTCACTTGTGTTGCGCACTGGCCGACCTCTTCCATCACTATCGCCGAGCGCGCCGCATTCACCTCATCTGGGACAACGGGCCCAGTCATATCAGCCAAGCCACGAGCGAGTTTCTCGGCAGATATGGCGGTTGGATTCGGGTGCTCTTTACGCCAAAACGGGCCAGCTGGCTTAATCAGGGAGAGTTGCTCTTGAGAGCCTTTACAGCCCATTATCTAGAGCGCGGCTCTTGGTGTAACCAAGAGGAACTGGTCAGACAAGTCCTGGAGGGCACGATTGAATACGACGAAGTCTTTGCGCATCCGTTTACCTGGACGTGGAGCCGGCAAGACATGCGAAATTGGGTCCATGATCAGCTAGATCGACTAGATCAACGGACTTGTCGAACACTCCACTAGCATCAAAACACGCCGCGCACTGTTGCATGAAAATACCGGGCTGCAAAGCGCGGGATGAAGCCGTCAGGTGTCTTTGCCATAGCACTGTCCTTTTCGTGCTAGACTGAAGCGTGCTCAAGTATTATTGATAGTTAGGGCTCATCACACGCCATTACTTTATGAAGCCACTCGAACAGACGACCAGTTCACAAGACTTGCCATGGACGACTCGCAACGTTCGGCTCGCATCGTCGAGCTGACGCGACATCGCAAGAACGCCCTTTGTTCTGTGTTGTGCGTTTCCCTTGTCGCAGCCAGCGTTCTCTGGCTCGGCACTGGAGCGTTTTGGTTCGGATGCGCCGCCGTGAGCTGCATTCTGTCCTGGTGTCAGTTCTACCAGTTGCACAGCGAGTTGCACGCGCTCAAGACCGTCGATGCCTGGAGGACTCGCGCACTTGGGAACGCTGCCTAACCATGCGCCCTCCTTTGTTCGGCAAGCGGCAAGCCGAACTATTGAGGGAGCCTGCAGTAAACCCGACCACCGCGTCACCGTTGCATACCGAACAACATCCCCCTGAAGTTGGATCGTTACGTGTCCTTCCCACTATGAGAACAATCGCTGTTTTGCTACTTCAGTGTTTATCAGCCCTGGCTGGGGACACAGGTGTTCGAATGACGTCAGCTGTAAGCACGAATACCGAGATGGGAATTGTTCACATCGAAGAAACGTTCACCCGAAATGGGCAGACGAATCTAATCCGGAAGAGTTCCCTGAGGGACGGAGTTTTTACTGGTCGAGTCCAGAGGTTTTATCACGAAGGCGAGTTTGTTGCAGCCCACGTCTTCGTCAGCAGTCCCGTAAATATGGCGAGAGAGTCGTTTACCACCATCGAGTCATCATACTCAGTGGGACTAGACTTCTCCCCTACCAAGCAGATTGAGAGGGTGATCATTACTAGAAAGAAAGGGAACGTTTTGGACGGGTTTACAGCAACTAACGGCGTCTTTTACCCGGTCAGCAATTCAGAGTTGGAGGCTCGTCCAGTGAAATGAAGACGTGGCCAAACTATACTCTGCCCAAGAATCACGACTTTTAGCAGCCGAGCTCCCGATGGATGCATGCATTTCCGACTGGGGTCGGATTTCGCCCGAGAATAAGATTGGGACCAGTCAACACGATTGCACACAGGACAACACATCGGCTATCCGACTATGCGCGTTGGCCCCTGCCTCGTTCGTCCCAGCACTCCCGGCGGCCGGGGAGGTTGGCTCTAGGCCGCTGCGCACGCTATGTGGTTCTGGCGCGATGGATATTTCAAGACACTCAAAGATGTTGCCGCCGAGGCGAGCAAGTCACCTGAGTGGGCCGACTATGCTGCGTATTGTACCGAGCATGAGCGAGGGCTACGTCCGAAGATTCATGACTTCTTCGGAGAGGTCGGGCCGACTGGTTCGCCGAACGACCCCGGTTGGGATTATCGCCTTTGGTTGGAGGAGTGGGCTGAGCCGTATCTCGGCACAGAGCCTTTCGCATCACTTGAGCGCCGCTTTGCATCTACGCCCGGTGTTACTGAGGTCGCTCACATGGATAGAGAGGTCTTCTTGACTGGAGGCAGAGCAGTTGCGAGAGTTGTTGTGGCCGCACTTTGTGGCGGCAGCACAGGAAGGAGAGACGTGATGCCTAACCATGCGCCCTCCTTCGTTCGGCAAGACGTAGACCCATGCAGACAGAACAACATATCGGCTACCCGACTTTTGCGGACCTTCCAAGCCTCCCGTGGGCCAAATGTCTGAGCTTGAGCGTTAGCCTCATGCGCACCATTGCTGCATTGGTGTCTCTTTGCTCCGCTCTGCTGTTCATGAGTGGCTGTTCACAGCAGGCCCAGCAAAGCCTGGTGCTGACACTTGCTGCGAACGAGGGAGGCAAGCCCCAGTTCGATTACAGCGGCCCGGGCAGTTTGACTTATCGTTATTCATTCGAGTCGTTCACGTTTCAGATTGGGCCTGCGACAGGAAAACCTTGGGTGACCGGGAGGGGTGAGATGAAGTTTACCGACAGCAACCACGTCGTCATTGGTCTTCAATCTTCATCGGATCGACCTTACGATATTGAGTTGTTGGGGGTCTGGACGAATCGTACCTTGGATATTCCAGAAGATACGGCGAAGGAGAGGTTGCGCGTGGCAGCCGGAGAACAGAAGCTGAGCGTTGATAGATTCGTAATATGGACTTACGATTTCAACAAAGAGAAATAAGCCAGCGGCCAAATCCCGCGAGAGCGTCGAGGTTGCACTCTGGTCTATCGGCCGGGATCCTTACAGGAGTGTGATTTGCGCTGGCGCGGAGCTGGGAAAACGAAAATTGAGGAGATTGCCCGACGCTCAAAAGTTCTAAATAAAGCATCGGGATCGAGAGGTTTTTTGTTTCGGTAGAGGTGCGAACGGGTGAACTCCTGCCTGCGGAATAGCGTTGAGAGGGAAGGATGCTCGCGTGGCTCGAAAGTGAATGTAGGTTTTTTATACTTTAACCCAGGGCTACGGCTCGAAGACTCGCCTGCACCCTGGGCTGGCAGCCCGTTCAAAAATTGCAAGGCATGCCGCAGGGCAGAACCGAGAACAACTTTTAGCTTGGATGAAAAGGGTAAATCAGAGGGGTGGTTTTCGTGAAAAAGGCCGTCTGGCGTTGTTGGTTGACTCATGCTGTTCCCACAGCACTCGGCCTGAAGGCCTGCACGCAAGGTGCATTCCTTCCTTCCGCTCCCCAGCGGAAGGAAGTCTTCCTTACAGACCGCTGCGGGTATGCTCAGTCGTCGCGCCGAGCCATCCGACCTTTTTGACGAAAACGGCAAGCCTCGGACTTTTCAACGGGCTGCTATCCTGTCGTCCTTACAGGACTTCGATTTGCGCTGGCGCAGGGGCCACGAATCCGAGGGTCGGGATTTCGCTCCTAAATCATACTGTCGACAGCTCAACGGGATTGCCCACAGAACAACACAACGGATGCCTCGCATGGGTTATTTCACATATCGAGTTTTCAAAGATGTCTCCGTCAAGCGTCTCCGCAGTAAGGTCGAGGCCAATCTGGCGCTCTACGAGAGGGGCACAGTGGGACGCGAATCAGCGGTGCATCTCCTTCAGGGCACCGGATGCAGCGCACTTTGTATGGACTATCTCACCGAGCAGGAGCAGTTCCTGCGCCCGCTGGGGTACCAGTTTGGTTGCGTCTGGATGGACGTGCGATTTCAGGATGGCGACTGGTGGGACGTCTCGCTCTATGAGGGCACAGAGCATCGCTGTTCCCACAGCGTCAACCCGTGGGCGCACGAGGAGCGATACCGTTACGACCAGTCGCAGATCGACTTCCGGATCGGTCGGATCTGCGAATTCTGGCCCCGGTTTGGAGATCGATTGCGACCGTATCTGCTTCCGTGGCGTATTCCTGTCAGGCGTCTGGGACGGATCAGATATGTGCCTCGAACTGGCAAAGCGCACGCGGCGGACAAGCACGCTTACGGGGACGCGGATCAGATTTACGATTTCATGCGAGTCTTCGGCATCCATGAGGATTCACCCAAAGAGACGATCCAAGCCGCGGCGTAACGATGCGCCCTCCTTCCGTTCGGCAAGAAGCAGGCTGAACTTTTGGGCAAGGCTGAAGGCTGAAGGCTGAAGTGAGGATCGGGAGGTCGAGGGCGGGTGGTATTCCCTACCACGTCCTTTCCGAGCTCTACTGAATCGTGCTTCGGTAGAAGTCATAGTTAGGCGGCTGCACGTTTATGATCAAACGAACACGATGGATTTATCTCGGTTGCGCGGCACTCGGCGTTGCGGCGATCTTGTGCATTGGAGTGCTAGCGCGTTCACGTAAAAATCCTGCCGTGATTTCACCTGAGCATAAAGTAACGCTTTCGATGGATGCACAGGGTCGAGCGCAGATTGGCGGAATCACGCTCGGAAACACGAACGTACGAGACGCCGCGTTGGACGCCATGAAAAAAATGGATCTCGGCGTGAAGGTGGAGGTGCCAAAAACCATGACCAACTCACAACAGGCCAGTAACTTCATTAAGGTGCTGGAGAGCGCCGGGCGCGCCGGACTTTTCGACCAGAAGCCAAATCCATATGAGTGACAATGCGAGCTGAAATGGTATTGTCGACAGCTCAACCGGAATGCACACAGAACAACAAATCGGCTGCCCGGCTTTGCGGGTTGGGCCCCTGCCTCTTTCCTCCCAGCACTCCGGTAGGTCGGGGAGGTTCGGTCGCACCGCCTCATGAAGAGACCGCCGCCACGAAGTCACGAAACGACGAAGCAATTACACAATGCGGTCGAAGTAGGCGATCTCGCGCGAGTGAAGGAATTGCTGGACACAGGCGTATCAGTGGATGCCCTAACGATCCATCATGTCACTCCATTGATGGCGGCGGCAAAGCTATGTCAGGAATCCATCGCCAAGTTGCTTATTGAAAGAGGCGCGGATGTAAACGGGAAAGACAAGCGAAGTGAAGTGTGGGAGGGAAGACAAACTCCACTTCATTATGCAGTTCGCGCGGGTTGCCTTGAAGCGGTGCGGCTTCTGGTCGATAACGGGGCCGAGATTGACAGCATCAGTCAGAGTTGGCGTACCCCAATGTCCGAAGCGATCTCCACCGGCCGTCGCAAAATCATCAGCTATCTGCTCGAAGGCGGGGCCAATCCGAATGGCCCAGAAAAGTGCCACGAGCCGCCGGTGGTCAGTGCAGCATGGAAGAATGATTGCGAGCTCATCTCTGAGTTCGTAACGCGCGGGGCAAACGCGAATCGTTTTGCCGGCAGCTTGGATACGGCGATCGGAAGCACAAAATCATTGGAGTGTTTGCAGCGACTGATCCAAGCAGGTGCGGACGTTAATCAGCCCAACGGCCGAGGTGAGACGCCTCTGATGAAACATTTGGCAAGCGACCTCAGCTTGATTCAGGCACTGATTGATGCGGGAGCGGACGTAAACGCACTGAATCACGGCTATACTCCCTTGATGGTGGTCATGATGAATATCCCTAGATATGATGTTGCCCACATTCTTTTGGAGGCAGGCGCAGATCCGAAGATCGTTGGCGATTACGGTACTGCGCTCGATATTTACGACCAAATGAAGAACTGCAACGACGCAACAGTGCGAGCGAGGATCGCCTCCTTGATTGAACGAAACGGAGGGACTCGTGCGGCCTAACCATGCCCTCCTTCGTTTGGCAAGAAGCAGGCCGAACTATGGAGGGGGAGCCTGCAGTGAATCCTTCAAATCCACTGACCAGCAGCCAATTCCTCGAAAGACAGCCAACTGTGGCCCAAGCTGAGCTTGGGTCGTGAGACCAATCACACCACTATGAAAAACACGTTACTTAGTCTTGCCGTTCTGTTGTCCGTCACCGCGTGCTCTCCCAAGTCGGAGCACAATAGTACCAGCATACCCCAGTTCTCGGTAGTGGCCAGTGACGTCACGAGCGCCTCAACAGAGTCGGAGGTGGTTCATCTTGAGTTTTCCAAAGACAAGGCGCAGGCTTTTCGCAGGTTCACGAAGGAGCATTTGAATCAGAAGATTCAGGTCATCGTGGGGAAAAAGGTTGTTGCTGAACCCGTGGTTCGGTCAGAGATTCCCGGCGGAAAGATTGACGTGAGCTTTTCATCAGCAGAAGACGCACGGGCGTTTGCCGCCAAGTTAGTTAAAAAGGATTAGAACGCAGCCTAACCATGCGCGCTCCTTCGGTCGGCAAGAAGCAGGCCGGACTTTTGGGCAAGGCTGAAGGCTGAAATGAAGATTAGGGCGCTCGGGAGCGTTAGCGTTCGGCCGCGCGACTCACGTGCCTTGGCATGGGTGAGTTCTGATCGTTAGATTTTTTTCGTTTTCACACAACAACAGACGCGATGGAGCAGCATTCAATTGGCCGGGAACGCCGTCGCAAAACAGGCTCTGACATCATTTTGAGACAAACGGGGTATGGTGGCCCAGCGTGCCTCGCCCACTGATGATTATGCCGTTCAACTCACCAGAATTAGTCCGGAACAGTCAGCAAGGTGACTTGGCCGCGGTGCGCAGGCTTATTGAGTCTGGCGCCGACGTGAACAGTGTCGATGAGCACGGGATGGGACCGCTGCTCACGTTTCATCCTGCGGTGATGGAATATCTGCTGGCCGAGGGAGCCGATCCAAATCGGCAAACTAACGAGTGCGGCGATGCCGTGTTGCTGGGCATCGCGTGCTACAACCATCTCGCTTGTGTGCGCTTACTGCTCGATGCCGGGGCGGAGGCGAAGGTGTTGGTGAAGGAGACGGGCGAGAACGCGCTGCATTGTGCGGTGGTGGGTCTTGGAGCACATGCGACGCCGGCGGACCGGCACGAGATCGTCCAACTGCTCGTCGCACGCGGTGTGGATCCGAATCAACGGACGGTCCCCGGGATACCGAGCGGCCTGTTTTGGCGCGACGTGCGCACGCGAGGGGAAACGCCACTGCACCGCGCGGCTGCCTACGCGGCGGAGGAAACGGTCCAGTTCCTTCTAAATTCCGGCGCAGACAAGACAATTCGGGACGCCAACGGCGACTCCTCGCAAAGTTGGGCGAGTTGGCATTGGCGTCCAAAAACATTAATTGACCGATTGAATCCGAATGCGGCGGGGCACGGTGGCTGATTCTGCTCCAAAGGGCAAAGCAACGAATCGAAGAGGGGAAGGTGGGTCGGCCGAGTTGGGGCTTTGGACAATGGCGGATCGTTGACAGGAAATTTATGAAAAAGGTCGGAATTACTGCTCTGTTGATTACGGCTCTGCTGCTGCCGATCATACTGTTTTGGCTACTCAGGTCGCGCGCCCATTTGCATGGCGTGGCTGCGGCGGCTATTGCTATTGCAACTGGCTGGGTCTTGAACGTGGCTTGGGCTTTTGCTTCGCAAGCAAGCATGACCAACGGTCCGTCGCAAGCCAACGGGGAGACACTTTCAATTGCCATACGGTTCGGCTGGGCGTGCCCGACAGTCCTGGTCTTGATCACCTGGCTGGTCTGGCACTTCAAGGCGCGGAGTGGAGCATGAGATAAAAGTTCTAACCGAAGCATGGGAGCGGACAGAGTTCAGCGTTAAACGTGCTATGACTATTCGAAACACATTTTTGACCGTCACCATTGCCGCACTTGCCGGTTTGGTGATGGGCGGCGTATTTGGTTTTGCTGCGGGCAAGCTGACTCCAGACTTTTTTCGGCACGTGATTCCCTGGCAGGATGTCGAGCCTGTCGGCTTCGCCACTTTCGGCGGCGCGACGGTCGGAGTGTTACTGGGTGGTGGGTTGGGCTGCTTTGGAGTTCTGATTCAGTTCATTTTGGAGTTCAGGAGGAAGCCATGATGCCTCGTACTTCGTCCAGAGCTTATTCGAGGATTGAATGGATTGCCCTGGTCCCGCAAACCCCGCGGAGGATGGTTGCAAACGGAACAACAGTTCGACGGCACGGCTCATGGGCGAACCGGGATTTCGGGGGGGGGCGGCAATCCTCACCCCTTCGTCCCCTCTCCTTTGCGAAAGGAGAGGGGAGATGAATTTTTTGCGACGTCCACCCAGGGTAGGCCTTGCGGAACAGCGTGCAAGGGCCAACCCTGGGCTGGAGGACGGAACCCACGTTGGGGTTCGGGGCAATCAGTCAGCGGCGCGTAATACGAGCGGTTTGGTCCTCGACCGATGAGGGCACCACTGCTCATTGACTGCATCGAGAGCGATCATCATGAATGAATGGCAATGAACATCCACAAGTCGGACGCATTCGCCGTGTCAAAGAGTATTGGCAGCTTGTTTCTCAAACAGCCGAGTATCGTTATCGCATTTGTTGGGAGGGAGCGCGGCAATTGATGATCGAGAAAGGCTTTGGGCCATTGGACACGATTCAGTCCACTTGCGATCAAGGCCGCGACGTAAATGCTTCATTTATTTTGCCGGATGGGAACGCGGTTTCCGGTGACTTTCGCGAAGATCCCACCACTCGGCAGGCGGTCGGTATAACAAGCTGGGAGCCGATTGCTCCAGCGGCCGAGGAGGATGAATATTTATTGGGAGCCGAAATTTTGAAGGATCCACGTTTGAGAGATGCCTTTGATCGGGCGGTGCTGGCGTATTTCGATTTTCATTGGCGACAGCATGAGCGTCCATTACCTAGAAGAGACGGAGTCTGACTTTGCGCCGATAAAATAACATGAAAATAATTCTTCTGACACTGGTTGCCGTTTTCGTTGGGGGGATGTCGCTTCAGGCGCGGAGTGGCGCTCTTTTGGCACCCTCGTTCACGGCACCATCCGGCTGCCCGCCACAGGCGATTGAGCAAGTGCGGGCTGCATTCAATCGGCCTGACTGCAAATTTGTCGGCGGCCAATACGTGAACCGTTCCGCCCACGTGCGGTACAGTGGTGACACCAAAGCACTGAATGGAATGCTGGCAGCGCTTGCGAAGTGTCCCGAGGTCGTGCTCACGTTCCAATTCACCAAGCAGGCCAACGAAGCGGGTGATTGGTCGGTGAGCAGCGAACCGGGCAGCAAACAGTTCATCTTTCATGTGGCGGTGAACTTGCAATCGGAGCGCATAAAACGGGAAGAAGTTCGCATTCCAGGCCATTGAGAACGTCACTGGGGCGCTGCTGTATTAGACGTCATGCCATCAAGCATCCAGATCGTTTTGCTAGCACCTGTTGGCCTGGTGCTGTACGCCGGCAGTATTCTTTTTTGGCCCATTTATCGCCTGCTCCACCGCAAACGGACTCGACGCGGGAGAGCTCTTTTTCAGGTGTTCGTTGTTCAACTTGTTCTCTACCTCGGTTGGAGTGCTTTGCTGCTCATTTCGGCTTTACGGCACGGGGACTGGTTGCACGGGGTTACGGTTTATCTCCTGATGAACGTCATTTTCTTGTTCGTTGGGGTCGCGGTTTGGTCCTCGACCGATAATGGGGAGATTTCATCTGATGGCAAAACTCGTAGCTAACCATTTCAGCAAAACCCACTTCCGGATCCTGCTGGGTTTTTATGCTGCATTTGTGTCTTTCACTGTTTTGCACGCTGCCGGCGGCGATAACCGGCCATGGCGAATCCGTGGGGATAAGTTTGGCAGCATCATTGGCGTCGTTCTCCGGTCCGTTCACTGGAGCCATCTGCCGTCATGCTCAGTCCTGCTGCTGGCGTTTTTCGCTCCACATTTTCCCTATCTGCGCAGCTTTCCTGGCAGTGGGCATTAGTTTTCAGCTTGTTCCTCTCGGAGCCGGGCCGATGGCGCGCCCGGTGCGCCTGGGGATTTGGTGCCTGGGATTAGCTGGGTGGTTTGGAGGCGTTTTGGTATCGTTTGGTCACGCAATTGGATGAGTAGCAACCGAGAAGGCACACATGCCATTCACCAAAGTCATACCGGTCCTGAGAATTCTCGACGAGGCGAAGGCCAAGGAGTTTTATATCGACTTCCTTGGTTTCAAGGTCGACTGGGGGAACCGAGCCACGGGAGCGTTATTCATGCAGGTGTCTTTGGACGAGTGCGTGCTGCATTTATCGGAACACAGCGGGGATGCGTGTCCCGGTGCGGCGGTGAAGCTCCACACGGACAAGATCGAGGAATACGTGAAGCAGCTGGTCGCCAAAAAATATCCACCCGGGGTGGCGGAACAGGATCCGGGAGTGGCAAAGCAGCCTTGGGGCAGTTTGGATATGGTGCTCCTGGATCCGTTCGGCAATCGGCTTATTTTCACGAACGCAAGCGCCCCGGTCGTTCGAGGCACTTCGCGCTACTCGCAATGACGGCAATGCGAAAGGATGTGCCTGCAGTGGCTATGTGGTTGAACCTGTTTTCCGAATGATTTTAACCACAGAGAACACATAGAACTCATAGAGGGGAGAGCCGTAGCTTTTTTGCACGCTTGCTGGTCTTAGTTTGCGGTCTGGATTTTTTAATGGCCAGTTCAACGCAAAGGCGCAGAATGGTGACGTAGTCTTGGAAATCGTAGACACACTGAGGTTGAATGAAGCGAAAGCGCATGTTGCTGGTTATCGTGGTCGCTGCTGTGGTTTTTATCAGCGGGATTGCGTTGATTGCCCCTGCTCCGAACGTGCCGCGAGTGACGCTGGCTTTTCTCGGTTTTAGCAACGCGCTACCGTTCCTTGGCGCGCCTGAGGTCGTTCGTAGCCCCCGGGCCGTTTTCCAGGTGACCAACCATACGGCAGTGAAACTCGCGTATTACGTCGAAGCGCACGCTTCGCAGCCAGGAGGCAAGGGGTCCTCGGAAACCAAATCAGGAAATGGTCTGCCGGGCTTTAGCGCTGGATTAATCATGGTGCCCACTCCCATGGACACCAATGGATGGAAATTCGAGGTGATTGCCTCGATCACACGTCCTCGACCGGGGTGGCAACAATGGGTCCATGAAATGTTCAAGCAGTTCGGGACGCGTTCGGTTTTTGCCGGCCCTGCCAGAACGTACCCGCAATTTACGAACACATGGACGACCCCGCCGTTGTAGCGAGTCGCCTAACGAAGGGACCACTCAGCACCAGATGATACTCAGCTTGGAGCGTCGCAAACCGTGATTTAACAGAAGTCATCATGAGCTGGCGCTCTCCACCGGGGATGAAAACGCAGAAGACCGAGCATTACGAGCCAGTGGGTAAGGGAGTGGCGCAAGAGGCCACTCCCTCCCCGTTGTCGCAATAGAGTCCATTCTCTATACTGACCGGTGTGCGGTTTTCCCGCGCCGGGCGACCCCTCTGGGCTTGCGGTGCCCCCGCAAGACCAGTCCAGTTTGGACAGAGTGAACCCCGCCTGAGGGGAGTCCGTCCCTAGTTCTTTTGACCTGGCAATTGGCTGTTTCTTCATGACCCGCAGAAGCCCTCCAGACTCAGTAGGCCAAGCCGCTCGAACTGCTTCCTTCGGAGCCGCCGGTTGTCGTGGTAGCTGAAGCGCTTGAACTTCATGCAGCGCACGCGCCGCCGAATCCAGCTGTCCAGCTCCCGGAACCGTTTGCGGCCAGTGAACCACTCCCGTGCGAAGTAGTGAGCGGTGCCTCGGATGACTTGGTTGAGTTTCTCGATGACGGACGCGTCCAGATTATGCGAACGGCAGGTGAGTTCTTTGACCTTGTCCTTGAACTTCCGCTCTGACTTGGAGCGCATCCGGCGCGAGCGACGCGACAGCTCGAAGCCCAGAAAGGCGTAGCCCCTCCGGTAGGTCGTGATGCGCGTTTTCTCGGCTGAGAGACTCAGGCCGAGTTCGCTTAAGGTATGCGTAACCAGTGTCAGTGCCTCCTCAGCTTGCTGGCAGGATTGGGTGAGCACCACGAAGTCATCGGCGTAACGCACGAAGCGAAAGCCGCGCTCCTGGAGCTTCCAGTCCAGGTAATTGAGAACGATGTTGGCCAAAAGCGGGCTGGCGACTCCTCCTTGGGGAGTGCCGACCGTTGTGGGCTTAAAGACACCGTTTTCCATCACTCCGGCATGGAGGAATTTCTCGATAAGGTTTAGAATGTTGCCGTCGGCCACTTGGGCGGCCACTGCTGCCATGATGACCGCGTGAGGCAGGTTGTCGAAAAAGCCTTTGATATCGGCATCAAGCACGACCTGATAGCCGAGTTCATGCAGCTTTAAGACTTGCTCCAGGGCCATGTGGCAGTTGCGTCTAGGGCGGAAGCCGTAAGACGCCTCGTGAAAGAGCGGTTCAAAGATGGGGGCAAGCAAAAGACGCAAGGTCTCTTGCGCGACCCGGTCCCGGACCGCTGGAATACCGAGCGGGCGGAATTTGCCGTCTCCTTTGGGAAGGAGCTTGCGACGCAGGGGCATGGGCCTGAAGGAGCCATCCTTCAGGTCCCGCTCCAGCGCGAGCAAATTCTCGGCAAGGTTGGATGCAAACATCTCCACACTGACCTTGTCGATGCCTGCTGCCCCGCGATTGCGTTTAACCCCTTGGAAGGCTTTGAGCAAAAGCGGATGGGTAATCCTCCCTGTGAGGGAGTGGTGTTTCTTTTGGGCGATTGGAAACAATGCCATGGTTGATTTCTCCTAACTAATGATTGTGGACGAACCGTCAGGGCGGCAGTAGCGGGGTATTGGGAGCTGTTTCTTAGCAAACCCTTGATATGGCAGGAGGAGGTCCTGCCGGGCCATTTGGTGGCTTTGAACCAAAGGGCTAACTAGCTCCATGAACCCGCCGCTGGGCCATGACACTCTGTGGTTTTGTCTTTGGGCAAGGCTCTTTGAGCCATGCCTACTCTGACGCTGCTGACATCCCTGAAAGCGGGGCCGTGGAGAAAACGTTCCCGCCACCGGTGCGTTAAGCCAGCCTTTCGCATGGGGCTTATAGCCAGCTTTTACCTGAACCTTTCGGCCAGGACACCGTGGGACTTCGTCGGTGAGATGAGCGTTCCATATGTGGGGCATGATTGCATGTGACACCAGGGATTTGGACGCGACGCTAACCGCATACGCGCCGCTCCGACCTGTCTTAAAGAAGGCAGACAGGCCAAACTTCGCCAGATAAGGGGTGGCTCGTTCTAATCTCTGGCCCAGGGGCAACCCTGCATCACCGGGGAGGCAGGCCATTTCGCGACCGCGCATTGCTGCGCGGCCCTGGCGACGTTCTCCATCCCAGTAGGCTGGAATAGATTTAGCCTCCGCCTTCTGACCCGGCGCGGACCGAATCAGGCGGAAGTGAAGATATAGCATGTGGTTTGCCATACTCATTTCCACAGGAGCGTTCATCTTTCGACTCACGCCCTCATCCTGGCCTTCTCCCCGTTTTGGCGGGGAGAAGGAGATCACGCGGCCTGCCCGCGACATTTTCAGGGAAGTCCTCATGAGCTGGTGCTCACTACCGGGGATGAAAACGCAGGAAGACCGAGCGTTACGAGCCCCTCAACCCGACCTTCTCCCCGTTTTGGCGGGGAGAAGGAGACCAGGCGGCGCCTGCCCGCGACATTTGCAGGGAAAATTATGAACCAATTGTTTCGCATCAAGTGCGCCGGATGTCTCGCCGCCATCGTCTTTCTATTGCTGGCTGTGCCGAGCTACGGACAGGCACTTACCGTCGATTTCGAGAGTTTCAGCGGCATGTCCTTCTTCGGTGGGACTCCGGTTCCCGCGTCTGCACAGCTTTCGAGTCAGCTCCTGTCCAGCCACGGGCTCTTGTTCCGTTCCGACTCCGACAGTCAGTTCGTAGCTGTGGTTGCGCTTGGCGCGAATCATGCCACGAGCGGCGTCAACGGCATTGGAGGTGTCGATAGCAGCGGGCGATTGTCGTACGGCACTGCCTTTGCCATCGAATTTTTTCTGCCGTCCAATCCGGCGGTGCCTGCCGTAACGGACTTCTTTTCCATCCGAGGCGACCTGATCGCCAATGGCAACCATGCAGTGACGCTTCAGGCGTTCGACGCGAGCGGCGGGTTGCTGGGCAGCATGACGCAGATCGACAGCCAGCCGTGGACATTGAGCTTTGCCGGTGCCGGCATTCATTCGGTTCACATCAGCCAAGCGCCCGTGGAGTTTTCGGCGGCGTTTGATGATATCACATTCCATTCGCTGGCTGCGGTACCGGAGCCAGCGACGGTCGCGCTTTTAGGTATCAGCGCCTTTGCGGTGGCCGGACGTTTCTGTTTTCGGAAAGGGAGGGGACTGGTCGTGATCGACGAGACAAGGACATCCCCAAGCGTAGCGTGCTCGGACATCGGTTTCTAAACTTAAATCGAGAGTATGGGGTCACAGAAGGCTAAGATGGCTGAGTCGCTGAGCGATCGATCTGGTGGATGTGCTGGCGGTGAAACCCCAGGCTATCGTGTGTGGGTTGGGAAGGCCGGCAATCCTCACCCCTTTGTCCCCTCTCCTTTGCGAAAGGAGAGGGGAGACGAAATTTTTCTGACGTCTACCCAGGGTAGGCCCTGCGGAACAGCGTGCAAGGGCCAACCCTGGGCTGGAGGACGGAACCCACGTTGGGGTTCGGGGAAATGGGTGAGCGTGAGGTTGATAAATCACATAGTTACTTTTTGATGTGCATGCGGAATGGTCGACACATATTGATTGGCCTGGCGCTGGTCCTGGTGGCCGGGTCTGTGGTTTACGTCGCCAGCGCTCTGACGTTGCAGCGCCGGGCAGAATCCTACAATTGCGCGAGTTCGGTTGTTTCCATTTGTACGGCTGGCCGAATGTGGGCGGAGGATCATGAAGGCCGGTTTCCGACTAATTTCGTCTGCATGACCAATGAACTGGGAACGCCGAAGGTTTTGTCATGTGTGCCTGCCCGGCGCACCCGGGATTGGTCTGAGTTTACCTCGAACCATTGCACCTATGAAATTGTGACCCCGGGAGTCCACAGGGATGCAGGCGACACGATCTTTTTGCGGTGTACGATTCATGGGCATTTGGGTTACCCTGACATGACGGTCTACGATGGGGTTCGGAGACGAGGGAAGAATAAATGAAAGGTTCGCCGGCAACCCTGGCGGTCTTTCCCCGACCGTGCAGAAACTGAAAAGGCACGAGCGGTCGGCATCCTCTCCCCGTCCTTCTCCTTCGTTGGGAATTTCGTTGGGAAGGAGAGAGGGAACGCGCCCCGCGGTTTGAATGTTAAATCTATGAAGATGACACGATTGATCCCGATGTTGCCGGTGAAGAGCATGCCGGCGAGTGTGGATTTTTATTGCCGGATGCTGGGCTTTGAGGTGGAGAAGCGGAACGATGATTGGAAATGGGCGATGCTGCGCTTCGACGATTGCCGGCTGATGCTGGATCAGTCGATCAACGCGCACCCGGCAAGGCCGCGCGATTCGATCCTGTACCTGTACCCGGATAACATTGTGGAGTATCATCAGCAGGTCCGCAAAAATGGTTTAACGGTGCCGGATTTGACGGTGACATTCTATGGTTTGACGGAGTTTCGGATCGACGATCCGGATGGTAATCGATTGTGGATTGGACAGAATGCCACGGCTTAACTTTTCGAGAACATATGAACATCAAAATAGATATCAAAAGTGCAATGGTCGGTTTGGTTCTAGGGATGCTTGTCATGCTGATCATTGGCGCGGCTGCGCCACCAGCCTCGGTAGGTCGGTATCAGATCAGCGGCACCTCCGGTCATGGTATGGTCCTCGATACGGCCACGGGTGAAGTGTGGACCAAGCACCTGCCGGTGGACCGGGGAGGTGTGGACGTCAATTTCTCAAACCCCAAAAATGGGGAGAAAAAATGAGCGGTTCGACAGTTTAATTATGAAGGAACTTGGAGTGAATCAGTCAGCATTGCTGACCGACCTGGCATTGTGCGTCAATCGATGGCGGCTGCTGTCGCCGGGTTGGTATGTATGCGTGATGACGCGGATACAATTTTCGCCAACGGAATGGGAGGTTCCTGGCCTGACTGCGATGGTGAATTATGGCCGCATGAAGCAGTGCGAAGTGCGCGATGAGGCATTTCAAGGCCCGCCGAATTTCGTGATCGATGTGTTCAACAATGAGGAGGATGAGGATTTTCTGCGTCGGCGGGAGCGATTTTCCCGTCATGGTGTGCAGGAGTATTTGGTGGCCTTCGACCGGAGTCCCGTGGAGGTGCGTTGGCATCGGCTGGATGCGAATGGATATCGATTTCTGGAACCTGATGGGGACGGCGTGTTTCGGAGTCCTGCCTTGCCCAACTTTTGGATGCCGCTGAAGGCGTTGCAAGAGCGAGATTGGTGGTCCGCGATTGGTTGTATCGAGCGAGGGGTTTCGCGGCGGGCGAATTTTAGTTAGGTTTTGCAACACAAAGACGCAGGGGTTGAATTTGAGGTGTGATCCCGGGATGGTCCGTGCGAAGTCGTTCGTGGTGCGTCGCGATTTATGACACAGGATAAAACTCATGATTTGAAAATGGCTATTCATCGTGAAGCAACGGTGGCTGACGCGAGTGCAATTTGTGATATCTACAATCATTACGTGCTCGGAAGCACCATAACGTTTGAGGAAGCGGCAGTGTCAGTGGAGGTGATGCGCGGTCGGATTGCCGATTTGGCCGCTCACCGGTATCCATGGCTGGTGTGCGAAGTCGAAGGCCAGGTGGTTGGTTACGCTTACGCGAGCGCATGGCGGACCCGGCCGGCATATCGTTATTCCGTGGAGAGCACTATCTACCTGACTGAAGGGCAGTGCGGACGTGGTCTGGGGGCGGCATTGTATAGCGATTTGATTGCGCGGGCGCGGGGGCTGGGATATCACCGAATGATGGGCGGGATTGCCTTGCCGAACGAGGCGAGTGTGACCTTGCACGAGCGTCTTGGGTTCAGGAAAGTGGCGCATTTCAACGAGGTGGGATGGAAGTTCGAACGGTGGATTGATGTGGGGTACTGGGAGTTGAGGTTATAAACCCGGGAAGCAGATAGAAAATCGAAAAGCGCAAATAAGATGTCGAAATTATTCGAACAAATGGTTGCTGCGATCGTGGAGGATAATCCTGCCAAGGTAAAAGGATTGCTCGCGCGGGAGCCGGAAGTTGTCGTTCGTGAGGTGGCGAAGGAGGAGCGCTACCATTCAACCCTCATGCACTGGATTTATCTTGGGGACACTCTGTTGCATGTAGCTGCAGCAGGGAATCGAGTTGAGATTGCGCAGCTACTGCTGGGCGCAGGGGCCGAGGTGAGCTCGGCGGAGAATCGTCGGCGGAGTCAGCCGCTGCATTACGCCTGCGATGGTCACTTCGAGAGCCCTGCGTGGAACCCCGCAAAACAGGTTGCGATGATTCGGCTTTTGCTCAAAGCGGGAGCCAACATCGATGCGCAGGATAAGAACGGGGGGACACCATTGCATCGGGCGGTTCGGAACCGTTGCGCGGCGGCGGTGAAGTGTCTTTTGAAGGCAGGCGCGGAGCCGACGATTAGAAACAAGCCAGGCTCGACGGCGTTTCATCTGGCGGTGCAAAACACGGGCCGGGTGGATCGGGGTCCCAGGAGGCGCACGTGGCGCAACGTGAAATCATCGAGGCATTTCTAGAGCGAGGCGTGAGCAGGAAGCTGGAGGACGCAAAGGGAAAGACGATTTTGGAGTGGGCTCAAAGCGACTGGGTGCAGGCCTTGGTGTCTGATCGGTGATTATGCGTAGAACTTTTCGTCACATAACTTTCCTGATCGGGGTTTGTTTGTTGGTTGGATGCAGGAGTGAAATTGCGCAAAACGGGCGGACTCCTGTTGCGGGGTCGTCTACTGAAGGCGTGGATTCGTTCGCCGGGAGCCGAGCCGGCCAGGAACGGAAAGTTGGGAACGTGCAGCTTTGTTGGTGCCCACCCGGGCGGTTCCGGATGGGCAGCCTGCCGGATGAACCGGGACATCGAGAGGATGAAGAGCAGGTGGAAGTGAGGTTGACCAAGGGTTTTTGGATGGGCAAATACGAAGTCACTCAAGCGCAATGGAAGGAAGTGATGGGTGCGGTGGCAGGCGAACTCAACGTGGGGCAAGGGGATGACTTTCCCGTGTACTGGGTGAGTTATGTCGAGGCGGAGGAGTTCTGTCGCAAGCTGACCGAGCGAGCGCGCAGGGCGGGGGAGTTGCCGGGCGATTGGGAGTTTCGACTGCCGACGGAAGCGCAATGGGAGTATGCGTGCCGAGCTAGGACCAAAACGGCTTTTTCCAGCGGCGCAACATTGACGGCCAAAAATGCGAGTTTCGGACAACTGGTAAGTCGTTCGCAGGGCGGAGTGCGCGGTTCAGGCGCCTCGAAGGTAGGCAGTTATCCCGCGAACGCGTGGGGATTGCACGACATGCACGGGAACGAGTTCGAGTGGTGCCGGGACTGGTATCATGCGCGATTGCCTGGCGGGGTAGATCCGGATTTGTCGAATGTGAAAGGAGCGCCCAATCGGGATGGGACCTATTCGCGAGTACGACGGGGTGGAGCGTGGGTGGAGGCTCCCGAATATTGCCGTTCGGCGTTTCGGCTTCGCTATGAGCCGGAGCGACGATCGGATCACATTGGATTGCGGATTGGGGTGTTTGCGCCATGATTGAGCCTTTATGCCGACCTGCGAGACCTGCGGCCAAGAATGGCCTGAGAGTTTTTGTCCGCAATGCGGGCATAGCATCGGTCAGGAAGCCAAGGCAGCGGCGCCGCCTCCGCTCCCACCGCCCTTGCCGGAAAGCAAGAGGCCGCCGATTCCAGCGCACCGTAACCATCAAGCCGGGAAGCAGTCTCCCCGTTGGGGGTTGATTGGATTGATTGTGCTCGCAGTGTTGGTGGGGGGAGGTGTGTTTGTTTATCATCTTTACGACCAATTCTCGTTTCCTCCAGGGTATCGAAATCAACCAACGGCAGGCTGGGGCGTGCGCAAGGGGGAAAAGGAGTTTGGAAATGCGGACGAACAAATCGACTCCTTTCAAGGAACAAATGCTTTCGGTAATTCACCGGAGGCAGTCGAGGTGGCGCGCCATTTTTCCGCGGCTCTGAAGGCCGGACGAGCGCAGATGTTTACCCCGGGATTCAAGCTGGAAATCCTGGACCACACCAAAGGGGAGTTCATGACTTATTGCGAGTTGCACTCCGGGGAGTGCGCGATCATTGTGCATGTGCCGGGACTACGTAAATTCGACAAGAGTGTATTGGAAAAGGTGGATGCGCGGAAGTTGCTGGCGCAATTGGCCTGGATGACTGCCCAGGGAGTGTTGAAGGAACAAGGCGTGGGCAAACCGAAAATGGAGCTGGCTGTTGGATTGCGCGGAATTAGCCAATACGGACCTATCATGCTTGGGTATTTCGATGAGAAGGCACAAACGCCGGATGATGGTCTGGTGAAATACCTGGATGACGGGGCGCAAACGCATTTCCTGTGGACATTTTTTGGTCCGGAAGGCCAAGCAAGCGGGACTAAGTAAAGGTAGTTTGTGTGTTGGTTGCATTCCGCAGGCCCCAATTATAATTTCAAGCCGAACGATACGTTGAATGAGTCGCATGAAAATCGAAGGGATTAAAGGCTGTTTCGAGAAAACGGGCGGGATGTTTTATTTCGCGAGGATGTGTTCGAAGATCCGGTTGCACGCGGCGGGCAAGTTGCCGGAGGATTATTTCGACATGCTGGGCAAGGGGTTCGATGGACGGACGTGCCGATATTTGTCGGTGAGCTACGATGACGTGAAGGCGCAGGTGCTTTCCGGGAAGTCGGATGCGGAGGTGCTGGAGTGGTGTCAGTCGACGGGCCGTCGGCTCACGGACGAACAGATCCTGATCTACAATAGCTTTATGAGCAAACGCGGCTGGCATGATGATGAGACGGATGGGTTTATTCCGGACATGATCAAGGAATATGGGCTGCCGAATGATGGCCGTGTGCAGACGGATTTTGATTTGATCGAGATGGACGAAGGGCGCTGGTATCCGGATATGTGGCGGGATGCTTGGAAATAGAGGGCGGGGCTGTCGAGGGAGATAGCAGGGGGAGATGAGGATTAAGAGCAGGATTAAGATTAAGAAACAAAAAGTGATGAGGGTGACACCAAAGAGCGCTTACGAAAAGACAGGCGGGATGATGTATTTTCCACGCATGCTGAGCAAGATACGACTGTACGCCAGCGGGGAACTGCGACCGGACTTCCATGCAAATCTCGGAAAAGGGGCGGACAATTGGTGCGTGGGTTACTTGCGTGTGAATTACGACGAACTCAGGAAGCGAGTGTTGGAGGGCGGAACGGATGAGGAAGTCCTGCAATGGTGTTTCGAAAAAGGACGTTCCCTGAACGATATCGATTTGATGGTTTGGAATTCGTTTATCGCGAAATTGGGTTGGAATGATCTCGCGACAGGGCGGTTGGAAAAATACAAAGCCGAAACCGGGCTCAGCGGACGCAAGGACATCGTGACCATGCCTGAATTCTTCGAGGTGGATGAGGGGCGAAAAGCGTAGGCGCCATGAGCGAAGCCAGCAATAAATCTCCGAACCTACAGGCGAGGGTCACTCGAGAGATGGCAGCATCTCCCCAGGCAGTGTTCGATGCCTGGCTCACGCCTGAGAAGATCCGGCAATGGTTTGCACCCGGGTTGGGCGAGATGGTGCGCATTGAAGTGGATGCAAGGCTGGGTGGCAAATTCTCATTCGTCCAGCGGCGCGGGAACGATGATGTGGATCATGTGGGAGAATATCTTGTGATGGACCGGCCGCACCGACTGGTCTTTACCTGGGGAGTGCCAAAATACACGCCGGACGTCAGCCGGGTAAGCGTTGAGATACAAACGGCGCCGATGGGATGCCAGGTTGCTCTCGTTCACGAGTTGCATCCCAACTGGGCTGATTATGTTCAGAGGACCGAGCAGGCGTGGGCCAAAATGCTGGAGGCGATGGCTACGGCAGTTCAGGAAACGTAATAGACTTAAGGCGAGCGGGCAATCCAACCTCCACCGACCACGAGGTCATCCTGATAAAAGACGCAGGCTTGGCCGGGTGTGATGGCGCGTTGAGGAACATGGAGCTTCACCGTGGCGCTGCCATTTGGTCCCGGTGTAATGGTCGCCGGGGTGCCGGGATGATTGTAGCGAATCTTCGCACTCACTTCGATGCTGGCAGGAGGATTTTCAAAAGGAATCCAGTTGCAGCGTTCGACCGTGAACTCGGCACGTTCGAGGAGCGCTTCATCTCCCACGATGACGCGATTGGTTTTGGCGTCCAGCTCGATCACGTAGAGGGGCTTGGGTGAAGAAAGGCCCAGGCCTTTGCGCTGGCCGATCGTGTAAAACTCGATCCCGTCATGGTGTCCCAGCACCTTGCCGGTAGTATCCACGATTTCACCCTTGTGCTTCTCGACTAGTTTCGCTTGCTGGAGGAAACGTCCATAATCCTTATCTGGCACGAAGCAGATCTCCATGCTCTCCTCTTTGTCCGCCGTTTTGAGATGTTCCTCGCGTGCGATCTCGCGGGTATCGCTCTTGGTCATTTCACCCAACGGAAAAATGACGCGGGCAAGCTGTTCCTGTTTCAGGGAGAACAGAAAATAGCTTTGATCCTTGCGGGAATCCCGGCCGCGCTTCAGAAGGAAACGACCAGTGGTTTCGTCCTTCTCGACCCGGGCGAAGTGACCGGTAGCGACGTAATCGGCGCCTAATTGGCGGGCGCGGTTGATGAGGTTGCCGAACTTGAGCCGCTCGTTGCACATCACACACGGGTTCGGCGTGCGGCCCGCGCGGTATTCTTCCGCAAAGTAGTTGATGACCTGCTTCTGAAATTCTTCCGCTTCATCCACGAGGTAATAGGGAATGCCGAGCTTATGGGAAACACTTCGGGCATCCATCACGGCCTGGGGGCCGCAACATTTATCCTCGGCGCGAGAAACGCAATCCTGCGGCCAGAGTTTTAACGTGATGCCGATCACATCGTAGCCGCTCTTCATGAGCAGGGCGGCAGCGGCGGAGGAATCGACGCCTCCACTCATGCCCACCACAACTCTGGATTTTTTGATTTCTGCCGTTGTCACGTAACGGCAACATAGAGGCCGAGCGCGCAGGTGTAAAGGGCACGAACGAATCAGCCTCTCGGGAAGCTATACTGCCGGGTGACCTGGCAGGTCTGGATTTGATATTCGGAGTAAAAGGTGGTTTGGCCCATTTTTTGAGCGATTTTGTGCTCGGGATGTTCCCGCCAGGCCAGCAGGGTTTCTTCAGACTCGAACTCCACGATGGAAACGCGTTCGCCATCCTCGGCGGCAAAGGTCTTAATGGCGATAAAGCCAGGCATTTTGACAGCCAGGTCGTGGATTTTCGTCGCCATTCGGGAATAGGCATCCTGGTGTTCGGGCCGTAAACGAGACCGGAAGATGGTGATAACCATGCGGGCAGGATGAAGGATGCAAGGGGGAAATCAAGACGACAAAATGAGCTGTCGCGAAACAAAAAAGCGGACGCTGTGGGGCGTCCGCTGGAATAAAGGAGAGAACGATTATTTCGCGTCGGCAGATTTCTCGGGCATGGAGGTCAGCCATTCGAAATGGATTTTGATGTCATCACCGGTCGAGACCAGGCCGAGAGCGATTTTAGGCGCGGGCGGGTCGATCTTGAAGGAGGTCATCTTTAGATTCATGTCGCCGGAGGTCTTTAGCCTGCCGTCCTTCTTCTCCATGGTGACGGGCATGCTGAGAGTCTGAGTGACGCCGCAAACGGTGAGTTCACCTTTGCTGTCGAAGCGGAGCGGTTCGCCAGCGGCTTTGGGAGCTTCCTTGAGGGTGAGTTCCGTGAGCTTATATTCCATCTTCGGATACTCTTTCACCTTGAGAGCATCGTGCATGCGTTCATCCATGCCTTTGTAATTGTTTTTATTCTTGAGCGAACGGGCAGGAACGGTGGCCATGACCTTGGCGTTTACTTTGCCAGGCTTCGGATTGTTGAAGTCAAAACCTGAATCGAGTTCCAGGTAGCCGCCGATGATGGCTCCTTCGACGGTCCAGTCGTGGATGGTGGAGGTGCCGTCGATCTTGATCCTGCTCCCGGGCTGCGCCTCGTAACGCACGGCATTTTGGGCCGAAAGCGCTCCTGCTGCAAAGAGCAGGGCGACACCCAGGGCGGCGGTCCGGATTTGGGACGAAAAGGTTTTCATGTTCATGTAGGGTTAGACTGTTGCGCTGAGCGGTTTCATTCAGTGCTTAGATTTTATATAACTCGTCGGTCAGCTCGATTTTCTGGCCTTTCAGGATTGCCTCGTTGGCCTTGACTGTCACGACGGTGGCTTCGAACCCATCCTGATAGGTGGCGGCGGGCCGGCGGGTCTTCATGAGGTCCGCGAGATATTTTCTCACGCCCTGTTCGCTCTCGCCAAAGTTGCCGACAAAATCTTCCACGCCGGCTGCCAGCGTGCCGGTGTTGGAAATGAACGATTCCAAGGCATAGGAAAGAGGAGTGTTGGTGTAAGGGGCGTCTTCGACCGGGTTAGCACCTTGCGCGACCAGCTTGGTAGCGTTCGCTACGAGGGCAATGCCGGTTTCGCGGTAAAACTCGTCTTTCCGGGCGTAAACTTCCCAGCCCAGCAGCGGAGAATCCACTTCCTTGAACATCCACGCCTTGTTTTGACGGAGCATGATCGCGCTGTCCGTGCCGAAAAACATTTCGTAATCGCCATCAAAAGAATTGGCCAAGGTGCATTCGTAGCTGAAGCTGGCTCCGCTGGGATAAGCGAAGACCGCCTGGACGGTATCAGGAACATCGCGTCCATCCTGCCATGCCATGATGCTGCCGAAGCCTGTAACGGCCGAGGGGCGCTCGTTGATGAACCAATTGCCGACATCGACCTGATGGATGCCAAGTTCGCCGACCAGGCCTGAAGATGTGGAGTTCTTTAAACGCCAGTTGATCTCGCGTTCGCGGTCGGGATTGGGGGATGTGCGCCGCCAGCTCTGCTTTTTCTGCCATTGGGCGCGGCCTTTGACGGTTCGACCCATGGCCCCGGAACGGACGAATTGAAGGAGAAAATGGCGTTGCGGTTCCGAGCGCATTTGGAGGCCCGATTGGAAATTGACCTTGTAAGCGGCCTTGGCTGCCTGGGCGATGGCGCGGGCATCCTCCACGGTATGGCCGAGGGGAGCTTCGCAGTAGACATGTTTTCCAGCCTTGAGCGCCTCAATAACGATGTCCTTGTGCAAGTGGGTAGGGGTGGCGACGAATACGGCCTGAACATCCTTTTGGGCAAGGACCTTCTTGTAATCGGTTTCCGAGACGGCATTTGGCGCGGCTTCTTTTCCACGGCGGAGAAAGGGTTCGTAGGTATCACAAACCGCCACTACCGGCGCGTTGGGGAGCCGCATGAGGGTATTCACGATCTCGCGGCCTTGAATTCCGCACCCGATCACGGCGCAGTTAACTGGAGGTCCTACATGTTTTTCCTCGGGTACCGACGCGGTGGCAGTCTCTTTGGGCTTTTCGTCTTCGGCCTTGAGGGCAACGCCGCCCATCATGGCAATTAAAGTGGTCATGGAGCCCGTGCGCAGAAAACCGCGCCGGCTTAAATCGTTCTGCTCGCTCTTGGTCCGCTGTTGGTTCATACAGGGGAAATATTTGCCAAGGGTTGGCAGGAAATGCCAATGAATTGTTTCGGAAAGTTGTTCCATTCCAGCAAAAAGCAGCAGAAAAGCTGCGAGCATTGCCGAAACGGAGTCCTTGGATTGTTGGCATGCCTTAGGCTGTGAAAGGTGCTGGAAGCAGTAGCGGTGTCTCGGTTTTGTGAGACATGTCTCGAATGAAGACGGCTTCCAGCTCGGTCGGCTGAGCATCGGCATTCGGTTTAAGCCAAACGGATGGCATTTTCTGCCACTTCGAGCGGTTCTCGGCACTTCTAAACTCCATCTCAGCTCTCGGCAAAGGAATTGCTTATCTAACCGGCGTCAGCGGACCGGGAAAACGACCCGGGGAGAAAGTTGCCGATGAGAATCAACCATCCAACAAATTTGCGGCCTGTCTCAGGATTGAGCGCCTTTACGCTCATTGAGACAGCGGTGAGCATGATGGTGGTGGGGATCCTGGTGGTTTCGCTTTACTCGGGAGTGACCTGGGGGATGGGGAACTACCAACGTGCCAGGGAAGGGATGCGAGCGACCGAGATCCTGACGGAAAAGCTGGATGCGGTTCGTTTGTTCACCTGGGAGCAAGTCACCAATGGAACCAGCATTCCCAAGAAATTTAGTGCTTCGTTTGACGTGGAGAAAGACCCGAACAAGGGGAATGGATATGCTTACGCGTATGGGCAGACAAACAATAACGGCAATGGCGGTGGTGGCAATGGAAACGGGAACGGGAACGGGAACGGGAATGGGAACGGTGGTGGCAACGGCGGCGGGAATGGGAACGGCAACGCTTATGGCCACACCAATAAATCCAGCATTATGTATTCGGGAAGCATTTCCATCAGCAACGCGCCTTCCGATGTGACCTACGGGGATACCATGCGCTATGTCACGGTGAGTGTAGCATGGACTAATTCGGTTGGTGCTGTGAGGGCTCGGTCAATGACAACTTTCGTTTCAAAAAATGGTCTGCAAAACTACATCTACTAGGGAGACCGGCGCCATGCTCGTGGAGGCGGTGATCGGAATGGGCGTAGGCGCGATCGTGTTGGGCGCCCTGTGCGCTTTTTCAGTCTTTACCGGCCAAAATCTCGCCAGCTTCTACAACTTCGTCAGCGCGGGCCAGGACAGTCGAGTTACGATCAATCAGATGGCCAAGGATTTTCGCATGGCTACTTCCGTGACGAATATCGCGAGCAACACCGTAAGCATGCTGATGTTCGACGGCAGCCTGGTGCGCTACGATTACAGTACGGCCAATGCCACGTTGATCCGCAAAAAAGGCACAGCCAATACTACTCTATTAAAGGATTGCAACCGGTTCGCCTTCGCCATGTTTTCGCGCAACATAACGAACGGCACCTTCGACTATTATCCCTCGACGAATCTTTTGGATTGTAAAGCGGTGATGGTTTCCTGGTGCTGCTCGAGCAAGCTGCCGACTAAGACCGTGGACGACATTCCCCATTCCGCCACCTTCGTGATTAGGAACTAACCGTGAAAATAAACAACCTTTCAACTACTCGAGGTGAGAACGGCAGTGTGCTGGCGATGGTGATGGTTTCGGCCGGCCTGGTGGGACTGGTTTTAGCTGCCTACCTGACGCTTTCGAAAACGCAGCATACTTACAATGCGCGGACGGAGACCTGGCATTCCGCACTGCCGATCGCCGAAGCCGGTGTTGAAGAGGCGTTGACGCATTTGAACGATTCGGCGAATACAAATCTGAGCGACAATGGCTGGACTTATAGCGGAGGGGTCTACACCAAACAACGCGATTTCGCCGGAGGCTTTTATGGTGTCAGGATGACGGTGTCGAACTTGTCAGCCACGATCGTTTCCACCGGATATTTGGCGGCGCCAGTGATGGTCGCGTCGAGCGGAGGGGCATTCATGGCTGCGGCTGGGGTCTCCACGACCAATTACATTACCCGGACGGTGCGGGTCGTTGCACAGAAAAGTCCCCTCATTGTGAAAGCGATGTTAGCTAAACTGGATATCGATTTGGGTGGGAATAGCTGCACGGTGGATAGTTATGATTCCTCGAAAGGCGCGTATGGCGGAGCCAACATCGGAGACAAGGGTGATGTGGCGACGGACTCCGACATGAAAGGGGCAGTGAGTGTCGGAAATGCCAAAATAAAGGGTAAGCTTTCCGTCGGACCACATGCCACGGTGGACATTGGGCCAAATGGGACCATTGGCAGTTTGGCCTGGCACACCAGCGGGAAAAAAGGGATCGAGGCGGGTTGGCTGAAGAAGGACATGAATGCGTACATTCCTGATGTGCCGAATCCATGGTCGGGTGGGGCTTTGCCTCTGCTGGTGATTGGCAATACCGTGGTGGGTGACGGTCATTGGGACGTTTATGGGAATCTGAAAATCAATAGCGGCACCAAGTTCCACATCAATGGTGATGCAACGATCTGGGTTAGGGGAGACCTGACAATCGACGGCGAGGTCAAAATCAACCCAAACGCGCACCTGGCAATATACGTCAGCGGCGACATGACTTTGCACGGGGACTGGAGCAAGTTAGGCACTCCAGGGGATATGTATCTGTTTGGCTTGCCAACCTGCAAAAAAATTGATGTGTGGACTGGATCGGACTTCGAAGCCGTCATTTATGCGCCAAGCGCGGACATGACCCTGAAAGGCAATGCTGAATTTTACGGGGCAAGCGTCACGAAGACTGTTTCGATGAATGGCACGACCGCTTATCATTATGACGAGGCTTTGGGGGCTTCCAATTACGGCCGGGGATTTGTGGTTGTTTCCTGGGAAGAACTCTGAGCGATTCGGTGCAATAAAAAAGGCAGGGGAGGCGCCTCCGCCTGCCTTTTAACAGGAACTCGATTTTTATTCCTTCGGCAATTCCTGGATGGCGATGTTCCGGAACCAAACCGTACCGTGATCGCCCTGGAGGAAAATGGGTCCGGGTTCATTGACCTTGTTATCAATTTCCGAGCCGGTCGCTTTTTTGCATTCGACGTTGTCGTGAACCTTCTTCCCGTTTAGGGTCAGGCTGATTTTGTTTCCAATGATCGTGGCCTCAGCCGTCTGCCATTCTCCGCCCGGTTTTGATGCGAATTCCGAGGGTGCCTTGAATTGGTAAATGGCTCCGTTGCCTCCGAGTGCGGGCTTGCCGCTTTTGTAGTCGCCCAGGATTTGGATCTCATGGCGTCCCCGCATGTAGAAACCGCTGTTGGAGCCGTCCGGGACCATGAATTCGTACTTCACCGTGTAATTCCAGAACTTCTGGTCGGTAACCAGGTCGGTGCCATGTTCCCCTTTTTTCACGGTGTTCTTAAGAACGCCATCCTCGATCGCCCAGCTATTATGACCTTTGGGATTGCGCAAATGCCAGCCGGTAGTGTCCTTGCCGTTGAACAAAGGTTTGAATCCTTCCGCAGCCAGGGCGGAGGATGTGCTGAAGCCAACGAGTAAGGACGAGAGTAAAATGGATTTTAGCATAAAAATTTCGTTTGAAGGTTATTTAGCATGGGGAGTGGCATCGCCGGGAAGCAGCCCGAGAGCCCACTTGATTCCACCGAGAATGTGTTGCTGGTAAGCTTCCGATACTTCCTTGGAATTCCTGCGACCCTTTTCCTCGGGGTTCCAGACGTCTTCACGATGGCCCAGCGAAGTGTAAAAGACCTTGCCGTTTCCGTATTCCTTGCACCAGGAAATCGGGTAATGACCAGGCTTCTGGGTGTTCGGATGCTTGTCCAGGACCAGGAGCTCATGGACCTTTTCGGGGTAATAGCTTTTGATGATGTAGATTTCATCATACACCGTGAAGGTGTCACCGAGGTGTTTGGTCGCAGGGTGCGCCTTGTCTTTGTTAATCGCATCCACTGAAACCTGGGCGCCATGGGTTTCGAATTCTCCGCCAATCATATCGATGTATGCTGGATCGCCCTGGCCGTGGTGGAGCGTATCGCTGGCACTATGCATGCCGATGAACGCGTGGCCGTCTTTGATCCAATTGATAAATGCTTTTCGGTCCGGGATAGGGAGGTCGCCCGTGGTATTGGCGAAGATGACCGCATCATAATTTTTGAGATTCTCCGGGCTAAGCTTATCCATGGCGGCCTTAAGCTGCGCCTTTGATTCTGCCTGAGCATCCTTTATTTTCTGCTCGTCCTCGGGTCCCCATTTCGCGATGGCGGCCTGGTATTTGGCCAAATCGGATTCGTATTTTTTTAAATCCGACTCATACTTGGATTTCGCTTTTTCATCCGCATCTGCCTTGAGAGCGGCGGGTTTCCTTGGTTCCGTTGGTTTTTGCGGAATCTTTACCGACGGTTGTTTGGCGATGTCCACAACAGTGAAAGCTTTGGAGTCTTCGCCCAGCTTCTGAAGGATCTTTTCGGCAGTTTCAATCGAGGAGTGCCGAAATTCGGTCGTGACGCCAACTACCAGCACCTTTTTCGGTTCGGCGGCCGTAAGCGCGAGACTGGAAATCAGGAGAGCGGATAAAATTATTTTCTTCATATGAGAGTTGCTTTACTGACGTGTCAGGCGTTTGGGAATTCATTGTGAAGCAGCCGATTGCAAGGCCGGGTTGCGCGCCGGGTGGGTCTAAGATGAGCATTTATGTCGCTCATAATCTCTGCGAATTCGGACGTTAACTTTTGCAGGTCAATAGCTTGAGTGGTTGAACGCCGTTGGTGTCCCGATGTGAAAAAATGCTCTTGCGTTTCTCACGTAATCCAAGCAGCTTTGGGTCAAATTGTCGCAGGACCAAAGCTGGAGCATGATTCGGTCATTTGCATTCACAAATCAGGGCCGGTTGCACACCAAAGACATCGACATGTTTTTGATGCCGACGCTGTTAGCGGACACCAATTTGTTTTTGTGGGTTGATTTGGAGGATCCCACCCCTCAGGAGATCAAGGCGGTCCTGGAGGACGTTTTCCATTTTCATCCGCTTTCAATTGAAGATTGCGTGGCGGTGAGTCCTTCGCCGAAAGTCGAAGAATATGTCCCAAAGGAAGAGGATAAATTTTCGCCCTACCTCTTCATGGTGATTCATGCGGTGGATTATAGCCGCAAGGAAAACGTGTTTGGAACCAGCGAACTCAATTTCTTCCTCGGAAAAAACTTTCTTGTCACCTACCACACGATGCCGTTGCGCAGCATCAAAGCGACCGAGGAACAATGCCTCAAGAGCACGGTGCATGTTGCGCGGGCACCAGACCGGGTCGCTCATACCCTGCTGGACAACATCGTTGAAAATTACAAGCCGGCGCTGGATCAATTATCGATGGAAATCGCGGATTTGGAGGGCCAGGTCGTGGCTGGTCCAACCCGCGATATGTTGAACCGGATCCTGAGCATCAAAAAAGAAGTGCTTCATCTCAGGCAGATTATTGGTCCGCAGCGGGAGGTGCTGGGAAGGTTCGCGCGTGGCGAGTTCAAGATGATTCGGCCCCACCTGGTGCCTTATTACCGGGACGTGTACGACAGCCTGTTCCATATCGCGGAAATGGCCCAGAACTACACCGATTCGCTGACGGGCATTTTGCATATCTACCTGAACATGTCCTCCAACCAAACCGGGGAGGTGGTCAAGCTGCTGACCATGATCACGCTCATCACGACTCCGTTGATGATCGTTGGGACATGGTACGGAATGAATTTTGAAAACATGCCGGAAGTGAAGTGGAAATATGGTTATGAACTGGCAATGGGGCTGACGATTCTTTCCACCGCGGGCACCTATTGGTGGTTCAAGAAAAAGCGATGGTGGTGACCGATCCTTATGGCCGCTCAAAAATCCAGTTTTCTTGACAAGGTCCTCGGCCGAATCAGCCGGTTGGACAAGGAGGGGCTGCAAACGGTTGTTCAGCGCCTGGCCCGCGAGCGCGCTTTTTTGGAAACTTTGTTCAATACCATTGAGGATGGGGTTCTGGTTCTGGATGAAGAGGGCAGGGTGGTTTACCTGAACCAAGCGGTGACACGCTTGCTGGGTCTCCAGCCTCAATCCGCGGAGGGCATGCACATCGAACGTTTTCTCCCCGAACTCGACTGGGCCAAGCTTTCCAAGTCCGACCGCGATGGAGCTAACAAAGTGGTTCGCCACGAGTTTGAGGTTTCATACCCCCGGCAACGTTTTCTCAATCTTTACGTCGCGCCGGTGGATGGCGAAGCGATCGGCAGTTCAGGCCTGGCGCTCATCGTGCACGACGCGACCGAGGCGCGGCAGAAAACGTACGAAGCCATCGAGAGCGAACGGGTGCAGGCCCTCACCCGGCTTGCGGCCAGCGTTGCGCATGAAATAGGAAACCCGCTGAACGCGCTGCATATTCATCTGCAGTTGATGGAACGCGAGTTGAAGAAGCTTCGATCGACCACTGAGGTGGTTCCAGCTTCTCGGCAAGGTGGCCGGCGCAAAACTGGAGCCCCGACTCCCGAGCCTCTGCCGGATGAAAGTCTTACCCGGATGGAGAAGTACCTCGGGGTGGCCAAAGGTGAGATCACCCGGCTGGATTATATTATTACCCAATTTCTGCAGGCGCTTCGCCCGACCCCGCCACGGCTTACCCCGGCTAACCTGAACGATGTGGTCCGTGAAACGGTCGATTTGCTGCGGCCGGAAATCGAAAATCGGGGCATAACAATCCACGAGAAACTAATGCGTCAGCTCCCCGCGGCACCGGTGGACGCGGCCCAAATAAAACAGGTGTTGGTGAACCTGATTAAGAATGCCATGCAAGCGATGAGCCGAGGCGGTGTTCTCAATCTCCAAACCGACGCGAGCGCCGATGGAGTTTACCTCATCGTGAGCGATACGGGAGGAGGAATCCCGGAGGAGCAGATCAACAGAATCTTTGAGCCTTTTTACACGACGAAAAAGAAGGGGACCGGCCTGGGGCTGATGATCGTGCAGCGGATTGTGCGGGAGCATAACGGCCGGATTGAGCTGGAGAGCCGGGTTAACCAGGGAACCACCTTCCGAATCTGGCTTCCAAGGCAGGAACGGCTTACCCGTTTGCTGGACAACCCCCAGCCGCCCACCCCGGAATAAATGGTAAAACCGAGCTCAGGCCATGGCAGATAAACCGATGCTCTTGATTGTAGACGATGAGAAGCCCACGCGGGAAGGCTTGCGTGCCGCTCTCGAGGACCGTTATGAGGTGTTCGTGGCCGAAGACGCGGCGGCCGCGTTCGCACTCCTCGAAGAAGAACATTTTGACGTGGTGCTCACAGATTTCCGCATGCCCAACGAGGACGGGATGAGGCTGATTTCCAGAGCCAAATCGCTGCCCAAGCCGCCCGTATGTATCCTGATGACAGCGTATGGGTCCGAAGAACTGGCGGTTCAGGCAATGAAGAGCGGGGCGGACGACTATATCGCGAAGGGGCGTCTCCAAATTGATGAACTTGAAATGCGAATCGCGCGCGTTCTGCGCCAGCGCAACCTGGAAGCCGAAAACGTTTCGCTCAAGCAACAGCTCAACCGGCGTTTTGGTTTGGAGAACATCATTGGCGAATCAGAGCCGATGCGGGAAATCTTCGACCTGGTTCGCCAGGTTGCCCCAACCCGTGCAACAATTTTACTGACCGGGGAAAGCGGTACTGGCAAGGAATTGGTTGCCAAGAGCATTCACCAGCTTAGCCCCCGAGCGAAAATGCCGATGGTAACCGTGCATTGTGCCGCCCTCTCGCCAACCCTGCTCGAAAGCGAATTATTTGGGCACGAGAAAGGGGCCTTCACCGGAGCGCACGAGCGGCGGATCGGCCGCTTCGAGCAGGCCCAGGGAGGGACGCTGTTCCTGGATGAAATAGGGGAGATTGATGCCACTCTCCAAATCAAACTATTGCGGTTTTTGGGCGAGAGAACCTTTGAACGCGTTGGTTCGAATAAGACTCAGATGGCTGATGTTCGACTGGTGGCAGCCACTAACAAGGACTTGCCGGCCCTCGTGAAAACCGGCTCGTTCCGCGAAGATTTATTTTTTCGATTGCGAGTCGTGGAAATTCACCTGCCTCCCTTGCGTGAGCGGAGGGTTGATATTCCATTGCTGGCTCAAGCATTCGTGCGCGAATTTGCGCGCGAAAATGAGAAACCAGTGAAAGAGATCAGCTCGGAAGCGATGGAGGCTCTCATGGGCTATTCGTGGCCGGGGAATGTGCGTGAATTGCGCACCGCGATGGAACATGCCGTGGTCCTTTGCCGGGCGGAACGAATCAGTCCGCGGGACCTTCCGCAAACGGTCCGGCAAATGGAGGTAATTGATTTGCCTCCCAGCCGGCGAGTCATTGCTCCGACAGGCGAGCTAAGCGTCAAGGAAGCGGAAAAGCAGCTCATCATCCGGGCCTTGAAGGAGTGCAACGGCAGCCGGACGGATGCGGCCAAAAAGCTGGGGATGAGCCGGCGAACGCTTCACCGGAAGCTGCACACCTATCATTTAGAAGGGTTTTAGAATGTCTTACAGGATTCAGCAGGTAATTCATGCGCTTGAAGTGGGCGGGGGGGCCAAGGCGATTAAATTTCTCCTCGCGCTGGTTGGGCTGATTGCAATTGCGCTTGTCTACGACCTGGTGGCCTTTCGAAACCTGAGCACCGCCGAAGGTATGGACGCAGCCCAACTCGCCCAACGCATCGCGGACGGCAAAGGCTTCACCACGGGCTTTGTTCGCCCGTTCAGCCTCTACTTGCTTCAAAAACGAATCAACAATGCGAAAGATCAGAGCGCTCCATCGGCGACGGCCGATTTTAACTACGACGCCCGACTGCTTGCAAATCACCCTGACATTTCCAATGCACCGCTCTTTCCGGCGGTTCTGGCTGGGGCCCTGAAATTAAACCCATCGGCACATCCGGATCTTGCAAAGGTGAAAGGCTTCACGATTTATCCGGCGGACCTGTGGCTGGCGGGGTTCAACCAGTTGCTCCTTATTGTTGGCGCCTGTCTGGTTTTCCGTTTGGGCTGCCGGCTGTTTGACCAGCCCGTGGGCTGGGTGGCTGGCATACTCTTCGCCTGCACCGAGATCTTCTGGCGCTCCAGCATGGCTGGGGTGCCCACGATTTTTTTGGCTGTGCTCTTCCTGCTGCTCTTCCAAACCATGCTCTCCTTGCAGAGCCATGCTGAAGGGGGCTTGGTTTGGCAAGCTGCTCTGGCTGGTGTTTTCCTGGGAATGATCGGGCTAACTCGCTATTCCTATGCCTGGTTGGTGATCCCTTTCATAGCATGGATGGCTAGCCTTCCTTCAGCGCGGAAAGGGGCGCTCGCTGGAATCGCCCTGCTGGCTTTTGCGCTGGTCTGGTGTCCGTGGCTGGTTCGGAATTATTCGCTGTCTGGAACTCCATTCGGAACGGCTGGTTACGCAATTTACCAGGGAACGCCATTCTTCCAGGAGGAGCAGCTCGAGCGCGCCTTTAACCCTGACTTCAGCACTACTTCCACAGGCTTTTTCTGGACCAAGCTTGTTTCAAATCTGCGCGAAGTTGTGGAAAAAATTCCTAAGCTCGGGGGCACATGGGCCTCGACCTTCTTTTTGGCAGGTGTCCTGGTTGCTTTCCGCAACCCCGCATTACGCCGGATACGGCAATTTCTATTATGGTCCATTTTTCTTCTCATGGCTGTGCAGGCGCTTGGAAAGACTTGGCTATCCACGGATGCTCCCGAAACGACCGCTGAAAACCTCTTGCTCCCTTTGCTCCCGATCATATTAATTTATGGCGCTGGTTTTTTCTTCGTCTTGCTCGACCAGATGGGTTTGCCCAATTTCGGGTATCGACTCGGAGCCGCCGGGATTTTTTGCGGTGTCCTCACCCTTCCACTTTGGTTAAATCTTTTGCCGCCACACGCTTCTCCCTTGGTTTACCCCCCATATTATCCGCCCTGGATCCAGGAAAAGGCCTCTTATACAGGAGAAGGAGAGGTAATGATGACGGATATTCCGTGGGCTGTTTCCTGGTACGGGCGCGGTGGCACCCGCTTATGGCTGCCGCTCCGGTATAAATTGCCGCCTAGCAGCACCCTGCGAGAAGGCTTTTATCATATTCATGATCATCCAAAGCCCATCCGAGCGCTGTATCTTACCGCACAAACGCTTAAAACGGTAGAAATGGCCTCTTTATATGATTTTGCCCGGAACGAGGAGGTAGATCAGGACTGGAGTCACTTTATTTTAGGGATTTTTATCAAAAAAGAGGTGCCTACCGGATTTCCCTTAAAGAGGGCGCCAGAAGGGCTTATGCCTGAGATTTTTCTCACGGATTCTGAACGTTCGTTTCAGAAATGAATCAAATCAACCGATTAGCTGAAAGAAGAGCTGGATTTTTCTTGTTTGACATGCGGGGAAACGATTCAGTAGAAACCGTTCCGGTTGTTTTGTTTTAAACCGTATTTCAGCGTAGACAAAAAATATGAACAGGATTATTGCGTCGGCAGGATTAATGGCGGTGGGTGCAGCAGGGCTCCAAGCTGCCAACGTTGGCGATTTGCGGCCGACAGAGACTTCCAAACCATGGACGGTTTCCGCCTCATTGCGGGCGTTTTACGATGACAACTACAACACTGCCAGCCCATCAACCGGTTTGGTCAGGGACAGTTTCGGTTTCGAGGTCCGCCCCGGAGCATCGGTTTATTACCTGCCAACCGAGCAAACCTATATCGGTGCTGCCTACGTTTATTCGGTGAAGTGGTTTGAGGACCGCCCCGACAACAATTTCGATCAAAGCCATGAGTTCACGCTGAAGGCTGATCATCGATTCTCCGAGAGATTTCGCCTGAATTTCAATAATGCTTTTGTCTATGCTCAGGAACCAGAGGTTATTTCAGGTTCAGGTTTGAACCCACTTTTCATCCGTGCGAACTCGGATGTCCTTCGAAATCGCGCTGCGATCAAGTTGAACAGCCAACTCACCGAGCGCATGGAGTTGGAAACAGGCTACGAGAATATTTACTGGGATTATCAGGACGCGTTTTACAGCGCTGCTCTCGATCGAGTGGAACACTCTGTTTGGCTTGATCCTCGTTTTCATATCGCCCCGGAAACTGTGGTTCTGGCGGGTTATCAATTCAAATACCGTGATTACCTGAATTCAGCAAACTCCGTGAACGACAGCGCTGGCCATTACGGCTACGTAGGTTTTGAGAAATCTTTAAGCTCCCAATTGAACGTGGCTGCAAAAGCGGGTGTCCAACTCACACGTTACATGCACCAGGATCAAGATGATGTAGGGCCGTTCGCGGACATTTCCGCAACCTACACCTATTTGCCTGGAAGTTATTTACAACTTGGTCTGCGCCACGATGTGATTGCGACGGATACGACGATTTTGGGTTCACGTTCCCAGGATGCCACTGGGTTCTATGGGCAACTTAATCATCGGATCACCCCGAATTTGACGGGCAGCCTTTTGGGCCAGTTCCAGCATGGAACGTTTAATGGCGGAAGCCTGGATGGCCAGACTGAAAATCAGATCCTGTTTGGTCTGAATTTTGAATATCGATTTACCCAGAACCTGGCTGCGGAATTGGGTTACAATTTTGACCGACTCGATTCTGATTTGGGACGCAGCTATTCCCGGAACCGGGTTTACACCGGCATCCGGGCCAGTTTTTAGCACTTGAACTAATTGACATCAACGGGAGGCTGGAGTGATTAACACACACAGCCTCTTTTTTTTTCGCGTATGGAAGCTACAAAATCGTCGTTTAACGCGCCGGAAGCAAAACTGCACTTCCTGGATTACTGGCGGATCATTCGCATCCGCAAGACCGTAATCCTTGCCGTCTTTTTGCTTGTTGCCATCACTACTACCCTCGTTACCTTCATCCTCCCGGAGTCGTTCGCAAGCACGGTCCGGATTAAGGTGGAAAAGGATGGATCGGATGTGGGTGGGTTGGGTGAGACTTACAACGCTTCCACGTTTGATCCATATTGGATTCAGGACCAATTCGAGACCATCCAATCCAAGATGATCCTTTACCAGGTGATTACCAACCTTAACCTGAATATCAAATGGGCGGAAAAGTATAAAGAGGAAGGCGCATTCCGAACCGAGCAGACCTACGCCATGCTCAAGAGCAGGGTCGATGTGCGCCAATCACGCGGCACCAGCTTAATCGAAATTCGCGCCTTGAGCGAAGACAAAGACGAGGCGGCCACCATCGCGAACGAGATCGCAACGGTCTACCGCAACGCCCGTTTGAACCTGCGCAAAGAATATTCACAGCACGGTATTGCGAACCTGCGCCTGCAACTCGAGGATAAGGAAAACAAGATTAAAGCCAAGCAGACTGAGGTAAACAAAATGAAGGAGGAATTGAACATTCCGGATACGGAAGCTCCTGTTTACTTCGGCGACAACACACCCGATTCCGAAAACCTCCGCCACACGGATCGCTTACGCATCGAAGCCCAGGCTGACTATGAGCAGATGCGGACCCTTTACGCTCAACTCACCGGTCTGAGCCGCAAAGAACTTCGCAAGGCTGTCCAGGTGGTTTCTCCAGACCAACAGCTGGCTGCGTTGATGACCGATTTTAATATGTCCCAGCAAAAGCTGGCCGACATGGAAGGTGCCTATGCTCCCGAACATCCCGAGGTAAAGCGGATCAAAGGCGTCATCGCTCAAATCGATACGCAAATCAATGACCGGTTGGATGGAATCCTGGCGGGGTTAAGCGCGCGCGTTGCCGCGGCGAAAGCCAAGTTAGATCAATTTGTCATGGAAGCCAGCAATGCCAAATCCAACCAGGTAAACACAGTGATCAGGCGCCGTCCCTACTACCTGGCCAAGCGTGAATTGGAAAACATGCTGGTAGTTCGTGAAAAACTGGAGCTGCGTGTGACTCAGGAAGAAGTGGAGCTCCAACTGCCCAAGCAGCGCATCGTCCAAATCATCGACCCTGCTGAACCCGCCATGCGCCCGGTCAAGCCCAACAAGGTTTTGAACATTGGCCTCGGTATCGTGGTGGGCCTGGCTATTGGCGTCGGTCTGGCATTCTTCATCGAATACCTGGACACCAGCGTCAAGACCATCGACGACGTGGAACGCGCTCTCCAGGCGCCAGTGCTGGGTGTTATTCCGCAGAATGTCGGCTCGCTTATTGAGGAAGGGCCGGATAGCCCGCATGCTGAGGCTTATCGCGTGCTACGCACCAATATTCTGTTTTCGCAGAAGGACCCCGGCATGAACACTCTGACGATTGTGAGTGCCGGCGCTGGCGAAGGCAAATCCACCACCTCATTCAATCTGGCCACGATCTTCGCCCAAAATGGCCAGCGCGTTTTGATTGTGGACTCAGACTTGCGTCGTCCGAGCCTTCACAAGATTCTGAAGGTGAGCAACTCGATTGGTCTGACCAATTACCTGTTGAAACAGAATTCGCTCGAGGAAGTGATTCAAACCACCGCGCTCTCCACCCTGGATTTTCTGCCCAGCGGCCGCCTGCCGAGCAGTTCCATGGGTGTGCTGAGCTCCGCGCAAATGAAGGAGCTCATTCGCGAGTTGAAGCGCCGTTATGATTGGGTGTTCTTCGATTCACCTCCCATCATGGGCGTGAGCGATGCCTCCATTCTGGCCAGCGAAGTGGACATGGTCCTGCAGGTGATTCAATACCGCCGTTACCCGCAGCCGATGACCATCCGCGCAAAGCAGATGATCGAGAAAGTTGGTGGCAATTTGCTGGGTATCGTGTTGAACAACATCAACATGGCCTCGGACGAGAACTACTACTACTACAGCGGTTATTACTACGATTACTACTCCAAGCAGGAGGATGAACCCGAAGCCGCCAAGGCGGAAGCCACCTCCAAATCGGGCGAAGCCGAAGTGGAAATCAAGACGAAATATTGATCGATTCTCCCCCTGTTGGGTCAACTGAAATATGAAATTGTCGATGAACTTGAAACGAGCTCTCAGCTGCTCCTTATGGCTGGTCGCCAGCCTGCTCTTGAGCGGTTGCGAGCATCTTTATTACGCCGATCCGAATCCTGAAAAGCCGTACGTGTTTCCCGGCCAAGCCCCCAGTGTTCCAGTGGCCGCGGCACCTTACACCTCGGCTCCGACTCCTGTGGCCCCGGTAACAACGGCCGTAAGCCCGGTAGCATATGTCCCTGGGCAAGCCACGGCTCTCCCTGCTACGCAGCTGCCAGAAGCGAAGAGCGGAACCGGAACAGGTACCCTTAACTCCTCGATTCTGCAAAAGGGAGATATGGTCACGGTTTCCTTCTCGGACATTCCGCTACCCGGCATGCCTGAAGTGAAGCAGCGCATTCCTGACGACGGCAAGCTGAGCCTGCCCTTGGATATAAGCGTGCAAGCCGTTGGCAAAACTGGCTACCAACTCGAACAGGAGATTAAGGCCCTCTATGTGCCAAAGTATTTTGTTCGGCTGACAGTCAGTGTTAAATCCGACGAGCGCTGGTACTATGTTGGCGGCGAGGTCAGGACCGCCAACCGTTATGTGTACAGCGGCGATCTTACCGTCCTCCGCGCTATCGACACCGCCGGTGGGTTTAGTGATTTTGCGAACCGGAAGAAAATCGAGCTCCGCCGCGCGAATGGCCAAAATTACATCATCAACCAGAATGATGCTATTAAGGACCAGCGCAAGGATTTGCCTGTCTTTCCCAATGATCAAATTATTGTCCATAAGAGGTTCTGGTAATTGATCCTGCTTAGCTTTATCAGCGGTAAAATGGCGGGCGGACATTGCGACGTCCGCCGTTTTCCTTTTGTACTGGGACGCTCGCCGACCAGCCATTGCCGCCTTGAAGACGAGGGTGTCTGGGACCAGCACCTGCGCATCGTGGTTCATTCCACAAACGGGTTTATGCTTTCCGTCCAGCCCGATGCCATCGCTGCTGTAAACGGCCAGCTGGTTCGTGAAGCCATCCTTCGAAACGGCGACATCATCTCCGTAGGTGCCAGCCAGATCCGGTTTCTCCTCAGCCCCACCCGGCAACGTGGTTTCAAGTGGCGCGAATACGCCACCTGGTTTGCTTTCGGCGCTTTGTGCCTGGGCCAGGTAGCCCTGATTTATTGGTTAATGTCCGAATAGGTGCGATTGTTGACACACCTGCCGGCTCTTAGAACAGCGCAAGGATTCCGCTGCCCAGAGATCGATTTCGTGTTCCATTTTTGAATTCTCCCCCCTTGATCGTCGTCAGCCCAATAGCCCTATTGCACAGCCAGCCAATACTTTCGGGGGATTCAAATCCGTCCGTCAAACATTCTGAAACGTTGCTGGCGGTGGGGTGCGCTCGAACTTATGCGAATCATGTCAAAGCTTCTCTCCTTCTGGGTCGCCACTGGCCTCCTCTTCTCAGCGGTCACAAATCTCTCCGCAGCCGGTGAAGAGGGGTTTAGCAGTCTCTTCGACGGCAAGACACTCACAGGCTGGACCTTGGTCGGCAAACAAGGTTCTGGTTATGGCGTAAAGGACGGACTGCTCTTCTGTGCCAAGGGCGGGGGAGGGAGGCTCCTCACTGAAAAGCAATTTGCAAATTTCATTCTGCGTTTTGAGTTTAAGCTGGAGGATGGGGGCAACAACGGAATTGCCATTCGCGCGCCCCTGGATGGCGATGCTGCCTACACTGCCATGGAAATCCAGGTGCTGGATGACTACGCGTCAAAATATGCCAACCTGCGTCCGGCCCAATATCACGGTTCGATTTACGATGTTGTTCCCGCCAAGCGTGGCGCACTTAAAAAAGCGGGCGAGTGGAACCAGGAGGAAATCCTCGCTGACGGCCGACACATCAAAATCACCTTAAACAACCAGGTCATTGTGGATGCGGACTTGAACAGCGTGGCTGACACCAGGGCTCTCATTAAGCACCCGGGGCTCTTGCGCCAGCGTGGACGTGTCGGTTTCCTGGGACACAATGATTATGTTGAATTTAGAAATATCCGGATCAAGGAACTCCCCTCGGATGAAAAGGACAATTCACCCCCAGCGGGGTTCACCGCTCTTTTTAATGGCAACGACTTAACCGGCTGGAAAGGCCTCCTGAAGTCGCCTAATGATAATCCGTTCAAACGCGCCACGCTCAAACCCGAGCAGCGCGAGAAAGCTCAAGCCGAAGCGGATGGAAATATGCGGGAGCATTGGAAGGCCCAAAACGGCGAGATCGTGTTCGACGGCAAGGGCCGCAGTCTTTGTACCGGGAAGGATTACACCGATTTTGAACTCTTCGTAGATTGGAAAATTCCGCCCCACGCGGACAGCGGTATCTACTTGAGAGGAAGCCCGCAGGTCCAGATTTGGGATCCTTTCACCCAACCCACCAAACACGGGAGCGAAGTGGGGTCGGGTGGCTTGTACAACAACAAAAAGAACCCTTCCAAGCCCGTCAAAGTGGCGGATAAACCGGTCGGCCAATGGAACCGCTTTCACATCCTGATGGTGGGCGAGAAGGTTCATGTATTTCTGAATGATGAACTGGTGGTGAACGCCACCACGCTCGAAAACTATTGGGATTACGCCAAGCCCATTTTCCCCTCCGGCCAAATCGAACTTCAAAATCACGGCGACCAACTGTGGTTTAAGAACATCTACATTCGAGAAATCGCTTCCCCCGCCAAATAGTCAATGCTCGCTCATGAATACGCACCTTAAAACAAATCGCCGGCGGTTTATCCAGAGCGCCGGAGTCGCCTCTTTCGGAGTGTTCCTCACCGGTCATCGGGCCTTCAGCCAGGCCGGAAAAACAACGGCCAACGACAAGCTCAACGTTGCCGTGGTTGGCGTCGCTAACCAGGGCCAGTTCAACCTGAACAATGTCGCCAGCCAGAACATCGTCGCCTTGTGCGATGTGGACGATAAGCTCCTGACGGCGGCCGCGGCCAAATTCCCGTCGGCCAAAACCTACAATGATTACCGCAAGGTTCTGGACCAGGATGGTATCGACGCCGTGGTGATTGCCACCCCGGACCATACCCATGCCGTGGCCAGCGTTGCTGCCCTGAAAAGCGGCCGCCACGTTTACTGCGAAAAACCCCTCACTCACACCATTTCCGAGTGCCGCATCGTTACCGACACCGCCCGCCGGATGAAGCGGGTGACCCAGATTGGAACTCAAATCCATGCGGGGAACAATTATCGTCGAGTGGTGGAACTCGTTCAAAGCGGGGCTATTGGAAAGGTCCGCGATGTTCACGTCTGGGTTAGCGCCACCTACGGAGGGAAAGACCTGCCCAAGGAAACGCCGCCGGTTCCCGCCAATCTCCATTACGACCTGTGGCTTGGTCCGGTGGAGGAACGGCCCTATAGCCCGCAATGGGTCCCATTCGCCTGGCGCAATTGGTGGGCCTTTGGCGGTGGCGCGCTGGCTGATTTCGGCTGTCACTTCATGGATTTGCCGTTCTGGGCGCTGAAGCTGAAATATCCACTGACAGTCGAGGCCGAGGGGCCCGCTGTTCATCCCGATTCCACCCCGCCGTGGCTCATCGTGCGCTACACGTTTCCTGGCGCAACCGGTCCCTCCTCAAGCGCTCAGCAGGGCAGGGGACTGGCCTTTCGCGAGCGTCCCATCAATCTTACCTGGTATCACGGCGGCAAACGGCCCGAGGCCCTTCTGGCTGACATCCTGCCGAAGGCCACGGATGGAAAGAAGCCGAAGCCATGGGTGAGCGGCGTGCTCTTCATTGGAGAGAAGGGCATGGTCCTGGCGGATTACGGAGACCACGTGTTGCTCCCGGAAAAGGATTTTGCCGATTTTAAACGCCCGGAGCCATTCATCAAGAACTCCATTGGCCACCACAAGGAATGGATCGAAGCTTGCAAGACCGGCGGGATCACCACCTGCAATTTCGATTATTCAGGGCCCCTCACAGAAACCGCCCTGCTTGGCAATGTGGCCTACCGCGTCGGCAAAAAGCTGGAATGGGATCCAGTTGCATTGAAAGCCACCAATTGTCCCGAAGCCGAAAAATACATTCAGCACGTCTACCGCAAAGGCTGGAAAATCTAGCAGAAGGGGTCGACACCGCTTTCATAATATTTGTCTAAAGCAAAAAGCGCGGCCAGGAGCCGCGCTTTTTGTTGGGAGTCGGACAATTATTGGATAAATCCTTCGCGCTTCAGCAACTCGCGGGCGGCTTCCTTTTGACGCTTTTCCGTCTCTTCCCGGTCTTCGCGCTCGGCTCGGGTCACGTCTGGGAGTCTTGCTTTTTCGCGGTTAGCCACAATCGCGGCCACTTCCGGTGTGGGCAGCACCGTCGGACGAATCAGCACCATTAATTCAACCCGGTCGTTTACACTGCGGGTGCTGCGAAAAAGAGCGCCCAGGACAGGAATATCTTTCAGAAAAGGAACGCCCGATTTGCTGTTGTTGGCATTTGAACTGATAAAGCCGCCAAGCATCACAGACTCGCCGTCACGGACTGCCACTTTGGCGTTCGCTTCACGGTCAATGGTTTCTGGCACGGTCCCTACGTTCGCAATCTCGATTTCTTTTCCGATATCCTGAACGCGTTGGCGAATATCCATGACCACCAGGCCGTCGGGGTTGATCAACGGGAGCACCGATAGTGTGATACCGATCTGCAACTGTTGAATGGAATTGTAGCTGCCGCCGTAGATGCTTCCCACACTGCTGCCAGTTGGGTAAGGCCGCGTGCGACCAACGAACAGGTTCGCTTCAACGGCGTGAGATGTCTGAATACGTGGCCTGGATAGAATCCGCGCCCGACTGTCGGACGCCGCTGCGGTCATAGTTGCATTGAAATCATACTTATTGAGCGTGCCCATGTACTTGAACACGTTTTCCACGCCAGTGCCTGTGGTGTTGCCATTGGTGCCGGTGGTTTGGCCGTTAGGCGACCCAAACGTTGCATTTCCCTTCCAAGGTCCGATCTGGTGGGGTTTTGTTTGACCCTGATTATAATTAAAGCCTAAGTCGAAGCTATCACCGAGGTTCACTTCGATAATAATCGCTTCAATCACGACCTGAGCAAGCACCACGTCCAATTTGGCGATGATATTCGAAATGGAGTAAAGGTCGCTCTTGGCAGCAAAAATCAGCAGCGAATTGGTTCGTTCATCAGCAATGATCTTGGTCTGGCCCAGCACCACGATATCTCCTGAGCCTGCAGCCCGGTTCACAATGCTTTGGAGTCGCGATGCAAATGAAGATCTTCCCGCAGCCCCGCCGCCGAGCCCGCCTGCGCCGCCACCACCGAGTCCTCCGGCACCGCCTAGCCCGGCATTTGGGTTCGCTGGATTGTAACCGCCGGCTCCCCCATAACCGCCCGTGTTACCTAACCCACCGGCGCCACCTCCGCCCCCTCCGAAACCACCGCCACCTGAGGCCAGGCCGGACCGTGTCTGGTTCCTGCCCACTGTGGTCGCTCCGCCGCCGCCTGCGGTCAAGCTGCTCAGCACCTGGGCGATGTCCGCAGCCAGGGCGTATTTGATCGGTATAACCACCGGCTCGAATTCCTGCTGCGGCAGCACGTCAATTTGCTCCAGCAATTCGAGCATGCGTTTGATATTCTCTTCGTAATCGCGCAGCACAAGAATGCCGGCGCTATCGATGGCCAAAATGCTGTTCGGCATCTTTGCTAAAGGTTGCAAAGCGGGAGCCACCTCGCGCGGGAGCGCGTTGGTCAATTTCAGAATGCGCGTTTGGAACCGAGTCGTTTCACTCAAGTTCGACACGGAGTTTGTATTGAACGGCGCGCCTTCCTGGGGAGCGTTTGCCTGGGGTACAGCTTTGATAAACTTGCTGCCCTGGGGAATCATCGTGATCTGATTCATCGCCAGGATTGTATCCAATGCCTGGATGGCCTCGGTGCGGGTCAGGGGCGTTTGGCTTCGAATGGTTACCTTAGCCGCCGGCAAGCTCGCTGGGCGCACCACGGTTAAACCGGTCAATTCCTGGTAAAATTCCAGCACCTGGCTGAGGTCGGTGTCCTGGAACTTGATCAACCCAGCGGGAAAAACTTCTTCCCCTGGCCCGGCAGGGGTTACGCCGGCTCCGCCAACCGCAGGTGCGACAGCTCCTGGCCCTGGAGGTGCCACAGCCGGGGGCGTTGTCGGAGGAACAAAAGCGGGATTGTTGGGTATCGCCCTCGGGGCCGCATTCGGATTAGCCCCGACAGCGGGCGGCGTCGGCAATGCGGGTATGACCCGGCCTGGACGTGGCAACGGGGTGGCGGCAGCTGTATCCGGAACAGCTCCGGCAGTCGTGGGGGCAGCATTTGTGATTGCACCCGTACGGGAGTTGCGTCGCGGGATATCTGCTCCCGGCGCGGGCGGCGATGGCTGGGCTCGCAAGCCGGTGGCAACAACCGACAGAAGGAGGATTGGGAGAAGCGTTTTCACAAATGATTATTTCGGCGGAGGTGTTTTCTTGGAAGCTTTGGGGTCAGCCGCAGGTACGGGGCGTTTCCCAGGCGGAGGAGCGGCCGCATTCGTCTTCGCGGGAGCGCCAGCTTTTGCCGGGGCAGGGGAGGAAGCTGCGGGCCGGGCCGGTGGCTTCTTTTGGAAACTTTCCACGAGGGTCATATTCCCCTGCAGCTTGTATTTATTAGGAACTTCGGGGCTCAAGGTCATGCTGCGCACTCGGACCAGGGAGCCCCCGTTGCCCAGACTGTAGAGAAAGTCGATCAATTCCTTCTCGCCGGTATTCACGGAGATGGCCATCGTTTGTTCCTCGAAAAAAGAATTGGTTTTGCCAGCCGCTCCCCTTGGGCCAGGATTATATTGCAGGACTGTTACTCCGCTCAAAGCGGCCTGCGAAGTGACCTCGCTCATGAGCTTGGAAGCCTGATCCTCCTGGGCCACAAACGAGCCAGCGCTTTCCAGTTGCTTCAACTGCTGCTCATACTGGCCTTTGCGCTTTATCTCCGTTTCATAACGTTGAAGCGTTTGCCTGGACTTGTTCATCTCCCCCATGGTCCGGCCGTATGCGCCAAAAATCGGGCGGACAAAAATGAAATTGAGGACCACGAACACGATGATGCCGATGATCACCACCATGCGGCGTTCCTGGGGGCGCAGATTCAGTTTGTCGAAAAAACTTTTCATTCCATGTCCCCCCTCTTCAGTTCGCAAACAAAGTTCCACGAGCTCTCATTGGCTTGCTTCTGATTGATTCTTGGAGGCTCTACCTTGCTGAACAGCGGTTCGCCCTTCACCTCGTACCGGCGCATAGCGTCGGAGAAAGCCTGAACCTTCGAAACCTCTTCCCGGGGGGCGCTTCCAATCAAAGTAAGCCTGCGTCCCCGGTCGAAGCTGAAGGAATCCAAAGTGACTTCAGCCGGAATTAGATCCGCCACCGCCTTGTAACAATCGAGCGCCGCGAATTGAAGGTCCATCTGATCCTGCAACACCCGCACCTTCTCGCGCAACTGAATGGTATTGGTGTATTGCAGGGATTTATCCTTGAGCTCGGTCTTGAGGCTCGAGTATCGGTACTCAGCTACTTTCACGAACCCGAAATACACGACTACCACCAGGATGTACAACATCAGCACGGCACCGAGGCCCCGCATCCAAAGCCGGTCAATGAATTTTTGGCGGTAACGAACCGCATACTCCGGGGGCAAAAGATTAGTTGTGCTTCCGTTGTTTACCGCGCGGCGAGCGGTCAACGCGGCCAGTTCCTTGGCAGGCAACGGGGAGACGATCTCGACCCGTTGCTCAGGCAAAAACAAAGGAGTCCAGGCAGCAGCGACCGTCGGATCCGCCACCAGGTGGTAAACGGGCAGAGCTGTCAGCCAGCCCTCCAACTCACCGGCCCAATTCATCTGGCCAATTTGTTCCTGCAACGCCGCGCCGCGGTTTTCAGTGGCTGGCAAATGAATGTAAGCCAGATTCTCGAGCACCCCTCCATACCACCACGCTACCAGGCAGGAATAGAGATCTGCGCCTTGTCCAGGATAAAGCCATACGCCGTCGCCCGTGACCTGGGTGGCGCGAAGTTGGTCGAGGAATGGCAATTCCAACCGGTCGGCCAGATAACCCTGGCCTTCCAAATTGCCCAAGAAGCTTTCCACATGCGCGCGGCCGACAATGATGACCACCACGGTCTGCATTTCCAGCAATCCGGAATGGGGCACCACTTCGTAGCCCCAAATGATGTGAGGCACGGGCATCGGGGAAATCTTTTCCAGCTGAAGCTCCACCATCGAGCGAATCTCAGCAGGGTCATCGCTTTTGGGGAGTTGGATAACTCGCAGGAAAACCTGGTCCTGCGGCAGCCAGGCAATGTTCAGCTTGGGCTGGAAGAGCGTTTGCCAATCCTTATCCACCGCCTTGGGAGGCAAAGGTTCATCGGGCAACTTCGCTTCTTCGCGTTGCAGCGCGTTTTTTCCGCCGCCGGTGGAAAACTGCCAGAGGGTCTTTCGTTCGCTCCCTGCGTGGAGCACATTACAAGAGTGCCAGCGTGCCATTAGCTTTTCACCCACACTTCAGCCTTGGTGTTGTCTTCCACCAGCGACTTCAGATGTTCTTCGGTTTGTGTCACACGTAGCACTTCTTCCACGGTTGTTCTTCCGGCTTTTACTTTTACCCAGCCATCGTTGCGAAGCGTGCGCATCCCGTGCTCAATCGCTTTTTGCGCGATGTTGCTCGCGGGCGCCCGGTTCATAATCAATGGCCGGATCGCCTCGGTCACCTGCAGGAACTCGTAAATGCCCTGCCGGCCCTGGTAACCCAGTTGTCGGCATTCCTCACAGCCCACGCCATGCCAAACCTTCGCGGAATGAATCTCATCCTCCGGAAAGCCAACCTTGAGCAGGAAGCTCGGATCGAACTTCTGCTCGGTCTTGCAGCCAGGGCAAATGGTCCGGACCAGGCGTTGCGCCAGAACGGCTTCCACCGATGAAGCCACCAGGAACGGCTCGATCCCCATGTCAATCAACCGGGTAAACGCGCTCGGGGCGTCGTTAGTGTGCAGCGTGGAAAAGACCAAGTGACCCGTCAGGGCGGCCCGAATGGCGATTTCTGCCGTTTCCAGGTCGCGTACCTCACCCACCATGATCACATTCGGGTCCTGCCGGAGAATATGCCTCAGACCCATCGCGAAGGTCAGGCCAATGTCCGATCGCACCGCGATCTGGTTGATCCCCTTCAATTCGTATTCGACAGGCTCCTCGATGGTGATAATCCGTTTCGTGACGGAATTGATCGTGCTGAGAAATGCGTAGAGCGATGTGGATTTGCCAGCTCCGGTTGGGCCCGTCACTAGCATAATCCCGTGCGGCTTGATGATGATCTCCCGAATGGCGTTCTCCTCCCGCATGTCGAACCCAAGCTTGTCCAGGGTCAAAAAGATTTTGCCACGGGTGAGCAAACGCAGGGAAACGCTCTCACCGTAAACGGTTGGCACGGTCGACACGCGGATGTCGATTTCCTCGCCTTTGATCCGGACGTTAATACGTCCGTCCTGGGGGAGACGCTTCTCGGCGATATTCATCCCCGACATCACTTTGATACGGGAGATGATGGCTGCCTGGAACCGCTTCAACTGCGGCGGCATCGGTGTTTGATGCAAAATACCGTCGATGCGGTAACGAATGCGCAGCTCATCCTCGGCCGGTTCAAAATGAATATCCGTGGCGCGGTCCTTGAACGCTTCCCAGATAATCTGGTTCACGAACTTGATGACGCTCGCTTCCTGGTCGCCTTCGGTGATTTCCTTGTCGGCGCTGAGGTCCAGCTCCAGCGGTTCGTCCTCGGACATTTCGTCCAGCGTTTCTGCGCCCACGCCGTAATACTTCTTGAGCGCCTTTTCGATTTCCCCTTTCGGAGCGAGCGCAAACTGCACCGGCGTTCGCGAATCGAACTGGACGGCGTTCAGCATGGCCGGGTCAAAAGGATTGCTGACCGCCACTTGAAGCGTGTTGTTCTGAAAATCCGTTGGGATGGCCAGGTATTGGAATGCAACCTTCGTGGAAATCTTGTTTCGTGCTTCGGTGGGAACATTGACCTTCTTCAGATCCACGAAAGGCCAATTCAAAACTTTGCCGAGCGCGATCAGGAAATTCTCCTCCGAAACACCGCTTTCCCGGCAAATAAAATCAAATAAAGTGTCTTGGGAACCGTTCGCCGTCGCCAGTCGCCAGGCCTTCTGCCATTCCTCCAAACGATCCGGAGTGGCCATCGCTGCCTGAGCTAATAAATGTTTTAAAGATACGTATGCCATGAGCTATGGCGCTTAAGTTGTTCTATGATAACAACGGAAACTAGTTAAAGTTGCGTAGGGGGTCAAAATATTTAACTGAACCCACCACAGGAGAACTGTCGGAAAAACAGGGGATTTACTTAAACCGGCCAGGTTGTCCTGCCGATCCGTCATGTGGTGCCTATTCTGGCTTAACCGGGATTCCATTCCGTCCAAATCGTTCTTTCCTCAGCCAGTTATGTCGAGCCAATAATGCGGGCACAATTTGCCTCTGGTTCATGGAATGTTCTGCCCATAAACGCGGATCGTTGCAAATCGCAAAGCCCCATTTTCATTTTCCTCGAAAAGCTCTAGTTTCATTCGTTGCCGGAAGCGCCGTCGAACCCGAAACGAACAGTATGAAAATCCTAAAACCCCGATTCCTCGTGCCGCTCATCTTGTCCGTTGCTTTCCTCTCCGCGGCTGCCCCAAACCCCACCAACATCATCTCGCGTCCGGCCGCTTCGGGTGGAGCGACCAACACTGCAGCGGTGTTGGCTAGGCACAATTGGCAGAGCTTCCGCCAATTGCCCCAGGCTCAGCGCAGGCTCGAGCCGGGCAACTACGATTTGGTGCTCCTCGATATGGCTGTTTTCCACGAAACGAACCGGCGGCGGCAGCAGAACGCCCTGGCGCCCCTCGTGTTCGATGCGCGAACCCGTGAGCTTGCCCAACTGCAATCTCGCGCCATGGCGGAACAAGGCTTCGTGGGACATGAGAATCCAGCCGAACCGGATAAGAAAACGCTGGAAGATCGCGTTCACATGATCGGCCTCAACCCTTCGTTTGTCGCCGAAAACGTGGCCTCCGCGTTCGCACGCCAATACAAATCAGGGCAAAAGTATTACGTGCGGGAGGAGAACGGCCAAAAGATTTACAGCTACAGCCCCCGAGGGCCTAACATCCCCATGCACACCTACATCTCCTTTGCGGAAGCCCTTGTCGAGTCGTGGATGAACTCTCCCGGCCACCGAAAGAACATCCTCCATAAATCGCCCAAGTACCTCGGCTGCTCCTGCGAGCCAGCCAAGAAGCCGGATGACCTCTTCACGTTTTACTGCGGGCAGAATTTTTATTCGCCGCTCTGAGCTGGTCGCTTCCGGCCGGGACGATCTTACAAAAGCGTGACAACTCGCCTGGCTTAAGGCGCTAATCTCTGCACCACTATGGCGCAGGGCTCGGCAAAAAATCGCTCCGCACAGAATGCCTCATTCTTCTGGCAGGCTGTCTTTATTCTTTTGCCGGTTGCCATTCTGGCCGGTATCGGCGTTCTTACCCTCCAACGAGACCAGGCGTTTGCAGAAAAGGAAGCCCGCGAACGCGCGGGTACGTTAGCGGAGGATGTCTCGGATCGTTTGCTTGCCGCCCTGATTCCAACGGCCGCGGCTGGGGCCCAGAATAACCTGCTTCAGCGGGAGTCACCGAGCACCATTTTCATCGACGGCCAGGGACAACTGATTTCACACAGTTTCCTGGACCCGCTCGCGCCGACGCAACCGCTGGACCTGGGCTCGCTCAATGATGCTCAGGGGAAGCTCTGGCGACAGGCCGAGCACATGGAATTCTCCCGGTCGGACTACAGCCAGGCGGCCAAGCTTAACCAGGAATTCCTGGCTCTAAAACCCCCAGCCGATTGGGTTGCCCGCGCGCACTACAGCCTGGGCATCCTCTTGCTCAAACAAAAGAGTAACAATGCAGCCCTTGAACAGTTTCGGCTGGCTCGTGATGCGGGCCCACCGAGTTTGGCGCAACACCTTTCCCAATTACGGCTGTTCGAGCTGGACCCAACGGTGAAATCAAAAGCCGACGAAACTCCGAGCGTCGTGAGCGTGCGGGAGGAACATTTGCTTTGGGAGGCGGCGCTACAGCCCAGCATGGTCAGTCGCGATCTGCTCCTGGCCGCGGACCGGCTCGGATTCAAGCTTCCCACCGCAGAATTCCCAAGCTGGGCAGAGGTTTGGCAGGCTGCGGAGCGGCAGCGCGCATTGTATCGCTCTCTCGTGCAGTGGGAGCCCGCCCTCAAATTAGCCACCGCTCCAACGTGGCGCTGGACCGCCGAAAATCCACCACGCCTTTTGCAGAGGCGCGCAAACTCCACCAATGGCGTCTATGCCCTGAAATGCCTCGGCCAGGAGGAAGTGCTTGCCATTGCCCAAAGGACGATCACAACCATCAAAGGCATTCCCGCTTATTTCGGTTTGAGCCTTTCGGTGGCTGGCCGGGATATCATGGCCGCCAAAAACCTCCACCCCCTTATCCACACATCGATCGGCAAAGCAGGCGGGCAGGGCTGGACCGAGACTGCTGGCTTAACCTCCCCGGAAACGCTCGGCGCCGCCATGCGTCAGGAAAATGGTCAACCTATTCTTGTCGTCGGTGTTCATCTGCTGAGTCCGCAAATGCTTTACGAAAGGGTCGAGACCCGGCGCTATGGTTTCCTCGCTTTGATTGTTGTTTCCGTTGTCGCTGCCTTGGCTGGGTTTTTTACCGCGCGCCGATCTTTCCTGCAGCAGTTGAAGTTAAGCGAATTGAAAACTTTCCAGCACAGTGGGATCCGAAGCTTGGAATTCACGTGACTTGAAGTCGCGG
>JADMIO011346939.1_pt1 | contig 58264 bp, 43 predicted proteins | sample 8958161 | NCBI WGS metagenome assembly JADMIO01 (sample SAMN16585339, study PRJNA669376) | soil metagenome | isolation source: Crop rotation soil | place: USA: Cullars Rotation, Alabama | collected 2011
CGCGACAACTTGTCCACGTGGAATTCTAAGCTTAGGATCCCAATGTGCTGGAAAGGTTTTGTATAGTACCCGCTACCGATATAAACGGGTTTGGAATAAATATCGGCTCGCCTGTTTTGCGGTCTATATTAATGGGTTTGCTGCTCCAGGTAGTTAGCCAAAACTCCATTTCGCTGCCCTGGCTGTAGCGGTTAAAGTTTTTAAACCAACCGGCCAGTTCATCAATATAAACACCAAGCCCTCTTTTATTAAACCGGTGCACCTCGGCCAGTGCTTCGGGTGTAAAGTCCGATACCAGCGTTTTTTGCCATACCGGTTTAACCGGTTCTTCATCACCTTGTTTATCGCGCTCTTTGCGGTAAATGGCAATGGCCCTGTCGTAATTATACTTTTGCTGTTGGTATTGCGCAAAGCCTTCATTATCGTAATCAATAAGCGGCTGCATGGCAAAACTAAGCGGGTGGCTTTTATTGGTGCCTGCCCGCGCAACAATAGCAAGGTATAAAACAGCGTTTTCGCGGAAACCCCTTTTTACCTCAACTTTAAATGTATTGCCAATAGCTACTGAAGCCGCATATAACATAGCCGCCCCTGTAAAATCAACCGGGAAGTTTAGGTTTTGATGCGTGGCATTGATTATTTGCTGCATGGACGCAGGAAATACAAAAAGCGGGAAATCATTTTTAAGATCTTGTTCGGCAGCATCGGCTTGTTGCATAAGCGCGTTAATGTGTTGCAGTGTTTGGGCGGGAGGTATGTTTTGGATACCCGGATTAATGTACATAAGGGTTGTATTTAGAGGTTAATGATTAATACAAAAGGAGTGCCCTTACCGGGTTAATAACATGCATAACTATGCAGAGGCCATTATCCTGGTATTACAATAAACTGAACGGAAAAAGAGCAAACAGGCTACTGAAAAAAGAGAGATACTATGCCTCAGCGGGGCCTTTAAATTTCGATACAAAGGTAAAGTACATTTTACTATTTTAAAATAATTTGGTAAAATATTTTATTCACATTTTATGTTTATCTGTAGATATCCAATGAAAAATGGAAAATTGAAATTGTAAAGTGAAGTGCAGTATTGACAGTATTGTCAGTTTGGGGTTAAACTGTCAATACTGACAAAACTGACAAGGGGTTTTGGTGGGGATTTCAAAGCAACAGAATGATAAATTAAATTTGATATACTTGTGAATGAAAACAATCATTTGCTCATTGCTGGCCGTTGTTATTATTACCAGTTTCTTTGCATGTAAAAAAGAGAGGTCGCAGTATGTTGCATGTAGCCCGGCTACAGTTACTGATACTGATGGCAATATTTATAATACAGTAAAAATAGGTAACCAATGTTGGTTGCAACAGAACCTGAAAACTTCGCATTACCGAAACGGCGCACCGATATTGCAGGTAGAAGACAGTTTTGCATGGGCAAGTATTGAAGGCGAGCATGGTACCACTCCGGCCTGGTGTTATTATAACAAAGATTCAGCCAATAATACATTGTATGGAAAGCTTTATAACTGGTATGCGGTATCAAGCCCGGGCCAGTTGTGCCCTACAGGATTTCATGTAGCATCAGATTCTGATTGGATAATTTTGATTGATTACCTGGGTGGCGATCAAAATGCCGGGCTACATTTAAAAGCCAAAAGTTTTTGGACTACCTACGACAATAGTGATAACTCATCAGGTTTTTCCGCTATGCCTGGAGGCGAGCGAGTGTATTGGGGGCCTTCGCTTGGCCAGGGTACGGAAGCAAATTTTTGGACTTCGACAGCAATACAAAGCATCGATGCACGATTTTACACGCTTGAAATGGTTTCGGGCCATGTTATTTATAATGCCGGACCAGGGGGCGAAGGTATGTCCGTTAGGTGCGTTGGCGATTAAATAATTTCGCCACAACAATAAAGGCCCCAACATTGCGATAACGATAACTAATTATGCAACCGCAAAACTTCCGCGCGCATCCGGTAAACACGAAACGATTTGCAGGTTTATTTGCTTTGATTTAGGCCAAATGCTATACGGCCTCTCCCTCCCGATAGCTATGGGGACTATCGCTCGTACAATGTAATTAAGTTAAGCGAATCTGGCTGTTTCCCCTCTCGAGAGGGGTGGTCGTAGACCGGGGTGTGTGGCTGTTTGGCTCAATTGTCAGCAGCCACACACCCCCGCCACTTCGTGTCGCCCCTCTCGAGAGGGGAAAATACACTGCCTTATATGGCTAACCCGTCACCCCTCCCCAACGCAAGCGTTAGAGAGGTGCCGTAGATTTTGGTTTTTGCTGTTTACAAAGGGGAATATATTCTGCGGTTACTGCGTGGCAGGAGTTAAAAAGTGGGGTAAGTTAATGCTCACCTTATAGAGGGATGAAAAGAGGCATATAAATTGCTCTATCTGAAAATATAATTCAGAGGTTTATGAAAACTATTTTGTTAGTTGTTAGCGTGATGGTTGTGTTAGGCGCATCGTCATGCAGGCGGTGTGTGGCTTGCAAAAAACATGGCGTACCGGTTGAAAAAATTTGCAGAGACAGTTATAATAATGAAGATAGCTACAACCAGGCGATAGGAGATAAGCAAAATGCAGGATACGTTTGTTTATAGCCATCCCCGGAGGCACGCTATTGATGTATTTGAGTAATTGTAATGGGCAAAGGCTTGCCTTAACTGGCATTGTGTGCCCTCGCCACACCTCTCTATCGGGGGATGGCCCAGCATTAGGTAGCGTTTAAATTCGTCGCCAACCCTCTAACTCCCGAAACGGGAGAACCGCTTCCCGGTAATACAAATGCATCGCCAGCAGCAAAAAAACGGTACTACCCTGAAAACAGTTTTGCTGTTACTCTTTTAGCTTAAACCTATTTGACAGATTTTTTTTGGTAATGGCCATAGCGGTTAACAGGCCGCTGAAGAGGGCACCACCAATGCCGCAACTGATAATATCCTGCCCGGTTAAATACAGGTTTTTGATGGGTGTGTAAGCACGCAAAAAATCCTGGTTAAACCGCTCGATGGTATGGTCAAGCCCGTATAGCTCGCCGTATTTGTAGTTGGCAAAATACTGGGTGCTAAGCGGGGTCGATAGTTCGTAATAATCAATTTTGCCACGTAGGTTGGGGTGCTTTTTATAAAGCGCTTCCAGCAAACGTTGCGAGAATTTTTCTTTGAGGGCAGTGTAGTCGACACCGCGTTTCATCCATCTTTTATCACTCCAGGCGGCAAACCACTCGTAAGGTGCAGGGGTAATTATTTCGATGGTTGTTTTGCCGGGGAAACGGCGCTCCCAATCGGGGTCTTTAGATGATGGAAATGAAACATAAACCACAGGTAACTCGGCATCGGGGTTGGCCACAAAATCGTTGATGCTTTTATCGTGGTCGTAGTTATCGGGAAATATCCAATAGTTGGCCTTGCCGAGGTTTAAATTAGCGTTACTCTCGTTAATACCAATATACAGGCACACGTGCCCAACCGAAGGCTGAACGCTGTTAAACAACTGGTCGGTTTTATGCTTTACACGTTCGGGCTGCGGCAGTAGTTTTTGGTAGGTGTTAACTATACCGGCACTACTTACAATTACAGGGGCAAAAAACTGGTTACCATCGGCCATTTTAACGCCAATGGCTTTATTGTTCTTTACAATTATTTCCTCAACAGGGGCATTGGTAAATATTTCGCCACCGGCCCTTTGCACCACGGGCGCTATAGTTTCGAATATCTGCGATGCACCACCCACCGGGTAGTTTCCACCCTTCATATAGTGTTTGGCAAGCATGGCGTGCATCATAAAACTACTTGTAGAAGGGGGCAGGCCATAATCGCCATACTGGCCGGTAAGCACGGCAATAAGCTTTTTGTTGCTTGTTAAGCCACTCATTACTTCGAGTGTAGATTTGTTGCTTAGCAACGCTTTTTTTCTTAACCATTTACCAAACAGCCTGCTTAAAAACGGAGGCAATACTTTTTCGGTAAAATAATTGCGTTGGGTACGTTGGGTAGCGTATATCAGGTCTACATATTTATCAATGGCAATGCCATCTTCGGGCGCAGGGAAATACTCTTTCATTTGGGCCTTAAACTCATCGGGGCCCGAAACAAAATCGTACACCTTATCGCCAAAAAACATCTTATCGTAAACGGGGTCCATTTCGGCCCATTTAAGTTTGCCTTCGGTTACGTAATTGAACATCCGGCTTAGCTCGGTCTTTTCGCGGTTTACTTCGCCAACGTAATGCAAACCGACGTCCCACTCGTAGCCACGACGGGTAAATACGTGGGTAAAACCACCGGGCGTGTAATGTTTTTCGAGCACTAAAACTTTTTTGCCTTCTTTGGCAAGAAAGGCAGCAGTGGTCATACCGCCTAAGCCCGAGCCTATAATAATGGCGTCGTAGTTGCCGGTAATTTTATCCTGCTTGTATGATTTTGTTAGGTCGGCCATATTGCGGCGGAAAGATATAAAAGTTGTGGGATTGTGGGAATGAGCCGGCCTCACCCGTCCGGCACTTTGTGCGGACACCCTCTCCAATCTGCGATTAGAGAGGGGAAATGCAAACAGCCGGCCTCACCCCGACATCGCTGGCGCTCGTCACCCCTCTCCAACGCAAGCGTTAGAGAGGGGCCGGAGATATTTGGTTCTGCAGCGCTACTTATTCTAAGCGAACTGGAATTGTGATGTAAACTGCTATCAAAAACAAAAAGGCCCGAAAACAAAAGTCTTCAGGCCTTTTAAAAATAAAGTTGAGGTTATTAGTAATAGGTAACGGTGCTTGAATCAGCTAAAGTGCCGTGGCTATCGTAAACTACTTTCTGGCTTACTCTGCCTTTATCATCATAGTGATAGCTAAAATTCATTGTTCTGATAGTATCGCCATTAGGTAGTACCTGAACAAATTTTTTCATCAGATTTTTTGAGTCGTTACCCAGGAATTTCATACCCATGTTCTCGTAACCAACACTGTTTGTTTTATCAGGGTAGTATTCAAAGTAAAGGCTAACACGTGGTTTTGAACTTGAATCGGTAATAACCCTGGAGATTTCGTTTCCATCTTTAAAAGTAGAGTTGGTAGCATTATAAAGTTTACCAGAAATCATGTCCTTTGACTGGGTGATGTATCCATTTGCGTCGTGGCTGTATAACTCAACATACGAACCGCTTTGGTCGCTTGCAATAGAGCTATCGGCATACCCTGCGGTGTTCAAAAATATATTTGAGGTAATGAACATGCCGCGCATAGAGTCGGCCCTTAACTGGGTAATGCTTTTGTCTTTATAAGTGTAGGTTGTTTTTGAACCGTCTGCATTTTTTACGGACTGTATTTTGTTATCGGTGGTATAGGTGTATTCGGTACCGCCCCTGGCAGAAGATATTGATTTAACCCTTGCGTTTGCAAAAGAGCCACCTTTATTGCATCCTCCTAAAATGAGAGAGGTGATGACAACAGCGGCTAGTATTACGTTTTTCATAACTGTTTTTTGTTTGTTTTGGAAATCAGCCGGCAAGGATACGCAAAAAGAATTGTTTTGAAGGGTTGGAGATGATATTTTTTTGGTAGCGCATATTCTGTAGGGGCGAATAATTATTTGCCCCTACGTGCCCGCACAACAAATTGCATCTGATATATTGAATGTAGAACCTTCCGAACAGCTATGAAGAAGGTTTGAGTGGGGATTGTAAATGAAAAATCCTTACATTAGCATCAGAATGAAAAATACAATGCATATATGGGCCTGCTGTTGCTGTTATAAGCAATTGGGGGAAGTGTGTTTTTCTGAGTAGTTAAAAAATTGGAAAACCTTATATCACGGAACCCTTCGCATAAACGAGGGGTTCTTTTATTTATAAACCAGTGTATTATGAAAACAGATAGTGTGCAACAAATTGACCTGAGTAAATTACCCAGCAGGGTTATAGCTTACCGCTTTACGGATGAATTGCTGGAGTTCTTTTTTCCGGTTGAAGCCGGATTTGGGTTTGATGATGACCTAACGGATGAAAGGGTAGAAAAGCTAAAGCGTATTCTGCGCGAGGTATTAAGGCCTTTAAAAGATAAATTGCCCGATACTTTTGACGTAATTATAAATTCCTTTTTTGCGCAATTGCCTGAAGTATATAATAAGCTGATACTTGATGCGCAGGCTTTTATTGAGTCGGACCCGGCTGCAGAGAGCATAGAGGAGGTTATTGTTGCATATCCTGGCTTTTATGCAATTGCCATTTACCGCATTGCACACGAGCTGTATAAATTGAAAGTGCCTATTTTACCCAGGTTGATAACTGAGTATGCCCATAACAGAACCGGTATAGATATTCATCCCGGCGCACAAATAGGTAACTCGTTTTTTATTGACCATGGCACCGGTGTTGTTATAGGCCAAACCACTGTTATAGGCCAGCGGGTAAAACTATACCAGGGTGTAACGCTGGGTGCGCTGGCTGTAAGGATAGAGTCGAAAGGTGCCAAGCGTCATCCTACTATTGAGGATAACGTAATTATTTACGCCGGTAGCTGCATATTAGGTGGCGAAACCACAGTGGGCCACGACAGTGTAATTGGCGGAAATGTATGGCTTACCGAAAGCGTGCAGCCACTGTCGGTAGTTTACCACAAAAGCGAAATTAAAATAAGAGACAAAAGCGAATTGAATGAAGTGATAGATTTTGTGATTTGAAATTGGCAGCAAACAATTTTCGTTATTTACATGTTTAACATGGCAAAAATTAAGTCATTAAATAATAACCCCCTTTACAGCTAATATGAAAGCAAACAACATCCTTGAAACCATTGGCAATACTCCCCATTTGCGCATTAACCGCTTGTTTGGCAAAAGCCACCAGGTTTGGATAAAGTTAGAGAAACAAAACCCCGGGGGCAGCATTAAAGACAGGATTTCATTATCGATGATAGAAGATGCCGAGGCAAAAGGTTTATTAAAACCCGGTGGTGTAATTATTGAGCCAACCTCTGGTAACACAGGTATTGGCCTTGCTATTGTAGCGGCTGTAAAAGGATATAAACTGATATTGGTAATGCCGGAATCGATGAGCCTGGAGCGTAGAAGATTAATGAAGGCCTACGGTGCCACGTTTGAATTAACCCCGCGCGAAAAAGGGATGAAGGGTGCTATTGAGAAAGCTAGGGAAATGGCCGCTAACACTCCCAATTCGTGGATACCGCAGCAGTTTGATAACCCGGCAAATATACAGGCGCATATTAAAACCACGGCGCAGGAGATATTAAAAGATTTTCCTGAAGGGATCGATTACCTGATAACCGGTGTAGGCACCGGTGGCCATATAACAGGCGTTGGCAGGGTACTTAAAGAGAAATTTCCCAACATAAAAATATTTGCAGTAGAGCCTACGCTATCGCCCGTTATCAGTGGTGGCCAACCAGGGCCGCATCCTTTGCAGGGCATCGGGGCTGGTTTTATACCGGGTAACCTGGATACTAAAATACTGGATGGGGTAATACAGGTAACGCGGGATGAAGCTTTTGAATATGCCGTTAAATCAGCTAAAGAGGAAGCATTATTTGGCGGTATATCTTCGGGGGCAACTTTAGCCGCCATTGCCAAAAAACTACCCGAGATTCCTGAAGGGAAAACTGTGCTTGGATTTAACTACGATACCGGCGAAAGATATTTGTCGATTGAAGGGTTATTTGAATTGTAGTTTGAATCATGTACGATGATTATATATTTTGAAGGATAATAAATTTTATATTTGCTTTAAACTCAATAACGATGAAATTAATACGCGGAATTATACCTGCCATGTTTTTACTGATGTTATCGTTTACTGGCAAAGCCCAGGAAAAGTATGAATACGGCCAGGTTGCTTATGGGGCTAATTCAACTCTTACAAGATATCTTGTTACTACCAGCATTTCCGGAGAATTTAAAACGGCTGATAATGGCACTCTTGCCGAAGGGTATGTTACCAATAACGCATTACCTGTAAATAAAGTGCTTAATGAACTTGCCGAAAAAGGATGGGAAGTTTATAGCACTCAAACAAGTGGTTCTAATAATACTAATACTATCACGTTTTACTTTTACATCCGTAAAAAGAAATCCTGATTTTAGCTTACCTCAGTCTTTTACATACTCTCTAATGACTTTTGCTTTTATTGATTCGCAAATAGCCTAACCGCTTTCTGCTTTTTAAAATTATCATCCTGATAATCAATAAATAATGGAGGAACTGAGAAATTTCAACTCTCCTTATTTGGAATCGTTCTAAATAAAATTTTCATTTGCGATTGTCTATTTAGAATTAATCTAAATAGCGCAATGAAGAAGAAAGATGCTTTTTGAGAATGGTTTTATGGATGCTTTATGTCGTAGCTGATATTACTCAACTCTGCATTTTTTCGGATTCAGGATTATTTTATTTGCCCCTTGTTAAAACAGTGTTATCCATGAAGACGATTATGCGTTTATCCCTTTCTACCTTTTGCATCGGCTTAAACATATTTTTCTGCAACGCACAAAAAGCAACTGATACCACCACGGCTGGTGTAAAAGTGCAGGACATGAAGGAAATAAGTATTGTGGCAGTTCGCAGTCTAAAGGGCATGGGCCATTTAAATGATGAAGTGGATGGTATTATTTACGCAGGTAAAAAAACAGAGGTATTAATACTGGATAGTATTGATGCTAATACTGCGCAAAACAATCCGCGCCAATTGTTAGGTCGCCTGCCCGGGGCTGTTTTTTCTGAAACACAAGGAGGTGGTTTTCCAAGTAATGGTATAGGCTTCCGTGGCGTAAATCCGGTGCAATCAATTGAGACCAATACCCGTCAGAATGGGTATAATATTTCTGCAGACCTTTTCGGATATAATGAATCATACTTTTTACCGCCATTAGAAGCAGTTGAAAGAATTGACGTTATACGTGGTGCTGCCTCTTTACAATTTGGGCCACAGTTTGGCGGCGCTATAAATTATATTATTAAGCAGGCGCCAGCCGATAAGGTTTTTGAATTTAATACCGAGCAAACTGTAGGTAGCTATTGGTATTTCAATTCGTTCAACAGCATTGGGGGTACGTATAAAGGGTTCAGCTATTATGCATATTTTGATTATAGCAGATCTACCGGGTGGCGGCCCAATTCCGAATTCTGGCAAACCAATGGTTTTGCGCGCCTGCAATATAAATTCAACGATAGAGTTACCCTTGGCGCCGAGTATACTTCTATGCAAAACAGTATACACATGCCCGGCGGTTTGGACGACGAACAGTTTTATGCAAACCCGCGCGCATCTTACAGGGCCCGTAACTGGATAACTACTCCATGGAATATTGTTGCTGTAACATTAGATGCCAAAATAAATAATCATACCACATTTACATGGAAAACAGCCTACAGCCATAGCGCGCGTAACCTGGTTTGGAGAAATGAAGATGGCGGGCCCAGCACTTTAGATACTATTAATCCGGCTAACAACCAGTACGATACCCGTGAAGTTGAACGCGAGACTTTTAATAATGTAACCAGCGAAGCACGGGTTGCCACACACTATAACCTTGGCAAAACAAGAAATACTTTTGCCGGTGGGGTAAGATTTTATTATGCAAAACTTGGTCGCCAGGAAGATGGTACCGGAACCACCGGTAGCAATTTTGATATGACCATAGATAGCGATGGATGGGGCAAGGATATGACCTTTACAACCATTAATGTGGCACCGTTTGTAGAAAATATTTTCCAGGTTACCCCTAAGTTTTCTATTACACCTGGTTTTAGGTTTGAGTATATACATTCATCAGTCAGCGGACATACACTCGATGAAAATGATAATCCCATTATAGCCTCGGGCAGCCGTAACCGGTATTTGCCTTTAGCCGGTTTGGGTTTACAGTATTCAACAACTCGTACTACCCAATTGTATGCTAATATCTCGCAGGCTTATAGGCCCATCGATTATGCTGCGCTTACACCCATCGGCGGCACTTCGGTTATTGACCCCAATTTAAAAGATGCCTACGGTTTTAACTCGGATATCGGTTTCAGGGGTACTATAAAAAGTTATGTTTCGTTTGATGTGAATGCGTTCCTGTTGTTGTATAACAATACCATTGGCCTGGTGTCAAAAATTGATTCACTGGGTAATGAGTATACCTTCCGCACCAACGTAGCTAACAGTATACACGCAGGTGCCGAAACTTATGTAGAAGTTTTTCCTGTAAGAATGATAACCACCAGTGATAAATACGGGCAGTTCAGTTTGTATAACTCATTTAGTTATGTGCGTGCCAAATACGACGAGGGTATTTATAAAGGCAATTTTGTAGAGAACGCACCGCAATTTATTGAGCGTTTCGGTGCAACGTATGCCATTAAATCTTTCTCTGCTACTTTCAACTTCAGTTATACATCTTCAAGCTTTACCGACGCAGCTAATACAGTTTTCAGCTCTGATGCGGTTATTGGAAAAGTACCTTCGTATATGGTAATGGATATTTCGGCTACCTATAAATTTCTTAAACGGTTTAATATCAAAGCTGGTATCAATAACCTGGCTAACACCAAATACTTTACACTGCGTACCGACGAATACCCGGGGCCGGGCATCATCCCTTCAGTTGGCAGAAGCTTCTATGTTGGAGTTGGAGCAAGGTTTTAACGTTGAGGAAATTTACTGTTGAAAGTATTTTTATCAGGGGAGAATTAACGTTCTGTCTGCTTCGGCATAAGAATTTATTAACGTTGGCAAACAATATTTGCGGGCAGTAAACTGAGCCTCCCGTTGAGGTTGCAAATCATAGCTTTTCTGCGCAGCCACCATGATAAAACGACTTTTGCTTTTTTCTTCTATTATTTTTCACATTTCAGTTTTTGCACAAAATAATCAGGTTACCGGTCAGTTAGTTGATAATCGTGGTGAGGCACTTGCCGGGGCTTCGGTTCATCTTGTTGGTACAAACACCGGTACTATCACTGAATCTGATGGCTCTTTTACGCTTGTAAATATTGCAGCAGGCGATTATAAACTGGCATTTATTTATCTCGGGCTCGAACCGGATACAATGACAATAAAAGTTGAAGCAGGAAAGGATCTGAAGTTACCCGTAATAAAACTTAAAGAAGCGCAGAGCCGTACTATGGGCCCTGTTGAAATAGTTTCAAGTCTTAAACAGGGAGGTGAAGCCAAGGCAATTAATTTAACCCGTAACTCGGATAGATTAATAACAGTTTTAAGCGCTGAAAATATTTCGAAATACCCGGATCATAATGGTGCTGAAGCATTGAAACGGGTAGCCGGTACTGCTGTAACTTACGATAAGGGCGAAGGTGCCTATGTATCGTTAAGAGGCACACCGCTTGACTGGACCGCAGTATTGATAAACGGAGACCGGTTGCCCGTAGCTGATGAAGAAAACTTTACCCGCACTTTTGAGTTTGAAGTGATGCCATCAAACCTGATTGACTACATCGAAATAGCAAGGACAGTGACACCCGATATAGATGGCGATAACATTGGCGGAGCTATCAATTTTCAAACAAAGAAGGATGTTGACCACAGAATGTGCGAAATATCTGTTGCCGCGGGCTCTTCATTACTAACCGGTAAACCCACCGGCGATTTTCATTTTATATGGGCCGATAAATCGAAGAACAAAAAGTTTAGTTATGCCATTAACGCATCTTATAACGGGCGTTATTACGGAGCACAGGCTTATTTTTTGGCCTACGGTAGTAACTTTAACCAGGGCATCAATCGTTTCGAATTGAAGGATTACGATGGTACCCGGCAAACGTTTGGCGGAAATCTGTTGCTGCAATATAAATTCAACGATAAGATAACTATATCTGCCAAACCTATGGTGGGTAGCATGCTGGATGATAAATGGCAGCGCAAACAAATGTATGTTTATTCTTCCGGCGATGGGTCAACTGTAAACCTCCAGAATATTCACGGTAAGTTAAACCGCCTTTTGGCAGGTGGCGATTTGGATGCAGAGTTTAAACCGGTATCGCGGCTAAAGATCAACCTGCATCTTTCAGGTTTTAGCAATAGGTTTTGGTATGGTAATGTTCCGTATTCTGGTAACGATCCCCGGAATGGTTATTACACGGCTGAGTTTTCGTTACGTCATGGTGGCTATTATACCGATGCAGATTTTGTAACCTATAAAGGCGCAATACCAGGCCCCGGCGATGACCGGTATTATACCAAGTTATTGAAAATGGATAACCCATACGGAACCGGCGATACTTATAAAAATATCCAACCCCGGTTTATATATCCTATAGCCCTTGATAGCTTTGAGTTCAGAAGGCTTTTTACCCAGTTAAACAACACAAAGGAAATGAATCCGATTGTACCCCAGTTGGATATAACGTATGCCATAACCAATCAGATAAAGCTTTCGGCTGGCGGAAAATTTTACTGGAAAACGGGGGAGCGCGACATCAGCTATCACGAATGGCAATTGAATAAACAAACGCAGCAAGGAGCACAATCGCTGCCCATGACCAGTCTTGACCTGCAGCCTTTTAACGCCCGTGGCAGTTATTTACCGGAGTATGGTGGACACTATACGCAATTGTTTATGCCTTTTTTATCCAAAGCTCAGTTAACCAACATGGTTGGCCAGTTCAGCAGCCGCTGGTTTGAATATACCATGAACGAAGAAAACCAGGATTACTGGATGTGGGTAGGTTCAAGCTACAAGTATCATGAATATACTGGCGCAGATTATATAATGGCCGATGCAACATTGTTTGGTAAACTGAATCTTACCGGAGGTTTGCGTTTGGAATACAACTCGATGTATGTAAGTGCCGATACTTTGGCAACAACACCTACCATTGATTATAATACCGGTTATGTTTATTACAAAACCGAGAACCGGAGTATTAATAGCAAAGCTTTAGCAATATTGCCATCACTGAATGTTACTTACCGGGTTAAAGACAAGCAAAATATAAGATTTGCAGTTTCAAGAACTTACCACAGGCAAAATTTTGCCGAGTTAAAGCCAGGCGCCGCTGTTATTAATTACAGCGATTTTGAATTTACATTTGGTAATCCAAATTTAAAACCAACCTACTCGGTAAACCTTGATTTAAGCTACGAATATTTTTGGGGCAACCAGGGCATGTTCTCGGTAGGTACTTACTACAAAAATATTACCGACCACATTTTTGCCACTATACAGGCCGATGCCGACCCAATAACCGGTATCATTTACAAATCATATCAAAACGCAGGCAAGTCATGGGTGTGGGGTGCCGAGGCCATGATTAAAAGAACATTCGATTTTCTTCCGGGCTTTTTATCTGGTTTTGGGGTAGATGCAAATATTACTTATTCGCTTTCCCGCATGCAGGTGCCGGGCAGGCCATCATCGCAACCTATGGCAGAGCAAACACCGCTATTGTATAATGCGGGTATTTGTTACGAGAAGTATGGGTTTTCGGCAAGGGTTGCACTTAACTATACCGGCGCTTTTTTAAAAGAGCTGAATCTTGCTGCGGTTACCGGTGTTGGCCTGATACATAAAGATGCTACCTACGATGTTTATATGGGGCAGCTTTATTCGCTTGATGCACAGGCAGCCTATAAATTTAAAAAGCACTTTACTGTTTTTATTGAGTTAAATAACCTGCTCGATTCTCCTTATTACGAATACCGGGGTAATGACCAACGGCCTGTAAGGGCTGAATACTATCGTCAGCGCGGGCAGATAGGATTTAAATACGAGTTATAGTTGGTAGCAGTAATTGCAAGTATATATCAGGATGAAATTGTTTGCCACAAAGTCACAAAGAGCACTAAGAAATACCCTTTGATTATTAATACTTTGTGCCTTAGTGTCTTCGTGGCTATGTATTCTTTAATTCAAAATGACAAACTACTGTAATTGCTATACCCTTTCCTTCACCTTTACTTAACAATTACGAAAAGAGCGAAAGGTATCTTTGAAGTTCTTGAAACATTAAACCCTGAGCCTCATTATGCGTAAATTTTACTTCTTTCTACTGGCGTTGATATTTATAAGTATTGCAACGCAGGCATCTCAAAAAAGAAAAGTCCTTTTTATTGGTATTGATGGCTGTAGGTCCGATGCATTGCAACAAGCTAATGCACCTAATATTCATGCTTTTGCAGCTTTGCCAAACAGCCTGTCTACATACAATGCATGGTGCCTTGGCTATACTTTCTCCGGCCCAACCTGGAGCAGTATGATGACCGGTGTTTGGTGGAATAAGCACGATGTTAACAGTAACTCTTACACCGGAAGTAACTTTAATCAATATCCGTATTTCACTACCCTGGCTAAACAGATAAGGCCCGAATTATATTGCGCTGAAGTTTGCGAGTGGCCGCCATTGATCGATGATGTTTACAACGATAATTTTAATCTTCGCTTGCACACACCCGATGGGCAAGGGCCAACAACAGTTGCCGCTGCTACTCCTGTGCTTTTAAAAGACAGCCTTGATTTTGCTTTTGTTTATTTTGACCAGGTTGACCTTGCGGGCCACTCGACCGGCTTTGACCCGAATAATCCTTCATACATGCAGGCCATTGCAAATGTAGATTCATGCGTTGGTGTTTTATTGAGTGTATTGCGCAGCAGGCCGGATTATGCTAATGAAGACTGGGTAATTTTAATGATGACGGACCACGGTGGCATTGGAAAAGGGCACGGCGGAAATAGTGTTGAAGAACGTAATATCTGGTGGATTGCAAACGGGGATGACCTGCAGCGCGATTCATTGACAGGCGTTGACCCGGGGACTTATAACCCTTATATTGTCGGTACCTTTGTTGCCAGTGGCGTTGACACTGCTGTTATGCATCAAACTCCTGTGCATACAGATATAGCGGTAACTGCATTGCACCACCTTATTTTTGACAGTGGTATTAATCCAATGGATCAGTTGCAATGGGGCCTTGATGGAAAATCATGGATAGCCTCGTCAACAACTGCAGTTAAAGATGTTGCCAACCGGGTTAAAGTAAACCTGTTCCCCAATCCTGCAAACACCTCAGTAAAAGTTAGCTTTGCCAATGATGAGAAACTTCCGGTAAGCGCTGCATTATTTGATATGCAGGGAAGGGAAGTGCGCAAGGTTAATACCGTTAATGGCATCAGCGAATTGACAATTGATATTAACGGCTTGCCTGCGGCACAATACCAATTGCGTTTGCAGGTTGGCAAAAATACAGTGTCAAAAAGCCTGTCGGTAGAATAGGTTATTGCAACACACTTTGTTATAACGCTGTGCGGTAAAATCAGCTGGTTGGTGTTTTTTTCCGGGCTGAATTAAACCCATTATATATCTTCATGTCAATAGATGAAGCCATAAAACATTGACATGATAAAAAAGATACTCTTCGCTGTATTAATTGGTTTAGCAGTCAATGCCACTGCGCAGTTACACCCCATAGTTGATTCCATTCCGATGAGCGATGGAAAGAAACTGGCAGCCGATGTTTATATACCTTCAGGGCTATCATCAGGTGGTCCTGTTATTTTAATTCAAACACCATATAACAGGCAACTATACCGCAACAGTTTACCCTTGCAAATTGGGCTAAACCTTAACAGCAGCAACTACATTTTTGTAATTGTTGATTGGCGCGGGTTTTACGGCTCGGCAGCGGCAGCAGTGCCAACACCCAATTACGGCGCCGATGGATATAATTGTGTTGAATGGATAGCGCAACAAAGCTGGAGCAATGGTAAAGTAGGTACCTGGGGCGCCTCAGCATTGGGCAGGGTACAGTTTCAGACTGCCGAAAAGAATCCGCCGCATTTGGTTTGTATTTGTCCGCAGGTATCGGGGCCGCAATACAGTTATGCGCAGTATTATCCCAATGGCGATTTACGTACTGAGTATATTGAACAACTGGATGCATTAGGTTATGGCCTGGGCAATACGATAGTATCTAACCCGGTGCACAATGTTACATGGACGTATCTTGAAAATAACAACTTTTATCCTGATAGTATCCGCGTACCGTGTTACATGATAGGTGGTTGGTACGATATGAATATTGAGGACATGCTTAGTTTTTTTACCGCTATTCAAACCCAATCGCCGGTTAATGTGCAATCAACGCACCGGTTGTTAATGGGGCCGTGGTCGCATAACAATACTTCCAATGGTAATCCAAATGAGGGGCAACTTGTTTATACCGGTGCCGAGTATCGAAGCGATACGCTGGCCTTGCAGTTCTTTGATTATTATCTACGCCAGCAAAGCAATAACTGGAACCAATCGCCTGTAATACAGTATTACCAGATGGGCGATGAAACCTGGCAGCAAACGCCAACCTGGCCACCAGCAGGCCCGGTTAACACCACGTTTTATTTTCATGGCGATGGCTCGTTGCATACATCTATGCCGGTTAGCAGTACTGATAGTAGCGTTTATAATTATGACCCAACTAACCCCTCGCCAACTTATGGTGGCCCTACCTTGCGTAACGACCTCGGACAAGGCCCATATAATGAAGCCGATACAATTGAAGGAAGAAACGATATTGCCATTTTCAGCAGCGATATATTGGCCAATAATGTAGTAATGAAAGGTAATGCCGTCGTGCATTTAAAAGTGGCAAGTAACAGGTTTGACACCGATTTTGATATCAGGCTAACCGATGTTTACCCTGATGGCCGTTCCATGATAGTAAACGACGGCTGTATGCGTATGCGTTTTTTAAATGGCAATACAGCAGCAGATACTGGTGCCATTGTGCCGGGCAGAATTTACGATTGCCCCATTACCTTGCCAACCACCTGTATTACCTTTTTAGCAGGCCACCGGTTCAGGGTTGATGTTACCAGCAGCAACTATCCGCGCTTTAATCGCAATATGAATACTGACGGGCCTATGTATCCTAACAGAAGCTTAGATACGCTTGTTAACCCATTAGTAGCTACCAATACGGTTTACACCAATAGCATAAATGCTTCTTATATCCAAATGCCATTGGTTAATTATAGCGAGCCGTCGGGAATTATGGCTTTGGCAGATGATATCATTTCTGTTTATCCTAATCCCGTATCACAACAATTGCATGTTGCTTTATTGCATACTATGGAAGGAGAACTAAAGTTATATGATATGCTGGGGAATTTAGTTGCGACACAAAAAATTACCGGCACTAATAATTTGGTAAATGTTGCTGGTTTATCATCCGGTCTTTATTTGTTGCGGGTGGAGAGTGGGGATGGGGTGATGAGTAGGAGAGTGGTGGTGGAGAGGTAAATATAACGAGCACGTCAACCAATATGTGCATTCCCCAACCCAATCGCGTCATTGCGAGGCCCTGCGAAGCAATCCCGAATGATGAAGGACTAAATAATGCGTAACGCATTATCCGGTGCCAAGTAGTTGCGGGATTGCTTCGTCTCATTGTTATGGTGAACTGTCATAGCGAGCGAAGTCGAGCTACGAACCACTCCTCGTAATGACGCGAACTGTTTATTTTCTCTACAACCAGCACCATTTGTCATCCCGAGGAACGAGGGATCTTGAATAGCGTGTGTGGGCTTACTACCTTTTAGGCCTGTATGCTTGTTGTTATTATTTACGAGGGCTACACCCTACGCTATTATATACCGCTCTTTCAGAGCTTGAATGCAGTTAAGGCCTGAAAGGCCGTTAGCCATCAGCGTAGGGTAAATCCCTACGTTAAATACAATTATAAATAATATAGCCCCGAATGGGCGGAAGAAGAGTGTTGACGATAGTATGCTGCTATGTCTTTATGACAAGATGCTCATGAAGTCAGAGACTTCTTTTTCATTGGGAGTTCGAAGTCTCGCTGCGCTAAGACTTCAACAACGAGGAAGAGGAAACTTGGGAAAATGGGGAGTAGATATTTTTTAGACTAAATAGTAGAATTAAATTATAATATTGCCTATATTTTAAAATTGCATGATAGATAAATTAAAATTGGTTGCCGTTGCTTTAATGCTCATACCTTGTATTTGTATTGCCCAGGTAACACACGGGCCAAGGATAGAAATTGAACACTCGCGGGAGGATATTAAAATAAGCAGTTTAGGAAAAAATGGATTGATAGTAGCTTATCCAGATAAAGGAGGTATGGTTGCCTTCCAAAAGTATGATACCATGCTAAAGCTCGAATGGACTAAAACTATTAAGGCAGATTTTATTTTTTCAGGTAAAAGTGTTGACGATGTTGATATGTCGTATCATTTCTTGACTTATGCTCAACAAGGAAAGTTTATTATTTATTCTCCAAATCAATCTGGTGAGTTGACGAACGAATTTGAAGATAATTTTGGCCGAGGAACCTCTCTTTTAAATTTTGCAGTTTACAACGGTATAGCGTATGTAATATTTGATCATTGGGTCAAAGACGAGGCTACTTTGTTGTTGTGGGTCATTAATCTTAAAAGTAAATCAAAAGCAGTAGTTCAATTACCGGTTCGTGATAATTTTGAGAAGCTACATTGTAGTTATAACAATAAAACAAACGCTTACAATGTGTGTCTGTATGTTGAAAAGGATAAAAAACTTTATTTCAAGTCTATAAGCCCAGATGGAACAATTTTAAATGCGTTTGATTGCAATGCATTGATAAATGGTAAAATTTTAAGTAATGTTATTATTACAGATGGTGGCATGATTTGGGGAACCTATTCATTTCCAGATGGTGGTGCACTTGGAATTTTTAATGCGCCGTTTAACTGGCATAATGTTGGCGACATAAAATATTACAGCATTACTGATTTCGGAAATTTCTTTAAAGAATATACAAGTGTTTGGCATGAACTTGTAGAGAATAAAAAAATTGATTTTAACCTAGGGTTGCAAAATGTAGTTGAAGATAACAGCGGTTTTTTTGTACAAACAGAAGTGAATAGCTTAACGCGTGTTTTCGCCCCCGACCCGCAAAAAGCATATGACTTAAAAGTGGCTTATTGGGAATCAGATTTTGGACAACCCAAAACAAGAAGGCTAGTTGCGTTTGGAATGTTTGGACGATTTGACACCACTGGTAACAAAATTTGGGATAATTGCCTTGGCACACCTTATGCGGGGCTTGGGAAAATGGATAATAGAATACAATATTTTTTGAAGGGAAACGAATTTAGAGCTATTTATGTTAAAATGGATACTATTTTTTCAAAGGACATTAATGGCCAATCAACGCCGGACAAACCCAAACAAATTGTTCTGAATGCAAGTTCAGAAGATTGCAAACCAAAATACGATTGGCTTGGCTTTGATGATTTTGATACAAAATATTGGTACGACAATAATTTTATAGCATATGGTTGGGAACGCTTAAAATGTAAAAGCGGAATGCGAAATGTTTTGTTTATTAATAAGCTTACTTATCAGTAGCAGCCCTAACTGGCGCGAGCGTCCGCTCGTGCCTAACTTTAGCGCAGAATGGTTGAACTCACAATCTTTTTTATCTTCTCATTTTAAATTTATTCTTGCAAATAACGATGGACACGAGCGGACGCTCGCGCCAATAACGGAATAGTAAAGGTATCAACCGCCCCGGGCAAAGGGATAGAACGAAAACCCCGCAAACGAGGCTTTGCGAGTGCGGAGTTGCAGTGATAGCCTGGCCGTAGCAACGCGAAGGCGCCCCAACCACTGCATTATATCCTTTTTATTGGGCAAAATGGGCTTAAAATGAGAGTTTTCCCTGTCCCCCAAACCATGCAGTTTCTTATCCACATAGGTGAGTTGTGGATTAATACAGGCTTTATACATTCGCAGCCGCTGTAATTTCACGCAGCAATAATGGCTACGCAAATACATTGCGCAGTAACTACACAATTTTGACGCATGGCAACTAAGCAACCTGATGAAGTAAGATATGACGAGAGTGACGTAAAAACCCTCGATTGGCTGGAACATATCCGTATACGCCCCGGCATGTATATCGGCAAAACAGGCGATGGCTCGTCTATGGACGATGGTATCTACATCCTTTTAAAAGAAGTAATAGATAACTGTATTGACGAATACCAGATGGGCCATGGTAAAAAGGTAGAAGTATCTGTAACCAAAGAAAAAGTTTCTGTGCGCGATTATGGCCGGGGCATTCCGTTAGGAAAACTGGTTGATTGTGTTTCGCAGATAAATACGGGGGCCAAATACGATTCAAAAGCATTTAAAAAGTCGGTGGGTTTGAACGGGGTTGGTACCAAAGCTGTCAACGCACTTTCAACTTACTTTAAAGCCTACGCTGTGCGCGAAGGCCAAAAGAAAACAGCTGAGTTTGAATGTGGCAAACTTACCAAAGAACACAAGGTTGAAAAAACCGACGAACCAAACGGAACCTATATTGAGTTTTTACCTGATGGTAAAATATTCAAGAACTTCCACTACATACACGAGTATATTGAGCAGATGATTCAGAACTATACGTATCTGAACACCGGGCTTACTTTTTATTATAATGGTAACAGGTATGTTTCGCAAAAAGGTTTGTACGATTTGCTTTCGCGCAAAAAGGATCCTGAAACATTGTGCTACCCTATCATTCACCTGGTAGGAGAAGAGATAGAGATGGCGATGACGCATAACCATCAGTATGGCGAGGAGCATTACAGCTTTGTAAACGGGCAATATACCATACAGGGTGGAACGCACTTGCTGGCTTTCAGAGAGGCCATTGTAAAAACAGTACGAGAATTCTATAAAAAGGATTTCGATACCGTTGATATACGCGAAGCCATTGTAGCCGCTATATCGGTACGTATTCAGGAACCAGTGTTTGAATCGCAGACAAAAACAAAATTAGGTACAGATAAACTGCATGGCGAAGAACGTACCATGAAACAGTTTCTGTTGGAGTTTGTAAAAGAGCATTTAGATAACTACCTGCACAAAAATCCTGAAACAGCTGATGCTCTGCTGAAACGCATTTTGCAAAGCGAGCGTGAGCGTAAAGAAATTGCAGGTATCAAAAAGCTGGCGAACGAACGCGCTAAAAAAGCCAACATCCACAACAAAAAGCTACGCGATTGTAAAATTCACCTTACTGATTTAAAGGATGATGAAAGGTTAGGCACTACCTTATTTATCACCGAAGGTGATTCGGCAAGTGGTTCTATTACCAAAAGCCGTAATCCGGACTTGCAGGCGGTGTTCTCTTTACGCGGTAAGCCCTTAAACTGTTTTGGTTTGACTAAAAAAGTGGTGTATGAGAACGAAGAATTCAACTTGCTTCAACATGCTTTAAATATTGAAGATTCGATTGATGATCTTCGTTATAATAACATTGTTGTAGCTACCGATGCCGACGTAGATGGTATGCACATTCGTTTACTGTTGCTCACTTTCTTCCTGCAATTTTTTCCTGACTTAGTGCGCAACAACCACGTTAAGATATTAGAGACTCCGTTGTTTAGGGTAAGAAATAAACAGCAAACTATTTACTGTTACAGCGAAGAAGAAAAGCAAGCGGCCATCAAAAAACTAAATGGCAAAGCCGAGATAACCCGATTTAAAGGCCTCGGCGAAATATCGCCTGAAGAGTTTGGAAAATTTATTGACGAGAATATTAAGTGGAGCCCTGTAATTGTTGAAGATAAAACCAAAATTGAGCAGGTGCTTGAATACTACATGGGCAAAAACACCCCTCAACGCCAGGATTTTATTATTGGCAATTTGAGGATTGAGAAAGATACTGTTGATGGAGTAGCGGAAGAGATATTGGAGATGGAGGCGTAATGCGTAATTCAGGTTCACGCAAAGTGCGCAAAGTAAATGACGCAAAGAACCACAAAGAATACATTTGGAAATGGATGAAAATGAAATTTCTTATAAGATTATCGGGGCGGCAATCGTGTTACATAAAAAATATGGTCCTGGATTATTAGAATCTGCTTGGGAAAATGCACTTGCTTATGATTTACGTGAATTAGGTTTAGATGTGCAGCAGCAGGTTGGATTGCCCTTCCTTCATAAGGAAATGAAAATGGATGTTGGTTATAGAATAGATTTATTAGTCGGTAATAAAGTAATAGTGGAAATAAAGAATGTTGATAGTTTAACTGAAGTGCACCAGGCGCAATTGCTTACCTATCTAAAATTGTCGGGTAAGAAGTTGGGGCTATTAATAAATTTCAATAAAGTGATTTTAAAAGACGGAATTCAGCGGTACGCAAATAACCTTTAAATTTCTTTGCGGCACTTTGCGAAAAACCTTTGCGCACTTTGCGTGAACCTGTATAAAACAAATTATGTCAGACGATATTACAAATAGTGAGGCACGGGGCGAGGACGCCTCATTGCATGTGGATGGAATGTTTAAGAACTGGTTTCTTGATTACGCATCTTATGTAATTCTTGAACGGGCAGTGCCGGCCATTGAAGATGGTTTAAAACCGGTGCAACGCCGTATTTTACATGCACTGAACGAAATGGACGACGGCCGTTTTAATAAGGTAGCCAACGTTATAGGGCAGAGTATGCAATATCACCCGCATGGCGATGCATCGATAGGCGATGCATTGGTTAACATGGGGCAAAAAGAATTGTTGTTTGATTGCCAGGGTAATTGGGGCGATGTGCGCACCGGCGATAGCGCTGCAGCACCACGTTATATTGAAGTAAGGCTATCGAAATTTGCAAAAGAGGTTGCGTTCAATAGTCAGACCACTGAATGGCAATTGAGCTACGATGGCCGTAAAAAAGAGCCTGTTGCATTGCCTATGAAATTTCCTTTGCTGCTTGCACACGGGGCAGAAGGTATTGCAGTGGGACTCTCAACAAAAATATTGCCACACAATTTTAACGAGTTGTGCGAAGCAAGTATTAACCACCTGGAAGGAAAACGTTTCAGGTTGTTGCCTGATTTTCCTACCGGTGGTTTTGCCGATGTTAGCGAGTATAACAAAGGCGAACGTGGAGGCAGGGTTAAGGTACGTGCTAAAATGGAAGTGGTAGATAAAAAGACCATAGCCATCCGCGAAATACCTTTCGGCACCACTACTGGTAGTTTGATTGATAGTATTCTGAAAGCACAGGATAAGGGCAAAATAAAAATTAAGCGCGTATCAGATAACACCGCCAAGGATGTAGAGATATTAATTGAATTGGTGCCCGGCACAGACCCGGATGTTACTATTGATGCGCTGTATGCATTTACAGATTGCCAGAGTTCCATCTCGCCAAACGCCTGTGTAATAGTAGACGAGAAGCCGGTGTTTTTGGGTGTAGACGAAATACTCCGTCTTTCTACAGAAAAAACCAAAAACCTGCTTAAAAGGGAATTGGAGATACGCCAGGGAGAATTAAACGAGAAATGGCATTTCTCTTCGCTCGAAAAAATATTTATTGAAAAGAGGATATACCGCAACATCGAAGAGGCTGAAACATGGGAGGCGGTTCTTTCAACCATTGATAAAGGATTAAAACCATATAAGAAATTATTCCGCCGCGAAGTAACGCAGGATGATATTGTAAGATTAACAGAGATAAAGATCAAACGTATCTCTAAGTTCGATTCATTTAAAGCCGACGAAGAAATTAAAGGGATTGAAAAGGAGCAGAAGCAAGTTGGCCACGACCTGAAACATCTGAATGATTACACCATCGCTTATTTCCAGAACCTGATAAAGAAATACGGAAAAGGCCGCGAACGCAGAACTGAAATAAAAGGCTTTGAGGAAATTGAAGTTAAGCAGGTAGCAGCCACAAACGCTAAACTATACGTAAACTTTGCCGAAGGATTTTTAGGCACCGGTTTAAAGAAAGATGAGTTTGTATGCGAGTGCAGCGACCTAGACGATATTATAGCCTTTACCCGCAGCGGCAAAATGATGGTTACCCGCATAGGCGACAAGAAGTTTGTCGGCAAGGAAATTATCCATGTGGCGGTATGGAAAAAGAATGATGAACGCACTGCCTATAACATGGCCTACTATGATGGTGGCAGCAAACGTACTTACGTAAAACGTTTTAACGTTACCGGTGTAACCCGCGATAAAGAATACGACCTGGCACAAGGCGCTGCTGGTTCAAAGGTTACCTATTTTACGGCTAACTCCAATTCAGAATCCGAGATTGTAAAGGTGCAGTTGCACCCCAATTCAACCGCCCGTATTAAGGAGTTTGAATTTGATTTTGCCACGCTGGATATTAAGGGCCGAAGTTCTATCGGCAATATACTTACCAAGTTTCCGGTTAGAAAAATTGACCTGATTTCGAAAGGGCAATCATCTATCGGCGGTGTTAAGTTGTGGTTAGATGAGAAATACGGAAGGTTGGTTAATGAAGCAAAAGACAAGGCTGTTTACCTTGGCGAATTCAATACCGGTAACCAGATATTGGTAGCGTTTAAAGATGGAAACATAGAGTTAACCAACTTTGAGCTGACCAATAAATACGAGATGGACGATATTGTCTTTCTTCAAAAATTTGACCCGAATAAAATTTACACAGCTGTTTACTACGATGGCGATAGCAAGAACTATTTTGTAAAACGCTTTAAGGTTGAACTGAAAAGCGAGAAGTATAAAACACCGGTAGTAACTGAACACAATAATTCTAAGCTGCTTGTATTCTCCAGCCGTCCGGATGTATGGGTTAAATTCAACGTTATAAAAACCAAAGGCAAAGACAAGGTTGAAGAAGAGGTGAACGTAAAAGACATGATTGACGTAAAAGGCTGGAAAGCCCTCGGCAATCGTTTAACGCAATGGGATGTTACAGGCAAGGTTTCGGAAGTAGTGAAAGAGGATGAAGATATTGAAGTGGATATGGGCACTACTATTGAACTGGATGTAAACCCAAAGGCCGGTAAAAAGGGTTCACAGGGAGGGTTGTTTTAATTGCATCTAACATAATGTGTAGTAGGGGCGAATATTATTCGCCCCTACTTGTTTACGCCTCTTTATAAAATTTATCGTCCTGCCAGTTTGATGGATTATTAATGATGTAGTTCGAAATCTTTTCAAACGATTGTTGGTTGCGAATGATATGATCGTAGTAATTACGTTGCCATACTTTACGGTCAAATGAAAAATAATCTGTCATATTATTCCTCATCCACTTTGTAACACCAATTTTATAACTGCGAATAATAGAACCAACTGTTTTAGACGGGGATTTAAATTCAGGTTTAATGTGATTACGTAAGTGTAGGGGCGAATAATTATTCGCCCCTACAGATTGGCCTTCAATATTATCCTGGTTTATCAATTCAATTATTCCATGAACATGATTAGGCATAACAATGTATTCATGTAATGTAGCATTGGGAAAATGTTCAGGTATTTCAACCCAGCACTTTTGTGCTGTTTCGCCTGCCTTACTTAAAATCATCTCACCATTTTCTATATTGCCAAACCAGCATTCCTTATTATAGGAGCAAATAGTGATAAAGTATAACCCTTCTTGTGAATAGTCGAATGCCCGAAGTCGCCTTGTTTTGCGATGATGTTTTTGGGACTTATCCATACATGATAAATATATGAAATTCTCGTAGGGGCGAATAATTATTCGCCCCTACCTTTTGACTGTGGGGCATAAAAAAGCCCCACCTTTCGGTGGGGCTGTCGCCTATAGTTGAAACCATGGCAACATCCAACAAGTTTGATTATTTCTTATCGTCTTTTACTTCTTCGTAGCTAACGTCAGTTACGTTTTCAGCATGTTGTTCGGCACCTGGGGCTTGTTCAGCATGTCCGTCTTGCGCACCGCCTGCCGCGTTTTGCGAAGCCTTGTATATATCTTCAGATGCAGCCTGCCATGCAGCGTTCAATGCTTCTGATGCTTTATCTAAACGTGCATCGTCATTCGCTTCTTTAGCTGCTTTAATTTCAACCAATGCTGCTTCAAGAGTGGCCTTTTTATCGGCTGGTATTTTATCGCCTGATTCTTTCAACTGTTTTTCAGTCTGGAATATCAACGAGTCAACCATGTTTAGCTTTTCTGCTCTTTCGCGCACCTTTTTATCGGCATCTTCATTGGCTTTAGCTTCAGCTTTCATCTTCTCCACTTCTTCCTTAGATAAGCCGGTGTTAGCCTCAATACGGATAGAGTGTTCTTTACCTGTGCCTTTATCTTTAGCATGCACATTCAATATGCCGTTTGCATCCAGGTCAAAAGTTACTTCAATCTGAGGTGTTCCTCTCATTGCAGGTGGAATTCCATCTAAGTGGAAACGTCCAAGCGTTCTGTTATCCTTGGCCATCGCTCTTTCGCCCTGTAGCACATGTATCTCAACTGATGGCTGGTTATCCTGTGCGGTAGTAAATACCTGCGATTTTTTGGTTGGGATAGTAGAGTTAGATTCTATCAGGCGGGTCATTACACCTCCCATGGTTTCCAAACCAACTGAAAGCGGGGTTACGTCAACCAATACGATATCATCTTTCACATCACCACTTAAAATACCGCCTTGTATGGCAGCCCCTACAGCAACTACCTCATCAGGGTTAACACCTTTTGAAGGTTTTTTGCCGAAGAATTTTTCAACCACTTCCTGTATTTTAGGTATACGGGTTGAACCACCCACTAAAATAACTTCATCAATCTGGCTTATGTTCAAACCTGCGTCTTTTAACGCCTGTTCGCAAGGTTTAATAGTGCGTTGTACCAGGTTATCGCACAGTTGCTCAAATTTAGCGCGCGTAACTTTCTTTACTAAGTGTTTAGGAGTTCCATCAACCGCTGTAATGTAAGGCAGGTTAATTTCTGTTTCCTGGCTGGCCGATAATTCGATCTTCGCTTTTTCAGCAGCTTCTTTTAAACGCTGTAAAGCCATTGGGTCTTTACGCAGGTCAACTCTTTCTTCATTTTTAAATTCGTCAGCTAACCATTGGATAATTTCGTTATCAAAGTCATCGCCACCTAAATGAGTATCACCGTTGGTAGATTTTACTTCAAACACACCATCACCCATTTCAAGGATAGATACGTCAAAAGTACCACCACCTAAGTCATACACGGCTACATGCACATCTTTGTGCTGTTTGTCTAAACCGTAAGCAAGGGCAGCTGCAGTAGGTTCATTCAAAATTCTTTTTACAGTTAAGCCTGCAATTTCGCCTGCTTCTTTGGTAGCATGTCTTTGGCTATCGTTAAAGTAAGCCGGTACGGTAATAACCGCTTCGGTAATTGTAACGCCCAGGTAATCTTCGGCGGTCTTCTTCATTTTCTGAAGAACAACTGCTGAAATTTCTTGTGGAGTATACAAACGGCCATCAATATCTACACGGATAGTATCGTTATCGCCTTTTACAACTTTAAAAGGTGCACGTGCAATTTCTTTGGCCGCTTCGCTGTAACGCAATCCCATTAAACGTTTAATAGACTGTATCGTCTTAGTAGGGTTAGTGATTGCCTGACGTTTTGCAGGGTCGCCTACTTTTCTTTCACCATTATTCAAAAATGCAACAATAGATGGCGTGGTTCTTCTTCCTTCATCATTTTGAATAACTACAGGATCATTACCCTCCATTACTGCCACACAACTGTTGGTGGTTCCTAAGTCAATTCCTATTATTTTTCCCATTTTGTTAGTGTTTTATAGCCCCACATTATCAATTGGTGTGCCATGAGGTGCTATACGGACTATACGGCGCAAAACTGACAATTTGGAGAACAACTTCTGCCATAAGCAGATGTTAAAATCGTATTTGGCTGATTTTCAAGGGGTCAATTTGTCAGTCCGTTTCAACTATTAATAGTAGCGTTGAATCTGAAATTAGACCCGATTACAAGATTAACCACATGAGGCTCAATGTTATGCAGGGCGGTTAACATAGCCGGAATGGGCTAATCTCTCGCCCATAGCTTTATAAGCTTCCCGGCCTTGCGGAGACCAGGTACCTAATCCATCAACATATCGGTTAAACATGGAAAAAGCTGCGGCAATCAATACAGTGTAATGCAATTCCTCATCCGTTGCCCCGGCCATTTTTGCCCTTTTAATGTCCTCTTCCAGAACCAGCTTGCCACTTTGTTGTACCTTACCTGCAATTATAAGCAGTGCCTTCATTTTATCTGAAACGGGCGCTGTTTCTACATCAGCTAACACAGCATCAATAATTTTATAATCATCCTGTAAGTGGGCAGCCGCTGCAGCAGCATGAGAAGAATGACAAAAATTGCAATCGTTTTTAAGCGAAACATACGCGGCAATCAACTCTCTTTCGCCACTTGATAAGGAGTGGGGGTTTCTTAACAGTGTTTCTGCCAACTCGCAAAGGGGTTTAGCCGTTTCCGGAAACTCCGTTAGCAATCCCGAAATACCGGGTAATTCGTTATGGAGATTTATATGCGCCATAAATTACGATAGATTTTAATTGCAGGTGCGGCCAACGCTATTCAGGAAGTTAAGCTTGCTCGAAACCGGGTCGCAGGCTAAAGAATCCAGGCCATTAGGTGCTAAAACTATACTGTCTACCTCCTGGTAGTTTCTGCTTGACAGAACACCTACACCCCCATAGATATTGGTATAAGTTGGCAGTGCATTACTGGATGTTAAACCGTTTTGCGCTTGTTGTTGTATAAAGTAATTCGCTAAAGCATTACCACCAGCAGCAAATTTAAACTGCATGCCTTTCTGATAGTTAAACTCGCGATAAACACCAGGGTCTGTAGCCAGATTATTAGCAAGATAGTTAAGTATCAAACTGCTTGTAAGTGAAAAGGTAATATTGCTGGAACCATCGTCCGGAGGGAAAAAAGACTGAAAAACAGGAATATCAATATAGGTATCCTTGGTCAGCGTATGTGTGCCAGCGTCATACTCCCTGTAATAGAATCGCACGGTTAAATCATACACACTTCCGTTTTGAGCCTTTGCCCAGGTTAAAACCTGGGGCTGGGTATTTGAAAATGCTATGGTTGAGTTTCCTATACGCGATGGTGAAAAGATATGAAAGTTGTTAACTATAGAATCAACCGCTGTTGCCAAAGTATCCCCATTGGCTTTAAATATCTGCAGCGTATAGGTTTGATTAGCATTAAGGGCTGAATGAAAACTGTAAAGGTAATTGGGCGTATTGGCAAAAATACCAGTATCCTGGTTTAAGCCAACTGTGCTGCCATCAACACGGGTAAGAGTTATTGGGCTGATGCCCGGTTGCGAAGAAACCCACTGCACTTTAATGTCGTTTGGGAAATAAATAGAGTCTATAATACCAGTTGCCAGGTAGGCATTACCCTTTAAAAGGTAACCTTTCTGAATCCTTATATAATGGGTATTGCCATCGTTGCCGTAGTCTTTAATGTTAAGCAGGGAATATACTACCGGTATATCCTTATAATGGGAAGTAGCAATCTGCAGATCCTGTTTGCAGCCCATTAGTAAAAAAAGGCCCGCTATAAGTATGGTATAAACAAATTTCATAAGGTTGGCAAAAATATCAGAATTAATTAAGCCCACAACTATTTGATTCGTTAAAGAACTGCCGATTTCCTAACCTAGATTAACCCCATATTTATTTTGCGATACGAAAGTGAATGCGGACTTTTGTTCAATACAACCAGTAACCATGTCAGTGCATAAAGAAATCAAAAGAATTACCACCCGCACTTTGCAGGAATTTAAGCAGGAAGGAATAAAGATATCCATGTTAACGGCCTACGATTTTTCGATGGCCAAGATCATTGATAGCGCGGGCATTGATGTTATACTGGTAGGCGATTCGGCCAGTAATGTAATGGCCGGGCATGAAACTACCCTACCCATTACGCTTGAACAGATGATTTACCATGCCTCGTCGGTAGTAAGAGGGGTGCAGCGTGCTTTAGTAGTGGTTGACTTACCCTTTGGTTATTACCAGGGCAATTCAAGATTGGCGCTGGAATCGGCTATACGGATAATGAAAGAGGCTGGTGCGCATGCCGTGAAACTTGAAGGGGGTAGTGAGATTCGCGAGTCGATTGAGCGGATATTAACTGCCGGGATACCCGTTATGGGCCACCTTGGGTTAACCCCACAATCCATCTACAAATTTGGAACCTACACAGTACGTGCCAAGGAAGATGCAGAAGCTCAAAAACTGATAGAAGATGCGATATTGCTCGAAAAGACGGGCTGCTTTGCCATTGTTTTGGAAAAAATACCGGCTCATTTGGCAACCCAGGTTGCCCAAAAAGTACACATTCCTGTAATTGGCATTGGCGCCGGCGGCGGTGTCGACGGACAGGTTCTCGTATCGCATGATATGTTGGGAATTACCAAAGAATTTGCGCCACGTTTTTTAAGAAGATACCTGAACATGTACGACCAGGTGCAAAGCGCCGTTAAGCAATATGTGGATGATGTAAAAAGCAAGAACTTCCCTAACAGCGAGGAGCAATATTAGTAAGCTAACGCATTCTCTTTCAACCTCTGTTCTACCAATGCGTGTCTGCACATTTGCTATATTTGTCAGTATCCAACTGGCATAAATGAAGAAGATATTACTGAGTATATTTTTTACCTGCTCATTAGTAACTTGGTCTTTTAGTCAGCAACAGGCGCAAGCCAGCATGTATCTTTATAATGGCCTGTATCTGAACCCCGCATACGCAGGTAGCCGCGATGTTTTAAATGCAACCGTAATGTATCGCGACCAATGGGTTAAAATACCCGGAGCACCGCAAACTGCCTCGGTAGGTATAAATTCTCCGTTAAAAGATGACAGGCTAGCTCTAGGCATACTTTATTCCTATGACCAGATTGGAGTTACCAAAACAAATTCCTTTAACGCCGATTTTGCTTACCGTGTAAAAGTGGGCAAGCGAAAGGACCTGACCCTGAGTTTCGGTATTTCGGCAGGGTTTCAAAACTACAGCGCAAATTTAAGTAATGTAGCAACTACAGATGCCAACGACCCTAGCTTTGAAGGCAACAATCAGAATAGATGGCTACCTGGTGTGGGCGCTGGCGTTTATTTATATAACAATAGGTTTTTTACAGGTATCTCGGCACCCTATATATTGGCTAACCGGTTAAATGGCAAGGCAGCTTTATTTGCTACTTCAACAGGTATTGCCAGGCAATACCAAAACCTGCTTATTACCGGCGGTTATGTATTTGAGTTGGGTAAAAAGGTCCATTTTGTTCCTTCTGTGCTATTGAAATATGTACCCAAATACGCACCGGTTACTTTTGATTTTAATGCAACATTTATTTTTATTGACCGGGTATGGCTCGGCGCATCATATCGGTTTAGCGATTCATATGACTTCTCACTGGCTATAAACCTTACTAAACAAATCAAAATAGGATATTGTTATGACCTTACGGTATCGCCATTAAGTAAATATACAACCGGCACCCACGAGATAATGGTAGGCTTTGATACCTGGTTTAAAGACAAAAAAGCAGTTGCCCCGGCACAGGTAAAATATTTCTGACACTTTAAAACCACAAAGGCAAGTGAAAAATGTAAGGCTGATTTCTTTTTCTATCTTTCCCCTATGAATATTTTTTATTGCCCAACGGCGGTTTTAAATGAGCATTGCGAATTGGATGAGGCTGAAAGTGCCCATCTTACCAAAGTGTTGCGCAAGCGCGAGAACGATGAGTTATATGTATTTGACGGCAAAGGCAAATTGTTCGAAGCGCGTATTGAAGGTATTGGAAAGAAAGAAGCCTCTATACATGTGTTCAGGTTAGTGGAAGTAGAACAGGCCGATAAGCCCCGGCTGCATATAGCAATAGCCCCCTCAAAAAATACTGACCGGTTGGAATGGTTTGCTGAAAAAGCTACGGAGATAGGTATTGCAGAAATTACCCCCATCATCTGCAAGCACTCTGAACGGAAAGAATTGAGGTTGGATAGGATTGAAAAAATATTATTGGGGGCCAGCAAGCAAAGTATCAAGCTTACAATTCCGCAAATAAACCCGGTAGTAAAGGTTGATACTTTTATAAAGTCTGTTAAAGCTGACAGAAAATTTATTGCCTACTGCGATGAAAAAGCAATCCATTTAAAAGATGCATACCACGGCGGTTTTGATGCGGTAATTATGATTGGCCCCGAAGGTGATTTTATACGCGAGGAAGTACTATTGGCGGAACAAAACGAATTTGAAACAGTATCGTTGGGTAAAAGCAGGTTGAGATTAGAAACAGCAGGCATTTATGCCACCACAGTTTTTAATCTGGCAAACGAAAAGTAACTTAGCAACATGGTAAGGAAATGGATGGTTTTGGTATTGGTGGCTTTTACAGTTTTATCGTTTACTTCAAACGAGAAAGCGCTTAAAATAGCGCTGCTTAAATATAACGGCGGTGGCGATTGGTATGCTAATCCTACATCATTACCAAACCTGGCTAAATTCTGTAATCAATATCAAAGCATGAATTTAGAAACCGATGTGCCCACTGTTGAAGTGGGTAGTCCGGAACTATTTAATTATCCTTTTGTGCATATGACCGGGCACGGAAATGTGGTTTTCAATGAACAGGAACTTGAAAACCTGCGCACTTATCTTAGTGGTGGTGGCTTTTTGCATGCCGATGATAATTATGGTATGGACCCATACATTCGTCCGCAACTTGAAAAGATTTTCCCTGGCAGTAAACTTGTGGAGCTTCCTTTTTCGCATCCTATCTTTCATCAGAAATATGATTTTCCCGGTGGATTACCTAAAATACATGAACACGATGGTAAAGCCCCCCAGGCTTTCGGTTTGTTTCATGAAGGCCGTTTGGTAGCATTATATACTTTTGAATGCGACCTTGGCGATGGTTGGGAAGATCAGGATGTACATAAAGACCCCAACGAAGTGCGCGAAAAAGCCCTGAAAATGGGAGCCAATATTTTGCGCTATGTTTTCAGCAACTAAAGTAATAGTCCTTTTTTTACACCATCATGTAAATGACAACTAATAACGCCAAGCCCATTAGTTTTTTTATTTACCTCTGGCTTTTAGTCATTCCACTTAGCTATAACTTTTGGGGTACGGACCCTGCCCTTTACCACAAATTTTTATTGATAGATGTATCACTTATAGCGTTTGCTGGCATTTTGTTGGTGTGCAAAAATGGCGTTTTAAAGCTAAACCTGCCCGCTGTAATTTTTACAGGATTATATCTTGTAAGTATTTTACTGGCTATTGTGGCCGTTATTGCAAATCATATTAATAATGCTGATGGTTGGTTTGTGTGGCTGCATTTGCTGGTTTTTCCGGTTTTTGTTTTGTTTTTGCTTGTTGGTGGATATGCAGACATTTCGAACAGGAAAAGAATAGTAGAAATTATATCTCTACTGGCAGCCATAAGCGTTATTATCTCGGCAGGTCAATATGGCTTTGAAATATTTAATTCAGGATGGTCATTGGGGGCATCGGACGCTATAAAAGCGACCTATGCGCATAAAAATATTTTTGCGGAGATAATGTTTTTAACTCTGCCGTTTACTTTTTATGCGTTTATTATCACCCGAAAAAAATGGCATGCGCTTGTCGTTGTTGTAACCCTTATAATGATAAGCCTAACACTTTCCCGGGCGGTGTTTTCAGGTATCCTGGTTGCGGCAATTATTACCGGTGGGGTTTATGCGTTTGCAAACTTAACCTTTTACAACCGCAGATATTTTGTATTAGCTGTAGTTAGCTTGGCATTATTAACTGCGGGCTTTACTTATTGGTTGGTGGCGCATACTGGTACCGGGCATAAGATTATTGTATACTATAACCATCGCGATACCGTTCGTGAAAGATTGGATCTTTGGTATGCTACAGCGCAGCTTATTAAAGCCAATCCGGTTTTTGGTACCGGGTTGGGTAGCTGGAAAATATTGAGTATGCAGTTTTCTATGCTGGGGCTGCGCGACTATGTTACTTTTTTTCAGCAACCGCACAACGACTTTTTATGGATAGTAAGCGAGCAAGGTTTTATTTCGTTTGCTTTCCTGGCTTTAGCCTGGCTATATATTATTAAACTGTTGCTTGAAAGTATTAATACTAAACCCACAGATATATTTAACTATTGCCTCCTTTTTGCGCTGGTAGGATATTTTGTGTATGCTAACTTCGGGTTCCCGAGGGAACGGGGTGAACATGGAATTTTTCTGGCATTTATTGTGGCCATTATTTTGAACGGCAAAAATGCTATCCCCACTATAGTATTACGGCGTTCTATGGTTTTTTTATCAACTGTAATGTTGGTTGTTGCGGCCTGGTGGGCCGGAAATAAAATAATGAGCCAGGTCTATATCCGGCAGGCTCTTGAATGCAGGGAGGAAAACGATTTACAACAAGAGGCGGTATATCTGCAAAAAATAAATGCCACCTATTGCACGCTCGATGGTACTGCTACTCCTGTTGCCTGGTACCGGGGTATGGTCTTATATGCTCAACATAAAAATGTGGAAGCGCTTACTGAGTTTAAAGAAGCGGTAAAAGAGAATCCATACCATGCGTACTCGCTGGCAAATGTGGGCACCTGTTTAAGCGCAATTGGCGATAATAATGAAGCCGAGCATTACTTTAGAAAGGCATTGACATATTCCCGGGGTTTTCCGGATGCGGCGTTAAACATGTGCGCACTAAAATTTAATATGGGTGAAACAGATTCGGCAGCATATTACCTAAGCATGGCAAACGATACTTTAACAGACGTTCGTTACACTAAATTTCTGAATGTTATAACCACTGCCTTAGTTAAGCCAATGATAGACAGCGCTTCGCTTCATTCAGAAACCCCATTGATACTCAATTATAAAAATCTGTTGAGCCATCCCCAATGGCAAAAGAATATTTTAAAAAAAGCATGCCTTTACAGCAGGCCGGTAAAACAGCAGATCTGGATGGATATACTATGGATATTAAAGTACCAGCAGAATGAACCTAAGCTTGCAGAGAAATATCAAAATTCATTACATTTACCCGAGATATGAAACAGGTATATATATTGTTGTTGTTTATAGCCTCGGTACTAAGTGCCGGTGCCCAGACTTTAAATGCCGTTAATCCTGGTTCCGGTACGCAAGGCGAACAAGCGTTATCGCTTCAGATAAGTGGTTCCGCTCTTAATTTTACCCAGGGAACTTCAACGCAGGTGATTTTTAGCAACAGCGCAACCGGTTATGAAATTTACGGATATAGTTTTTTTTCACCGGGCGTAAGCGCCGCCTACGCTAATATTGACATTGATTTTGCTGCCGATACCGGTCTGTACGACCTGACCATTAAAGATGATGTCAACCAGCTTACCCTTAATGATGCTTTCAGGGTTCTGCCTCAATTGCCAGCTACCCCAACTATGAGTATATCGCCTTCTTCCGCAGCAACTAATACGGTTCCGGCTGTTACTGTTACAGGGCATTTAACTCATTTTTTGTCTAACGCTACATTTTATATTCAGCTACCAGGCCATGCTAATTTTGTGGTGGGGCAGGTTTTGCAAATACTAAACGATTCATCGGCGCAGGTATCATTCACTCTAAATGCCTTTTTTGTCTATCCCGGGGTTTATAATTTTTATGTTCAGGATTCGCGCGATAACCAGGTATTATCCACCAATCAGTTTACAGTTACAGGCCCTTTGCCCCAAATAGTAAGTGCTGTACCTGATAGCGCCGCGGCCAACACTACGCTTGATATTAATATTACCGGGCTAAATACTGATTTTAGCTCTGCTACCAATACTGATTTGCTTTGGCTGGATAAAAATGGATTTATCATTTTTCCTGTCCAGACAAGCGCTATCCAGGGTAACTTTATTTTCAGTCAATTTACAATACCGGCAAATGCCCCGAACGGTTATTATGATATTCATACTTACGACCCGGTTGATGGAGAGTTGGTTAAGCCAAACGGCTTTTACATTTATAACGGAGTCTCCGGCATTGCTGATGTTAATGCAGATATGATGTCGGTTCAGGTATTTCCAAATCCTTCAATAAATAATATCAATGTTGCGGTAAATATGGAAAGCGAGCAGTGGGTGTCAATTTCTGTATCTGATATTGCCGGACAAATAATTATGAGCAAAAGAGTGCTGTTGATTGCCGGAAAATCAAATACGGATATAGACGTTTCGCTGTTTGCAAATGGCGTTTATACAATAAACCTTAATTCTGCAAAACGGCAGCTACATACTCAATTTGCCGTTGTTCATTAGCATTGTCCATATATCAGTGGCATACAGTGCTTGTTATCTTGTTTAATTTGGTTAATGCCCTGAAATCTTTCGTCACCCCATAGCTTTAGATAAATATTTTGGCTTGGTTATTGATTTTACGATTTCGTATTTCAATCAATTGACGCAAAACTATTTATTATGAAACTGCTCAGAAAATTATCCCTGGTTGCTATACCGCTTTTCCTGTTATCATCGTGTTATGTGCGGGTAGAAAACGGGCATCGTCACTGGCATTGGCACCACAGGCACGAAGTAGTTATTGAGAGGAGATAAAGGCAGTGTAGGTTGCTATTACTTATTGATCAATGCACGTTTTATATCTGCAATCAAAGCGGGTCCTTTATAAATAAAGCCCGAATACAATTGTATTAGATCCGAACCGGCATGGAGTTTATCAAGCGCGTCTTGTACTGTCATAATACCGCCTACGCCTATTACATTTGTTTTAAGTTGCAACCTCCCGGTTTCGAGTTTTATTTTTGTAATTACCTCTGTTGCTCTTTGGGTTAAAGGTGCACCACTTAAACCGCCGGCACCAAATTTTTCTATTTCAGCTGGGGTATAGCTTAAAGGTGCACGGGCAATAGTAGTATTGGTAGCTACAATGCCCTGAATTTTTGTTTGTTGAACCACCTTTATTACATCTTCAATCTGCTCGTCAGTCAGGTCTGGAGCTATTTTAAGCAGAATAGGTTTTGTTTTGGATTTACTGTTGTTAATATCCTGTAAGGCGTTTAGGATGGCCGCCAATGCATCTTTATCCTGTAGCGCTCGTAATCCGGGCGTATTTGGCGAACTTACATTTACTACAAAATAATGTGCGTGCTCAAACAATGCCTTAAAACAGTATTCATAATCGCGTATAGCATCTTCATTACTGGTAACCTTATTTTTACCAATGTTGGCACCCACTATAATGTTAGTTTTTCTTCTTTTTAACTTTTCAGCCGCAGCATCGGCACCGATATTATTAAAGCCCATTCTGTTTATCAGAGCGCTGTCCTTTACCAGCCTGAAAAGCCGGGGCTTGTCGTTACCAGGCTGAGGTTTTGGAGTTACTGTTCCAATTTCAATAAAACCGAACCCCAGAGCCCCCATTTCGTCAATTACCTCGCCATTTTTATCTAATCCTGCCGCCAAACCAACTGGATTTGGAAAATCCAGGCCAAAAAATTTGCGGTGCAAGCTGGGGTGTTCAACCTTCCCCCCGGCTATTAATGAAAGCATAAAAGGCAGTTTACCAGCCAGTTGCAGGTTTTTAATTGTTAAATGATGGGCTGCTTCAGGATCAAGCTTAAACAACAGGGGTTTGACTAATGGATAAAGATTCATGCCTGCAAACATAGGTAGTTGCGGCGTAACTATTGCCTTCAAATTTCAATATTAAGTATCCGGATATTTGATAAAATAACTAAATTGATACAGTTGTTAAATTTTAAAGTGTATCTTACCTCCGTTAAAACAAAAATCGATATGGGTAGACCACCAACAAGACCAGTGACATTAAAAGATGGATTTTACATTGAAGTGCGCAACAAAGGAGCCAACTCTGGCATAAAAATAAGAAGCGACAACAGCGAAAGCATGTTGGAAGCTGCCAAGGAATATAAGAAGAGCAAAGAAGTTGTTGTTCTGGGCGAGCACAAAAAAGGTAAATGGGTTACCGAACAGGCTGCCCCTGCCTCAAAATCCAAGTCGAAGGCTAAGTAATTGCCGGGTCCATAGATCAATCATTATGGTTTGCTACTATGGTCAGCAGTAATATACCTGCTTGCAAAAGGCGATGTGTTAACGTCGCCTTTTGTATTTATGTAGGTTAATAAAAAAGTATGTATTGGGCTTTATCTGCAATACTTATCCAGGGCATTCTGCGCCTTTGCGCTACCTAATTGTAAAGCTCTTTTAAGGCTTTTACATGCCCCTTTTGCATCACCAGTGCAGTACTTGGCCATGCCAAGATTATAATATGCAACAGCATCATTGGGGTTTACTTTTGCTGCATTATTGTTTTCGGCTATCTCTGTTTTATATTCGGCAATCTTCCTTTCTGCCATTGCCTTATTGTTTTTAGCTACTTCAAAACCAGGCATTATTTTCAACGCTTTTTTAAAATCTATAATAGCACCCGGATAATCTTCCTGAAGATATTTTAACCAGCCCCGGTCATTGTAAGCGGCATAACACTTAGGGTCAATTGAAATTGCCTGGTTAAAATCTGCTAATGCGGCCACATAATCTTTCTGTATCAGCTCAGCAAATCCTCTGTTTACATACGCGTCTGTTTTGTTCGGATTCTGCTCCAGGTCTTTGGAGTAATTGGCCACACCCTCTTCATAATTTTTAAGCTGCCTTTTTGCTTCCAGTTTATTATTAAAAGCGTTTTCAAAATCCGGGTCTATTTTCAGTGCTTTGTTGTAATCAGCTATTGCGCCCTGGTAGTCTTGCAGATTGTATTTACACCAACCCCTGTTATTGTAGGCATCTTTATCGGTCGTATGAAGGTCAATAACCTGGTCATAGTTGGCTATAGCGCCATTATAATCATTTGCCTGCAGTTTTGTATAGGCACTCCGCGAAAGAAACTGCGCTTTAACTATGTTGACATCCGGCGGGGGTGGATTTAAACTGTCCATGGTATAGTGGCTGGAATCAACAGCTACAACATAATCTGCCGGCTGGCCGTAACAATTTGTAAGAACGAAAACTAGAAGGATAAAAAATAACTTTACTTTCATGTTAAAATTAAAAATACAAAAATTGCTTAAAGCTATTTGAAGGCCCTTTGCGATTTATAAACCACATGAACGATAACAAGGCATTTACTTTTCCTGGAAGGCCGGTTCTGGTAGGCATCACTGTGTTTTTGGCATTATTGGGTCTTACTCAGTTTGTAACATATCAGCATTACCTGTTGTTTAACTCAGGGCGCGCGCGCGAAATGCACAATGCAGCGGGCATGGCCCAGGATAGATTACAGACAGCTTTAAGCAATAGCCTGTCGGCTACACAGACCCTTAGCTTTATTATAAAAAAATATGGGAACCCCGTTGATTTTGACACTGTAGCCAAAAGGATATTGGAGTCGAATAAGTTTGTTGATGCAATGGAGTTGGTAGAAGGGGGCACAATAACCAAGGTATATCCCTTAAACGGAAATGAAACTGTTATTGGCTACAATATTCTGGCTGATTCTGCTACCCGTATCGAAGCTGTTAAAGCCATTCAAAAAAAGCAGTTGTTCTATGCAGGGCCCTTTAAACTTAAACAGGGTGGGGTTGGTATTTTGGGCCGCTTACCAATTTTTATTGACGGCAAATTCTGGGGTTTCTCCGCCGCCCTCATTAAACTCTCCACGTTTCTTCAGGCCGCCGAGATGGATAGTACCAGTAACAGCCCATATATTTATCAGCTTTCCAAAGTAAATCCCCACACTGGACAGGAAGAGTTTTTTTTACCGCATCCGGAATTGTTTAAAAATGAAGCTTCAACCTCTGTTTTCGTATCGGATGGAGAATGGAGGATATATGCGTTGCCTAAAAATTCGGAAACCCTGGTGTCTGTTATCCCGCTATTACTACTCGGTTTTTTGCTATCGCTTACCGGAGGGGGATTTGTGTTTTTTATTACCCGCCAACCTTTTGAGTTGAAGAAACTTGTTGAAGAAAAAAGCGATCAGTTAAAAAGCACTGAGGAAAATTACCGGGTTACGCTTGAAAGAGTAAGCGATGCTTTTGTGGCGCTTGACAAAGATTGGTGCTTTACTTACGTAAATCAAAAGGCCGGAGAAATTTTTAGCCGCAATCCGGAACAAATTATCGGAAAAAATTTCTGGGTAGAGTTTCCTGAATTGGCTGATACACTTTTTTGCAAGGCTTGTTACTCGGCCATGCAAACACAAAAATATATTTACCTCGAGGCTTATTCGCGGCCATATAATATGTGGTTCGAAAATAATATCTATCCCTCGGCAAATGGTTTGTCGATATTTTTTAAAGATATCTCCGAAAGAAAAAAGATTGACCTGGCTTTAAAGCAAAGCGAACAACGATACCGTCAATTGATTGAGGAAATTCCGGAGGCAGTATACACCTGCGATGCTGAAGGGTATGTGGTTTTATATAACAAGGCTGCTATTCGCTTATGGGGCAGAGAACCTGAAATCGGGAAGGATAAATGGGGTGGCGGGGCAAAACTTTATTCAAAAGATGGGGTTGCAATAGAACGTGAATGTAGCCCATTGGCAACGGCATTAAAGACAGAGAAAACAGGGCCTGGAGAGGAAGTAATTATTGAGCGTTACGATGGCACCCGCCGCAATGTGCTTTCCCATCACTCTTTACTTTATAATACCAGCCGTAAAGTAACCGGCGCTGTAAATATGTTGGTAGACATAACTGAGCGTCGTATTGCCGAAGGGAAGGCCGACATAGAAAAAAATTATTCCGATTCTATCATCAATAGCTTGCCCGGGGTGTTTTACCTGTTTAACAGCGAGGGAAAATATCTGCGTTGGAACCGGAACCTTGAACAGGTAACCGGGTACACTGCAGACGAAGTAAGCGGCATGCATCCGCTGGATTTTTTCGAAGGAGAGGAAAAGGAAACCATAACTCAGAAAATAAAAGAGGTTTTTACAACTGGTAATACAGAAGTAGAAGCTACATTGATAACCAAAGAGGGCAAAAGGATACCTTATTTCTTTAACGGGCATTTTGGAAATTTTGAGGGTGTTAATTGCCTTATTGGGATGGGCATTGACATAACTGAAAGGAAAAAAGCTGAGGAGGAAATTGTAAAAAGCGAAAAGCGTTTCCGGCATATACTGGATAATATGCTTGAAGGTGTGCAGATTTTTGATGCCGGATGGCGTAATATATATATAAATGATGCCGCAGTAAGCCAGGGTCCTTATACAAAGGAGAAAATATATCAATACTCTTTGCTCGAAAACTATCCCGGTATTGAAAATACACCATTGTTTAAAATTTTTGAAGAATGCCGGACGAATGGCCTGTCAAAACAAATTGACTATAATTTTATCTTCCCCGACAATTCGGCTAAATGGTTTGAATTAAGTATTCGACCTAACCCTGAAGGTCTTTTTGTATTAAGCGTTGATATTGACGAAAGGAAAAAGGCTGAAGAGGCTACAATGGCTTCTGAAAAGAAATTCCGTTATCTGTTCAATAACAATCCTGCCATCATTTTTGTATGGGATATTGAAAGTTTGAAATTGCTGGAGGTAAATGAGACAGGCCTGCGCGAATTTGGTTATAGCTACGAAGAAGCTATGAATATGACCTTGCTCGATTTCAGACTTAAAGAAGAGCATGAAGAAATAAAGGAAAGTGTTAAACGTATGGCAACTCAAAAGGAAGTCACCTCAAAAGGTACCTGGAGGCACATAAGAAGAGATGGACAAATGGTTTATATGGACATTTCAACCCACCGGATAAATTACGGAAATTCAAAGGCTATGCTTTCAGTGGCTGAAAATGTTACACTGAAGCTGCAAATGGAGGAGCAGATCAAAAAATCATATGATGATATAAGGCTTTTAAATTCCCATCTTGAAACAATCAGGGAAGACGAACGTGCTTTTATTGCGCGCGAAATTCATGATCAATTGGGACAGCAGCTTACAGCCCTCAAAATGGATGCTTCCTGGATAAGCAAAAAAGTAATCATTGCTGATTTGCAGGTTGCTGAAAGGTTAAATAGTATGATTTCGCTGATTGATGAAACGGTTAAAACCGTAAGGAGAATAGCATCGGATTTGCGGCCGGGCATCTTGGATGACCTTGGTTTAATGGCCGCACTGGAATGGCAAAGTACCGAATTTGAAAAACGCACGGGCACAAAGGTTGGTTTTGTAACAGCCTTGACGGAAATAGATCTGGGAAAAAAATGCTCCATTGATATATTCAGGGTTTACCAGGAAATACTTACCAATATTGCCAGGCATGCCCATGCTACTGTGGTTGAAACAGAAATACAGTTTAATGGGGATATTTTTACATTATCAGTAAAAGATAATGGAAACGGGTTTGACACCGACCAGGTTAAAAGTAAAAACACTTTAGGCCTGATTGGTATGCGCGAAAGGGTTGCTATGTTAAATGGCCAGTTGATAATTGAAAGTGCCCCTGGTAAAGGCACTCAAATAACTGTTATAGTACCTTTGAATAAAAATAGTTAATTTAATACAATGAAGTTCCTGATAGTTGATGACCACGCTATTGTACGCAAAGGGCTTAGCCAATTGCTGAAAGAGGAATTTGCAAAAGCCGAAGTAACAGAACTGGGTGACAGCAGTGAGGTGTTTGAAAAAGTTAAAGGCAAAATATGGGACGTTATTTTGCTTGACATTTCAATGCCGGGCCGTAATGGTCTTGATATATTAAAACAGCTTAGAGCCGATAATATAAAGGCCCCTGTTTTGATGCTGAGTATGCACCCCGAAGACCAGTACGCATTACGGGCTCTAAAGGCCGGAGCTTCTGGTTTTTTGAATAAAGAAAGTGCAACGGAAGAGTTGATAATTGCAGTACACAAAGTCCTTTCGGGCAGAAAATATGTATCCGCTTCATTGGCTGAAAAGCTGGCTGAAGGTGCGGGTGTAAGAACAGAAAGGCCTGCGTATGAATTACTCTCTGATCGCGAAATGCAGGTACTTCAACTCATTTCATCAGGCAAAACAGTTTCTGAAATTGCAGAGGAAATATCTTTAAGTGTCAATACCATCAGCACCTATCGTAACCGTATACTTGAAAAGCTTTCACTTAATAATAACGCCGAACTTACGCGTTATGCGCTCGATAACAGCCTGGCGTAATCCCGGTTTTGTAGTGCAAACCACTACATTTTATTCATAGTTTATACTATTCCCTGGCACCTCCACTGCAGGCATATTTGCATTGTAAAATATGTGCGGTGATGACTAATGCAAAACAAGAGCCTTTAAAAATTGTAATAGTGGACGATTCGCCGCTGATTGTTGATCGTCTTCAGCAGATGTTGAAGGGGTTGGAGCAAATTGTTGTTTCGGGAGTGGCATCCAATATAGGCTCAGGGTTTGCTGTAATTAAGGATACGGAACCTGATGTAGTGATACTGGATATATACCTGGAAGATGATGCTCCTGATGCCACAGGAATGGCTTTACTGACAGTTTTGACGCAGGATTTTCCGGGTACACAGGTTATTATGCTTACAAATCTTTCGGGGCCACAATACAGAAACAAATGCCTGAAAAACGGAGCGAAGTATTTTTTAGATAAATCGGATGAGTTTGAACGGATACCTGATATACTGATGGATATTATTCAATCAACAAAATAAAAAAACGGGGTGGCTGAATTGTTCAGGCACTCCCCCAAAAAAATGAAAAAAACAAGCCAGGAGTCTTTTATGGAAGTTAAAGCGCAGGTGAACAGTGCAGACAGGTTAAAGGAAATTGCCTCCGGAATACCCGGACTGGTATACCAGTTTAAAGTTGATGCCACAGGTGCTTACTCCTTTACTTTTATAAGCGAGAGTATAAAATCTTTTTTAGGCGTTAGTGCAGCTGAGCTTTACAACAATGCGCAGGTGGGTTTTGCTAATATTCATCCCGAGGATTTAAATACTGTTGTAAAGGGCGGATATTTTTCTTCACAAACTTTATTACAACATGCTTTTGTTTTCAGAATTAAAGATGCTAATAGCGGATTATACAAATGGGTAAGAGCTACCTCGCAACCATCAAAACATGCGGATGGGGCTATTGTGTGGAATGGGATAATGGTGGATGTTACAAATGACAAGGAAACAGAAGAGCAGCGTATAGCGGCTGTATATGAAATTAACAGCGAACTGGAATCCTTTAACTATACAGTTTCTCACGATTTGCAAAATCCGTTAAGGTCGATTCTTGGGTTTTCAAAAATCCTATTGACAGAATATAAGGATCAGTTGAATACCGAGGTAATTGAGTATTTAAGAATTATTGACTTCAACGCTTTGCGGATGAGCAATTTAACCAAAGACCTTCTTTCATTTTCAAGATTGGGCAAAGAGGGAATTAATAAAATCCAGGTAAATATGGATATGCAGGTTAAACATGCTATAGAAGATTTGTCGGCTGAGACCAGAAACTACAATACCAGAATTATAAAACATGAATTGGGGTCGGCGTTCTGCGATGCAAGTTTGATACAGCAGGTATGGCTTAATCTGTTAAGCAATGCTTTTAAGTATTCAGCAAAAAAAGAGAAACCTGTAATTGAAATAGGGATGGAGCTTAAAGAAAACGAGCAGGTGTATTTTATAAAAGATAACGGGGTGGGTTTTGATATGCAATATCAAAGCAAATTGTTTATTCCATTTCAACGTATTCACAGTCAGCAGGAATATGAAGGAAGCGGAATTGGGTTGGCCATTGTGCATCGTGTTGTTACTAAACATGGTGGCCGTGTGTGGGTTGAGGCAACGCCTGGCGATGGGGCTTGCTTCTATTTTTCATTACCGGTAGTAAAAGATTAATTGATGAGTATCTGAATTACTTAGTGTCAGCAAGCCCGCAGCGGTTGGTAACTGATGTCCTTTATTTCTCTGAGATGTTTCGTCATCCCGGTTGTTGGCGGAAAGGCCGGCTTCAGGTAAAGATGAAAGTTAGAAGGCTATGAATGCCAGAGGTTCTACCTTTGGGAATTTAAAGGACGTTGGAAGCCAACATGCTGCAGGGTGACATTATTTGCGGCTTGGCAAACTGCCTGAATTAGTCAATCTTAACAAGCTTTTTAATTATACCTTTTTTGTTTTGCGATAACACCGCCGTGTAAATACCGCTGCTAAAATCCTTCATGCTTATCCTGATGCTTTTCGCGGTGGCTGCATTTTCCATATCTATAACCATTCGGCCCCTGGCATCAAATATTCTGATGGCTTCCAGTTCGGAATTGGACATGTTTTCGAAAATAAATACATCGGGCGAAGGATTGGGATATACCAAAATCTGATCAGGAAACAATTCACTGATGTTTGTGCAAGTATATACTGTGGCAGTGGTAGCGGTATTATTGCTGCAGCCATTGCTGTCGGTATAATTATAGGTAATTAAAAAATTTCCTGCACCGGTAACGGCAGGTTCAAATTGAGTGCCGTTAACGCCTGTACCGCTAAATACTCCTCCTGCAGGCATGCCCTGCAAAGATACGGCTCCTGTATTGGTGCAAAAACTGTCAATACTTAGCTGGAAATTTACTTGTGGCAGTTGATGGACAACAACTGTAATCGATTGCGATAAAGCAGTGCAGTTATTGACATCCGTTACTGTTGCATGATAAATACCCGTTTGCGAAATGGTTATTGATGCCTGCGTTGAACCGGTACTCCAATGATATCCGGTGCCGGTAGTAGCCAGCATAACACTATCTCCCTGGCAAAAAGACAAGGGTCCTGAACTTGTAAGCTGTGGTGTTGTGTTTGGATAATTGTCAACATTAACCGTTGCCGTATCTGATATACCATGGCAATTACTGCCGGCAGTTACAGTAAAATAATATTGCCCCTGCTGGGTAACGGTAATGTTTTGCTGGGTAGAACCTGTATTCCACAGGTAAGTATAGCCACTTGGCGCAGACAGAATAATATTGGCACCTGCACAAATAACCTGGTTTGACGATGGGCTAACCTGTATGCCGCTGAAATTACCTGCGGTGGCATTAACAGCCAAGGTATCCGATTTCGCGGTGCAATTGTTTGCATCGGAAACAGTTAAAAAATAATTGCCCGATTGTGTAACTGTAATGGTTTGCTGGGTTGAACTGTTATTCCAGTGATACGTATATCCGGCGGCGGCTGATAAACTAACGTTTCCGCCCTGGCAAAACGACAACGGACCGTTGGCAGATATCTGCTGTTGTGTTTGCGAAAAGACATCAACTGTAACTGTAACCGTATCAGTATTTACACTGCAGTTATTTGCATCTGTAACAATTGCATAAAAAGACCCCGCCTGGTTTACCGTAATTGAACGTTGTGTTGAGTTATTACTCCAATGGTAAGATGTTTGTATCGGAGCTGTAAGTGTTACAATGCTGCCATAGCAAAATGTAAGCGGCCCGCTGGCAGAAACAGTTGGTGTGGTTTGCGAAAAAGGGTCTATTACAACCTGCACAGTATCCGATTTTGCCCTGCAATGATTGCTATTAGTGGCAGTAAAAAAATAAGATTGCGCCTGGGAGACCGAGATGTTTTGAAGGATGGACCCGTTATTCCATGCATAAGTATAACCTGCGGGGGCCGACAATGTAATACTGCTGCCCTGGCAAATTGTGGTAGATGAGGAAGGTGTGATTTGAAGTGTAGTATTCGGAAACTGGTCAACATTAATGATTACCGTATCCTTGTTAACTACATTACCTGTAGTGCCGGTAACTATGTATGTAGTACTAACCGACGGACTTACGGTAATACTTGCGGTGGTAAAATTACCCGGTTGCCATAAATATGATGTTGCACCGCGGGCGTTAACCGTTACAGAACTGCCTGCACAAATAGTTGTGTCCTCTGTTCCCACAAGGTCAAAAGAATCGCTTGCTACGGGGGCCGATGTTTCTGCCAGCCATATAGTTGCGTTCATTATTAGTTTTTGATGATTGCCGCTGGCATCACCGGTCCAGCCATTGTATAAAACATCATTAGGATCGCCGGTACCGTCATCCATTGGCGAACTATCGCCGGTGGCTACTACCTTGCCATTCCCATATCGGGCATGGCACATCATTACGCCGGTATCGCCGGCAGTTGAGCATCCGTTTACATAAATTACCCCCACTACAGATGGGTTTAATGCAGGATTTATTTTAAGGCTGCTGCCGTCTGAATATTGCAATTTAACCGGTGCCCCATACGGGCCATGCAGCAGGGTATCATTTGGCAGGTTGGCAAAATTAGTGCTGGTTTGCGAAAAATCATTCAGCGCCCAGGTTATACCAAATACATTGTTGCTGCTGGTCATAAAGTCATTCCATATGGAAGGCGAATCATGCCCGTCATTATTCCTGTCAGAATTGACGTGGTCCGATATCATAAATAATCCACCACCGTTTCGTACAAAGTTGAGCAGGGCAGTTTTTTCGGCTGTTGTAAATAGTATGTTGGGCTCGTCTATAATAAAAACTTTGTAGATGCTAAGGTCCTGTGCATTGCTGTTGTCGCCATAGGTAATCCGGCCATTATAAGGCAGTGTTTCTACTTCATATCCAAGTTTAACCAGGTCGATGCCCCAACTTGAAAGAGAACCTTCCCAATATGTTTCGGCGGTAGATGTAGTAACATTACTTTGCAAAGGTGTTGGAAACTGCTGAGGGTTAGACTCATTTCCGCCACCAACGTTAGCAGATCCGCCAGAAAAACCCAGGTTATGCGTATCAGCATCAATCACCCAATCTGCGTTGCCGGCGGTTTCAGCTTTGGTAGCATCAAAAAGAATTTTGATAGTTTGGCCGTTGCTGGCAAGCGGTAAAAGCAAAACAATAAAATAAAACCAGGTTAACTTTTTCATTACGCATTTGAGAACGAAACGAAAGTAGAAAAACAGGTGATAACCTATTGTTAATGCGCTGTATAGAGGATTAGTTAAAATAAGATGAAACCTTATTTTGGGAAGAAGAAACTGAATTTAACTAAGCGGAGTATTGCAGTAATAAATAATAGAATGAAATTCTTTAACCGACAGAAAAACACCTGTCGCCACTGGTCACTCAATGTCTATGCCATAAACGGTTACCTGTTTCAGGTTTTACGCAATCAACTCTATTTCATATCCGCTGTGTTTGCGGATATTAATTACGGAACCACCTTCAAACATAAAATACTGTCCCCGTATACCTCTTAACTGCATTTCAATAACAGGCATTTTATCAAACGAAAGGCTGGTTACTTTTGTGGGATATCCTAAAACAGGATAAATAAGCTCTATTATCTCATCATTCGCCGATTTGTATTGTCGAAATTCCTCTGGTAATAAATCAATAATTCTTGTTTTTTCTGCTACCAGGTCAAAGGCTTCGGGCAATTCATTTTTAAGCATGCGTTGCCAGTTGGTTTTATCGCTAAGGTGTTCTTTAAGCGCAACTTCTATAGCTCCGGCTAATTGGCGGTAAGGCACTTCGGCCAGTATAATTCCTTTATGGGCGCCCTGATCAATCCACCGGGTTGGTATCTGGTCATCACGCGTAACACCTACTTTAATAGAGTTGGTTGCTGCCAGGTAAACATAATGCGGCCTGAAATGTGCCCGTTGCTCCCACTCAGGGTCGCGACCTTTGCCTAAATGGGCTTCGCATAACTCTGGCCTCAGTATACATTCGGCGTTTTCCGGCGCATTGGCAAAGCAGTTATAGCACATACCTTCGCCAAAGCTTTTATAGGTTTTATTGCCGCAAACAGTGCAATAGATATTTCCTGTAAACCGTAGCTGAATATTTTTACCTACCAGCTCATTAACGGGCACTTTATCGTTACCCAATTGCAAAAAGTATTGAACAGGGTTAATATAAAGGGTCGACATTTTATCCAGTATTCCAAGTGCGCGCATGGTTGTTGTATGTTAGGCCGCTAAGGTGTTAAGGATTGCCGAGGTTTCAAAATAAGGATTAAACTAACCAAGGTCAATATCCTGAGTTATTTAAAACAATCAATTGCTGTTTTTTGTTTTTTAAAATTGATTAGGTTTGTCACGCAAAAAATCAAGCTATATGAACGAAGTATATATTGTTAGTGTTGCCCGCACCCCAATTGGCAGTTTAAGTGGTGTTTTAACCCAGCTTACGGCTGTACAATTAGGCACCCAGGCCATTAAAAAGGCCATTGAACGTGCCGGAATAACAGGTAACGATGTTGAAGAGGTTATTATGGGCAACGTAATACAAGCCAATACTGGCCAGGCCCCGGGCCGGCAGGCGGCTTTAGCTGCAGGCGTGCATGCTGGTGCCACTTGTACTACCATTAATAAAGTTTGTGCATCGGGTATGAAGGCAGTTATTTATGCTGCCCAATCTATTATGCTTGGCGATAAAGACATTGTTGTAGCAGGCGGTATGGAAAGCATGACCAATGCCCCATATATGTTAGCAGGTGGAAGAAACGGTTACCGTTATGGAAATGGCGAAATTCTGGATGCCATTGTTCGCGATGCCCTGCAAGACCCTTATAGCAAAGAAATGATGGGTAACAGTGGAGACCGCTGTGCTAAAAAATTCAACTTTAGCCGCGAAGAGCAGGATGCATTTGCACTTGAATCATACCGCCGTTCAGCAGAGGCGTATAAAAACGGTTGGTTTGCCGATGAATTATTTGATGTTGAAATAGCTGGCCGCGGTGATTCAACTTTTGTAAAGGAAGATGAAGAGTATAAAAAACTGCGCCCTGAAAAAGTGGCAACCTTAAAACCATCTTTTAGCAAAGAGGGAACTGTAACTGCTGTTAATGCCTCTAAAATAAATGACGGCGCTGCAGCGCTTGTTTTAATGAGTGGAAAAAAAGTAAAAGAATTAGGCCTTAAACCACTGGCTAAATTAACCGGTTATGGCGATGCTGAACAGGCACCTGATGATTTTACAACCAGCCCATCAATTGCCATACCTAAAGCCTTAGCAAAAGCAGGCAAAGACATAAAAGATGTTGATTACTTTGAAATAAACGAGGCCTTCTCAAATGTAACCATGGCCAATACCAAACTGTTAGGCCTTGACCCTGCAAAAGTAAATGCATTTGGCGGTGCTGTAGCTTTGGGCCACCCTGTAGGTGCCAGCGGTGCACGTATTATATGCACCCTTATTTCTGTTTTGAAACACAAAGGTGGAAAAACCGGCAGCGCAGGTATTTGCAATGGCGGTGGTGGTGCCAGTGCCGTAGTAATTGAATTGGTTTAATACCGGAAACAATAAACCCTGGCCTGCTTTCGTTTTAACAATAATGAAAAAAGCATTTTTTGCTTTATTGCTTGCTATATTAACGCTGTCTGCATTTTCGCAAAAAATGAAGACACCGGGTAAAGCTAAGCCTGTTGAAACGCCGGGAATGACCAAAGCCAACCTGCAAAAAATGAAGTTGTTGCAGGACTCCTTGCACATCCTTTCCAATGCCATAGTTTATGATAGTGTTGCCGCGGTAAGGCGGAAAGCTTGCTATGCATTTATCCCCAAATTTGTAGCAGCGCTTAAACTGGATAACTCTTTTTATTTCCCTTTTGATTCGTTTGAAACCATCTCAAAGATATATCCGGCAGATAGCTCTTTCAGGATATTTACGTGGCAGTTATTTTTTACAGTGCCTGTAAAGTTGCCCGCTAAATATTCGAAAACAGGCCGCGATACTGTTTTTCAAAAAACAGCTGTAAGATATTATGGCGTAATACAGATGCGTTCAAAGGAATTGAAGATGTTCCCGCTGTATGATGCCACTGATACGTTAAGTTATGGTACAGAGCAAGTGCTTGGGCCGCAAAACTGGTGGGGCCAGCTGTATTATAATGTAATTGAACAAACAAGCGGCGGCAAAAGCTATTATACACTTTTCGGTTTCCAGGCACCTGATGTTTTAACCCGGCGCAAAATAATTGACATACTTACTTTTGATGAACAGGGAAGACCAAAGTTTGGTGCACCCATGTTCTGGTTTAAATATGACGATTCAACAAGCACTAAGACCGGTGACACACTCTCCCGTTTTTTTATTGAGTATAATGGTGAAGCTTCAACCGTTTTAAATTACGACCGCGACCTGGAGCTAATAGTATTTGACCACGTTGCACCTCCCTCCGACAAATCGAAAGGCGCTACTTTTTCTTATGTTCCTGATGGAACCTATGAAGGATTTAAATGGGTTGGTAACCACTGGCAATGGATAGAGAAGGTATTTACGTTTGCCATTAATGAGGATGATAATCCGCCAATACCTGCACCGCTTTTTGGCACTCCTAAGCATCAGCCTGAACTACCAAAGGATGGTGACCCCAAGTAGTGTTAATCCTTCAGCTTGTCTTCAATAAATAATCTGAGAAGATTCAATGCTGCATTTGAAAAGACTCTGATGTTTTCCATGCGCGAAGGAAAGAACTGAAACTTTTTGGCTACTATTTTTTCTTTGCTGCCAACGGCTATCCAAACAGTGCCAACAGGTTTTTCAGCTGTGCCTCCATCTGGTCCTGCAATACCACTTACTGAAATACCATAAGTAGTGCCGGTAGCTTTAAGTAAACCCGCCAGCATTTCACGCACGCACTCTTCGCTTACCGCTCCATGGGTTGATAGTGTTTCCTTTTTTACACCCAGTAATTTTTCTTTAACATCATACGAATATGATACAACCCCGCCCTCAAAATATTTTGAGCTGCCTGCAATAGAGGTAAACAAATGGGCTATATACCCGCCAGTACAGCTTTCGGCGCACGAAACTGTGGCTTTATCAGCCAAAAGCTTTTTACCAATAACAGACTCTAATCGTTCTTCCCCTTCGCAGTAAAAGTAGTTTCCCAAAAGTGCTTTCAGTTTTTCCTTTTGTACATTTACTTCATTCTGCAGTTCTGTTCCTTCTCCCTGCGCTGTCAGTCTCAGTTTCAGTATGCCCAGATCAGGCAGATAGGCCAGCTTTATGTTTGAAGGCAGCTCTGCTTCAAATGTCGAAAGCATATTGGCTACCATCGATTCTCCTGCGCCGGCAGTCATAATATTGGCATGTATTATTTTAGGAAAAGAGAATTTTTGCTGCAGTCTGGGTACAACCTGTTTTTCAACCAGGTGCTTCATTTCGTGGGGTACACCAGGCATGGAAATAAATACAACACCATCCCGTTCAAACCACATGCCCTGCGCAGTGCCGCGCATGTTAGGCAGCATAATGCAATCTTTAGGTATCATAGCCTGCGACCGGTTTATTTCTAAAACCTGCGCGCCGCGTTTTTCAAATATCTGCTTCATCTTTTCCCACACCTCTTCATTTAGCACCAGCTCGGTATTAAAATAATCTACCAAAACTTTTTTGGTTATATCATCTTTTGTCGGCCCAAGGCCACCGGTCATTAAAACTATCTGCGATGTTGTTTTTGCCCGGTTTAAGGCTTCTACTATCTGCGCAGCATCATCTCCGCACGAAATTATCTCGTGCAGTTTAACTCCAAGAGCACTGAACTGTTGTCCTATCCATGCGCTATTGGTATCCACTATCTGGCCAATCAATATTTCATCGCCAATGGTTATTACGGTTGCTTTCATTTTTTTGTGTTAACGTGTTGAAGTATTAATGTGCGAACGTATCTAAGTGGATGGATTAGAACAAAATTATGTTTCTTGTTTAAATGAATGTAAGTGATAAGTTTTAAAATGTTATTCTTTAAAAACGTTAACACACTACAAATTTTGCAGCGAATTCTTCTTCTGCGCTTTCAAATCTTTAAGTGTAGGCGATTTTGGTTGAAGGATAATGCTGAACTGCTGTTGGTTAAAAGTGGGCAGGGCCGGTGTCCAGTTAAAGGAAAGTTCCCAGCAATGCAGGTCCCGCACTACAGTCAGGTTGGTCAATGTCATTTGCTTGTGTATAATGTCAAAACCGGTGCTTACTGCTACTTTCCAGTGCGGAGTTAAATTAAAATCAACTTTCAGGTTTATTGATTGGACTGTAACAATAGTATCAGGGTTCAAATAAGTACCATGTGTGATGTTAAAGTTGTAGCCGCCGCTTATATTCCAGGGTATATCAAAGTTATATATCTGGTCAGGCGAATAAGAAACATAATCACCAATATATTTAGGTGGAGCTTGGCCTGGTGGCAGTGTGGGTTTGGGTTTTGAATGCAATGAAAAACTTAGCCCCGCATTCGCCGTTGCAAAACGCAGTAGTTTATGGGTTTTCTGATATTGGTAAACATTAATATCACGATTGAAGGAGTCTGTTGCATAAGGGTCAAATACTGCATTAAAATTTACATTGATAAAATTAAATAAACTGGACGCCACTACGGATAAATTGAACGGCAGCAGGCGCAGCGAGTCTGCAGCAAAGTTGTATCCACCCGAAAGATTGACCTGGTCTAATAGTTTTAATTTCTTTTCGTGGTTAACAGAGTCTTTTTTCGAATAGGTTTTCATTTCGAAATTGTTTCCCAGGTTCCACAAAATGGCTCCTTGTTTTCCGGCTGTTGGTATCCCATAAAGAGCACTTGGGTCGAATACTGAGTACCGGCTGATAGCTCCGTTGGCATTGCTTTGCACGTTCCGGTAATATCCCCAGAAATCACTTCCGAAATCAGGATGATAATTGGCAGAAATGCTGGGTGTAAATACGTGCTTTAAAGCTTTAACATATTTCCCTTTGAATTTGTAGATACCGGTAACTTTAGTGCCCAGGGTAAGTGAGGCCCCGAAGTCGCGTGCCGAATTAACTCTCCATACTGTATCGGCTACAATTCTGCCGTTAACCTGGTTTATGTGTCCGGAGCTTTGGTCTAAAACGTACACGGTATCCGGGTCCCAACGATCGTTGGTGCCTTTAAAATAAGTGCGTTCCTGGTAATTGAACTGCGGGGTAAGTGTAAAGTATTTAAATAGTTTAATGGGTGCGTCAATACTGATATTCTGGTCGGCACCCATCGTAAATTTGTTCAAAGACGATGAGCGGAATAATGTTGAATCATACGTGCTTAACCGGTTCTGTATTTCGAACGAATATGATATGCCGATGTTTTCGTACCACTTCGGCCTGTCGCTTTGAATTTTACTTTTAAACGGAGTTACATGCGACATGGAAACACGAACCGTTGGCACGCTAAAATCGATGGTCCGGTTAAGCAGGTTCTGGTCGTGGCGTGCTGTAACGCCTATACTGAATGGTGTACCAACAAAAGCATGCGAGAAATTAATGGACGAGTTAAATGAAGTATTGAGCAACCGGGTATCTGTAATCCTGCTTGCCTGGTAATAATCTGCCGATTGCATTTGCACATTGGCTCCAAATGTAGAGTTTGGCATAGATCGGGGGTCTTCACTATGGCTCCAGGAAAAGCTGTAAGAGTTGGTTGGTTTCTGTCCGGGCAGGTCCGGATCGGCGGGGCGTGTGCGTAACACTGAAAAACTAAGCGAGCCGGTAAACTTATATCTTAATGCATATTGTGTTGCTAAAGTAAGCCCCCAGGTACCATTGGTAGAAACCTGCCCCGTAAGTTTAGCCGCCAGGTAGTCGCTTACCAGCCAGTAATAACCTCCGTTACGGATAAAGAACCCTAATACCGCATCCTGGCCGTATTCGGGCAGAACGATGCCCGAACGTTGTCCCTGCTTTACAGGGAATATGCCAAACGGAACGTATAATGGCGTTGGAATATCGCCCACCCAAAGATTTGCAGGGCCACTTACCATTACTTTTTCGGGTATTATCTTTACTTTTTTGGCCTTAAAGTAAAAGTGAGGGTCATCCAGGTCGCAGGTGGTGTATTTAGCCGATTGGCCAAACCACGATTCATCCACATTTTTCTTAACCGCCTCGCTGTGTATGTATGCATCTCCTTCTTTAGTAACAACGTGATATACCAAACCCTTGGTGGTTTTAAAATTATATTTCATCGAATCTGCCTTAAACTCTTTGCCATCTTCCGAAAAAACCGGTCGTCCTGCTGGTCGTCCTATACTATCAGTAGTACCCCGTGCACTAAGGGTAAAAGTGGTCCAGTCAAATTTAACAAGGTTGGCATTCAGTTTTATCTTTTGATATTTTAGATCAGCAGTGTTGTAAAGCAGCATTTGCTTCGTTTCCATATTATAAACAATGGAATCGGTGGCTTTATAGGTAATGATATCTTTTATCTCGCTGTCGTCTGCCAGGGCTACCGAATCGCTTTTATGGATAGTAGTATCTTTAGTAAGAACCAAAGCGGTGTCTTTTGCATGCAGAGAATCTACATTAGACCTCACTATTGAATCGGTGTGTAAAACTAATGTCGAATCAGAGGCAGCTCCAATGGGCTTTTCTTTTAAGCTGTCTGAAAAAATTCTATTATTGCTTATGTAAGCCGGAACATAAAAATGGGGGCTCGACTTTAAAAATACAGATACCCCCATAAACGTTAAAGTAAGACAAAGCGTAAGAGGTAGTTTTTTGAAGTAAGATTGCAAGTATGTCAGGTTCAAAAAAGTCAAACAAAAGAAATTAATACAAAAATTTAAGACAAGGTTTTTTTGGTGGTGTAAACTGAACTAAACCGCGTCAAAATTAAAAAATCCAGAACGTGAGATTTAAACGCTTATTGTTCTTACTGTTCACCATAGTGTGCGCTAACTCTTATGCCGGCACTGGCTTTGCCATTAAAACGGTTGTAATTGATGCCGGCCACGGTGGCAAAGACCCCGGCGCCACAGGCCCCGGAAAAACAAACGAAAAGGATGTTGCCCTGGCCGTTGCGCTTAAATTGGGCGAGTATATCAAGGCTAATTTTCCTGATGTTAATGTTATTTATACCCGCAAAACGGATGTTTTTATTGAGTTGCATGAGCGTGCAGAGATAGCAAATAAAAGTAAAGCCGACCTTTTTATTGCCATTCACTGTAATTCAACACCTACGCCGGTGGCTTACGGAACCAGTACCTACGTGCTTGGTCTGCACCGTACCGAGGCCAACCTGGAAGTAGCTAAACGCGAAAACTCCGTTATTTTATTGGAAGATGACCGCGATAAAAACTACGATTTCGATCCCAATAGCCCGGAGGGCCATATTATGATGAGCATGAAGCAAAATGCTTTCCTGGACCAGAGCATTGATATTGCTTCGAAAATTGAAGGACAGTTTGAAGGCGGTGCCAAAAGAAAAAGTTTAGGTGTAAAGCAGGCTGGATTTTATGTGCTATATAAAACCACTATGCCCAGCATACTTTCCGAAATAGGGTTTATTTCAAATCCTACAGAGGAAAAATTTCTCGCTTCAGAAAAGGGGCAGGAATTAATTGCTAACTCTCTTCTTAAAGCTTTTAAGGATTATAAGTTTGAGATGGAGAACAGCGAAGGTGAGCAGTTTGCATACGAGGAGGCCAGGCGCAAATCTGCCAACAATGTAGACAGCGTGTTGCCAAAAACTAAAAAGGAAGCCCCGGTTGAAAGCGTAAAGAAAACCACAACAACACCTAAAGAAGAAAAACCAATTGAGAAAAAACCTGAAGTTACTGCTTCAACATCTGCCGAACCTGAAATGGATTATGTTACTACCGCCGGTGGACGTAAGATAAGAAAGCCGATTGATAATGCCAGTGGGGGAGGAGTCGCATCAGTTGCCTCTAAACCGGTTGAAAGCCCCCCTGTTAAGAAAGAAGAGAAGCCCGTACCTGTTACCGAACATAAACCGGAGCCGAAGCCTGAGACCGTGGTAAAGCCTGAGCCTAAGGAGGAGCCCAAGCCTGAAGCAGAAGTAAAAGAAGAGGCTAAGGAAGAACCTAAGCCAAAACCGGAAGTGCACGAAACCAAACCAGCGGCTGAAGGTAAAAAGGTTGAACCGCGCAATTCGGGTGGCGCAACTACTGCTGCTGAAAAACCAGTTAAAACTGCACCTGCACCAAAAAGTGAAGAAAAGCCAACCGCAAGTGTTAAGCCGGTAAAGAAAACAGAAGCTGAGCCTGCACCAAAACCTGTTGTTAAGACGGCTCCTGCAGGCGAGTGGACCTTTAAAGTGCAGATAATTGCATTGAAAACACAAATGAAAGCGAGCGAAGTGGCCAAGGTTACCAAGGCTATGGGCGAGATTACCCAGGAAAGTATAGCTGATAAAGGCTTGATAAGATTTTATGCAGGCGAATCTAAAACTTACGCCGAAGCGAAAAGAAAACTGGCAATTGCTGCCGAAACCGGTTATGCCGGTGCGTTTATTGTTGGGTTTAAGGACGGCGTAAGATACGGTCCTGAAAAGCTGAAACAGTTTGAAAACCAATAAGCTTCTTCTTTTATTTTGATTTATGCTTCAAAAGCATATTTTTGGCAAAACTTTAATTGAGTGACGAACCAAGCCAAGGTTGGAATTTTTACTTTTGTAACTGTTGCCATTTTTATTTCGGGCTTTTACTTTCTGAAAGGCACTAATTTATTTGTCAGAAAAAATGTTTACTACGCTGTTTACGAGCGGGTAGATGGTTTATATAAATCCAATCTGGTAGAAATAAACGGGTTTCCTATAGGTCGTGTCGGCTCTATGAACCGCGACCCCGAAACCGGTAAAATTGTTGTTGAACTTGACCTGGATAAGAACGTAAAAGTGCCTAAAAGCGATAGCACCTGCGCTCTTCTTGTTTCCACCGACTTTTTGGGTAGCAAAAAAGTAAAGCTCGTTTTTGGTAACTCGGGTACCTTTATGGATGACGGCGATACTATCAGCACGCTGTTTAAAAAAGATATTACTGAGCAATTAGGTTCAGAGATTGATCCAATAATGGCCGATGTAAATAAGATGCTGCCTACGCTCGACTCGGCTGTTGGTGGTATCAGGCTGATGTTTGATGTTAATGATACACGCAGTATTTACACAACACTTGGCAAGGTTAACAGAGCTGTTGATGGCATCAATGGTATTATCGCTAAAAACGATAAAACCATTACAGCTACGCTTGATAACCTGCAAAGCTTTACCGAAAATCTGAAAAAGAATAACGATAAAATTACTCATCTGCTGGCCAATTTCGATGATTTGAGCGATTCGCTTAAACAGGCAAATCTGAAAGAAACCATTACTAACCTTAACGCTACCATTACACAGTTAAAGACCATGCTTACCGATATCAATCAGGGCAAAGGCACACTGGGCAAAGTGGTTAAAGATGATGGCCTATACACCAAAGTTGATTCTGCCATTGGTAACCTGAATTACTTGCTGAAAGATGTTAAAGCGCGGCCTTACCGTTATATCCGCATAAATGTATTAGGCAGTAAAAAAGCTGAAAAACGCCGTGCAGTAGAGGATAACGAAACCGGAAAATAAATCTGCTTTTTATCGTTAATCATCAAACGTTTACAAAACCTGTCTCTCAACTCCTTAAAAAAATGCGTCGTTGCGGGGCTTTGCGAAGCAATCTCATTACTATGTGCGGCACATCATTTAGGATTGTAGGTTTTATATTCTTTCCAGCACAGTGGGATCCGAAGCTTGGAATTCACGTGACTTGAAGTCGCGGC
>JADMIO012791313.1_pt1 | contig 58256 bp, 54 predicted proteins | sample 8958161 | NCBI WGS metagenome assembly JADMIO01 (sample SAMN16585339, study PRJNA669376) | soil metagenome | isolation source: Crop rotation soil | place: USA: Cullars Rotation, Alabama | collected 2011
CTTTCCCGCATCGTGCCCAGGAGAACAGCCGCCGATGCCGCGACGCTGCGCATCGCCTACGAGGCAGGGCGGGTGAATGCAGGCAGCCGGTTAAGCACCATTCCAATTATTGACGTCCGTCAATACCTCGATCAAAAGCAGGGTGACGAGAACATCCACGACCGGGTCCGCACACTGATGATGCGGGAACGCATTAAGATTGCGACGAAGTCACCAGCCAGCAATATGGTGATGCTGCTGCACGAATCACTCGCAGGATACACTGCTGCCCTCCTGCAGGCAGTCACCGACATTGACCAATGGCTTGGGAACATCAGCCGCGATACCTCCAGCGAACGTGCAGCAGAGAAAGTAGTGCGCAACAAGCCAGCCGGTTTGACGGACGCATGCTGGACGGCTGACGGCAAGAAAATGGAGGAAAGTGGAAGCGGCGTGTGCAAGCAGCAGTTTCCCGCGCACGGGACCCCGCGCATCGCAGCAGGAAGCCCGCTCACCGACGCCGCGCTCAAATGCACGCTCAAGCCCATCAGTGCGGCAGACTACCAGCGACCATTCACTCCCGACCAACTGACGCAACTCAAGGCGATATTCCCCCACGGCGTCTGCGACTATCATCGTCCCGGCAGCCAACAGACGCCCGATAGCCAACGGTGGAGACGATACTAGCGGCCGGAGAACAAGCGCCGAACGCGTTGTTTCGGCTTGCCGGGGTGACAAGTTGCAGAGCAACCTTTAATCCGTATCGTACTCTGATGGCGGCGATGCGCAACTACATCGAGGAATTGACAGCTCGCGTTGACGAAGGAAAGCGGGCGGGCAAGCCCTCACTGAATTGAAGAGGAGCATCTTGCTGGCCTCGCTGAAGTGGCTCTGAGCGAATGGTTACCGCAAACGGCATGTCCCGAACAGACTTCGGATAATGCTAGTTAATGCTCGCGCCGGTACACAGGAAGTGGCGATTCTCGCGACTGTTTCCCGACGTGCGTTTCCGTGTGACTAAGGACGTAGGGAACTGTCGATGGCACGCGAGATCCGTTTGGCGATGACAGTCCCTCTCGTGTCCCACGACCAATGCGGTCCCTACTTCACGTCGGCGATATCCAGCTTTCCCTTTTCCAGCGCGACCCCGTAGACGATGAGGTCGAAGTCGCCGCTGCCGGTGTTCACGAATGAGTGCACGTCCTTGGCGCGAATGGGAACGGCATCGCCCTTTTTCAGGGGCGCGTTTTCGTCGTTGACCTGCGTCGTGCCGTCCCCTTTGATCACCAGATAAACTTCCTCGACGCCGTTATGCACGTGCGGCCCGATGGAGGCGCCGGGCGCAACCGAATAGTAATCCACGTACGCCCAATTCGTCTCGAATACCGATGGACCAAGCAGCCGCCGGTACATCACCGTTCCTTTGCCTCCGTTCATGGCATTGACCGGACGCGCCGTTTCCTTGAGGATTCTCCCGGTGTTCACGAATGTGGGTTGCGGTTCCACCCGGGCTCCCACGCGATCGTCGCCCAGATTAAAGGTACCGGTCGGGTCGCTAAGAAACGAGGCAAACCAGCCCGTCACGGATGGCCGCGGCCGAACCTCTCCCATCCGTACATTGAAGTTCACCCATGCCGCCGGCGTATCCCCGGGATTGTATACGGCATGTGCGTGCTTCAACTGGCAAGGGACTCCCACTGGCGCCGGCAAAAGCGCCGTCTGGCCATTGATCGTAAACTGACAGTCTGTGTCGAGGAGCAGGAACATTTCCTCGCTGTCGTTGTGGAAGTGGGCGCCTATCGAACTCTTGGGGCCGAGGGGCCCATAATGCATGAAGTTGAGGCCAGCAATGGCGTCCCGGCCCAGTAGGGTCTGAATGCCGAGCGTTCCCGCTCCGCCGTGAATCTTCGTACTGGTTCTAGCCTTGGCCCAATCTCCGTGGCCAATACGCTGTGCGAGTGGTTCACGCGCAATCAGCGGAACCGAAATCAAAGCAACTATCCAAAGAGTCTTCATTTTGGCGACGCCCCTTTTGGTCTCGCGGGAGACGCCTTATTTTATATCACGCCGGCAGACAGGCGATTGCCCAAGCGCAGCGAAAGAGATGGGCGGCTTCCAAAACGGATCAGGCCCGGCAGCACAAAGAACGGACCCGAAGCCGAAGCAAGCTCTCACCTGCGGCCAGAAGGGCAATCATCGCCGCCGGGAAGAGGCGGTGGGCTTTGCGAGGTAGACAGCCGCGAAAGCTCAGCCAGCGGGCATCCAGTTGGGATGGAGCCACCGGCTTGCATCGATGCGCCCGACGGCTAGGACGACTCTAGCTTACCGATTCGCGTTTGGCGGGCCGAATGGATCGAGACCTTGTCGAAGACGAAGGTGGCTATCGCGGCAGGACCACGTGGAAGGGCTCGCATTTGCGCAACTTTCGCCCGGCCCACTGGCGGCGCGGCTCGCGATGTACATAGGTTGGCTGTGGGCCGGCCGTGAGGGGACTGCGCTGTTGCCGGCAGCATTACTGCGCGGGAGGACGCGTCTTCCGCGGTGGCGGTTGGAGCTTCACGCCGGGCATCCGCAGCGCCGGCAACCGCATGGGGACTTGCCGAACCCGTGCAAACGTAGCGGTGCAGCCCATCGCTCTAGCCGGTTTGATAGGATGGTCGCCACGTGACACGCAAAGCCCGATTCTTCTCTGCCTGGCCTGTCCTGGCCGCCGGACTCGCATTACACGGTATGGCAGGACAGGCAGCAGACGCGCGTTACCGCGTGGTCGAGAATTGGGCGCAGTTGCCGCCCGGAGTCACCAAGTGGGGCTCTGCTACCGGAGTAGATGTCGACAGAAACGACAATGTTTACGTGCTCCATCGCAATGAGTCGATGCCTATCATGGTCTTCGACCGCAAGGGCAAATTCCTCCGCGGCTGGGGCGAGAACATGTTCAAGACCACGCATTTTCTCCGCGTGGACCGTTCGGGCAATGTTTGGGTGACCGATCGGGGGGATATGCAGGCCTTCGCGTTCAGCCCGCAGGGCAAGCTTTTTATGACGTTGGGTAAGAAGGGCGTCACCGGCGGTAACGAGTCGAAGGACGCTTTCAACGGAATGGCCGACATAGCGATCGAGAAGGACGGCGGCATTTTGATCGCTGATGGCGAAGGTCCAAATACGCGCGTCGCGCGCTTCACCAGGCGCGGCCAGTTCGTCCAGTGGTGGGGCGGCAAGGGGACGGGCCCCGGCCAGTTCGATGTGCCGCACAGCATCGCGGTCGATTCCAAAGGCCGTATCTATGTCGCGGATCGGTCGAACAATCGCATCCAGATCTTCGATCCAGCAGGCCGTTTCCTCACGCAATGGACCAACTTCGGCACGCCGTGGGGTCTCTTCATCAAGGGCGATCGAATCTACGTCGTCGATGGCACCGCCAATAACTGCCTGCTCATTGCGAGCATCAAAGACGGTAAGATCCTAGAGAAGATCGAAGGACTGAACAACGCCACGGCTGTCACTGTCGATTCCAAGGGCGCAATTTATGTGGCCGAGGTTAACGGGAACAACGTGAAGAAGTTCGTGCGGCAGTAACCGCGCCGGAGCTTCCTGACCGGAGAGCTGAATCGACGCTGAATCTCTGCGTCGCTTTCTCTGTGAGATCACAGGTCGTTGCTGCCCGTTGTGAAGTCCAACTGGCGTCTACGCACAATCCAGCGTAAAGCTGTTCAGTCGCTCAACCTGGTGACTGACTGCCATAAGATCTTGTTTTCGGCCGACCTTTTGACGACACAGCCGATATTGCCCCATAATACTCTGCTTGCCACCGCCCGGCTATCGGAAACGGACGGGCATGCGCAGTTGGCAGTGTTCTAACATCTTGCGCGGAATCGCGCGCGGGAATGGCTCCGGCATGGCACCGCTAAAGAATTCGGCGGCGATCCGTCCCATAATGGTTGGACAGGAATGGATACCACTATGCGCACCCTGGCCCTGTTGCTCTTCACCGCGGCACTTTCCCTCTCGCAAACCAATGGCGGCGAGCGTCCTGCGTTCGAAGGAGCGGACGTTCACTCCGCTTCGCCGAATTTCTTTGTCCCCGTCATGACCGGACCGTTCTTCGCGGCGGGTAGATACGAAATTCACTATGCCACCATGTTGGACCTCATCCACACGGCCTACGGAGTGGATAATGACCGCATCTCCGGCGGACCCAGTTGGCTCGAGTTCAACCGCTACGACGTGGTGGCGAAGGGGCCGGCGAATGCCACTCCGGAAGCGCGCCGCCTGATGCTGCAATCGCTGCTGGAAGATCGTTTCAAGCTGAAGGTGCATCGTGATTCGAAGCCGATGCCGGCGTACAAACTGACCAGAGGCAAAGAGCTCAAGATGACGGAGTCGGCTGGAGGCGCATCGGGATGCGAACTCAAGATCGACCAGATGCGCACCCCCCAGTCGCCCGAAGGTGGGACGCAGGTCATCCGCTTGCCTCTCATCAACTACATTTGCCACAACACTAGCATGGCCACCCTTGCCGAGGCCCTACCGTCCGTTCCCACAGCCAGCCAATACTTCGACAACAAGCCTGTTGTAGACAAGACCGAACTACAAGGTGCCTGGGACTTCACTCTGAAGTTCTCGCCGAAATTAAACGGCATGCCGAATGGCATCATAATCAGCGGCGAGAACATTCCGCTCTTCGAGGCCTTGGAGAAGCAACTCGGCCTGAAGGTGGAAGCCGCAACGGTGGATATGCCGGGAGCAACCGTGGATAGCGCACAGGAAAAGCCGTCGCCCAATCCGAACGGCTTGGAACAGCTGTTGCCGCCTCCGCCGACCGAATTCGATGTTGCGGAGGTCAAGCCCGCCGCGCCTGCGCAGGGAGCCCAATCCATGGCGGAGATCAAGAACGGCCGCCTGATGCTTCCCAACATGCCGCTTAAAACCTTCCTCGCGCTGGCATTTGAACTCAACCCGCAGAGCGATATCGCGGGCGCGCCTAAATGGCTTGACACCAATCGTTATGACCTGATTGCCAAGGCGCCTGCCGGTGTGGCGATGGGCGATCTGATGCAATCCAACAGATCCCTTTCGGTGAACATCACAGCATTGACGCCCATGCTGCGTACGCTGCTCATCGACCGATTCAAGTTGCAGTACCACACGGAAGACCGCCCCGGCACGGTATACACGCTATTAGCGGTTAGGCCGAAAATGCAGAAGAGCGACCCCACTAAGCGCAGCAAGTGCAGTGACCCCACACCGCCGCAGAACGTCAAATCGGGCGGGTCCATGGAATTCACAGTCACGTGTCAGAACGTCACCATGGCGCAGTTCGCCAGCGTGATTGCGCAAGCGTCGAGCGGTTCCGTTCGCGACCAGGTCCACGATGGCACCGGCTTGGAAGGAGGTTGGGATTTCACGCTCAGCTTCAGCCCGAGTGCATTGATGATGATGACTCGCAACGGCGAGGCTGCGCAGATGCCTGGCGAGCCGATGGGCGCAGCTGAACCGACCGGCGGCATGTCTTTCGAGGATGCTCTGCAGAAGCAACTCGGCATCAAGCTGGACAAGCAGAGGAAGCCGGTGAAAACGTTCGTACTGGATCACATCGAGGAAAAGCCGACTGGGAATTAGCGTCGAGGCTAAGGCTGCCGTTTAGTCGATACGGTCATTGAAGGAGTCCAACGAAGCGAAGCTGCTCGTGCTGACTGCATCCCGGTCGTAGTGGGTGCCACAACGCCGGTGAACGTAGAAATCGTAACGATCGAGTCGCCTCCCTCCGATCCTCAACCAGAATTATATCTGCCCGTCATCCGCAATCGCGTTTTGAAAAAGAGCACGCTGTCCCCGAGCTGCAAGATCGTCGATTTAGGCGTTCTGGCCCGGGGCAGTAATGTTCCGAACCGCCGCCTCGCCCAGCCGCTCGCGTAGCTGCGTCAGATAAAGACTGCGCGGGGCGACGTGAGTATCAAGCGACTCGATATACCCACCGTCCTTCGTCAAATCCTGGAGCGCGAGGTTGAACGACACCGCATCGACTCCGATATGGCCGAACGAGAAATTCTGGGCGGCCGGCGGCTTTTGAAGCAGGAACGGTCCCTCGCAGTTCCAGAAAACGCAGTTCGCGCCGGCCCATCCAATATTGATGTCCTTCCAGAACCGGGCCGTCAAAGGCGCATGGACATTATCCCAAAGCCCGCCCGTCACCCACGGCGCGTGCGCTTCGCTCGAGGAAAACGCGTGCGTCGCCGTGCAATCCAGGAACACATTGCTGGTAGACGCCGTGCCCATGATGAACGAGTGGCGTCCCTCGTCGGAATGGCAACGCTGGACGAGCGCGAGCTGTCCCTCCAGCCGGAAGGTGAACCTTCTGCCCCCCACCCGCGGCGAAACCGGCGCCCGGGACACGCAGTCTTGCACGGTGACCCACTTGGCCCCGCGCAGAACCGCCGTCAGGCTATTGACGAAGTGTATTCCCGTCACGTTCCGAACCCACGCGTGCCTGGCGTTGTCTATGGTGATGAAGTTGGCAGTATGATTCTCGTCCGAGTAGTACTCCTCGAGAGCGTAATTCGGACGATCCATGTTGCCGTAAGCCTTGGTGCGAACCATCGGGTTGAACTCCGATACACCGCGGAGGTTCTCCACGCCCACTTTCTCGATGCGCCCGGAGTCGTTGTACTTCAATACCTCACCGCCGCCCCAACGCTTCTCAATGGCGCACATCACCGGAGCATCGATCGTGATCGTATTCCCCTCGACGGCCACTACCACCCGGTCCCAGTCCACATTGAAAGGGCGCCAACCAAACCGGTTACCCTGGCCCATGCCGAGGGCCTCAATCCAATCCTGATTCCCGATTCGCCGCACAATCACCGTGTCGCCCGGCTTGAATCCACTCGCGGCCGCCACGCTGAAAATCCGAGCGCCCACCGGCACATAATCGTCGGTGACGGCCTGCCTGGTCGCGTCGTTCGCAACCCGACCCGACTGCCCGGAAATGATTACGAGAGTCTGTTGTGCACGAGAACTCCCGGTGGCGACTAAGATCGTGCCGGTGTCGCCCATACCCTGGCCCCGCAGCACCACACCGCTGGCCTGGATCTTCAGCGGCGTCGCCATCGGGTAGTAGCCCGCCCGGAGCAGTACGGCGCCGCGGAAGCCGAGTCTGTCGGGCGGCAGAGCCGACACCTTGTCGATGGCCGCCTGCACGTTCGCCGCATTGTCCCCGGCGACCGGCCAGACCGTTTCCCGGACGGGGACGGTCGGAATTACCGTTCCTCCTCCCCCATAACCCACGTAAGAGCAATCAGGGATGATGTTTCCTTGCTCGTCGGGGACGTAAACAAGCTTCCCGTCCGATCCCGGATAGACCCTGGAAACGGTCGGGGGAATGTCCGCTTGTTGCGCGCTGGCCAACGCCGCTGGGGCCAGCGCCATCCGCATCAACATCCGCCGAGATGCATCCATATTTTTGATCGCCTTTCCGAAGTCCATATTAACTCGTCGCGCATTCCCTGCAAGTGTGGACTCTCGAAATGGAGCAAACCTGCTCGCGCGCACTCAGAATAGTCGCCACCTTATGCCGCTGGCCATCCGGTATGGCAACAACCCTGATCACGTGGAGTTGGCGGTTCGATGTTTGCTACGCTTTCCCAGATTCTCCTGAAACTCGGCGACAAGAAACCGGAGTCCCAAAAGGCCTACCGCAATGCTCCCCGGGCGGTACACGGGCAAGCCCTCGCCCGCCTTCAACAGGCCCGGCGTGCTCCATGGATCTTACCTGCCCGATATGTAGGTGTGCAGGTGGCCGATGGTCTCCGCCTGCTCGGTGATGATTGCGTTGACCAGGTCGCCGACTGAAATCACACCCAGAAGTTGGTCCCCGGCGAGCACAGGCAAATGGCGAACGCGATGCTCAGTGATCATCTTCATACAATCCTCCACGGAGTGATCCGGCGTAACGGTGAGGACCGAGCCGGTCATGATTTCGCGAACGAGTGTATCGCTGGAGGATCTTCGCTGCAAGACCACCTTGCGGGCGTAGTCCCTCTCGGAGATGATCCCCACAAGCTTGCCATCGGACACGACCAGAAGCGCGCCGACGGATTTTTCAGCCATCATGGCGATAGCCTCATAAACCGTGGCAGTGGGCTGCACCGACCAAATGGCAGCACCTTTCCTCTTAAGGATCGAAGCGACTGTTTCAGCCATCGATTGCCTCCATGCTTCTCTCTGAAAACCGTTCCCAAATTTCCCCAAAACAGCATTACAGTGTTGGGGCTAAGACCCAGCGGGTAGATTCCGAGCTTACACCTTTTCTACAGCAATGTGGGCGATCTGATGGTGAACTCCCTTGCCACACAGTGCCGAAGGTGCATCGCGACGTGGAGACCGGAAAAGGTCCCTGCGATGAGCGGCGTGGCGGCGGCGTTTGGCCCCGCGATTCGAGCAAGCACCGCCGAATCCCACGCGCTGGCGACAGCCAGCGTCAACGACTACAACACCGAACGGGTCACACCGCTCGTCAAGCGCGGCAGGACCGGCCGAGCAGGCCAATTCCTCCGATATAATGTTCTCCAAAATGCGTATCAATAGCAGCTCTCGGCCGACATCCAAGCCCCTCAGTGAAAACAAGCACCTTCTCCGCTGGGTAGAAAAAATGGCAGCGCTCACTAAGCCTGACACGATTCATTGGGTGGATGGATCACAGGAAGAATACGACGATCTCTGTAGCAAGCTCGTGGAAGGCGGCACTTTCATCCGACTGAATCAGGATTTGTGGCCTGGCTGCTTCTACGCACGCTCAGATGCTTCCGATGTAGCGCGTGTGGAAGATCGCACATATATTTGCTCGCTGTCGAAGGACGCTGCGGGGCCAACCAACAACTGGGAAAACCCGTACGATATGCGCCGCAAGCTCAAAGCTTTGTTCGACGGAGCCATGAAAGGCCGGACGATGTATGTGCTGCCGTTCAGCATGGGCCCCATCGGATCGCCCATGTCGCAGATCGGCGTCCAGCTCACCGACTCGCCTTATGTCGTGGTTAGCATGCGGATCATGGCTCGCATCGGCATCGAAGTATTCCGCGAAATCGATAAGAACCAAAAGCGCGTCGTGCCGTGCATGCACACCGTCGGCGTGCCGCTCGGGCCCGGCCAGAAAGATGTGCCGTGGCCCTGCAATCGCGAAAAATACATCGTGCACTTCCCGGAAACACGCGAGATCTGGTCGTATGGCTCGGGCTACGGCGGCAACGCGCTGCTGGGAAAGAAGTGCTTTGCGCTGCGAATTGCATCGAACATTGCTCGCGACGAAGGTTGGATGGCCGAACATATGCTCATCCTCGGCGTCGAAGACCCGAAAGGTGAGAAGACCTACATCGCCGCGGCATTCCCATCGGCGTGCGGCAAGACTAACTTTGCGATGCTGATCCCACCGGCGAGCTTTGAAGGGTGGAAGGTCTGGACGGTCGGCGACGACATCGCCTGGATCAAGCCCGACGCCGACGGGCGGCTACGCGCGATCAATCCGGAAGCCGGCTTCTTCGGCGTTGCGCCCGGCACCGGCACGCGCACCAATCCCAACGCAATGGAGACCCTCAAGAAGAACAGCATTTTCACCAACGTCGCTCTCACGAGCGAAGGTGGAGTGTGGTGGGAGGGCATGACCGACAGTCCGCCGGCCGAATGCACCGACTGGCAGGGACAGAGGTGGACGCCGGAAATCGGGGTGGAGACTGGACGGAAAGCGGCGCATCCCAACGCGCGCTTCACCGCTCCCGCTTCACAGTGTCCCACCATCGACCCTGCGTGGGAAAGCCCAGAAGGGGTGCCCATTAGTGCGATCATCTTCGGCGGCCGCCGCGCCACGACGATGCCCCTCGTCTATCAAGCTTTTAACTGGAGCTCGGGTGTGTACGTTGGAGCGACGATGGCCTCGGAGATGACCGCTGCTGCCGTTGGAGGCCTGGGGCAGGTCCGCCGTGACCCTATGGCAATGTTGCCGTTCTGCGGCTATCACATGGGCGACTACTTTCGTCACTGGCTGAAGATGCCTCGCCTGCTGACCGAAACGCCGAAAATTTTCCACGTCAACTGGTTCCGCAAGGACAAGGACGGAAAGTTCCTATGGCCGGGCTTCAGCGAGAACATGCGGGTATTGAAGTGGATCGTCGATCGTGTGCACGGCCGCGTACTCGGTCGCGAAGCGCCGATTGGCTGGATGCCTCGCTACGCCGACATCGAGTGGAAAGGACTGAACTTCTCTAAGGAAGCCTTCGACCAGTTGCAGCACTTCGACTCTGCAGCATGGAAGCAGGAAGTCATCGGCCACGAAGAACTCTTCATCGCGCTCCACGATTACCTGCCGCCTGAGCTTGTATACGAACGGGAGCTGCTCATTTGTAGGCTGTAAGCTGTGGTGCCAACTTCATGCCGCAGTACGGCTTGACCAAGCCGGCCCGCAATTCCGCGACCGGTGCTGTGATGGTGCTCGAGGCTGGGCTCGCCAAGACAGGGAAGCTGCGGCCGGAGGTCGCCGACGCTAACGTTCCGTGAGACGGAAGCCGGACGATACCGGATGAAGGTCCATTGACCTTGACGGCGGTTGGTCTCAGACTCGAAGCCTGGGGCAGCAGGCGTTTGAGCGACCAGTCGGAGAAGGCCGGGAGCGGGAACGACCTATTGGTTGGGTGCCTGAACCCAGAGACTTCAGTTCTCCACCGGGGTCTTCTCGGCGGCGTCAACCACCACCAGATCCACGACGGATTTGCGCGGTTCGAGCCGGAGCCCCAACTGCTCCTCGAGCGCGTTCGCCAGGGCAGGGGCCGGGAAGCTGTCCGGTGCGTTCGCAAACATGTCTTCGAAGCGGAATTCCAACTTGACCTTGTACTTACCAGATAGTTTTGTGTCGTCAATTACCGGCCGGACAGCAATTTGCGATAAGTAGTCGCACAGGATACTCATCGTGGCATCATCGTTATGGTAGCGGCTGAGGCCAACCGAAATGCCGGTTTCGGCGGGCATCGCGATCGCCGTCCTGGGGATGAACCCCCCTACGCTGCCGCCGCCCCCACCACTGCCGGAAGAGGAAACGGCTGGGCCGACCGAGCCTGAAGTGCCTTTAAAATTATCAGAATCCGCCTCCGCCAGTTTTGGACCCCCCTTGGCAGGCACCAATGCATACACCGGAAGTTCCTTACTTTCGCGGTGGACCGTTAGCTTGAACCGCTCGGCGAGCAGGTTCTGCCACATTACGTTGACCTGGTCCGTAGTGGAATTGGCCGGAATCTTCGCAACGATGTTGTAACGCGCTCCCATCATCCATTCAGGAGCAGTCAACTGATAGGATTTCAGGCCATAAGCTCTCAGGATCAAAACCCTCAGGGACATATTCTCAACGGTGATCTGACCGGGGCTGGACGATCCTGGGCCGCCGTTCATTCCCATCCGGATCATGTTGCCACTGGGCGCAGTTTTCACCGACGCGACATCGAAATTGTACGTGCCGGCGGGTTGGCCCCACGCGGCTGTTGCCATCCAAAGGGCCACACCGACGCCCGTCACTACTCGTAGCTTTCGCATGGCCCTATTGAAAGCCGGCAGGCTCGAAGTTCCCGAGATCCTGGGTTTTTATCAATTGCATGGATCAGTTGCTATTTTCTTAGGCGGAGTTCGAAAGGTGCGTTTGAAAGGAGAATGGTCCATACAGAGGTTCTCTTTTGAGTGACGAGAAGCGACTGGCTGGGTCCACTGATTACTTCCGCAGGGTGCTGACAGCGGCGCCAGGTGTCTGTTGCAAGCGCACATAACGCCGACATCAGCGCTGTAGGCGTCCTGTTCATTGGATCTCCAACCATAGTAATGCGGGCGCGTCAGTTATCGCGCAAAATGGTGGCGGGCTCCTCCCGCAGCATCCGGGGCGCCTCTTGAGTGTGCCTGATTTCGCTCGATCGGCGAAGCCCCTCGGCCTGCTATTGCACGGGCATTAGCCGGATTACCATGCCCGGCGAGTTTGCCAGGCTCTGCGAGTTCTGCAGCAGGATGTAGAGGTAGCCATCCGGACCCGTGATCACCTGGCGTGTGCGCCCGAAGCCCTGGTAGACCACTTCCTCGTGGGTGATCTGTCGCCCCTTGATTTCGTAGCGAATCAGCTTCTGTCCGGCCAAGGCTGAGAGGAACAAGTTGTTCTTCCAGCCGGGATAACGATCTCCCGTATAGAAGTTGATGCCGCTGGGTGCGATGGCGGGCGAATAGTAGGTGATGGGATCGTCCATGCCGGCTTCATGCTGACGCGTGATGCCCGGCTGCAGTCCCATGGACACAACGCCCCATCCGTAATTGTGGCCTTTTTCCAGGATGTTGACCTCGTCGCCGCCGGTGGGACCGTTTTCGGTTTGCCATAACAGGCTCGTGACGGGATCGAACGCCATGCCTTCCGAATTCCGATTGCCGTAAGTCCAGATCGACGGAATCGCGCCAGGAGTTTTCACAAACGGATTGTCGGCCGGCACGGAACCGTCCAGGTTCATTCGATGCGTCTTGCCGAGCGGATTGGAGAGATCCTGCGCATTGGCCATCTGGCCGCGCTCGCCCAGGGTCCAGAAAATGTGACCCTTTCCATCGAACAGGAATCGCGAACCATAGTGAATCACGCTCGTGGTGTAGAGCTTCGGATCCGCCTTAAAAACATCCTGCTGGTCAACCCATTCATTTGCGGCGTTGATATGCGCCCGCACCAATCGCGTCATGTTCGGCGGAGACGGCGCTCCAAATCCTCCACGTCCAGCTTGCGGGGCCGCCGGCGCCGGTGCGTCAGCTCCGGGAGCAAGCTCGGAATACGACAGGTAAATCCAGCCATTCTTCTCGTAATCGGGATCGATCGCGATATCGAAGAACCCGCCATCCTGACGCACCCACGGAACAGGCGTGCCCTTCACGGGCGCCTCCACCAGTTTGCCGTGATCGATGATGCGGATGCGGCCGGGCCGCTCAGTCACCAACATGCGGCCGTCGGGCAGAAAGACCTCGCCCCACGGCGTCTCCAGATTGGCGGCGATAACCTCAATGCGGAACGTCTGTTTCTCGCTCTTCACCACCTGCCCGTCGGGATTCGGCATGAAGCTTGGCCGTCCGCGCATTTGGCCGCTGCGGATACGCAGGTACGCGATCATCTGCCCTATCTGACCGTCGCTCAGTTGACTCTTGAATGCAGGCATGCCGGAGTCGGCGATGCCTTCCTGGATCGTCTTCGCCAATTGCAGGTCCGTGCGCTGCTGCAGAAGGGCGTCCGCAAACAGGCTGGGACCGCGCGCGCCCGCCAGATCGTTGCCGTGACAGCTCGCGCAGTGGGTGGTGAAGTCCTGTGCGGCGGCGTTCGGCGACTGTGGCCCACGCCCGGGCGCGACCGGCGCCGCCCCGGCCGGTGGAGTGGCGGGCGGCTGACCCTGGCCAGATACCGGCGCCGCGCATGCTAGAGCGAGCACGACAGCGACGCAAGTTACAGTCATTTGCCAACGCCTCGAGGACTTCGGAATTTTCGGCGTTCTGTCCACGAGAGGTCGGCGCATAAAGTGGTATCCAAAATATCATAAGCTGGTTTGATGAGCCACAGCGAAATAGCGGTGGTCCCAGGATGTGCGGTGCCGTGGTGCTGGAGGCGAAAGCACTCGCCTCAGGACGGTTCCGTCCTTCGCCGACCCTAATTCGTTGAGTCCACAGTGTCCCTTACCAGGGAATTTCGTAGGACGAGGGAGTTGCGAAAACTCATCCCAGACTGGCGCGAGCCCGCCAGCTACTCGTAACGAAGAGCGCGGACGGGGTCGATCCGGATCGCTTTGAGCGCCGGGCGAATTGCGGCGGCCAGCGCTGCGACAACCACTATCAGGGCGGCAATCCCGAGAGAAGCAGGATCGTGGGGCTTTACGCCAAACAGCTGATTCTCGACAAGGTGGCTGAGCGTCCAAACCGCCGGAAGGCCCAACGCGACACCCACGAGCGCAGCGAGCGCGACCTGCTGTAGAAGCATCCGCAGTACGGAACTACGGGTGGCACCCAACGCTATGCGCACCCCAATCTCGCGGGTTCGCCTGGTCACCGCCGAAGCGACCAGACTGTAAAGCCCGACGCATGCCAAGGTTAGCGAGATGGCGCCGAAGATGCTAACCAGGGAAGCGAAGAGCCGCTCCTGGGCAAGAGTGTCCTCGAGTTGCGCTTCCATTGTCTTCAGCCGAACCAGCGGGAGATTTGGATCGATTTCGGCCATTGCTCGCCGGATTCCGGAGACCGACTGCACAGTACTCCCCGCGCTTCGGACCACGACGCTCATCGGCGGTGAGGTTGGGGAGAACGACGGATAGGGAAAGAAGACCGTTGGAGGCGGTTCGTTGCGGAGACGATCGTAAACAGCATCCCGAACTACCCCGACCACCTCGGCAGTCGATTCGCCGCGGCGATAACGTCTTCCGAGCGGTGCACCGCCAAAGCAGGCGCGGGCAGCAGTTTCATTCACCACAGCACGAGTTGGCGCGGCAACCATGTCGCGCTTCTCCAAGCCGCGGCCGGCGACGACCGCCATTTGATGTACTTCGAAGAACTCGGGACCCACCCAGTTGAAGAAGACACTGCATCGTGCGTTGCTGGCGCCTTCCACGGTGATCCTGCCGTTGGAAAAGATCCCATCGATTAAACGTTGGCCCGCTAGCGTGACGCCCGTGACGCCAGAGACCTGGCGGAGCCGATCCACCAGATGCGGATAGAACTGCACGAGGCGCTCGTCGCGGTATCCGTTGGATGCGGGGTCGATATCGAAAACAACGAGTTGGCGTGGATTGAATCCCAGTTGTACAGATCGTAAGTTGGAAAGGGTACGGCTGAACAGCGTCGCACCGGACAGCAACAGCATTGCCACCGCTATCTGCAAGGAGACCAGGACGCGGATTGCGCCGAAGCGCGTGGCAGACGAGGCTGGCGTGTCTTCCCTGAGCCCGCGGGCGAGGTCGACCGCGGTGGCGCGAACGGCCGGCGCCACGGCGAAAAACATGGTAGTGAGCAAGGCAACGGCAGTGGTAAAGCCGAGCACTCTCAGGTCTTGAGGAACGTCCATCAGGATGGGTGTGCGGCCCACCGCGATCAAAGCGAGCAAAGCCCGCACCCCCCAGGAGGCAAAAGCCAGACCGACCAAAACGCCGCCCGTGGACAGGAGCGCAGCTTCAACCAGCAACTGGCGGATCAGCCGGCCGCGGTTGGCGCCGCTGGCCAGCCGGATCGTGATTTCCCGCTGCCGAGCCCCTACATGAGCGAGCAAGAGAGCTGCGAGATTGGTGCAGGCCATCAACAAGGTGAGTCCGACAACGACGAACAGCACCAGGAGCGGCTTCCGGTATGTCTGACGCAGCATGCTCAAACCCTGGCTGCCGTCCTCGAGGATGAGGTGGGGCGGATTGATTGCCATTTCGCGTCTGGTCACTTCAGTGGCATTGACAACAACAATCGCCGCAAGTTCGGCCGCCGCTGCGGAGCGCATCGCGGGGCTGGTTAGTCGGCCCATGGCTTGCACCCAATACAGATCGTCACCGAACCAGGGGGCCTGTCCGGCATGCCGCTGCGTGTCGAACTGTTCGCGGGCGACGATCGGCAGGGTGACGTCGATGCGGGGAGCACGCCAGAAGCCGCCCATGGAGACACCTACGAAGTCCCGCGGTGTCACGCCAACGATCGTGCAGAGTTGGGAGTCGATGGAGATGCTTTTGCCGACAACGGCCGGGTCCAAGCCGAAGCTGCGCTCCCAAAGGCCATAACTAATTACTGCGGCTAAGCCGCCGTTGGCCCTGTCGTCGTCGGACAGGATGGGTCGCCCAGCGGCCATCCGGACTCCTAGGCCCTGGAAGTAATTGCCGGTGACTGCCAGCCCGCCCGTGACGATTGCCTGACCATTGGCAGCAACGTTGAGCTGCGGCATCTGCGAGAATCCGAAGACGCTCTCGAAGTGAGGACGACGGTTCCTCATCTCCTGAAATATGCGCCAGGAAAAGACGTTCTCAGTCCACTCTTGTGCATTGCTGCCGCTGCTCGAATAGCTCGAGTTCAGGGTGGAGTATCCTTTCTTCGCTCCCCACTGGAACACCACCAGTTGCTCGGGATTCTTCACCGGCAGGCGGCGCAGCAGGACCGCATCGACGAGGGTGAATACCGCGGTATTCGCACCGATGCCGATAGCCAGCGAGAGAACGGCGACCGCCGTAAAGGCTGGCGATTTTCGGAGCATGCGCAAGCCATAGCGCAGGTCTCGGCCAAGGTTCTCCAGGAGGAGAAGACCGCGGACCTCCCGGCATTGTTCGCGCACCTGCTCGACTCCTCCGAAGGCGGCGCGCGCCTGCGGTTCGGTGAGACCCTTCCGGCTGCGCTCCATTTCCAGATGGAACGCAAGTTCTTCGTCCATTTCCTGTTCGGCCCGGCGCCGTGAAAGCAAAGCGCGCACACGCAACCATAAATCCGTCCACCCCATCACGGCATCTCCAGGACGCGGGCGATTGCAGCTGTGAGTGAGTTCCAGGAAGCAGTTTCCGCTTCAAGCAACTTGCTGCCACGCGCCGTCAGTTTGTAGAACCGGGCTCGCCGCCCCAATTCCGAGGTGCCCCACTCGGCCTGGATACATCCCCGGTGTTCGAGCCGGTGTAGGGCCGGATACAAAGAACCTTGATTGACTTGCAGGACGTCCCGCGAAACTTGTTGAATGCGTTCCGAGACTGCCCACCCGTGATGCGGTCCGGTTTGGAGCGTGCGCAGGATGAGGAGGTCGAGCGTGCCTTGCAGTAGGTCCAACTTCATGTTGTCGAATGCCTACAACAAGGACGACCGAGGGGCGGGGATGGTTAGGGAAAAACTTCCGCGGATTCCGCTGGAGTTTGCAACTGTGCACCGACTCGCGCGTCACAGGAACATCGCCCCAGCGGACCGAAGTTCTGAATCCCACTTCCACGGAGCGCAGCCGAACCCCGCAATGGCTGGCGTTCTGAAGGCAGCAGTATCGGATCTTTGTGAACAATCGGCCCATGTTCAGTTGACCTCTGAAGGCTGTTCGAGCGCCGATTATGTAAGCACTTAGACTCTGCTGCTCAGGTAGCGATATCTTCCGCACCGAACAAACGGGCTAAATGGCTCACATCCAACTAAGTTGGTTACGAACAGCACGGCTCGGGTATTGCAAATGCTTAGCTATCATCTTAGAATCAGGCCCAGAAGCACCAGGGAAAATGCCACCTGCTTGATTGCGATTCCCTGTCGGGGAGGTATATGAAACCTACTACGAAGTCGATGCCACTCCTCCGTTTGTCTGCCTGTATTGGTTTGTTCTGTACAGGTACGGCTTGGAGCCAGGCGACGAACTCCGCCGATGTCAACGGAAGCGTCACAGATCCTTCGGGAGCAGTAATGCCCGCTGTAAGTGTGACCATAAGGGACCTCGACAAAAACACCGAACGCACGATCACTACAAACGATGCAGGCGTTTACGATACCGGCCCCCTTGTTCCGTCAGACCGTTACTTGTTTATCTTCAAGAAAGAGGGTTTCACCTCGCTCCAGCGCGGGCCCATGACGCTCAATCAAGGGGTCACAGGCCTCAATGTCCAACTGACCGTGGGCCAATCCGCGCAACAGATTGTGGTGGAGGCAGCCGCTCCGCTTCTCGAAACTACCACAGCTGAGCTTTCCTCAACGATTGGACAGGAGACGCTGAAGAACCTCCCGCAGTCCGGGGGAGTTCCCGATTGGCAATCCTTCCTGACGTTCCTGCCGGGCACTAGAGGGAACGGCTCGAACAACAGCAATCCCGGAATGGGAGGCGTCTCGGTCAACGGAAGCATGCCCTTTTCCAATGCGCTGCTCGATGGCGCGTCCACCAGTTCGCCGATGAGCAATAACGTCATTAACACTCCGATCTTCGACTCCATTGCGGAAGTGAAGATGAGTGACTCGTTATTTTCGGCGCAATACGGCTCGGGAGGCGTGCTCTACAATCAGATCAGCAAGGGCGGCACGAACCAGTTCCACGGAATGGGGTACGACTACTTCCAGAATACCGCTCTCAATGCAACGCCTTTTGGATTCAATGGCACCGCCGGCCGTAATAGTCCGATCCACTTTAACGATTTCGGTGGGAACTTCGGTGGTCCGGTGATTAAGAATCGGGTGTTCGCCTTCTTCGCCCACGAACGCGTCGTCAATCACGGCACTCCAGCGCTGGCGTTCATCACGGTGCCGACACTGGCCATGCGGCAGGGCAACTTTGCTGGAATGGCTCCGATTTACAATCCGCTCACCCAGACCGTGAATGCCAGCGGAATCGTTACCCGGCAGCCGTTCGCCAATAACCAGATTCCTGCGGATCTGTGGGATCCGGTCGCAAGAAATATCCAGACCTACTACCCTGAGCCGAATATGCCCGGCACTGTAACCAACGGAGTTACGACCAACAACTACGCATATCAGTTGCCATCTATCCGTCCGAGGGTTAAGTACTTCGGCCGTTTCGACGCCGATGTCACGAAGAACAACCGCGTCACGGGTTCGGCAGCCTGGAACGACTCCACCACGAAGGGGGTGGGGCCCGTGTGCCCGCTGAACTGCACCGACTCCGACATTATGAACACGAACAATCAGTTGTCGGATTATTGGACGATCAGCGCCCATCTCATTAACGAAGCCCGGATCGGGTTTATGGGTGAGTACGATTTGATTGTGCCGCAGACCCTCGGGTTGGGTTATCCATCCAAGCTCGGCCTCAACATCGCCAGGGCAGATGTTTTCCCGTCGATTTCGATTACAAGCGTCTACGGTTTGGGACCGGGCTCTCCGAGTTTTGCAAATTACAAAGAGAACAACTTCGACATCTCGGATCAGGTGACACTCATCAAGGGAAGGCACCTTCTGCACTTCGGTGGGGAGTTGATCGTCTTCCGCGCCGACTCGACGGCCTGGGGCGCGATCAACAGCGCCAACCTCGGTTTCACGGGCGTTTACACGGCCGGTAGCAACACGGGGTCCCTCGCCACCTCGAGTGGCGTCGCTTATGCCGACTTCCTCTTGGGCTATGCCAGATCCTGGTCGGCCTCAGTTTCTCCGGAGTATGGCGGCAGGCTTAAGAATCCGTCCGTGTTCATCCAGGACGACTTTAAAGTAAGTCCGAAGCTCACCTTGAATCTCGGCCTGCGATGGGAGGGAAACACCGGCTGGTCAGAGGTCAACGGGAACGAGCGCTCATTCGATCCCAACGTCCTCAATCCCGCTACCGGCACTCTCGGCGCGATGTGGTTTGCGAACACTGCTGCCAACGGTAGAACTACCCTGCAGAAGCCGGTGTGGAACGTGTTCATGCCGCGATTTGGTTTTGCTTATCTACTCGGGGAGAAAACAACGATTCGCGGCGGATTCGGGTTGTACAGCTTCCCATGGAACGTCGATACGTATGCCAGTGCAGGTTTGGGTAACGCCTTCACCGCCAGTGGTAACCAGACCGACTCAACTAATAACGTTCAACCGGTTGTCATCCTGAGTTCTAACGGAGACATTAACTACCAGGGATCCAAGGGTTCGTCGATCAACAGCCTTTTTAGGCGCGCTGCGACGACGCCCGAGGCCTATAACGGGTCATCGGTCGGATTCAATCAGTACACGTCCCCCGTTCCAATCCTGAAGTCTTGGAACTTCACGGTGCAGAGGCAATTAAGCGATAACCTGATTGCCGAGATCGGCTATATCGGCAGCCACCAAACCCACCTTCCGTTCACCACCGATCTCAACCAGGTGCCGGAAAACCTTTTATCCCCGAATGACGCGGCATTCCGTCCATATCCGCAATTCCAAAGCCTTACCGGATACACAACGGACGGCATTTCGGACTACAACGCTCTGCAAGGTCAGATCACGCACCGTTTTCACAGAGGGCTGATCTTTAACTTCAACTATACCTGGTCGCACATGCTGTCCAATCAGGACTCCTCCGGTTGGGGCACTCTCCAGGGCTCCACTCCCTACCAGCGGGCGCACGATCCCATGGCCAACTACGGCAATTCCAACTTTGACGTTCGTCACATGTTCAAAGGCCATACATCTTATGAGCTCCCCTTCGGGCGCGACCGGAAGTACTTGAGAACCAACAAGGGCCTGGACGCCGCCTTCGGCGGCTGGGTCTTCTTTGCAGAACTCGCTGCGCAGTCCGGCAGCCCGTTTACCCCGACTATGTCGACCAATAACAGCTACTCGCTTTCCTCCAACGCCGTGTGGTATCCAAACGTGGTCGGAGACTGGAAGGCCGTGCCAGGCGGTCAGAGCATCGACTCCTGGTTCAACGTCAACGCGTTTGCGGCTCCTACCCCGGGCACGTTCGGAAATCTAGGAAGGAACAGCCTCGTTGGACCGAAGCTGGTCGTGGCGAATGCATCGCTGAAGAAGAACTTCAGATTCACTGAGCGCGTGGTTCTGGAGTTCAGTGCGAACGCCACGAACGTGTTGAATCATCCGTCGTTTGCCCTGCCGGATCGTCAGATCGGCCCGGGCCACCGCGGCCAGATTAACGGCACCGTTGGCGGCCCGCGCACCATGGAACTCGTCGCCAAGATCCGGTTTTAGAGCGATGCTTTCTTCCCTTCCCACGCAGTGCAGAACAGTAAAACGTTCTGCACTGCGTTTCTGTCTGCGGGTCTCGCGGGTGGAGCGAAAATTCCGGGAGCCGGAGCTTGCAGGGCATTGACGTGTTGACCAGGAATTGATTGCGTATTCCACCGAAGGCGAACGGCATTCCGGAGGCAAGGTGAACGGGATTCCTGGATGATTCCGAACACCAACCGGAGCGTAGCGACGCTGGCTTCTTGATTGTCCAGGAAGTGTTCGACTTCGTCAAGAATCTATCCGTAGCGAAGCGAAGGCAGAATGCCGGGAGCTGGGAAAGGGGTGCGGGGAAAGGGACGCAGGCCCTTGCCCCGCCTCAGCACGCAGCAACCCCGTAGCGCAGCAGTTGCGCTACGGCTTCGCCCGTTTGCGCATGGAATCTCCTTTCATCTCGATGCGGTGAGCATTGTGCACCAAACGATCAAGGATGCCATCGGCCAACGTCGGATCTCCGATTTGTTCATGCCAGCGTGGAATCGGTAGCTGCGAGGTCAGAAGAGTCGAACGACGTTGATAGCGATCCTCGCAGATCTCCCAGAAGTCGCGTCGTTCCGATTCTGCCAGCGGCGCCATTGCCCAATCGTCTATGACCATCAAGTCGATACGTCCCAGTTTGGCGAGCAGATGGCGCAGGCTGCCGTCAGCGCGCGCCAGCGCCAGATCGCGAAACAGAGATTGCGCCCGCGCATAGAACACCGAATATCCATCACGGCATGCTTTCTGCGCCAGCGCCGAGGCCACGAAACTCTTGCCTACGCCGGTCGGTCCGAGCACGAAGATATTCTCATGCTTCGATACCCATGTCGATTCCTGTGCCAGCGCCCGGATGACGCTCTTGTCCATTCCGCGCGAGGCTCGGAAGTCAATGTCTTCGATGCAGGCGTTGCCGCGTAGTTTCGCTACCTTGAGGCGCCGCTCCAACGCCTGGTTCTCCCTCCAATTCCACTGCTGATCTACCAGCATCGCCAGCCGTTCGTTAAAACTAAGTTCGGTAGCCGCAGCATCCTGCTGCTGGGCTTTGAGTGCATCCACCATACCTTGCAACCGCATGGCTGCGAGTTTCTCCATCATGGGTTCCATCAACATGCCGGCTCTCCTGAATCGAAGTAGGACGCGCCGCGGATGTTGTCATGGGACGATGGCGGAACCGCATCGGGAGGAGATTCCAAGGGCTGTCGATCAAGCGAGTTCTTCAGAATCGATTCGATGCTCTTGAGCCGGCAGGCTCCGGTGAGAAGTGCCCGCAACGTGGCCGACTCCATCCGCTCATGCGAGTACGTCTTGGCCAGACGAATCACGCCCAAGCAGGCCCGGTAACCCATCTCCGGGTGCGGCTTGTCCTCCATCATTCGTTCCACCATACGGGCTGTATTCGGGCCTATGGTTCTAGCCCAGTTCACGATTCGCGACGGCGTCCAAGCCAGATGCTCCTGATGGCTCCTGGGCCGGTGCTCGTTGATGGTCATCGCTTTGTGGGTCTCGCGGCTGCGCAGGTGTGAAGCCACCCGCTTGCCTTTATGGAAAATCTCGACTGTTGCCGGTAGCGCACGAACCTCCACGATCTCACCCACGAGGTTGTGGGGGACGCTGTAAAAGTTGGAGTCGAACGCAACGTGGTAGTCGATGTTGACGCGAGCCTTCAGCCACTCACTCAGGTCGAACCGGTCGAGGGGCAATGGCGAGAGTGCCGGTTGTTCGAGAGTCTCGAACAGGCTGGCGCGACTGCCAGCACGCTTTCGAAACGGTCGCTGGTTGAGCTTTACCAATAGCTCACGGACCGCTTGGTTCAGGTCCTCCAGGGAAAAGAACCGGCGATTGCGCAACGCCGCCATAATCCAGCGTTCGACCACCAGAACACCGCATTCCACTTTGGCTTTGTCGCGCGGCTTGTAGGGTCGTGCCGGCACCACACCGACGCCGTAATGCATGGCCATCTGTTGGTAGGTAGGGTTGATGTCGGGGTCGTAACGGCAGGCGCGAGTGACGCCGGTGCGAGTGTTATCGGGAACGATCAGTTGGGGAAGGCCGCCGAAGAACTCGAAGGCGCGCATGTGGGCAGTCAGCCACGAGAGCATCTGCTCATCCACAGCCGCTTCGGCATAAGTGTAAGAGCTGGCTCCCAGCACAGCCACAAACAGGTGGGCTTGCTGAACCTCGTTGCTGGTGCGGCTGTAAATCGGAATGGTCGGCCCGGCCCAGTCGACGAACATTTTCTCGCCGGCCTTGTGTTCCTGCCGCAACACCACGTCGCGGCTTCCACGCCAACGCTGATACAGGTAGCAGAACCGGCTGTACTGATAGCCGTCCGGGTTCGCAGCTCGATACTCCTCCCACAGAAGATGCAGAGTCACGTGCCGGTGTTTCTGGCGCTGCTCGTGCATGGCGGCGAAATCCGGCAGGGTACGGTCAGCATCCCGAGGACTGGCTGGCTCGGAGCCGAACAGTGCCGCTTCGACGCGCGCCTCGTCCCAGTCTTCGGGAAGTGGCCACTTCACCCCGGCCTTATCAGCCCGCTGCAAGTAGTCGTGAACCGTGCCGAGTCCGATGGAACAGCTTCTGGCAATCTGCCGTTGTCCCAGGCCCAACTCGTGTCGTAGTCGTAAAACTTCTTTAATCTTGCGCATGGACAGTCTCCTGGCCGGCAATCTAATCCTCCTTTTGGAAGGATCACCTGCCGGTGATAGTGTCCAGCGCCGCTAGCCTGTGGAAATCATTCCGGGATGATGGTGAACGCCATTCCGGGACTGCTGAAAAGTGTTCGGCTTCAGCCCGGAATCCCTGTTCACCTTCATCCCGGAATCGCGTTCGGAATCATCCAGGAATCCTGTTCACCTTCACCCCGGAACACCGTTCACCTTGGCCCGGAATACGCAATTGATGTTAGGATTCGCGAGGCACCCCGAGAAATCAACGAACGTTAGTGCGTCGGCTACATTGGAGCGCGCTAACCTTAACGACAGACGATTCATTTTCCAATGGGGAGCATACCGGGGTGAATGTCCGTACATGGCACAACGCCCGCACCCTCCTTGACGCAGTGAAAGTGATCGCATTGGAGATTGGATAGAACTTCGGTCCTACCTGAGGGCCAACGAATTTCTACCCGATCCGCTTTCTGATGATTGCCCATGCCAAAGTGGAGTCGCAGATCGTTCTGCGAAAGGTAGCTGCCTCCGCTCCTCACTTCATCGAGTTGCGTCAGGTCGCCGCTGATCACTTTGACCACCGCATTCAGCGCCTGCTTGTTGCTTTTCGTCCCGGCGAGCTCGAGGCTGACCCAGTGATTCCGCGGTCCCCCTGCCGGACGAAAAATCACCGGCTCGCCTTCGAGGTTCTCCACCACTACTTCCTGAACTCCGTCGTTGAACAGGTCTCCGACAGCCAATCCCCGTCCCACGCGCGGTACCTTCAGCGCCGCTCCCATCTGTTCGCTCGCATCCTGGAAAGTGCCGTCGCGCCGATTTAGGAAAAGCTGCGACGGCTCGCGAAAGTGAACTCCGATGTTTGCCTGGTCCACCTGGGGGTACACATGTCCGTTCACCAGAATAAAGTCGAGCCACCCGTCGTTATCGACATCGTAGAAGGCATCTCCCCAACCGACGTAATGTACGGTTGGTTGCGCAATTCTTGAGCGGAACGATACGTCGGTGAAGCTCAGATCTCCATCGTTACGGAAGAGCTGCAGGTATTGATCGCTGAAATGGCTGACCGCCACCGAGAACCGTCCGGTGTGCAAGTAATCGCCTAACGCCACTCCCATGTTGGCCAGGGATTTGCCGTTTTCGTCGAGCGCGACGCCTGCCTGGTAACCCGATTCGGAGAATTTCCCGTTCCCATGATTTCGATAGAGATGATTGTTCGCGCCGTCATTCGCAACGAAAAGGTCAGGCTTTCCATCGTTATCAAGGTCCGACCAAACGGCAGTCAGGCCGAGCAGCATCTTTGGATCGTCCAGCCCCGTTTGTTTCGAAACATCGCTGAAGGTGCCGTTGCCGTCGTTATGATAGAGATTGTCTGGAGATCCCTTCAGTCCCGCGGGGCCGCACTGCACTTTGATTCCGTAGTATTGGCAATTCAACATGGAACCGAAGGCAGGCAGATCGTCCAGATCATAGGCCGCGTAATGCGATACGAACAGATCCTGTAGTCCGTCGGCGTCATAGTCGCCGAACGCGGCGCCCATTGCCCAAAGGGTATCGTTCGCCAACCCTGCCGGTTGCGTGACATTTGCGAACGTCCCATCGGTATTGTTGCGATACAAAACCAGGCCGCCAAAACACGTCACCAGAAGATCGGGCCAGCCATCGTTATTGTAATCGCCGGCAGTCACGCCGTTCGCCCAGCATGGGTAGGCGACACCCGCCTTATCCGAAACATCGGCAAACGTGCCGTCATGATTGTTGCGAAAAAGCGCGCTGCGGGCTTTCTTGCCTGCCAATTGCATGTCGATGTCGGGCGCATTGGTGAAGTAGATGTCGAGCCAGCCATCCCGGTCGTAGTCCAGTAAGCCCACACCACCGCTCATGGATTCCACGATGTACTTTTTGTCCGGTGACGCCAGGTGCTTGAAACGGATCTTTGTGGACGCTGTGATATCCGCCATCTGGAGAGCCGCCGGCTGCGACTGCAAACCGCTCTTGCCACCGGCTTTGGCCGGGGGAGTGGATGGCGTGGGATCCTGTGCCTGGAGCCAGACTGCGACAACCGACAATCCTAGAATCGCACCGATTGCCGGCCCGATCGGTTTCTCCATGCACACCAGTCTAGTCCTCATCCGGCTGCGACTTTGGTGCCGCGGTTCACATCCGGTCGCCCGGCGCCGAAAGCTGCTTGAACGTCTTGCCCAACTTGTCCTTTACGTCCTTGTAATGCTGAAAGGCATCCATTTCCCGCTGAGCATCCGCTGCCCGGCCGGCGCGTCGATACAGTCCACTCAAGCGGTAGTGGGCCGCCAAATTGGTGGGATCCAACTGAATCGCCTCTTCCAGAAGCGGTACGGCTTCCTGGGTGCGATCGAGAGAAATCAGCGCAATTGCAAGTCCCGCTTTTGCTTCAGAATCCCTCGGCTGCAGCGCTAACGCTTTCCTGTAATTCTCCTCCGCCGTCTTGTTATCACCTTTGGACGCCTGAACGCCCGCAAGCTGCCGCCACGACAGTTCATCGTACGGATTCACCTTAAGCGCGGCCTTGTACTCGTCTTCGGCTTGGGCGCTGAGTGCGGCATCGGGCGAAGTCCGCAACTGCTCCGCCAGTTCGAAGTGCACGCCGGGCAGCATGGGATTCAAGCGGATCGCTTCGCGAAAATGAGCGATTGCATTCGTCCGATCACCCTGGCGCCCCAACTCTCCCGCCATAAGCAAATGCATCTCGGCGGACTCCGGCGCAGCCACCATCAGGCTCAACAGGCTTTGATTCATCATCTGCCGCGAAAGCTGATACGCGGCAAACAGGATTTGCGGGTCTTGGGGCGCCAAGTCCTGCAACCTTGCCGCAACCGTCAATGCCTTGTCGAGTTGTGCCGACGCGGAATGGATCTCGATAAGTTCCAATCCGGCTTGGATCTGGATCTTCTTATCTGTGAGATTGTCAAACGCTCGCTCAAGATCGCTCTGTGCCGCTTTGGTGTCCCCTGTCCGCTTCTCCGCAATGCCCAACAACGCCGCGACCTTCCAGAGAGCGGGCTGCAGTTGCATAGCGGTGCGCATGTGCGGAATCGCTTCCGCATAATTGCCTTGAAAGAACAGCAGCACGCCGAGATTTCCCTGAGCATTTACGTTGTTTGGATCCAACGAGGCAATTTCCCGCAACAGAGGAATAGCAAGCTGCGGCTTCTGATCCTGGAGGAACTTTTGCGTCTGCTGTTCCAGCGCTTGTATTTTCTGCGAAACATCCTGAGCGTCCTGAGCCCTAAGAAGAACCGTTGAAGAGAGAATGACGAGAAGGGAGCGGCCGGTCAAACTGAGATTTCTCACAGCGATTCACCTATATCATGTTATCTGAGCGGTAAACAATCGGGCTGTGGCCGCGATCACTGCAGCGATTGGCGAATCGTGTCGACGTTCTGCCGTTATGTTCTTAGAAGGTCTTGGGATTGGGGTTTGCCCCCGTTGTTGGCGTACAGCCTACAGCCTTCAATATCAGGATGTTAGGTGGTGGGCGCGACAGGACTCGAACCTGTGACCTCCTGCGTGTGAAGCAGTCCGGAAGCGCTATGTGCCTGATTCTACTGCGCGTCTATTGCGGCGCTTAGCGTATATTCTGCCGTGTTTGGCGAGATTTGCTCCAAAGACTGCTCCAAAAAAGCTGTTGGAGCAGCAACTGGTCAAGTTCATGAGAAGTCCGTGCTGCCGCCAAGTCGTTCGGACAACGCCCACCTACTTCGACGCAGAATCCACCAACACCAAGACGTCCGCGTGCTCCACCAGCAAGCCGGTCCGTAGCATGCTGTTGATCGCTCCCTCCACAACTTCACGAAGATTCGAGCTCGTCGTTGAATACCCTAGCCGTCTCAGTACGGTGCTTACAATTTCCTCCTGACGGGCTCCGAAGTTTTCAGCCACGACAGCTACTACGCCAGCGCGAATCTCCGCTGGAGGAAGCATCTCCGGAAGTCGCAGCGTTCTGGATGCTACATTGCTCCTGTTCCGGAGACGTACGGACCGTCCGGGAACACTCAAGAACTTGCCCTCACGCTCGATCCCTCGGGAAGCACGCGCAATTCGAATCGCCTTCACAAGGTGTTCCTGAATGCGCGGGCCCGTTCTCAGTAGCCCCCATGCACTTCGTACACGTGCCACGACTTCGTCCTGATGAATCGGTCCTTCAGTCTGCACTACCTCTGCTACGGCAGTGGCAATCGCCTGCGGCGGTGTGGCGAGCAAATCGTCAGATCCAAAGGGTTTACTCAGTACAGCCTCTACATACATCACGGCATCGATCTGCGGTTCGGCGAGCGCTCCGGTCGTTTCGTCGCGCTCCACAGCGGGCGCCAGGGGCGCATCCGCTGTCTCCTCCGCCTCTATGTTGAGTTGCTGCTTCTCAGCTTCGATCACCGAAATCAGGCGCTCGAGTTGTTCAAGCGGCCGCTGGTACCATTCCATGCTCCAAATCCGATATAGGATCCAGCCCTGTCGTATTAACGACTCCCGTCGCAAGCGGTCACGGTCGCGGGCCGACCTCGCGGAGGAATACGATAGCCCGTCACATTCGACTCCGAGGATGTATCTCCCGGGATTCTCGGAGTCCAGCACCGCAATGTCAACGAATGCTCCGCTGACCCCAACATGCATATCAACGTTATAGCCACGATCGCGCAACCGGCCAGCTATGTCCTCTTCCATCGCTCTTCGTGTATCGTCGCCATGCGCCTCTCCAACTCCCTCCATCTGACCCGTGCGAGCAAACCGGAGGAACAACTGGAACGTGGTGACACCCTTGCCTGGCGCGCGCTCCACGTCAATGTCGCGATCGGTGATCGAGGCGAATACTTCACACCGTTTCCTGGCCCGGGTAATCAAAACGTTGAGCCGTCTCTCGCCCCCCTGGCTGCTTAGCGGACCGAACCGCATTGCCATCTGGCCTTGCGCGTTCTTTCCATAACCGACCGAGATGAAAATGACGTCTCGTTCATCGCCCTGAATATTTTCCAGATTCTTGACGAAGAACGGCTCATTTGGATGCGATGAGAAGAAGACTTCGGCTTGCGCGTCTGATCGTCGCAGAAGCTCGAGTTGATCCAGAATCGCACGCCTCTGAGCCACCGAGAACGTACCTACTCCCAGCGTCTGTCCCGGATGCCGGTGAGCGTGATCCATCACGGCCTCGGCCACAGCCCTGGCCTCGATGGGATTTGTGCGGGTGTTCCCCGAATCGTAAACGCCCCGCTGCACGTAATGAAACTTTATACCTCTATCTGCCTCGCGAGTATAAGGGCTTGGCAAAATGCAAAGCTTCCGATCATAGAACTCGTTATTCGAAACCGCAATCAGCGAGTGATGCTCGCTTCGGTAGTGCCACCGTAGCGTCCGTGCCTGGGTGCCTCTTGCGAGGAACAGGCCGAGGATGCTCTCGACGTCGGCGACCTGCGCGGCCTCGGAATCTTCCTCATCAGTTGGGCCACCGGTCATACGAGCAAAGAACCTTGTCGGAGGCAACTGCCGTTCGTCACCCACAACCACTGCCTGTCTGCAACGCGCGATGGCTCCTAGCGCGTCCACGGGTTGTATTTGGCTGGCCTCGTCCATTACCAGGAGATCGAATTTCACCTCACCGGGCGGTAGGAACTGCGCCACTGAGAGCGGACTCATCATCATGACCGGCTTCAATGCCTGAATCGCCGCGCCCGCCTGGGAAACCAACTGCCGGATCGGCATGTGGCCACGTCTCCGGGCAATTTCCGCCCTCAAGATGCCGACCGGTCCTGCTCCGCCATGAGGAATCCGCTCATAGTGTGCCCTCATCGCGCCGACTCGTGCAGCTTGTCTGTGCTCGCCCTCCAACCGGACGAATTCATCTACCTTTCCCGCATGTGTGGCGCCATCGAACCGAGCGAAGTCTGGATCTGCATTCGCGACTGCCACTAGTACGGCCCAATAGTAGGCTCGCTCGACCTGAAAGAGCACGTCAGACGGTGCGAGCGCACCGGATTCCAGCCGATCGACTGCGTCCCCGAGCCCGAGCATCCGTGCTCGTTTGGCTCGCGCAGCATGCGCGACCCACTTGGACAAGTCCTCTCGACTGGCAGACCACCGTTCCAAGAGAGCGCTGATTCTGGAGGTCTCGACATCACGAAGCGTAGCGACGCCGAAGAGGCACTCGCAATCTACAACGAGGTCCGCGAATAGCCTCGCTATCGCGCTGAGCGTCCCATTCAGCCGCGCGTTGGAACTCTCACTCCGTTTAAACGCCTCGCCGGGGTCGGAAAACTTTGCAGCCACATGCCGGATATCAGCATTCAACTGAACCCAACGAGCCGCGGTGCCGAGAAGGCTCCAGTCCGAGTCGGCCGATTTCCATAAGTCACCAAAACATCGGAATCCAAGTTGATCCCCCTCTGTGACCGTCTTGGTGGCTTGCCTCCAAGAGCTTAGCTGCGTTAGTGACCGAACTAACTCCGCTAGCGGCTCAGGTGTGTCCACAAATAATTCCCGGCAAGCCCTGTTTGCGCCGATCACACTTGACGTTCGATGTTTCAGATCCTCCAGCCTGACCTGTTCCGCACCACCACGGGACTCGAATAAGAGTCCAGCTGCTGCTTCGTCCAATAGCGCCTCAAACTCCACCCAGATGGCTTCAAGGCAGCTAACACCCACGCGCACTGGCTTAAGATCCGGTACTCCGGCGACGAGTTCGCGAAGTTCGCGCGACCGAGTTCCTAAAGACTTCACCCAATCCAACAGAGCGTGGAGTGCCGCCGAACTCGAACGATCTCCCCGCCACTGAGCTCCGAAGGCCGCCGATCCGAGCCCATCCGCCTGTTGTATGAGCGACAGCAATTTTCTCCCTTTCGCTATATCGTCAAGCACTATTAGCACGTCTGAAAGTGGCATCTCCGGTTGTCGCAGTATCGATTTCACGTTCCTATTGGCACGACGCCAGTCAGAACTCAGCCACCGCAGCGTTCCCCCTCCGTGGGCCGCCAATGTTTGACGCAATGCAACGCAATCCAATTCCCACACGGCCTCCGAGACTTGATCCACAGTCCTTTGTCGAACTGCGTCAAGTGATGCGACGGCGTCAACGAGATCTCCCACCTGCTCGATGCCGTGATCCCATGCGGCTGCAGCGAAAGTCTCGGGACTTGCGGCGGGCGCTGCGGCCACGTGTTTGGCGGTCTCGAGCATGGTCCGAATTGACGACCCGTTTGATATGTCAGTCGCTAACCCAAGACTGTTACGAACCGCGTTCGCCGCAGTGATCAGTTGAGGAATCAAGTGGTCCAGCCGTTCCAGGCGTGTGAACCAATCTGAATTTAGGTGCCCGGGCAGAGAGTCCAGCACCGACTGCTCCACTGCGGTGTCATTCTGCCAGCCGACCTTGGAGAGCCGGCCTTGCAGTGCCGATCGCAGGCCCGAGGCCCTGTTGCCCAGTTCCAGCAGACTGGCGATGTCTTCCGTCTGCGTCCACTCGGCTGCTCCCAAGTTCACTCCGACCGACATGGGCGCGGTGCTCACGCGCTGCGCTCGGCGGGACACATCGTCAAACTCTCGTGAGCGAACGGGGACACAAAGTTCGAGAGTGCGAGCAATTTCTGCTTGGTCCGCGGAAATCTCGTTGAGTTGCCTACTGAGTTCGCCAGCCAAGCCGCAAATACGGCCCGCCTCGATCGGCAATATCGAGTCAATCCCGGTGCCCCACCATGGATGCTCGGATGGCTGCCCTTCCTGTTCGATCCAGCGGATGAGTTCTTGTAACAGACTGAACCGTTCCCGTCGGTCATCCGCATTCCATCGTTCGGCGCCATGTAGTAATAGATCGCCGGTCGCCCCGTTCAGGCGCTGAATGCGCGCGAGTTGTCCAATGACCTGATAGAGGGTAAGTCCGCTCTCCGGAAGCGTCTGATGCATTCGTTGGGCGTGCCGGTTCAGCAAGCTCCGCGAGCGGTCCAGCGCTGCGTCAGCCGCGTCGATGGACAGCCCCTTCGGTGCTCCCAGGTCCCAGGTGCGACGCAGTTCGTCGAGCAGCATCCGCTTGTTTGCTTTGTTGCTATGCAATTCCAAGCATGCTTCACCGACGCCGGCGGCATCCAAGCGACGTTTCACCACTTCCAAGGCCGCCATCTTCTCCGAAACAAATAGAACCGTCTTACCATCAGCTACGGCTTCACCGATAATGTTCGCGATTGTCTGAGATTTTCCAGTGCCAGGCGGCCCCTGAATGACTAGGTTATCGCCGCGTCTTGCTTCGTATGCGGCCAAGACTTGCGAACTGTCACTGTCATGGATGTGCCGCATGTCGGCAGGGCGGATTCTCTCATCTAGCTGTTCATCGTCAGCGATACGCTCGCCGTGTAATGGAAATCCGTCCTGTAATAGAGCTCGAATCAATCCGGATTCCATAAGCGTCCCATCAGTCGGCCAGTTTGCCGGATCCAGGTCTCGGTACATCAGGAATTTGGCATAAGAGAAGAAGCCAAGGACGATATCGTCCGCGTTTATGGACCATCCTTCCTTCATGGCCACCACGGCAGCCACGCTGTTTGTGTAGGCTGTGAGGTCGAAATCGTCCCCTGGGGCGAACGGGGGCAGTTTCAATAAATGAATTCGGTCGACGAAAGCCTCCAGCGACAAGTTGGCAGAGCAGTCCTCTTGCCTCCACTTCAATCTGAAGCGCTCTTTGGCACTTGCGCGTTCCAGGAACACGGGAACCAGAACGAGTGGCGCTAGCCGAATCAATGCTTTGTTATGCGGATCCACCCATCGCAACGTACCTAACGCTAGATAGAGAATGTTAACGCCCTGCTCGTCTTCAAGGGTTCGGGCATCCAGGTAAAGCTCGAGTAGTCTCTTCTGCAGGCCGGCGGGCGTTAGCCTCGTCTGTAGCTTGGTGTCGGCGTGCCGATCCAGCACGCCCCGTTCGTCGCGGGTATCGTCCTCGGGCTGGGCTAACTCCTCGATCTCGTCGGCTTCGGGCTCCGGGGTTCCCTGCTGCGGGCGCCCTGGCAGAAAAGTGAACGCCTTGCCTTCTCGCACAAGGAGCCGGTAAACCTCTGCCGACTTCTCATCCACCGCCTGGATTGATCGTGAAGTCCGGCTGCTGCGGGGCATGTTTAGGAGGCGGTTTCGGGCCGACAAATCCAGCAACTCGTCTCGAGCGCGGTCGAGCTTCCGAGCAATGGGCCCTTCAGCAAGAAAGATAGACTCCACCTCTGGTATCATGCTTCACTCGCCGTTGCGGTCAGATTGTGCTCTTCTTCTAACGCTTCATTTAATAGGTCGACACTTCTGTCAGTCTCGATATCCCGAAGCACCTTTTGCAGCCGATTTGTTCCCTTTTCGGCGGCCTCCACGGTGTTCGTCGCCTCCTGCAATCTCTTCTTGACCTTAGCTATGAGTCCCGCGTACCCAGCGAACGCTGTCTTCACGAGGGCAAGCCGTTGGGCAACCTCGCCAGCTTTCTGCTCGATCGAAAGCGTTCGGAATCCGACCCGCAGGCTCGTCAGAAGTGCGGCAATCGTGCTTGGGCCGGCGAGCATTACGTTGAACTCCCGCTGCAATGTCTCCGCAAAGCCGACTCGACGCAGTGCCTCAGCATACAATCCTTCAGTCGCAAGAAAGAGCACCGCGAAACCAGTCGTCCGGGGCTCGGAAATGTACTTGTCCCGGATTTCTTTGGCGCAGGTTCGCAACGTTGACTCCAGAGCTTTGCATGCCTTTTCAACAGCGGCTCCGTCCCCAGTCTCCGATGCTTCCAGTATTCTCTGATAGTCCTCGACCGGGAATTTGGCGTCGATGGGTAGCCACCGAGGTTGACCGTCGTTGCCTCCTGGTAAGCGGATTGCAAATTCTACGCGAGTGTTTGTGCCGGTGACGGCAACATTCTTGCCATACTGCTCTGGCCTCAGAATTTCTTCCAACAGGCTGCCCAACTGCACCTCGCCCCAGGTGCCGCGCACCTTCACATTCGTGAGCACCCGCTTCAAATCACCGACGCCAGACGCTAGGGATTGCATCTCACCGAGACCTTTATGAACGGCATTCAGCTGTTCGGTAACCGTGCGGAACGATTCGCCTAGCCGCGCTTCGAGTGTAATCTGCAACTTTTCGTCGACGGTCTGGCGCATTTGCTCCAGCCGTTCGTCCATCGACTTTCGAATGAGATCACTGCCCTGGCTGACGCCAACGCGTACTCTTTCGAGCTCAGCGCTCACCTGTGATTGCAGCTGAAGGCCGGAATCGGCGATGGCCTTCCGGAGCATCTCAATCTTTTGATTCGCATCGTTGTTGAAGCTGTCAAGCTTTTGTACCATCATGTCGCTGATCTGCCTAAGGGCGGCGGCCACCTCCAATTTGAATGCTTGATTCTGACCAGCCAACTCTACCCGAAGACGGGAAAACTCGTCCTTTCCGCCACGCTCGATTAGCTCAGTAGCGCCTTGAAGCTTCGTCACCGCGGCCCGAACTTCGGAGAGTCCGTGCACCAACGTCACACTCTTAGCCTGCTTCATCAATACCAGCTGGAGAACGACGATCGAAACTATTCCGATTAAGACCAATCCGATAAAGACTTCACTCACGGTTTCCCCTCTCCTTGCAGATTCGGCTCGACACTGCTCCTTGCCGGCCGCAACTGCGGCGCGTTAAGGATACTTCGTAAGAGATAATAACAACAGTAGACGGTAGATTGTTTCCCTCATCTTCTAGGCAATTTCAATCGGGGCATGCGTTCGAGCGTGAAGGTTCGTCTCAGCCTGTCCGGCGCACCACTCTGAGAGTCGATGGATCAAAATAATAGCCTCTTCCACTTTCTGCGGGATAGGATCTCTGGGGTTCGAGCCAGGGCGATCCCAAAGACCACGGATGCCATCATTCCGGAACCTGGCGCGCCAGAAGATCACGCGAGAGCGATGCATACCAACATCCAGGCCGATGGTGCAATTCTTTGCACCATCTGCCGCCATCAAGACGACACGAGCTCTCTTCTTCACGTTGTCTGGAATCTGATCAGAAGCAACAGCCGCTTCCAGGATTAACCGCTCCGGCGGCGATACCGCCAGCGGAGCAGCAAGGCGAGGCATGGGACGAGCCTATTGTAGCGATTGGCTGGAATCTCCGCTAACGAGCAATACAGCAACCAATACAGCAAGCAATACAGTCGTACAGCACCTACTTGCACACGCCCACGTACACCAGTTAGCAATGGGTTGAGATTTTCCTTCTGGGCCGCCTTGGCCATATGGGAGAGGATAGCTGACCTGGCACACAGGACATGGGAGTGACGATCGTGAGGGCGTGTCACGGCAGGTTCCGGCTCGCCATTCCTGTTGACCTCAACCGAAAGATGAACGATCCATACCCAGCTCCCGGCCAATAGTGCATTTCTTTGCACCATCTGATGCCATCAATAGAACACGAGCTCCCTTCTTCACCTAGTCTGAGACTTGCGTGAGACAACGACGGCTTCCCTGATGGATTGCTCCCGGTATTGATGCCACCAGCGACCAGCAAGGGGAGGGAGGGGTCGAGTTTATTGTAGTGATTGGCTGAGACAGAGGCCGTGGGCGGGGTGCGAGGGGCGAAAGTCCTGGGTTACTTCCTAAAAGTGCATAGTGCAGAAAATTGCACCCCTTGCAGGAGGTGAACGATCTTGGCCGTCGGTATGCAGAATTGCCGGCCGAGATCGAAGTGGGAGATCGTTGTGTCTCCAACCCGGCGAAGCAGGAATTGCTCTTGGAATTGTGCCAGGCGTTTCATCCGTATTTGATGAAGTACCTGGTGATGATTCGATGTGGGCATGTGCCGGTGATCGGGGTGGGGAAAGAGCGGAATTGCATCAGCAAGGATGTGGTTCCGTTCTTGTGGTACTTCATGCCTAAGGGCAAGAAGCTGGATCGCGTCATTGCTCACGGAATTGTTCGTCATTTCCACCTGGCCTTCAAGGGAATGGAAACCGAGGAGATGTATGACGTTTTGATGGAGCAGCTGGTGCGCGCCATCAAACAATATGACCCTACGTATACCGAGAAGGTGAAGAGGGTTGTGGAGGTGATTGAGAATGAGCTTTCGACGCGGCCGCGGTTCACAGCCGCCGACGTCAACCGTTACCTGGACATTGATTGTGATCGCTATATCCGCCTGTTGTGCCGCCGTGGTTTCTCTTCTACGTCAGAAGTCGGCCTGGAAGGAACAACAATATTTCTCTCGCCCCGGGGCCGGGCAACGCTAACGGCGGCGTAGCTGCCGATCAGCCCGTGTTCACGCATCACGCTGCCTCTACAAGGCAGCGATTTCAGCAATCGCCGGCATGGAATTGCCGGCTCAACAACCGTTACACATTGGAGGATTTATGAACGATTATCCGTGCTTTACCACCGGCGAGCCGCCGCTGAACATTTTGCTGCGCCGGCGCCGGCACGAACTGAAGATGTCGCAGGCAGACGTAGCGGAAGCTCTCAGCGTCTCGCCCGAAGCCGTTGTGCTTTGGGAAGGAGGTCGCCGCCGTATGGAACTTTCCCGGTTGCCGCGCATTGCCCTTGCGCTGAAGATGGATCCGAAAGATATCTGTATCCGCGGTCTCTCGGAATATCATCCGGTCTTCTACGCGACCTTGTTTGGCCCGCGCACGCAGACGCCGGCGGCGGTGTCCCCGGCCGCGTGAGAAATCCGCGACGCATGTTGCGGCCGGTTCCGTCGCATGGCGGGATCGGCCGTGCAGGTCTACAATAATGGCGCATGCCTCTCACGCCAGCAGGCTCCAAACCGAAAGTTCTTCTCAAAGACGCGATCGCCGATATCGCCATCGTCAAGCCCGAAACCTCCGCCTGGATTGATCCCGAAAGGTTGCAGGAGACCTCCTCGCACTGGCAGGAATTGGCTCCAGGCCAACAGTAACAACGGATCTACGTGGCCGGCCCCGCTGCCTCGCGGAAGCGATCGTAATCGTTGCTGGCCGCTTGAGCGAGTTCGAAGAGCTTGGATAGCAGATCCTCCGTGCCGGAGAACGCGATGTGCAACTCGCCGGGTTGCAGCGCCACTCCGGCCGGCAAGTCTGCCAGCTTGTGGCTGAACACATCAGACGGCACCGGAATACGGACGCGGGCCGCGGTCTGGTAGCGTCGAAGCCGATCGATGGCTCCGTCCAGGCGCTCCCTACGGCGGTTCTCGCGTTGGAAATCCTCACCCTCTGCGACACGTCGCAAATTCGCCATGAGTACCTGCCGGTCCACCAGGAAGGTCCGGCCGGCCTGATATCCACCGAATCGATGCAAGAGTTCGATCGCCTGCCGCCGGCGCAAATTGAAGAGGCGCTCGACAATGGCGCGGTCGACCACCGGCACATCGAACGTCTCGAGCATCGACAGAATGTCAGGAATCTTCAATAACCATGCGGGTTTGGCAGGCATTTCGAAAGGAGCCTCTCCCTCATTGTGTTCCCGCACAGTTGTGCACGAGGAGGAAATTTCTGGCTTATGATAATGCTGCTTATCGACAATTGAGGATGAATGATATTGGGATGGACAAAATCTCGGAACTCGAAACACGCGTCGTTCGCCAGCCGTCACGATGACTACTCCAGAGACGCGAATAATACGCTGGCGCGAGCCGCCGGGAAACACGCAAGGATCACCTACGTCTGCCTGCGATCCGAGCTGGTATGATGCGTAAAGTGTATCATTCCCACAATTCATTGCCGTTTGAAGTCGTGGTCGCCGCCAATTGTCTTCGGCACCCGTGCTCGCGTTGGTGTGGGCTTTCGACCCCATCTTGTCGATTGCCTGCAACTCGCTCTGCATTGTTGAAGTTCATTCACCGCGGCCAAGGTCGCCGGCAGCATCATAAGACAGACAACGCGATGAGAACGCACACCTTTAGGACTGCGACGCAGACCACCATCAACGCCATAAGCTAAGCCTACGGGCGGAACTGTAAGGACGGCGATACTCACGAAGGGTATTTCAGCGTCCATGACACGCTAGAGCCGAAAGCATCGGGGAGGTCCAGATAGAGACGCGAATCAGGCGTACGAACGGCCCGCCCGCGCACTGCCATCGCTCCACCGTGAATACACCGTGTGCGTGGCCTGCCGGCAACCGCGCGCACCATGCAAGTGCCACATGCGCGGCAAGTAGTGGCCGAGGAACGCGATCCGCACCGGCTTGCTCGTTTGGTTAACGTCGAGTCCTGCCGTCCAGTCTCTAAGCGTCGAAGAACTAGCGGGCTCTGACGTCTACCGAGCGGACGTCGCCATCTCGCAATTCCACGTTGCAGGAGAAGCTAAAGGAGTCGGACCGCATACGCACGTCGGCTCGAACAGTGCCAACAACCCAATCGTTGCGGCCGGGACGGTCGTCAATCCGGACGGAGAAGAAGTCAACGTGTTGGTAGCCCCTCTGGCGAATCCTGTCTTCGACGGCGCGCTGGCAGTTATCCATCGCAAGGCGCGTAGGCGCGCGATCAGCTCCGTAATCGGGATCGAACGGCTCGATCTGAACATTGCGGATCGAGCCCGACTCGAAGTTCACCGAGCAGGTATAGCGGAAGACGGCGTCTCGATCGTAACCACGACGAATGTCCATGATGCCGCGAACAACGTCTCGTCCTCCGGCATTGTCTTGGGTACCAGTGCGGCGGAAGGCCACATTCCAAGTGTGGAAGCGCTCATAAACCTGACGCTTCAATTCATCCTGACAACCGCGCACGGAATCGGCTACGCTGTCATACGGCCGGCCTCCCCTGTTATTTTCCACGTCGGAACGGCGTTCGGGAGGATAGCCGCGCTGCGGACCACCATAACCTGGGAGGATGCGCTCACCGCCCCAAGTGAGATCGAAGGTGTAGCCTTCGGCGCCTCCCTGCGGGTCGTTAATGCGAACCACAGCTCCGCCGCCACGTTGAGGTGCACGCACCAATTCTTGGCCGCCGCGTCCGTCAATGCCCGTGAAGCGAAAGTCCCGTGGATTTGCGGGCACAGGCGAGGTACATTCAAAGCGTCTCCATTGCGGGGCTTGTCCGGAGAGATCGCGAAGAACTCCGCTGTCGCCGCGTATTTCAACTTCCGCAGCTCCGTCAACCACTACCTCAATGGTGCAATTCCCGTGATCCGGAGCGCCACCTCCCACGATAGTGGCCCGACGACGAGAAGTTTGACTGGCAGCGATTCCGGCGAACAGGGTCAATGCCGTCGCCCCTATGGTTACGAAACATCTATTCATGCTTTGTCACCCTTGTCGCAGGTAGCACGTCGTGAACCACCGTGGCGACGAAGGTGTACGATTTATCCCTGGGATCCATCTTGAATTCCCCACCAGCAGGAAAATGTTCGCGCTCCGGCGGAAACATGGAGCGGCTTTGCGCAAATGCGACAAACCGGCTGAATAGGCACCCCGTCAAGACTGCGCGCGGTCAGCTCGCGCAAAGCGTCGGCAGCCAGCCCCGCGAGCCGGTGCGGTTTCATGGTTGTTGTGCCAGGATTATCGGCGTTGCCGTGGCTACCGAATTGATACTTAATGCTGCGTTCCGAGTAGCCCGTATCGGACCCCCAGCCGACAGATCGGCGGATGACGACTACCCGCGACGGCTGGGCACTTCGGTGGTTCGGGCGTTTCTCGTCAACTTGGCGGCTTTGCCCACCTTCCGGTTGGCGCGTCATACGGGAGCAACCCGGAAGCGGCGAGCAATTCTTAGGAACACTGCGAGGACACAATCCGGAGTGCAGGCTGTGCGTGTGGCGGTGGGCTACGTTGGATGTCAGGGGCGCCCCGCGTGCGTCACGATCATGAGCGGAATCGCCGCGAGGGCAGCGAGTGTGATCAAGACCAGGAAAACGGAACCCATGATCGTATCTATTTTGCTGTTGACGTGCTTGCCCATGACACTTTTGTCGGCCGCGACTTTCAATATCGGATAGTACGTCAGTGGCATGACGACCATTCCAAAGACGACCGAAATGTTAACGAGCGTCAGCGGCTGGATTCCCGTCAGTGCGATCAATACGGCGAGTACGAGTACACCCGTCCAGGAGCCGGTGAAGAACGGGACCGAGCTCGCCGGCCTATTTTTTCCCCAAGCCAGATTAAAAAACTGACACCCGTTATACCCGCTGGACAACGCCGTCTCGATTGTCGCCCCGCCAAGACACGCCAGGCTTCCAGCGAGAGCTAGCACAAGCGCTTTTTGCCCAAAAGGAAACGAGCCGGCCATGGCGGTTGTGCTGAGGATCTCGGGGAAGACCTCACGCGGCAGAAAAACGAGTGCGCCGAGGACCATCAAACTCGCTGTCAGTACGGCTCCCAGAATAGACCCTAACGCCGCCACCAACAAGTTTTCGCCTAGATCCTCTGGAGTCCAATCCTCTTCGATCGCCCCGGAGGAGTAAAAGTGCACTTCGTACTCCATGAGCAATGCGCTGAAGAGCCCAACGGCAAAGTACAAATAAAGCAGAACGTGCTTCGCGTCGGTGTGTGGAAGGGTGGGTATGAATCCCCGGGCAAGTCGATTCCAGGAAGGGGCGAGAGCAACGGCGGACACGGCGAAGACGGTCATCAACAAGCCGGAGAGGCCGAATATCCGCTCGATCCATTGAAACCGAAGCAGAAGCACCATCACGGCTAAGATAAAACCGGCTCCGATCAGGGCGGTCGTTTCCGGGCTGCCAGTCAAAAGATGCAACAAGATGGCGATTCCACCCAACTCCGCCGTGCAGGTGACAATGTTGAGTAGATTCGAGGCGATCAACGTCAGCAATCCCAGCGGAAAGCCGAGGCGGTTACGAACAACCGAGAACACAGGCTCCTTTGCCACAACCGCGATGCGGCCGCACATTTCCATGTAGACGATGATCGCGGCTGTACCGAGAGCGAGGACCCACATCAGCTCATAGCCGAACAGCGCGCCGGCCTGCATGGTGAACACGATCTGCCCGAGATCGACGAATCCGCCGAGCGCGGTCATTATTCCCAGAGTGATACCGAGGAACTTTTTCATAGATGCGAGTTCAGGCGTTCGAGGCTTTGTCGGATTTCGGCCATTTTCGCCATGGCGGCACCGAGTTTGCCACTATCACTGATCGCCGAGCGAATGACAGAGAGCTCAACTACGATTGCATTGAGCTGAGTCCGGCAGTCGTCAAACGCCTGCTTTGCGTCCGGTTCTGCCACGGCATTCTCGAACTCTTTCGCCGATTGCCGCATTTCTTTTTGAAGGTAAGCTGCGTGTCCCTCGGCGTAGCAACGGGTAGCACGTCCTTGGAGAACGAAGTCGATAAACATCTCCGATTCAGCGGCGGTCGATAGAGCCGATCGAATTTCGGACCGTATCTCGTCGCGACCCCTGGCTTTCGCATGCGAACAGCCGGCCGAAAGCATCGCGGCGAGCGCCAGCACAGTAAAGGAGATGAGCGGCTTGCGTCTCATATCACTACAGGTATAGCGCACAGGTGGGTCGCAGTGCGCCGCCTTAGGGCTTTCTGGGTTCTTTATCGATGGGCCGTTTCCGGATCAGCCGTTCCGAGCGAATCGTCGGCAAGCCGGAAGCAATACAGATGAGCGCCTGCCGGACCGGGCGTGGTGAGCGGGAAGCTGCGCTACCAGGCGTGCAACAACAATGCCTGTTTCCCGCCCAAAACGGTAGACGTAACGGTGGGTTATCAGGTTCAGTAAGGCAAGCCACGCCACCTATGGTGCGAACCACTCGCGGCGTACCGTGTGCGACCACAATTGGAGTGTCGTCCTCAACTACCTAGCCTTGATGACGAACCCGAGCCGCGTCGGGGTGGCATTGAAGCTCTCCGTGACCCGCAAAGGACGTTTCGGCGTGGGCAAAGCCGACAATTCGAATGTAGTGGTCTGGCTCAAGACCCTTGGCGCCGATTCCTCCAGGCCGAAGGATGCGCAGCGACCGGTGACCGGGCAGGTTCTCTGCTCTGACGGAACACCAGCAGCGTCAGGCATTCGCCGAGAAACGGCAAGGGGCTTATGGCCTCAGCTACACGCACTTCAATCCGATGGCCGTTTTCCGCGTCTACTCCGGCGCGGATTGGAGTGTGATTGGTTGGAGCATTTCCAAAATGGGCAGGGACATCCGCGCTCAATAACAGTGTTCGCAGGTGCAGTGGCTTTTAGGCCCACCGCTGGCAAGCCAGCCAGACGTACACCTGGGCGACCCATGGTGGGGCACGCGGCTTCCACTTGCGCATTCAGGACATCCTGGAACGGCATCATCTCCGACGTCAGGAGTCATCTCTTCGATTGCCTGGGACTCAATAAGCTTTTGGCCTTCCAGATCGTCCATGACGGGAAACTCACGTAAGCTAGCCTTGATTCCCCTTCGCACGATCTTGATGTCTTGGGCCGTTGGAAGCGATTCGGGCGTGACGCCAGTCTGTTCGATCATGGTGTTGCGAACTTTACGTCCTACGTCTTCGGCAACGTGTTCGGCATCTGCCTGGTTTGACGTTCGATCCCGTTTCAATCGACCTTCAGTTAAGGTTAGGCGGAAGAGATTCGCCGCAAGCTCTTCACGTCCCATGAAGTCATAGACAGATCTTCCCGTCTTGTCGGCCACTCCTCGAAGCTTGCGAAGCTCAGAGTAGGGCATATCGTACATTCCGCGATATCCCGCGCTCTTGAAGTAATCGAACCGAACGACACCGGCCGCCGCCGCCGTCTTCGTAAGATCGACTTCTTGGGCTGAAATGTCTTCCCGGGTAGCCAGGCGATCCATCGACTCGTCATGCTCGATCGAATAGCCGACGATAATTTCGGCCAAAGCCGCAAAATACGCCTGTGCTTGGGCCACCATAACCTTTTTTGTTCCGGTTCAGCTGGAAATGGAGAAAGCGTTCCCCCATTAAGATAGTGGAGCGAACGCATGAAAAAGCAACGGAAGCACTATACGCCGGAAGAGAAAGTCGCCATCCTGAGGCGGCATCTGTTGGAGCAGGTTCCGATCTCAGAATTATGTGACAAGCACGGCCTCCAGCCGACGGTATTCTACCGCTGGCAGAAGGAGTTCTTCGAGAACGGAACGGCTGCCTTTCAGCCGAAAGGGCGGCCCAACCATTGCGCCGAGCAGGAACGAATCGACTACCTTGAGAAGAAGATTCAGACCAAAGATGAGGTCCTGGCCGAATTGATGGCGGAGCACGTCGCGCTAAAAAAACGCTTGGGGAACTCTGACCGGGGTCTGGGTTCCGCACGATACCCGGGATCAGATCGTTGACTTTGTCCGGCGCTGGTCGGAGAAGACCGAGATCCGCGCCGGGCGGTTCATCGAGTGGCTCGATGTGACTGCCAGCAAATTCTACGACTGGCGAGAACGCTACGGCAAGGTGAACGAGCACAACGGCTGGGTTCCCCGCGATTTCTGGCTGGAGGATTGGGAGAAGCAGGCCATCATCGGCTTCCATCTGAAGAACCCGCTGGAAGGCTACCGACGGCTGACATTCATGATGCTGGATGCCGACATCGTGGCGGTGAGTCCGACCAGCGTATGGCGCGTGTTGGGGCAGGCGGGGCTGTTGTCGAAGTGGAACGGTAAGCCGTCGAAGAAGGGCACGGGTTTCGAGCAGCCGCTTGCCGCGCACCAACACTGGCACATCGACGTGTCATACATCAACATCAGCGGGACGTTCTATTAGCTGTGCAGCATTCTGGACGGCTGCAGCCGATACATCGTCAACTGGGATCTGCGGGAATCGATGACCGAGGCCGACATCGAGATAATCTTGGAGCGGGCCAAGGAGCAGTACCCGGAGGCGCGGCCACGGATCATATCAGACAACGGCCCGCAGTTCATCGCCAAGGACTTCAAGGAGTTCATTCGGATTTCGGGCATGACCCACGTCAGAACTTCGCCCTACTATCCCCAATCGAACGGAAAAATCGAACGTTGGCACAAATCGCTCAAGGGAGAGTGCATCCGGCCGGGAACGCCGCTGTCGCTGGACGATGCACGGCGTCTGGTGGAGGGCTACGTCGAGCATTACAACAACGTCCGCTTGAACAGCGCCACCGGCTATATCACGCCGACGGACATGCTGGCGGGCCGGCAACAGGAAATCCACGCGGAACGCGACCACAAACTGGAAGCGGCCAGGCAACAACGGCAGAGTCGGCGCCGGCAAGCCGTATGAAGTACAAAAGGGCAGTCTATGCGACCCTACTGCTGCTGTCTGGGCAATCTCGCCCTACCGAGAGGCGCGGAATCCCATCTTCCGTTTTTGCTGACAATTCGAGCAGGGCCTGCGAGGCCTGCGCTATTGGTTGCGTGTTCAAACCATCAACAAAAACACCGGCACGGGTGTCGGGAGGCAGAGCAACGTCGGCGGCCCACCCATGTTCCGCTCAAAGGTGGCTTAACAATTCCATAACATCTTTGGGCCTTGGTTCACCTATGATTAGAAACTTGCGGGGACATCTTTCCGATCGTCGAAGCTTGCTCCTCATGGGCGGTGTGGCGGCGCCATGCGCCTTACTCCTCGTTCTGGGAATCTGGATCATCCGTCAAGACCGCGAGCTCGCTGAAAAGAGGGCGGCCGATGATCGTCAGCACGGCGCGGTCTTCGCCGGCCAGGAATTGTCCGCGCGGCTCGAGACCTTGATGCTGCGAGCCATGGCGGGACGGGTTACGCCTGCCGATCGGGAGATCGCGCTAGTTGGCACGCTTGAACACGGCAGCGTCCGTTTTCCTTGGCAATCCGCCGTCCCAGCCGGCGTGGACGACCCTGATTTGATCCAGGCAGAGCGTTCAGTGCATATCGAACCAGCTATCGCAATCGAACGTTTGCGGCTGGCGTCAAAACGGGCCCGCAGCGCGACGTCCCGTGCAAGGGCCGCTCTGTTGCTCATGACGGCGCTGGATAGGGCTGGCAAGAGCCGCGAGGCGGTGGCCGCCGAGAGGGACCTGTGTGCGATACCCGCCAATATTGTGGATGAATACGGCGTTCCTTACTTCCTCTATGCTGCTAAACGCCTCGCAGGTTCTCCCGAAGCGGGTTCCAACCTTCCCCGGGATCTCGACGACGCTTTGACCACTGCCTGGCTGCCGCCCTCGGCGATATTCATGATCGCCGATATCGCGCGTCAGATGGGTTCGGCAGGCGTTGCGCTCGAACAACGTGCGCGAACCCAGGCGAAGGAGACCGAACGCGCGGCCAGCTTGCTTTACGAAACCGCGCGCGGAGGCGCCACGCCTTGGCACATCGCTCCGGAGGCGGAAGATCCGCTCATGGCTTCAGCCTCCGGTGCGGACGGCGTAACCCGAGCCGTGGCGGCGGTTCGGGCACGCATCGTGCTGAGTTCGATCAAACTTCCCGCGGGCGCGAGTTGGGCAATTGGAAGTGGCCAGCGCGGCGTGGCAGTTAACGATACGGTGCCGCAGGTCAAAATTCAGTTCGCTGCCGCTGCGCCCAACCACAACTCCCTCGCCCGGCAGCTCCTCTATGGCGGCGCTCTCGCACTGGTCTTTCTCGCCACCGCGCTCAGCGCGTTTCTGCTTTACCGTGATATCCGGCGTGAAACGGGTCTCGCGCTGCTCCGTTCGGCCTTCGTCTCCAGCGTTTCCCATGAACTCCGCACCCCGATCGCGACCATCCGGGCCTACGCTGAGATGCTCGATATGGGTCGTATTCCCCCAACCCAGTGGCCTACATACTTGAAGACGATCATTGGTGAGAGCGAACGTCTCAGCCGGTTGGTGGAGGGAGTGCTGGAATTCTCGCGCCTGGAGCAGGGCAAGCGAACTTACCGCTTCGAACCCGTGCCGCTGAATGAGGTCATTCAGTCCGCAGCCCAGGGAATCCGGTTCGCACTGCAACAGAATGGATTCGATTTGAGGATTGCCACACACGCAGACCTTTGTGTCACTGCCGATCGCCACGCCCTCGAACAGGTCTTTATTAATCTGTTGAGCAACGCAATGAAGTATTCCGGCGCGCGGCGCGAAATCGACCTCGGGGTACGCCAGGACGGCCGCAACGCGATCGTGCAAATTCGCGATTACGGAGTCGGCATCGCCCCCGAGCATCAACGCCGCATCTTCGAGCGGTTTTACCGGGCGGATACGCCGGAAGGACCCAAAGTGCCGGGTGTTGGTTTAGGCCTTTCCATTGTGGAACAGATCGTCGCAGCTCACGGTGGACAGGTTGCCGTCCAGAGCGCGCCGCATGAGGGCAGCGCCTTTTCCGTGACGCTGCCATTACGCGCATGAGCCGCATTCTCATTGTCGAAGACGAACCAGCGCTGCTTCGCGCCGTCGCGGACAATTTTCGGTTTGAGTCCTACGAAGTGATCGAGGCGGCCGATGGCGAGTCCGGTTACCAGAAGGCGGTCCAGCAAAATCCGGACTTGATCATTCTCGATATCATGTTGCCGCGCATGAGCGGCTACGACGTATGCCGCCGTCTGCGCGCCGAGGGCGTGCAAGTTCCGATCCTGATGCTGACTGCGCGCGGCGATGAATCCGACCGGGTGATCGGGCTCGATCTCGGAGCCGACGATTACGTCACCAAGCCGTTTTCAGTGCGCGAGTTGAGCGCCCGTGTGCGCGCGCACCTTCGACGGTCGCATGTCAGCACAGCCCAGCCGGATGAGCTGAGGATCGGCGAGGTCCACATCGACTTCCGGACCTATGAGGCCCGGCGAGGTAAAACGCCGCTCGATTTCACACGAAAGGAATTTCAACTCCTGCGACTGCTGGTTTCGCGGCAGGGAGCGGTCGTCAGCCGGGACGAACTTCTTGACGAAGTCTGGGGACAGGAGTCCTTTCCGACTACGCGCACCGTCGACACGCATATCGCGAACCTGCGCGCGAAAATCGAGCCGGATCTGCGGCGTCCACAACATTTGATTACCGTGCATGGCGTAGGCTACCGATGGGTTGCATAACTCCACAAACACTTGACAAACGCAGAAGGTTATCGTGACAAGTCGGGAATCGAGATCCGGCACACTTCCTCATATGCAGTTCACTGAAAGGGCAAAGACGATGAGATTTCGAAGCGTACTACTGGTATGTGGGGTGGCCGGACTGATTCTGGCGGCCGAATCCGGCAACGACTTGTTTCAGAAAGGTCTCGCCAAAGAGCGCGCCGAAGGCGACGCACGAGGCGCCATTCAGATTTACCAGCGTGTGGCATCGATGCCGGGCATCGAGCGCAAGCTCGCAGCCGAGGCGCTGTTCCGAATCGCCGAGTGCCAGCAGGCGATTGGCAATGCCGAGGCGCGCAAAACGTACCAGCGCATTGTGAAAGATTTCGGGGATCAGCGCGATGTCGCCGTGCGCGCCGGTGATCGCCTGTTGGCCCTCGAACCCGCGGCCAGCCACAATCCCACGGAATTGTCCACTCGCCGCGTCTGGGTTCCGCCCTCGTCCAACATGCGTGGGGGAAGCCTGTCCGCGGACGGCCGCTTCTTCTCCTATGCCGACTATTTCACCACCGGCGATCTCGCGGTTCGAGACTTGGTCACCGGGGAGACGAGGCATGTGACACACCAGGGGTCGTCTCCGGAATACGCCACCGGCTCGGTCATCTCTCCCGACCAGAAGAAGATCGCGTTTGCCTGGTACGGCAAGAACAGAGAGCTGAGGGTGATTGACTGGGAGGGATCGAATCAGAAGACTCTGTACTCCAATTCGGAGGGATACGCAGTTCCGGACGGTTGGTCGTCGGACGGGCGGGAAGTTCTGGCCACGATATCGACCGGCCAAGCCCGAACGCGGCAGCTCGCCTGGATACCAGCGGCGGGCGGAACTCCGCGCATTCTGAAGACATTTCCCTGGGAGGCGCTGGGTACTGTGCAGGTCTCTTCCGACGGACGCTACATCGCCTACGATGCCTCGGGCAGCGATATCCAGAAGCGTGCGATCTACGTTCTCAGCACCGACGGCGCGACCGAAACCGCACTGACCGACGGGGCTGGGACCGATGAGGTCTTCGGATGGATGCCCGACGGAAGGACGCTTCTTTTTGCCACGGATCGTACGGGCGCCCGCGAACTCTGGGCACTGCCGCTTCATGAGGGAAAGAAAGCGGGCGAGCCATTCTTAGTCAAGCCGGACCTCGGCCGAGTCGATCCGATTGGGATCGGAAAGGATGGATCCCTCCTCTATAGCCGTCATAACGAGGCGGGCCAGGTATACACGGCATCACTCGACTGGAACAGCGGCAAGCTGTCAGACACAGTTCCCTTGGCCAAAGGTGTGGTTGCGGAAGGCGGGGCGGACTGGTCCCCGAATGGGAAAGAGCTAGCCTATGTCGCTCACCGTGGTACGGAACACCAATCCAATGGGCGCTTCATAGTCATCCATTCCTTCGAAACTGGACGGGATCGGGAGATCAGTCCGAAGCAAAACTTGAGAATCAACAATGGTTATAGCTGGTCGCCGGACGGGAAGTCGTATCTGGTCACAGGAACGGACGTAAAGGCACGATATGGCGCGTACGCGGTCGATCTGGAGGCCGGAGATGTCCGCACTCTGGTCCAACGCGAAATCTGGGTGGATCAACCGCAATGGCTGCCCGACGGCAAGCACATGCTCTATGTGTTGACGGAAGGGCGCGGTGTCTTCATCCGGGACCTGGAAACCGAAACGGATCGTGAGATCAAGCTTGACATTCCGGGGCTGACGCGCGTGAATGTCGCGGCCTCGCCGGATGGGCGGCAGCTCGCATTTTCGCCCCAGGTTGCAAATCGCTATCGCACTCTCTATGTGATGCCGCTTGAAGGCGGGGTGAAGCGGCGTGTATTCGACCTGACTACCGGCGAAAGCATGGCCATAAACGGCTGGACCCCGGATTCCCAGCGCATCCTGCTCGCATCGGCTCAACAAAAAGGCGAAAAGGTGGAGTGGTCGCCGTTTTGGATTTCTGCGAATGGTGGGGACCTGCATCCAATCGGAACGCCCGGGGCACTTATCCATTTTGCTGCCCAAGGCCAGCGAGTCGCATTCACACATAGGGAAATCGGAGTTGAGTTCTGGATGCTGCAGAACATCACGGCGGCAATGCGGACTCGGCGGTGAGCCCCGATGACGACAAGGATTGCGGGGCTGCTGTTTGCGGCAGTGTGCGGCACTTCGGATCTCGTTCCGCTCGGGCTGGACATCTTCATGCCTGTGCCAGAGCAGAATCCACTCACTCCGGAAAAAATCGCGCTGGGGCGGCGGTTGTTCTTCGACCGCCGCCTCTCGCGTGATGATTCCGTCGCCTGTGCCACTTGTCATGATCCCAACCACGGCTTCGCAGACGACCGGCCCCAGGCGTCGGGCATCTTTGGCCGCAAGGGCGCCCGCAACGCGCCCGCTCTCATCAATCGCGCCTACGGCGCATTTTTCTTCTGGGACGGCCGCACACGCAGTCTCGAACAGCAGGTGCTACAGCCGATTCTTAACCCGGATGAAATGGATTTGTCGCTCGAAGAAGCGGAACAGCGCACCGGTCTTTCCCGCGCGGAGATCGCGCGCGCCCTTGCCAGTTATGTCCGTAGCATCCGATCCGGCGATTCACGCGCCGACCGCTTTGTGGGCGGCGAAACGGCTGCGCTGTCGGAGCTTGAGATCAGCGGGCTGCAACTGTTCCGGGGCAAGGCGAACTGTGTCGCCTGCCATCTGGGCCCGAGCTTTACCGACGAATCATTCCATAACACCGGAGTCGCCTGGCGTGAGGGTCGCCTGACCGACCAGGGACGTGCCACAGTGACTGGCAGCGTTGCGCACCGCGGCGCTTTCAAGACACCTACCTTACGCGAGATCGCGCAAACTGCTCCCTACATGCATGACGGAAGTCTTGCGACCCTGGAGGATGTTGTGGCTTTCTACGATCGCGGTGGCAACCCTAATCCGCAACTCGATCCGGAGCTTCGGCCCCTGCACCTTACCCCGAATGAGAAGACCGCGCTGATCGCATTCCTGCGGAGCCTCTCGGGACGAATCAATGAAGGATGCTCGCCTTAAACTGCCGGAGCATACCTCCCCGAAAGTTCAGCGTAGACATCTGGCCCGCGATCGAGTGCACCGCCCGAATAAGGCGCCATCCGAAGTTGAGAACGCAGGGCGCGAGCGAGCTACATTGGCCTTGCCATGCGCAACGGAAGCTGGCGATGCGGGGACGCAACCATGCGGAGGGATTGCATGGCGGGCTCACGGATGCGGCGTTTGCGCTGCCAGGCGAACGCGGTATCGACGACGGCCCTGGAGGCGACCTCGCCGATTCAGCCCGCCGATCCTCGCGAATCTGCGCCCACGACGTTTATGATAGCGGCGAGTGTGTGAGGTTTCGGGCAGTAATGGTTCATTTCCTAGCGAGTTTCGTTTTGCGCCCGCCAGCCCTGTGTGAATGGGTGTGAATCGGGGGACCACCCCAGGTGTTTTCCTTTTTGAAACCAGTTGCAGTTTCAGCCGCTGCACGTTCCGCCAGCCCCCACTGCGTTGGGAGATGTCGTCACAAACTGGCTCGCCCAAAATGGCGTTATACTCGCTAACAGAGAACGCCCTCTCTCCATTTCACGCTGAACAACACATTTTGGGATCGGCGTTGAAAGTGGTCATGAAACAGGCTGAACGCGTGAGTCTGATGTCCTCCAGCATCTTTCCGTCGATTTCCCTGTTCTCTTCATGGAACATCTCCAAAACCTTGATGTTTAGGAGTGCGCATACCGATATGGTTTTGTTGATAACTTTCTTGAAAGCCGGCCAGTCGGTGTACCCCAGGAAGGTCATCAAGTCCCGCGCCCACCAGATTCGGGTTCCATTTGCCTTTGCAAGGCCCTCAAATGTCTCCGCGGCTTCCTCAAAGAGGCCAGGCAGTCGGGAATCGGAGTCGGATTCAACCATCATTCAATTGTAGAAGGAATGGCGGCACACCGGGAGACGCCTTAACGCGGGCGACGCGACCCTGGTCGCGCTTATGCCCCAGGAGGTGGAGCACCGAAGCCACGCTATTGGCTTCGGGACCCAGCCCTCGGTTCCCAATCATGGGCTTTGGCTCTCGGCGGGTCAGTCCGAGAACGGAGCCGAGATTGCACTCGTCACGCAAGCGAAACCGATGGTTGCGGAGTCGCGCAGTCCCGTCGCGAATCATTCTACGTGCTGAGTCTTCGGGGTTCGCCGGAAGTTCCCCGGTAGCGCTCGGTTGAAATGACCCAGGCTTGGAGCAGGACTCTTCATCCACACCCAAGAAGCCGACGGCGATTTCATCCACGCCGAAGGCGTGCGGGTTTGGTTTCACACTACTTGCGCCGAGGCCCGCCGGCGTGCGCGGTGGCACCGAGCTGATTGGGAAGGGTCTGGTCGAGGCTTAGCGGGCTTTGGATCGCGCCCTCGACCTTCTGACGGAGATAGCGGAAGTAGTCTGGACTTCCGATATTGTCCGTTAACGTCCACCGTATCGTGCGTTCTCAATAGGCGGGAGGGGCTTAAACACGGCATTACGCCCCGAGGAACTCGCCGGCGCGGCCTGACGCTCTAATCTCGCATCAGATCAATCCATCCATTCTGAAGGAACCATTCCGCGAGAAACGAAATCAGTAAAGCGTTTAAGCGCCGCGAGGTAAGCAATACGTGCCGCAGTCTTCTCTTCTGCCCCGGCTTGCGTGTACGAAAGGCCGGCATTGTCCAGTTGAGCTTTCAGTCTTTGCTCGACAGCCACATGTCGATCCGCGCCAGAGCAGCAACTGGCGAGTGGACCATCATTCCGAAACATTTAGGTCCAGAATATCTCCAATTTGAAACTCTACTCCTCAAGTAGATGCGGGGAATTGAAAACTCTTTTGAGGTTAGGAAATGTCTGTAAGGGAAAAAGGGAATTTATACTCGACGTCATTGAAGCGTTGTCCCATGAGGAACTGAACGGCCCGGCTGTTTCTTTCAACAAGAGAATCGCCGCGCTCGCGGGCAGAACAGCATGCGCCAGAAGGATGCCAGCATCGACTCTCAGGTAAACTCTTGTGCGTGTCTTCACCATTCACTGTGCCTCCCTGGGCTCGCGAATATGTCGAACGTGGCTATGCGCCGAGGTGGGGCCTTCCGCCGGTATCAGATCGAATTCGATTGGAGGCTGGGGACCTATGGGACCGGCTTCAGTTGACGCCAGGCGCGCGGGTCCTTGACATGGGTTGCGGACATGGCAGACATGCGCTTGCGTTGGCACAGCGTGGTGCGAATGTTTTTGGATGGACTTCGCAGAGACCCTTTTGACGCGAGCCAAGCTCCTGGGATCGGATCTAAACATTCCGGCTCACTGGCTCCGCGGCGACATCCGCCGCCCGCCACTTCGATCGGGGAGCTTCGCTGGCGCCATATTGATTGACGCCTTTGGATTCTTCGAGAACGGATGAAGAGAACGAAGCCGTGTTAAGTGAGGCCGTGCGCGTACTGGCTCCCGGGGGCAGGTTAGGGCTGAAGGTCCTGAATGGCGCTCCTGTTCTTGCCGCTTTCCGCGAAACCGACCGTGAAGAGCGTGAAGGAGTAATCGTGACCATCTCGCGGTGGCTCGAGCCGGGACATGCGCGGATGATTGAAAAGGTGATCGTCAGGGGACCGCGAGGCAACGGTGAATACGAGCGAAACCAGCAGCTCTATCGTGTGGATGAACTGTGTAGTGCGCTAGAGCAAACAGGTTTAACGGGCGTCCAAGTATTTGCGAGTTCCAATTTTGCAACCTTTGAACCCACGGCATCGGAGACCATGTGGGTGTTCGGCGAGCGGCGTGCGAGACGACGCCCGAAGGGCGGCGACTTATCTGCCATTCTGCCGCCCTGCGGCTTAGTTCGATAACGCTACCGGCCGGGCAATGGCCGCATTAGGATCGCAGCGTCCGGGAGGTTGGCCAGCGCTTGGGCAAAACCAAGCTGTCGCGGCTTGCGCGTGCCAGCATCATCAGGCCCAGTACGTCCTCGGATGTTCCTGACTGTCAGAATCGCGAGTATTTTATCTCACGTTCAAAGCGATACACTGACGATGCACACGCAACGAGTTGCCCGTTCTCTCGTGCTCGGACTGCGCGGTGCATCGAGGCCCCAGTGGAACGCGGTCTTTGTCTGGTCCTGGACGACGAACCTTCAGTTCGGCGATATATCGGAACAATCCTTGATTCGGAAGGCTACCAAGTTTTGGAGGCTGCCGATGAGGTTCAAGCTTCGCATTTGGCGAAACAACTTGGTGATGTCCTAGAGTTAATCGTAAGCGACATCGAACTGCCGAACGGCAATGGGCTGGCATTCGCCTGCGCCTGCAGAGAATGGCAGCCATCCATTCCTGTAGTCCTCGTTTCGGGAGTGGCAGATGTTATTCGCCAAGAGAATCCCAGAGCCACTTTTACTTTCGTGCAGAAACCATTCACGCCCAAACGGCTGTTGGAAGGCGTTCAACAGGCAATCAACGGTTCGACGTAGATCCGTCAAAAAGGCAGAGGCCAACCGGACAGCCCATGCAGCAGGAGGCTGACGAGCGTTGCACGTCGGTATATTTCGGTTCTTTGAGGTTGGAACCGCCCTTGGCGGCTATCAGGAAGTTCGGTGCTCGCGAGAAGTTACCCGCGTCCGCTTTCCAAAAGTTAACCGTTGACGGTCGCGTAGCCGCAACAGCGAATTAAGCCATGCTCGGCCGCCGGCACAGCACATCAGAAGTGGGGCATAATGCGCACCGGTGATCTTCTGTGGGGCCAAACGCGCTCCCAGCGACCAACCCAAATCCGATCTCGACACCCACGTCAAATGCATTTCCTTTGGAATGTGCACCTGGATTTCCGTAGCCGCCGACCCTTCAGATGAAGGCTCCACGAAACGCAAAATCGGAGCGGCATGATGATTGCAACGCAGAGTGTCGGATTTCTCCACAAGACAGCAAAAATGACGACGAGAGCAATATTACTGATCTTGTTCGTAAGCGGTTTAACGCAAGCCCAGCCCGCCGGCGGCTTGCAAGGGGTGTGGGTGCTCGATACGAGCAAACGCGATGCTGATGCTTTGCCGGACGCGCCCGTCATGATGAAAGTCGAAACGACCAATGACGGCATTAGGGTGATCGAACTTTCAGCGGTGACCGGCGGGCGGCAGATTGTAGTCGTCTACTACGTGCTGGATTGCGGCAATGGTCATGATTGTCCGGCATCTTCAGGATTCACTCCGCGTAAGCCGATAGTCTATTGGGTTAGGCGCATTGATCAGCATCCGTCAGCGCGCAGGCGGTGGGCGATCTCGGCTGATGGACTTCAACTTACGATCCAGCGGTCAACATCAAGGAACGTCAGCAAGCGATTGAAAACTCTAACCTACAGACTGGCTGATGACTTGAGGTCGGAATGAAGACGGATGCCGGATGCTTCGCCTCGCCAGATTGCACCGGCTGGGCCATTTGCGTTTTGTCCGTGAGCGCCAGGCGGGATACGATAATGGCACGGAAGGTGGACCATGGCAGCAATCAGACGGACTCTATGGATACTCTCGATGGTTGGCGCAGTAATGGCCATGTATGTCTTGGTCCAGGCTTTGCGTAAAGCGCCGACAGAACAGGATTTGGCGAACTGCGCGATCATCGCGATTGCCTGTGCGCTGATTCCCTATTGCTTGGCCCGTGCTGTCGCTGAGAGCAGCAAGAACAATCCCTAAGAACACGCCGAGGTCTCCTCTCCCCCCGCTCTCCAATTAGGGTACTTGGCTATGGAATCTGAACTACAATGGACGGGGCCACCCGCCAGCCAGGCGGTGTTGCGGCGCAAGAAAGAGGCTGGTGTTAATGTCGATAGGGATCTATTTCTCTCCTGCCGCAATGTCGGCGGCAAAATACGACGAGTGCATCAAATTATTGAAAAAAGCCGGAGCGGGGAACCCGACTGGACGCTCGTACCATGTAGCCTTTGGCCCGAAAGACAAACTGATGGTGTTCGATGTGTGGACATCCCAGGCGGCGTTCGACAGGTTCGGAAAGACGCTGATTCCCATCCTTGAACAACTCGGGATCGATCCGGGACAGCCGGCCGTGATGCCGGTGCACAAGGTGATCGGGCCGAAGGCGAAAATGTCGTCTGCTGGGAAGCAGCCGAAGGTTTCCTCCCGCCGGCAGAAGCGCTGACAGCCCACATGTATCCCGCCCCAACGGGGCAAAGGGATCGTAGCCCGTCCGACGGGTCTACTCGGGCCCGTTCCCGGGTGTTCGTTAGCTGGGTCCGGATCGCGGATTGCTCACGAATCGCCGTCGCCGAGTCCAGCCGTTTCGCCGCCCAAAAAGTCTCTACGCGTCAAGGGGAGTCGCACCTATTTCCTTTCCCGCCGAGATCCGCTACTTTGAATTCGTGCGCACATCAGCGAAAGATAACCTTGAGGTTTATGCCATAGGAACCTTCCCGGATCCGAACTGGAGCGACTCGAAGAGCACCTGCTGATTTGCTCTGAGTGCCAGGAACGGCTCGAGGGAAGCGATCGATACATCGTCCTATCCGTGCGGCCGCCGCAAAGATTGCGGGAAAGTAACCGAGGGCGTTACGGCGGCCTTGTCGCAGTGGGGCCATTTCACGTCGGCCAGCAAGCCTCAGCATGGCTACCCATCTTGGTGAATAACGCTTTGCGGCGCGCTTGCGTTGCAATCGCTCCGAATCAACCTTCGGCTCAGCTCTCCGGCACCTTAGTATCGGTCTTGTTCTCCCAAAGGACTTCGTCATCCCCGGCACCCGACGCCAGCTTGCGATAGAGGTCCGGCGTCCCCTTGCGTCGGAGGTGAAGACAATATAAACGGCCGTCTCGAGACCACAATGGGTGGTATCGTCTGCTGGATCGAAGGTCAGCCGGTAGCTGCCCCGCGAGCCAGGTCGAACCCCCAGATGTCCAGCTTTCTGGCAAATGCGGTCGCCCACCGCCACTGCCAATCGGTTGCCATGGGGAGAGATCGCCGGATTGGTGTAGGTGTTCAGTCCACTATCTCGCCCAACCTGCGCCCGGTGCGATTCGAACTAAGTAAGCCGCTGTCCCGCGCTGATGATGCCGGGCAGGAACATGAGTATGCCGTTCGGGGAAATGTGGAACAAGTTGTCCCTACACCCTGAAATACCCTCAAATAATCCAGGCTTGACCCGCATTTCCTAAATCTAACCAAAGCTACGGACACTATAATTGTTGAATAAGGTTGACTGAAATGGCCGATTTGGCCGAACAGATTCAGTTCCCAAAATGTCCGGAGATCCTCTTCACGACCAGATAATCAAAGCGGGCGCTGCTCTGGTTGCGGCGCTGGCGGAGGAGGCGAGTCTGTCGATGCGCTGCTGCAAGCACCCAGATGACGACGCCCTATTAGTTAAGTGGGCACAAGCACGTCAACGAGTGGAAGAGTGCAGACGCGCATACTCCGGGTCTGTCGAGGAAGCGGACTACCCGGATCTTGAGATCCGCTCGGTGGTAGAGATTCTGATGAAGCCGGAGCCTTCGACATAAAGGATGGACTAGGGATCATCTGCTGGTGAGACCGACCGTGAGTTCACTCCGTGCCACCCCTTCCGGGCCCACCGATATTCAAACCTGCTATTCTCAATCCTGATCCTCACTAGCCGAGCCATCGCGCGCCGTCAGCATTTCCCTTGGGCCGTGGCAAGGGCGCGACTACCGATATTGCGCGACAACGGAACTGATGGACCGCACGCCCGAGTGCGCTAACCGAATCTGGCGGGCGCACAGCCGGCGGACAAGAAGTGGAAGTCGCACCGAACGCCACCGTGTCAGTGACTCTTCAGGAGACGGCCGCGCTGTCAACCGCGCATTAGGGCGCCGTATCAGACCTAAATTGTGCACAGCCCCTGTTTCAGAGCGGGAAGATCAGAACCTGCCGACGGCATCCAACATCTCATCAGTCCTCGATGGCCGCTTGGCGTCCTCGCTATCGATATTGCCCATTAACGCGCGGTGCCGGGCGATGGCCAGATTAGGGTCGCAACGTCCAGGAGGTTGGCCGGCGTTCGAGGCCACGAAATGATAGTCGAGGAGACTCACTCGATTCCAGGGTTTCGGCGAATCCATGCGGGAAGGCGTTTTTGATGACCGAAAGCCCGTGATTAAGTCTGCGGAGCGGGAACATGACTCTCGTGGAACTAAGGGGTGCATTTCGCGAACGCCTGGCCAACCCGATGTCTTGAAACCAGGAATGATAGGGACAGCCTGTTCTAATATCGGATTGCATTTGAGTGCGCTTGGCTATAGGGCGAGTGGAATAGTTCCGACTGCTATGATGCGGAACCTGAGTCGGTTGTGCGGCGGTTCCCAAGGGATCACGGCAACAAGACACCGACGGATGGGATGGACCTGGAACCAGCTGTCTCCTCGCCAGGGAGCTTCTCGGCATCGAGTTGGACTTCGCCCGGCTGTAGTCCGTGTTTGAGTTCGATGTGGCGATTTCGGAACAGCGGCACTATGCGGATGAACTTGCCACCGACCTGAAACAACGTAATATCCGGGTCTTCATGACGGGTATGATCAGGCAGATCTTTGGGGCAAGAATCTTGTTGAGCACTTGCACGAAGTTTATGCTCAGGGTGCGCGCTTCTGCCTGATGTTCGCTTCCAAAGCATACGCAGAAAGGTGTGGCCCACCCACGAACGCCGTGTCCCAGTCCTGCTCAACCGTGCCCCCCGGAATCTGATAGGATTCTTCAGATCACCTGATGAGCCCCCAACATTCCATCGGTCATTACCGCATCATTTGCAAGTTAGGCGAAGGCGGCATGGGCGCTGTCTATCGCGCCGCCGATACCAAACTCAATCGCGAAGTGGCCATCAAGGTACTGCCGCCAGCATTCGCCGAAGATGCCGCCCGCATGCAGCGCTTCGAGCGGGAAGCGCAAGTGCTGGCCTCGCTAAATCATCCCAATATCGCTGCGATATACGGCATCGAGACGGGCGCCATCGTCATGGAGTTGGTGGAAGGCGACACGCTCGCCGGACCGCTCCCCGCTGCCACCGTCATCAACTACGCTCGCCAGATCGCCGCCGGCCTCGAAGCGGCCCATGAAAAGGGCATCGTGCACCGCGATCTCAAACCCGCCAACATCAAAGTCACGGCCGACGGCGTCGTCAAACTGCTCGACTTCGGACTCGCCAAAGCGCAAGGCGAAGCACCTTCGTCCCCCTCAGGCGCGAGTCCCACAATGTCCCCTACGATGTCGTACGCCGTGACGCAGGCTGGTATGATCCTCGGCACCGCTGCGTACATGAGCCCCGAACAGGCGCGCGGCAAAGCCGTCGACCGTCGCGCCGATATATGGGCGCTCGGCGTGATCCTCTACGAACTGCTCACCGGCCAGCATCCGTACGAAGTGGGAGAGACAGTGACCGACACGCTGGCCGCCATCGTGCTCAAGGAACCCGATCTCGGCGCCCTCCCAAGCGATACACCGCACGGATTACGCCGTCTGATCGAACGCTGCCTGCGCAAAGATCCCAAGCGGCGCCTTCGCGACATCGCCGATGCTGAGTTGCTGCTGGAGGAGGCTGCGCCGCCTGCCGCCCTCACCGTAACAGCGCCGCCCCTGTCGACCGCGCTCACCTGGCTGCCTTGGACCTTTGCGGGTGTCGCCATCGCGGTGGCGACCGTCACGCTCGCCCTCAATTGGAAGCGCCCCGCGGCAAGCCCCGCTGCCATGCGCTTTTCCGTTCCCTTGCCGCCCGGTACCGTTTGGCCTTCCGCGTCCTTCGCGACCCAATGGATTCCTTCGCCCGATGGCCGCAATCTCGCCTTGGTTGCGACGGAGCACGGCAAGAACTTCATCTGGCTCCGTCCCCTGGAATCGCCTGCCGCCCAGCGGCTCGACAAAACCCAGGGTGCGAATTTTCCGTTCTGGTCGCCGGACAGCCAGTCGATTGCCTATTTCGCGGATCGCTCCATTTGGCGCATTTCGCTCTCCAGTGCGGCCAGCGTGAAGGTCTGTGACGTTGAGGCTTTCCAGCACAGTGGGATCCGAAGCTTGGAATTCACGTGACTTGAAGTCGCGGCC
>JADMIO010603975.1_pt1 | contig 58251 bp, 47 predicted proteins | sample 8958161 | NCBI WGS metagenome assembly JADMIO01 (sample SAMN16585339, study PRJNA669376) | soil metagenome | isolation source: Crop rotation soil | place: USA: Cullars Rotation, Alabama | collected 2011
GCCGCGACTTCAAGTCACGTGAATTCCAAGCTTCGGATCCCACTGTGCTGGAAAGCATCAACCAGGCAGGCCTCGGGCGCGGACTGCAGTTCGAGCTCTTCAAGCCGGCTGGCGGCGAGACCCGCCGTGACTTCTACGCCGAGCTGCCGATCTCGATCCGGGTCACCGGCAGCTACCACGACATGGGCGCATTCGCGAGCGACATCAGCAAGCTCTCGCGCATCGTCACGCTGGAGAACGTCTCCCTGCAGCCGGCTTCCGGCAAGGGTGGCGGGCTGATCATGGACGCAACCGCCAAGACTTTCCGCTACCTGGACGAGGGCGAGGTCGCGCAACAGAGAAAGGCCGCGGCCCCGGCGGCGAAGAAGGCAGGTAAGTGATGAAGCCCCGCCACTTCGCAATCGCATTGGCCTGCCTGGCGCTCTCCGCCTGCGGCAGCGAGCGGCACCTCGACGAGGTGCGGCAGTTCGTCAAGGAGTCGGACAGCATTCCGCGCGGCAACATTCCGCCGCTGCCGGAAGTGAAGCCGTACGAGCCCTACGAGTACGCCGCCTACGACCTGATCGATCCGTTCGTGCCGCGCAAGATCGAGCCGCCCGCGCCGCCCAAGCAGCAGCGCGACGACCCGCGACTCGATCCCAACCGCCGCAAGGGCCCGCTCGAGGCGTTCCCGCTCGAGAACCTCAAGATGGTGGGCACGCTCCAGCAGAAAAAGGACATCTACGCCCTGATCAAGACCCCGGACAACAACCTGCACCGGGTCAAGGCCGGGGATTTCATCGGGCAGAACTTCGGGCGCATCACCGACATCAGCGAAGCCGCGCTCAAGCTGAAAGAACTGGTCCAGGACAGCGGCAACGAATGGAAAGAGGAAGAGCGTACGTTGCTGCTCCAGGAATAAATAGGGAGGCAAGAGAAATGAAGCCGACAATCAACTTTCTCAAGGCCACGCTGCACATCGTGGCGGCGCTGGTGCTCGCCTGCGCGAGCCTGGGCGCGCACGCCCAGGCAAACGCGATCGAGTCGATCAACGTGTCGCCCACGTCCGGCGGCAAGATCGTGGTCAGGGTGACCATGAAGGAGGCGCCGGCCAGCGCGCCGGCCGGCTTCACGGTCAACAACCCTCCGCGCATCGCGTTCGACTTCCCCAACACCACCAGCGCGCTCGGCCGCTCCACCCAGGAGGTGGGCGAAGGCGACCTGCGCAGCATCAACGTGGTGCAGGCCGGGGACCGCACGCGTCTCGTGCTCAACCTGTCGCGCGCGTCGAGCTACGACACCCAGATCGACGGCCGGGCGCTGATGATCACGCTGCAAGGCGGGGCGGCGGCTGCAGCGGCGGCGGGCCCGGTGGGCACGACCACGCAATTTGCCCAGGTCCAGCCCGGGGATTCGCGCCACGCACTGCGCGACATCGATTTCCGGCGCGGCAACGCCGGCGAGGGCCGCGTCGTGATCGATCTCTCCGATAACGCGGTGGGCATAGACCTGAAGGTCCAGGGCAAGGTCATCGTCATCGACTTCATCAACACGGCCCTGCCCCGCAACCTGCAGCGGCGGCTAGACGTGAGCGATTTCGGCACCGCGGTCCAGATTGTCGATGCGCTCGCGCAGGGCAACAACGCCCGCGTGGTGATCGAGCCGGCGGGCAACTGGGAGCACACCGCCTACCAGTCCGACAACCGCTTCACCGTCGAGATCAAGCCGTCGGTCGACCAGGACCGCATCGCGCGCGGCGGCGGCTACGTCGGCGAACGGCTTTCGCTCAACTTCCAGAACGTGGAGGTGCGGGCGGTGCTGCAGGTGATCGCTGACTTCACCGGCCTCAATATCATCACGAGCGACACGGTGGGAGGCAGCCTGACGCTGCGCCTGAAGGACGTGCCGTGGGACCAGGCTCTGGACATCATCCTGCAGAGCAAGGGTCTCGACATGCGCAAGACCGGCAACGTGGTGTGGATCGCCCCGCGCGACGAGCTCGCCACGCGCGAGAAGCTCGCCCTCGAAGCCCAGGCGCAGATCAGCGATCTCGAGCCGGTTCGCACCGAGAGCTTCCAGCTGAACTACCAGAAAGGCGCCGACTTCCAGAAGCTCCTGTCCGATCCTAACCAGCGGATCCTGTCCAAGCGCGGCAGCGCCGTCGTCGACGCGCGCACCAACACGATTTTCGTGCAGGACACGCCGTCACGGCTCGAGGAAGTACGCAAGCTCCTGCGCAAAGTCGACGTGCCGGTGCGCCAGGTCATGATCGAATCGCGGATCGTGGAGGCGAGCGACACGTTCAGCCGCAACCTGGGCGTCAGGCTGGGCTACCGCGAGGAAGGCGGCGGCCGCGGCATCCTGGGTACGCCCCCGCGCGTCACGGTGGGCGGCAGCCTCGGCACCGTTGCGCCGAACGCCGGGTCCGACGGCGTCGTCCCCCCGTTCAGCCCCGGCAACCTGAACGTCAACCTGCCGGCGGTCGGCGGCAACGTGTTCTCGATGATCCTGTTCAACCAGAACCGCACGAAGTTCGTGGACCTGGAGCTCTCCGCCCTGCAGGCGGACGGCAAGGGCAAGATCGTGTCGAGCCCGCGCGTGATCACCTCCGACCAGGTCGAGGCGACCATCGAGCAGGGAACGGAAATTCCCTACCAGTCCGCGACCTCGAGCGGCGCGACCAGCGTGTCGTTCAAGAAGGCGACGCTCTCGCTACGGGTCAAGCCCCAGGTCACGCCTGATGACAACGTGATCATGAGCCTGCGGATCAACAAGGATTCCGTCTCGGCGCTCGCCGTGTCGCCCCCCGCGGTAGACACCAAGCAGATCGTCACCGAGGTGCTGGTGGAGAACGGCGGCACCGTGGTGATCGGCGGCATCTACTCGCAGGACGAAAGCTCCACCACCAACAAGGTCCCGGTGCTCGGCGACCTGCCCTACGTCGGCTGGCTCTTCAAGCAGAACACGAAGCGCGACGACCGGCGCGAGCTGCTCATCTTCATCACTCCGCGCATCATCAAGGAGGGGCTCACGCTGCGGCAGTAGCAGGTCCGGCCTCACCAAGCAAAGGCGGCCTGCGGGCCGCCTTTCTTTTTTGGCCTGCCGCCCGGGCCGCGGCGATTGGGCGGCATCGGGCCTATCCGCTAGAATCGTCCAATGGGCGCAGACGCACACGAGTCGGAGACCCGCAGAGGGCGCATCCCGGGCAACATCTTCCTGGTCGGGTTGATGGGCGCGGGCAAGACCTCGGTGGGGAAGATCCTCGCCCGCCGCCTGGGCAAGACTTTCTACGACTCCGATCACCAGATCGAGCGTGCCACCGGCGTCAAGGTGACGGTGATTTTCGACATCGAGGGAGAGGCCGGTTTCCGCGCGCGCGAGGCCAAGGCAATCGCGGAGCTGGTCACGCACAGCGACATCGTGCTCGCGACCGGAGGCGGCGCGGTGCTGTCGGCGGCGAACCGCCGGCTGCTCACCGAGCACGGGACGGTGGTGTACCTGCGCGCGACGGCCGCCGACCTGTGGGCGCGCACCCGCCACGACAAGAACCGGCCGCTGCTCAAGGCCGCCGACGATCCGCTCGCCCGCCTGAAAGAGCTCTTCGAGGAGCGCGATCCGCTCTATCGCGCCGCGGCCGACATCGTCGTCGATACCGGCGACCAGAGCCTGACCAGCCTCGCGCACAAGCTGGAGCACCGGCTGCTCCAGCACCGGTCCGGCCAATCCGAGGACGGCGGCGTGCCGCTGCCCGCCTGATCCGCCGCCCATGCAGACGCTGAAGGTACGGCTGGGCGAGCGCAGCTACCCGATATACATCGGCGCGGGTCTCCTCGCCCGCCCCGAGCTGATCGCGGAGGGCCTGCCCAACCGGAAGGCCGTCATCATCACCAACTCCACGGTTGCCCCGCTCTATCTCGCCCCGCTCACGCGCGCGCTCACCGGGGCCGGCGTCGAGGTGACGCCGATCACGCTGCCCGACGGCGAGCAGCACAAGAACTGGGAAACGCTGAACCGCATTTTCGATGTCCTGCTCGAGCGCCGCTGCGAGCGCGGCACCACGCTGATCGCGCTGGGCGGGGGCGTGGTCGGCGATCTGACCGGTTTCGCCGCGGCCACGTTCATGCGCGGCGTCCCCTTCATCCAGATCCCCACGACGCTGCTCGCGCAGGTCGACTCCGCCGTCGGCGGCAAGACGGCGATCAACCATCCCCTCGGCAAGAACATGATCGGCGCGTTCTACCAGCCGCGCGCCGTCGTCGCCGACACCGACACCCTGGCGACGCTGCCGCCGCGCGAGCTCGCCGCCGGCCTGGCGGAGGTGATCAAATACGGCCTGATCCGCGATCCCGCCTTCCTGGAGTGGCTCGAGAAAAATATGGCGCGCCTGGTCAAGCGGGAGTCCGAGCCGCTCGCCCACGCCATCGAGCGCTCGTGCGCGATCAAGGCTGAAATCGTCGCGCTGGACGAGCGCGAGGACGGCGTGCGCGCGCATCTCAATCTCGGCCACACCTTCGGCCACGCGATCGAGGCCGGTACCGGCTACGGCACGTGGCTCCACGGCGAGGCGGTCGGCGCCGGCATGGCGCTGGCGTCGCGGCTGTCGCGCAAGCTCGGCCTGATTGGCGAGAGCGACGTCACGCGCGTCGAGGCAATACTCAAGGCGGCGGGATTGCCGGTCGTGGCGCCCGCGCTCGGCCTCGAGCGCTACCTCGAGCTGATGGGCCATGACAAGAAGGTCCAGAGCGGGCGCATCCGTTTCGTGCTGCTGAAGCGCATCGGCGAGGCCTTCGTCTCGGCGGACGTGCCGCACGCCGCGCTCGCCGAGGTGCTCGGCGCGAGCGAAGCGCATGCCTGAGCGCGAGCTTGCGCCCTACGCGGCGCGCCCGGAGCGCTCCCGCGGCCGCCGCCACCGCGAGCAGCCGCCGCGCGGCCGCAGCGAGTACCAGCGCGATCGAGATCGCATCGTTCATTCCACCGCCTTCCGCCGCCTCGAGTACAAGACCCAGGTATTCGTCAACCACGAGGGCGATCTCTTCCGCACGCGGCTGACTCACAGCCTGGAAGTGGCGCAGATCGCGCGCTCGGTGGCCCGGCGCCTCGCGCTCGACGAGGACCTCACCGAGGCAGTGGCGCTCGCGCACGACCTCGGCCACACGCCCTTCGGCCACACCGGCCAGGATGCGCTCAACGCCTGCATGCGGCCCTACGGGGGCTTTGAGCACAACCTGCAGAGCCTGCGCGTGGTGGACGTGCTCGAGCAGCGCTACGCCGCCTTCGACGGGCTGAACCTCACCTTCGAGGCGCGCGAAGGCATATTGAAGCACTGCTCGCCACGCAATGCGCGGCTGCTCGGCGACGTCGGTGAGCGCTTCCTGAAGAAGCGGCGGCCTTCGCTCGAGGCACAGATCGCCAACCTCGCCGACGAGATCGCCTACAACAACCACGACATCGACGACGGCGTGCGCTCGGGCCTGCTCACCCTCGACCAGCTCGCCGAGGTGCGCATCTTCGCGCGCCACATGAAGGCCGTGCTGCGCGATTACCCGAAGATCGAGCCGCGGCGGCTGCGGCACGAGACGGTGCGGCGCATGATCGACACACTGGTGACCGACCTGGTGCGCGCCAGCGCGGAAATGATCCGCCGGCACGCGCCGGCCTCCATCGAGGAGGTGCGGCGCGCCCCCGCGCTGGTCGGCTTCAGCGCGCGCATCCGCGAGGACAGTCTCGCGCTGAAGCGCTTCCTGCGCGAGAACCTCTACCGCCACTACCGCGTCGTGCGCACCAGCGCCAAGGCGCGCCGCATGGTGGCCGACCTCTTCCAGGCGTTTCACGCCGAACCCCGGCTCCTGACGCCGGAGTTCCAGGCGCGCGCGCGCGTCGACGCGCCGCGCGCCATCGCCGACTACATCGCGGGCATGACCGACCGCTACGCCATCCTCGAGCACCGGCGCCTGTTCGCGATCGACGCCAGCTGACGCGAAAAACCGTAATTTCCGGTTGTAACCATGGACTTGAGCCGGTAAACTTGCAGGTCGCGCCTGCGCTTTCCTTCAGTCTTGCTGCGACGCCGCAATTCTGGCTGTAAGCGTTTGATTTAAATACTTGATTTAGGTGTACGACGATGACGGACGCATGGCCCCCCGCCGCCCACGGACTCTACGATCCTGCGCACGAGCATGACTCGTGCGGCGTTGGCTTCGTTGCGCACATCAAGGGCAAGAAGAGCCACGCCATCGTCGAGCAGGGGCTCACGGTCCTCAAGAACCTGACGCACCGCGGCGCGGTCGGCTGGGACCCCAAGCTATCCGACGGTGCGGGCTGCCTCATCCAGATCCCCGACAAGTTCTTCCGCGAGGAAATGGCCAAGCGCGGCGTGAAGCTGCCGCCAGCGGGCCAGTACGGCGTCGGCATGGTGTTCCTGCCGCGCGACCCGGCCTCGCGTCTCGCCTGCGAGTACGAGCTCGAGCGTGCCGTCAAGGACGAGGGCCAGGTGCTGCTCGGCTGGCGCGACGTGCCGGTCGACAACTCCGACCTGGCGGAGCCCGCGCAGCGCATCGAGCCGGTCATCCGGCAGGTTTTCATCGGACGCGGCAAGGGCGTCACGGTCACCGATGCTCTGGAGCGCAAGCTCTACATCATCAGGAAGAGCGCCGGCCACGCGATCCAGGCATTGAAGCTCGCGCACGGCAAGGAGTACTACGTTCCGACGATGTCCGCGCGCACGATTTGCTACAAGGGCATGCTGCTCGCCTACCAGGTCGGCGAATACTACCTCGACCTCAAGGATTCGCGCGTCGAGTCGGCGCTCGCCCTCGTGCACCAGCGCTTCTCGACCAACACCTTCCCGAGCTGGGACCTGGCGCACCCGTTCCGGATGATCTGCCACAACGGCGAGATCAACACGGTGCGCGGCAACATCAACTGGATACGCGCGCGCCAGGCGGCGATCTCATCGCCGATACTCGGCAAGGACCTGGACAAGATCTGGCCGCTCATCTACGACGGCCAGTCGGACTCGGCCTCGTTCGACAATGCGCTCGAGCTCCTCGTGATGGGCGGATACTCGATCGCCCACGCCATGATGATGATGATCCCGGAGGCGTGGGAGAACCACACGCTGATGGACCCGGCGCGGCGCGCGTTCTACGAGTACCACGCCGCAATGATGGAGCCGTGGGACGGCCCGGCCTCGATCGCTTTCACCGACGGTCTGCGCATCGGCGCGACCCTCGACCGCAACGGGCTGCGCCCGTCGCGTTACATCGTCACGTCCGACGACCTCGTGATCATGGGCTCGGAGTGCGGCTGCCTGCCGATACCCGAGGAGAAGATCACCAAGAAGTGGCGCCTCCAGCCCGGCAAGATGTTCCTCGTCGACCTGCAGAAGGGCCGCATCATCGACGACAAGGAGATCAAGGACTCGCTCGCCTCGGCCAAGCCTTATGCCGAGTGGATCGAGCGCATCAGCGTGAAGCTCGACGAGGTCGAGACCGAGAAGACCCCGCCGCTGAAGTCGGCGGTCGCGCTGCTCGACCGCCAGCAGGCGTTCGGCTACACGCAGGAGGACATCAAGTTCCAGCTCGCCCCGATGGCGGGCGCCGGCGAGGAGCCGGTCGGGTCCATGGGCAACGACGCCGCCCTCGCCGTGCTGTCGCGCAAGAACAAGACGCTCTACCACTACTTCAAGCAGCTCTTCGCGCAGGTCACCAACCCGGCGATCGACCCGATCCGCGAGGAGCTGGTGACCTCGCTCGTCTCGTTCATCGGCCCCAAGCCCAACCTGCTGGGCATCGACGAGCAGAATCCGCCGCTGCGGCTGGAGGTCAGCCAGCCGGTGCTCGATTTCTACGAGATGGAGAAGATCCGCCACATCGAGCGCTACACCGGCGGCAAGTTCAAGTCCTGCGAGCTCGACATCACCTACCCCGTCGCCTGGGGCAAGCAGGCGGTGGAAGCGCGGCTCGCCTCGCTCGCCGCGCAGGCCGAGGACGCCGTGCGCTCGGGCTACTCGATCATCGTCATCTCCGACCGCCTGGTCGACCGCGAGCGCGTGGCGATCCCGGCGCTCCTCGCGCTCTCCGCCATCCACCAGCACTTGGTGAGCCGGGGGCTACGCACCAGCACCGGCCTCGTGGTCGAGACCGGCAGCGCGCGCGAAGTGCACCATTTCGCCCTGCTCGGCGGCTACGGCGCGGAGGCGGTGCATCCCTACCTCGCGCTCGAGACGCTGCTCGCCATGCACGAGGACCGCGCGGCGGGCAGCAAGGCGCTCAAGAACTACGTGAAAGCCGTCGGCAAGGGCCTCCGCAAGGTCATGTCCAAGATGGGCATCTCGACCTACATGTCCTATACCGGCGCGCAGATCTTCGAGGCGGTGGGGCTGGCGCGGGCGCTGGTGGATCGCTACTTCACCGGCACCGCGTCGCTGGTCGGCGGAATCGATCTCTTCGAGGTCGCCGAGGAAGCGATCCGCACGCACCACGCCGCCTTCACCGAGCGCGACCCGGTGCTGGCCGGCGCGCTCGACGCGGGCGGAGAGTACGCCTGGCGCGTGCGCGGCGAGGAGCATATGTGGACGCCCGACGCGATCGCCAAGCTGCAGCATTCGGCACGGGACAACTCCTACAAGACCTACCAGGAGTACGCCGCGCTCATCAACGACCAGTCGAAGCGCCACCTGACGTTCCGCGGGCTGTTCGATTTCCGCTTTGACCGCTGCACGCCGGTGCCGATCGAGGAAGTCGAGCCTGCCGCCGAGATCGTCAAGCGCTTCTCGACCGGGGCCATGTCGCTGGGGTCGATCTCGACCGAGGCGCACACGGTGCTCGCGATCGCGATGAACCGCCTCGGCGGCAAGTCGAACACCGGCGAGGGCGGCGAGGACAAGCGGCGCTACGCGAAGGTGACGGCCGGCGAGACGCTGATGTCGCGACTGGGGCACGAGCGCGTCGAAGTCGACATTCCCCTGCAGGCGGGCGACTCGCTCAAGTCCAAGATCAAGCAGGTCGCTTCAGGCCGCTTCGGCGTCACGGCCGAGTACCTCGCGTCGGCCGAGATGCTGCAGATCAAGATCTCCCAGGGCGCCAAGCCCGGCGAAGGCGGGCAGCTGCCCGGTCGCAAGGTTTCCGAGTACATCGCCGAGATCCGCTACTCGACCCCGGGGGTCGAGCTGATCTCGCCACCGCCGCATCACGACATCTACTCGATCGAGGACATCGCGCAGCTCATCCACGACCTCAAGAACTCCAATCCCGAGGCGGCGGTGAGCGTGAAGCTGGTCTCGGAGGTCGGCGTCGGCACGGTCGCTGCGGGGGTATCCAAGGCCAAGTCGGACCACGTGACGATCTCGGGCCACGACGGCGGCACCGGCGCCTCGCCGTGGTCCTCGATCATGCATGCCGGGACTCCGTGGGAGCTGGGGCTCGCCGAGACCCAGCAGACCCTGGTGCTGAACCGCCTGCGCGGCCGTATCGCGGTTCAGGTGGACGGCCAGCTGAAGACCGGGCGCGACGTCATCGTCGGCGCGCTGCTCGGCGCCGACGAATTCGGCTTTTCCACCGCGCCGCTGGTGGTCGAGGGCTGCATCATGATGAGGAAGTGCCACCTCAATACCTGTCCGGTGGGGGTGGCGACGCAGGACCCGGTGCTGCGCCGCAAGTTCGAAGGCCGGCCCGAGCACGTCGTCAATTATTTCTTCTTCGTCGCCGAGGAGGCGCGCGAGCTGATGGCGAAGCTCGGCGCGCGCACGGTCGACGAGCTGATCGGGCGCTCCGACCTGCTCGACACGAAGCAGGGCATCGAGCACTGGAAAACACAGGGCCTCGACTTCTCCCGGGTATTCGCGCAGCCCCAGATTTCCGCGAAGGTCGCGCGCCGCCATACCGAGCGGCAGGACCATGGCCTGGAGAAAGCGCTCGACAACCGGCTGATCGAGCTGGCGCAGCCCGCGCTCGAGCGCGGCGAGAAAGTGACGATAGAAATACCGGTGCGCAACATCAACCGCACGGTCGGCACGATGCTGTCGTGGCAGATCGCCAAGCGCTACGGCCACGACGGGCTGGCGGACGATACCATCCACATCCGCCTCGCGGGCTCGGCCGGGCAGAGCTTCGGCGCGTTCCTCGCGAAGGGCGTCACGCTCGATCTCATCGGCGACACCAACGACTACTGCGGCAAGGGCCTGTCGGGTGGCAGGATCTCGGTGCAACCCTCGCCCAAGTTCCGCGGCGAGCCGACCGAGAACATCATCACCGGCAACGTCGTGCTCTACGGAGCGATTGCCGGCGAAGCCTACTTCCGCGGGGTGGCCGGCGAGCGCTTCGCGGTGAGAAACTCCGGCGCGCAGGCGGTGGTGGAGGGCGTGGGCGATCACGGCTGCGAGTACATGACCGGCGGCACCGTGGTCGTACTGGGCGCGACCGGCCGCAACTTCGCCGCGGGCATGTCCGGTGGGCTGGCCTATGTGCTTGATGTGGATGGAGAATTCTCCAAGCGCTGCAATACCGCCATGGTCGCGATGGAGCCGCTCGTCCCGGAATCGGAGCAGGAGGCCAAGCTTCCGCGCGACCTCTGGCACGGCGCTACCGCGGACGAAGTGATCGTCAAGCGGCTGATTGAGAACCACGCGCGGCACACCGGCAGCGCGCAGGCGAAGCGCATCCTCGAGCGCTGGGACGAGTACCGGCCCCGCTTCGTGAAGGTGTTCCCGAACGAATACCGCCGCGCGCTGGGCGAACTCGCCGCCAAGCATCGCCGTCAGGCCGCCTGATGGGTAAGGTCACCGGTTTCCTCGAGTTCGAGCGGGTCGAAGAGAGCTACGAGGCGAAAGAACAGCGCAAGAAGCACTATCGCGAGTTCATTCCGCCCCTCACTGACGAGAAGGCGAAGATCCAGGGGGCGCGCTGCATGGACTGCGGCATCCCGTTCTGCATGAGCGGATGCCCGGTCAACAACATCATCCCGGACTGGAACGACCTCGTTTACCGCGAGGACTGGAAGGCGGCGATCGAGACGCTGCACTCGACCAACAACTTCCCGGATTTCACCGGGCGCATCTGTCCCGCGCCGTGCGAAGAGGCCTGCGTGCTGCGCATCAACGAGGACGCCGTCGGCATCAAGTCGATCGAGCACGCGATCATCGACAAGGCGTGGGAGTCGGGCTGGGTCAAGCCGCAGCCGCCCGCGCGCAAGACCGGCAAGCGCGTCGCCGTGGTGGGCTCGGGCCCGGCGGGACTCGCTTGCGCCCAGCAGCTGGCGCGCGCGGGGCACGACGTGGTCGTGTTCGAGAAGAACGACCGCATCGGGGGCCTGCTGCGCTACGGCATCCCGGATTTCAAGATGGAGAAGTCGCACATCGACCGCCGCATGGAGCAGATGGCGGCAGAAGGCGTCTCGTTCCGTGCCGGCGTCTACGTCGGCAACCAGCGCCCGGGCAAGGGCGTGCCCGACTGGGCCACCGGCACGATCGCGCCGCAGAAGCTGCTCGCGGAGTTCGACGCGGTGGTGCTCGCCGGCGGCGCCGAGCAGCCGCGCGACCTGCCGGTGCCGGGCCGCGAGCTCGAAGGCGTGCACTACGCGATGGAATTCCTGCCGCTGCAGAACAAGCGCGTGGCGGGCGACGCCGGGGTGCCCGACCTGTGGGCGACCGGCAAGCACGTCGTCATCATCGGCGGCGGCGATACCGGCTCCGACTGCGTCGGGACCTCCAACCGCCACGGCGCGAAGTCGGTCACCCAGTTCGAGCTCCTGCCGATGCCGCCCGACGTGGAGCGCAACCCGGTCTGGCCCTACTGGCCGACGCGGCTGCGGACCTCCTCGTCGCACGAGGAGGGCGCCTCCCGCGACTGGTCGATCGCCACCAAGGCTTTCATTGGCGGGGAAGGGAAAATGAGCGGCACGGTCCAGGCGTTGAAGGCGGTGCGGCTGGAGTGGAAGGACGGCAAGATGGCCGAGATGCCGGGCTCGGAGTTCACGCTGCCGGCCGACCTGGTGCTGCTGGCGATGGGATTTGTGTCACCCGTGCAATCGATACTCGAGTCCTTCGGGGTGGAGAAGGACGCCCGCGGCAACGCGAAAGCATCCACCGACGGCAAAGGGTCCTACGTCACGTCGGTAGGCAAGGTGTTCGCCGCCGGAGACATGCGGCGCGGGCAATCGCTGGTGGTATGGGCGATCCGTGAAGGCCGGCAGTGCGCGCGCGCGGTAGACGAATTCCTGATGGGCAGCTCCGAGCTGCCCAGATAAAGAGCAGGGGTGCGGGCCCCTTCCTGTAGATGCGCGAGGGGCCTTCCCGCACCCCCGCAACCCCCGCAGTCATGCCCCGCCCGAAGAACGACACGCTGATCCGCGCGCTGCTGCGGCAGCCCACGCCCTACACCCCGGTGTGGATCATGCGCCAGGCGGGACGCTACCTCCCGGAGTACAACGCGACGCGCGCGCGCGCCGGCAGCTTCCTCAAGCTCGCCAAGAACCCCGACCTTGCCACCGAGGTCACGCTGCAGCCGCTCGCGCGCTTTCCCCTGGACGCCGCGATCGTGTTCTCCGACATCCTCACCATCCCCGATGCGATGGGACTGGGGCTGGGCTTCGCGGAGGGCGAGGGCCCGTACTTCGAGCGGCCCTTGCGCGAGGAGCAGGCGATCCGGGCACTGGCGGCGCCGGATCTCGATCGCCTGCGCTACGTGTTCGACACCGTCGCGCAAGTGAAGAAGGCGCTCGCCGGCAGCGTGCCGCTGATCGGATTCTCGGGCAGCCCCTACACGCTCGCCTGCTACATGGTTGAAGGGCGCGGCAGCCGCGACTTTCCCACGGTAAAGACGCTGCTCCGCGAGCGTCCGGCCCTGCTGCATCACATCCTGGAGGTGAACTGCCAGGCAGTCATCGCCTATCTCAACGCGCAGATCGCGGCCGGCGCGGAGGTCGTGATGGTGTTCGACACCTGGGGCGGGACGCTGTCGGAGCCGGACTACCTCGCGTTCTCGCTCGCCTACATGCGTCGCGTGGTGGAAGGCGTGAAGCGGGGTCGCGCCGGCGGGCACGTCCCCATCATCCTGTTCACCAAGGGCGGGGGCGCCTGGCTCGAGGCGATCGCGGACACCGGGTGCGATGCCATAGGCGTGGACTGGACCGTGGACATGGGAGCCGCGCGCCAGCGCGTCGGCCAGCGCGTCGCGTTGCAGGGCAACCTCGATCCGCAGGTGCTGCTCGCGGGACCGCAGGCCGTGCGCGAAGGTGTTGCCGCCGTGCTCGCCAGTTTCGGGCGCGGCAATGGCCATGTGTTCAACCTGGGCCACGGCGTCACGCAGACGACGCCGCCGGAGAGCGTCGCCGCGCTGGTGGAGGCGGTGCACGCCGCGAGCCGCGCCTATCACTGAAAACCCGCGCCAGTCCTGGCTTTTCGAGGAGCCGCCAAAAGTTATGCACACGCGCCTGGCTGCGCGTAGGCACGTCTCGGGCAGTATCTCCGTTCCGTCTCGAACATCAAGTATTTGTATTTAAACGATTAAATATAATCCGGCCGACGCAGGATACGCCGGGTATCAGCGGCCCCGTGGGGAACCGCACGGGGCCCGGTCTCCTATCAACATGGTTATCCACAGCAGCGTGTTGATAACCTCAACCCCATGCCCATAATCCACGTCGCGCTCGACGTGCCGGTCGACACGCTGTTCGATTACCTCGCCGCCGACGCCACCCCCGCCGACATCGGCCGCCGTGTTGTGGTGCCGCTGGGCAAGAGAACCGCGATCGGGGTCATCGTCGAGACCGGGCGCGTGAGCGCAGTAGCGCCGGAGCGCCTCAAGTCCGCCGTCCGCATCCTGCGCGATGACCCCCCGCTATCCCCGCCAGACCTGCAGCTGCTGCGCTTCGCCGCCGACTACTACCGGCATCCACTGGGCGCGGTGATCATGGACGCGCTGCCAGCGGGAATGCGCCGTGTCCCCTCTGCGTCGCGCCGGTCACGAAAACCCGTGGCCGCGGTGGAGCCGGTCATCCCACCTGCACCCACACCTGCTCCCGAGCTCAATCCCGAGCAGGCCGCGGCGGTCGCCGCCATCCGCGCTGCGCTCGGCGAGTACCACCCGTTCCTGCTGCTGGGCGTCACCGGCAGCGGCAAGACCGAGGTCTACCTGCACGCCATCGCGCACGCGCTGGCGGCGGGGCGGCAGGCGCTCCTGCTGGTGCCCGAGATCGCGCTGACACCCCAGCTGGAAGCGCTGGTGGCGCTGCGCTTTCCCGGCGCGAATGCCGTGAGCCTGCACAGCGGCCTGCCGGAAGGCGAGCGTCTCCGGCACTGGCAGGCCGCCCGCGACGGCAGCGCGCGCATCGTGCTCGGCACGCGGCTCGCCGTGTTCGCGCCGGTACCGGACCTGGGGCTGATCGTGGTGGACGAAGAGCAGGACGGCTCCTTCAAGCAGTCGGAGGGCTTCCGCTACTCGGCGCGCGATCTCGCCGTGGTCCGGGCGCGCGAGCGCGGGGTCCCGGTGGTACTGGGCACGGCAACGCCGGCGTTCGAGACCTATCACAATGCCGTCGCGGGCCGCTATCAGCTGCTGACGTTGCAGAGCCGCATCGGCGCGCCGCCGCCGCGCGTGTCGTGCATCGATACCCGCAACGAGAAGCTCGCCGAGGGTCTGTCGCCACGCCTGCTGACGGCGCTGAAGCAGAGCCTCGACGCGGGTGAGCAATCGCTGATCTTCATCAACCGCCGCGGCTACTCGCCGGTGCTGATGTGCCGCGCCTGCGGCTGGACTTCGGGTTGCCGCCGCTGCTCGGCGCAGCTCGTGCTGCATATGCCCGAGCGGCGCCTGCACTGCCACCACTGCGGCCATGTCGCGCCGGTGCCCGTGGCCTGCCCCGAATGCGGCAACGCGGATCTCGCGCCGGTCGGACAGGGCACGCAACGCGTCGAGCAGGCGCTGGCGCTGCATTTTCCCGGCGCCCGCATACTGCGCGTGGACCGCGACACCACCGGGCGGCGCCACGCCTGGGACGCGATGCGCCGGCGCATACACGCGCGCGAGGTCGACATCCTGGTCGGCACCCAGATCGTCGCGAAAGGGCACGATTTCCCCCACCTGAACCTGGTCGGCGTGCTGAATGCCGACAGCCGCCTCTACAGCGAGGATTTCCGCGCGGCGGAACACCTCTATGCCCTGCTGACGCAGGTTGCCGGGCGCGCCGGCCGCGGTGGCGTACGGGGCGAAGTGCTGATCCAGAGCGAGTTTCCCGAGCACCCGCTGTATGCCGCGCTGCGCCTGCAGGACTACCGGGCGTTCGCCGACAACGCGCTCGCCGAGCGGCGGCAGGCCGGTTTCCCCCCGTTCGTCTACCAGGCGCTGTTGCGCGCCGAGGCGCCGAAGCTCGCCACCGCGCTCGAGTTCTTGAGCGAGGCCGCGCGGCGCGGCAGGGCGATTACTGCCCGCGTCACCCTCTACGATCCCGTTCCGGCGGCGATGGCGCGCCGTGCGGGGCGCGAGCGCGCCCAGCTCCTGGTGCAGTCGGCTTCACGGCCGGCGTTGCGGGACTTCCTGGGGGAATGGCAGGAGGCACTCGCCGGCGAGCGCGCGACGCGCGCACGCTGGTCGCTCGACGTCGACCCCCTCGAGTTCTGAGATAAGATTCTTTTTTCAACGCGCCAGGGCGAGTACTGCTTTCATGTTTCCCGGCGTCGATCTGCACGTGCTCTACAAGGTGGCGAACTCGTTGGTGCTGCCTTTTCCTTTCCCGCATATGCACGTCCCGGATATATTTCCCGCCGATTTCTACGCAGCGATGCGCGCGAACCTGCCGCCCAAAGAGGCGATGCAGTCCCTGAAGGGGATGGGCCGGGTGGGCAAGAAATATCCCGACACCCGTTTCGTGCTGCCGCTCACCGCGGACCACCTCAAGGAGCTCCCCGAGCCGATGCGGGAATTCTGGGCCGGCGTGTCGCGCTGGATGCTCAACGCGGCATTCGCCAACCTGATGATGAACAAGTTCGGCGACACCGTCTACGCGCGCGTGGGTGACCCCGCTCGCAGAAAGTTTTTCCACGAGGTGATGCTGGTGCAGGACTACTCCACCTATTTCCTTGGCCCCCACACCGACGGGGTGCACAAAGTGCTCTCGCTGCTGTTCTACCTTCCCGCCGACGACAAGCGCCCGCATCTTGGCACTTCGCTTTACGTGCCCAAGGACGGCAAGTTCCGCTGTCGCGGCGGCCCGCATTACAAGTACGAGCCGTTTCACCGCGTCTACACGATGTCGTACCTGCCGAACACGCTCTTCGCCTTTCCCAAGAGCGACCACTCCTTCCACGGCGTCGAGCCCATCACCGACACCGACGTGCGCCGCGACCTCCTGCTCTACGACGTCCTGGTCGCCGATCCGGGTTAAGACGGGCGTGCCGAACGCACGCCCGCGAAAGCACCGGCGGCGCCGCGATCTGCCGGCAATGCCATGATAAAATTAGTGTTTTCACGCATCAGGGCGAGCGCCGCTGCCCGTCATGTACTCCAGCATCGATCTGCACGTGCTCTACAAGGTGGCGAACTCGCCGGTGCTGCCTTTTCCCTTCCCGCACATGCACGTGCCGGGGATATTTCCCGCCGACTTCTACGCGCAGATGCGCGCGAACCTGCCGCCGAAGGAAGCGATGCAGTCCCTGAAGGGGATGGGCCGGGTGGGCAAGAACTATCCCGATGCGCGTTTCGTGCTGCCGCTCACCGCGGACCACCTCAAGGAGCTCCCCGATCCGATGCGGGAATTCTGGGCCGGCGTGTCACGCTGGATGCTCAACGAAGCGTTTGCCCACCTGATGATCAACAAATTTGCCGAGGTCATCCACGCCCGCCTCGGCGATCCCGGTCGCAGAAAGCTTTTCCACGAGGTGATGCTGGTACAGGACTATTCCACTTACCAGCTCGGGCCCCACACCGACCGGGTGCAGAAAGTGCTCTCGCTGCTGTTCTATCTCCCCGCCGACGACAAGCGCCCGCATCTCGGCACTTCGCTCTACGTGCCCAAGGACGGTAAATTCCGCTGTCGCGGCGGCCCGCACTACATGTACGACCCGTTTCACCGCGTCTACACGATGTCGTACCTGCCGAACACGCTCTTCGCCTTTCCCAAGAGCGACCACTCCTTCCACGGCGTCGAGCCCATCACCGACACCGACGTGCGCCGCGACCTCCTGCTCTACGATATCCTGGTCGCCGACGGGCCGGAAGGCGCGCCCACGAAGGGGGAGAAGCCAGTCCCCGCCAAACCGGCGTAGCTCCCTTCATGCTGATAAACGACCCCGCGGCCTTCTCGCTGGTCGTCCCCACCTACAACGGAACGCCGTTTCTGCGGCGCGCGCTGGACTATCTCAGGGAGACCGGGTTCCAGGGACAGATCGTGCTCTCCGACAACAGCGCGCCCGAGCCCCGCGCGTACGTGCAAGGGTGCGCGGCGGACTATCCCGAGCTCTCGATCCAGGTCTACGCCTATCCCGAGGCCACGCGCTTTCTCGACAAGCTGGTCGACACCCTCAAGCAGCTACCGTCGCGCTGCGTGATGCTGCACGCGCATGACGATTTCTTCATTCCGCAGGAGACGGACGCCTGCGTGCAATTCCTCGAAGCGCAACCGGCGTATTCCGTGGCGAGGGGGCTCGTGGCGCGCGTACGCTTCGAGCGCAATCCCAGGATGGGTCCGTCGAGTCCGCCGGAACTGCGCGTCTCCATGCAATCCATGCGCTCCTACGAGCAGGACGACCCGCTCGAGCGCCTCATCGATCACGTCGCGCAATTTACCCCTACCTTCTACTCCGTTCATCGAAGGACTAACCTGATCGAGTGCTACGCGCTCACCGAGGCGGCCACGCAGAATGTGATCTTCTTCCAGCACCTTTTTTCCGCCATTGCCGCGCTGCAGGGCAAGATCCATACTTCGGAGTGGCTGTACTACGTGAGACAGGGACACCCCCGGAGCTGGAGCCAGACGCTCTTCGACTCGGGTGATTACGAGCACTGGCCACGGTTGATCGTGTCGCCGCATTACTCGCGTTATTACGGCGAGTTCCGCCGGGCGCTGTGCGACCTGGCCGCGCAGAGGTTCGGCGCCGATCCCGCGGCTTTCGGCTCGCGCCTGGACGACGCCTCGATCTCCCTGATACGCCGCGGGTTCTGCCAGGTCGGCGGCGGCACCGATGAAAAGGCGCACCACCTGGAGCGGGTGGGCAACCCCGCCTCGCCGGAGCATGCCTTCCTGCGGCAGCTGGCGAATTTCGTTCTGAAATACCCCGACACCTACTGACCCGTGACCTCCCGACCTGATTCGACCCCTGCCCCGACTGCCTCGGGCGATGCGCGCGTGCATCTCGCCGGCCTGGTCGGAGTGGCCGTGCGCGCCGTGGTTCCCGCCGGCACGGACGTCGCGATCGTTCTCGAGCGCCCCAAGCGCGCCGGCCACGGCGACTATGCCTGCAGCGTCGCGCTGCAGCTCAGCAAGGCGCTGAAGCGGCCGCCGCGCGAGATCGCCGCAGCGCTCGTCGCGGCGCTCCCGGCCTCCCCCCAGCTGGAACGGGCGGAAATCGCGGGCGCCGGGTTCATCAACCTTTTTCTCGAGCGCGGCTACAAGCAGCAAAGCGTCCATCGAGTGCTGGCTGCCGGCGCGGCCTACGGCAGGGCGCGGGCGGGGCACAGCGACAAGGTCCAGGTGGAATTCGTATCGGCCAACCCGACGGGGCCGTTGCACGTGGGGCATGGGCGCCAGGCCGCGCTCGGTGACGCCATCGCGACGCTGCTCGAGTCGCAGGGTCACGCGGTGACGCGCGAGTTCTACTACAACGACGCCGGGGCCCAGATCGACAAGCTCGCCTGGTCGGTACAGGCGCGCGCCCGGGGCATCAAGCCCGGCGAGCCGGGCTGGCCGGAGGAGGGCTACGCCGGCGAGTACATCGAGGATATCGCGCGCGAGGTCGCCAACCCGGACGATCTCGACGCCATCCGCCGTCATGCCGTGGCCTACCTGCGCAAGGAGCAGGACGCCGATCTGCAGGCCTTCGGCGTGAAGTTCGACGTCTACTACCTGGAGTCGAGCCTGTACACCGAGGGCAAGGTGGACGCAGTCGTCGCAAGACTGGGCGCGAACGGCAAGACCTACGAGAAAGACGGTGCGCTGTGGCTGCGGACAACCGACTACGGGGACGACAAGGACCGCGTGATGCGCAAGTCGGACGGCGGCTACACCTATTTCGTCCCCGACGTCGCCTATCACGTCACCAAGTGGGAGCGCGGCTTCCGCAAGGTGATCAATGTGCAGGGCACCGACCACCACAGCACCGTGACGCGCGTTCGCGCGGGTCTGCAGGCGCTGGGCCTGGGGATCCCGCCGCAATACCCCGACTACGTGCTGCACAGCCTGGTGAAGGTGATACGCGGCGGTGCGGAAGTGAAGATCTCCAAGCGCGCCGGCTCGTACGTCACGGTGCGCGACCTCATAGACTGGGTGGGCCGCGACGCGGTGCGGTTTTTCCTGGTCTCGCGCAAGGCCGACTCCGAGTTCGTGTTCGACGTGGACCTGGCGTTGAAGCACAACGAGGAAAACCCGGTCTACTACGTGCAGATGGCGCACGCCCGCGCATGCAGCCTGATCATTCAGTGGGGCGGCGAGGCGGCCGCCCTCGCCAGCACCGATACGACGCCGCTCACGTCCGACCAGGAGCTCGGACTGCTCGGGCGCCTCATGGAATACCCGGAGGCCGTGGAGAGTGCCGCCCTCGAGCTCGCTCCGCACGCCATCGCGTTCTTCCTGCGCGAGCTCGCGGCGGACTTCCACAGCTACTACAACTCGACGCGCATGCTGGTGGACGACGAAGGCGTGAAGGGCGCACGGCTCGCGCTCGCGAGCGCGGTGCGCCAGGTGCTGCGCAACGGGCTCGCGCTGCTGGGTGTGTCGGCGCCGGAGAAAATGTAAGATAACGCATGTCCAAGGATTACAAGAAGCCGGAGCCGCCGGCGCGCGGCAGCGGCAGCTCGCTACTCATCGGAATACTCATCGGCCTGGTACTGGGACTGGTGATCGCGCTGGGCGTGGCGTGGCACATCAACAAGATGCCGAGCCCGTTCCGCGGGCCGCCGCCGAAGGAGCCGGCCAAGGCCACGCCGCCGCCGGTCGCCAAATCCGAAGAGAAATCCGCCAAGGCGACCGAGAGCAAGCCGCGCTTCGATTTCTACAAGATCCTCCCCGGCACCGAGGAGCCGGCCACCGATCAGCAGGTTCGCGACGCCCAGAAGAAGTCAACCGCGGGGACCAAGGAAACGTTCTTCCTGCAGGCCGGCGCGTTCCAGAACGCGCCGGACGCGGACGGGCTGAAAGCCCGGCTCGCGCTGCTTGGCGTCGAGGCGACGATACAGAGCACCACCCTCCCGGAAAAAGGCGTCTGGCACCGGGTGCGGGTCGGGCCGTATACCAGCGTCGAGGAACTGAACCGCACGCGCGAGACTCTCAGGCAGAACGGCGTCGAGACCGCCCTCATCAAGGTGCGCGAATAGCATCGCGCGAATTTCCGGAGACCCGATGAAATTTCTTACCTCTTTCTTGCGCCGCGCGGCCTGGCCGTTGGCGTTCGTGCTGTCAGTCGTCCTGTGCGCGCCGGCTTCCGCGCAGATCACCGCAGGCAAGGATTATCGCGTCATCAATCCGGCCCAGCCCACCGACAGCGGCAAGCGCATCGAGGTGCTGGAGTTTTTCTGGTACGGCTGCCCGCACTGCAACGCGCTGCAGCCTTCGCTGCGCGTATGGCTCAAGCAGAAGCCGGCCGATGTCGAGTTCAAGCGCGTGCCGGCCGTGTTCGACAATTCGTGGCTGCCGCTGACCTGGACCTTTTACGCGCTCGACTCGCTGGGGGTCGTGGACAAGCTCCACTACGATGTCTTCGCCGCCATCCACGAGCAGAAGATCCGGCTCTCCGACCAGGCGGTCCTGCTCGAGTGGGTGGCCAAGCAGGGCGTCGACAAGCAGAAGTTCGCCGAGACCTACAACTCCTTCGGCGTGAAGAGCCGCGGCATGCGCTCGATCGAGATGACGCGCACCTACGACATCCCGGGCACGCCCGCGCTGACGGTCGATGGCAAGTACCTGGTGGCGCCGTCCATGGTCCTGAAAGCCGACAAGAGCGTCGACTACGAGCGCTACTTCCAGGTGCTCGACCAGGTGATCGCGCTGGCGCGCAAGGAACGCGCCGCGGGCAAGTAGGGGGCGCTCTCTCATGATCCACGCGGCCTCGTTGCTCACGCGCATCGTCCTGGCCTGGCTCGCTCTCGCCGGCCTCGCCGGCGCGGTCATGGCGCAGGAAGTGCGCGCGCGCCAGAACATCGAGTACCGGGTGATCGCCCCGCAGCCCGTCGAGCCCGGCGGGCGCATCGAGGTCATCGACTTTTTCTGGTACGGCTGCCCGTATTGCAACGAGCTGCAGCCGGCGCTGGACGACTGGATACGGAGCAAGCCCGCGGACGTCGTGGTGCGCCGGGTCCCGGTGATACTCCGCGAGACCTGGGCGCCGCACGCCCGCGTCTATTACACCCTCGAGCTCCTGGGCGAGGTGGAGCGCCTGCACGGCCAGGTCTACCGCAGCTATCACGTCGAGGAGCTGCACATGAGCAAGCCCGACGTGATGGAGAAGTGGGCGGTGCAGCACGGCATCGACCGCCGGCGCTGGGTCGATGCCTACCATTCGCCCGAGGTCGATGCCCGCATCGCCCGCGCGGCACAGGCCACCAAGCGCTACGACATCCAGGGCACGCCGAGCATAGTGGTGGACGGGCGCTACCTTACCTCCAGCAGCATGACCCCATCGGTGCGCGGCGTGGTGGCAGTGGTGGACGACCTGGTCCGCCTCGCGCGCCAGCAGCGCGGCGAGAAATAACACCCCTGGTCGAGCCGGGCCCCCAGCGCATCGTCCTGACCGGCGCCTCGAGCGGGATCGGTGCGGCGCTGGCGCGCCATTACGCGGCCGCCGGCGCGACGCTGGGGCTGATCGCGCGGCGCAAGCCTGAGCTCGAGCGGCTCGCCGCCGGGCTCTCCACCCCCTGCGAGGTCTACGCGCTCGACGTGCGCGACGCGGCGGGCATGGCCGGCGCTGCGAGCCACTTTATGGCCAAGCACGGCGTGCCTGACGTCGTCATCGCCAACGCCGGGGTGAGCGTGGGCACGCTCACCGATCACGCCGAGGACACCGAGGTTTTCCAGGAGATCCTGTCCATCAACGTGGTCGGCATGGTCAATACGTTCCAGCCGTTCGTGGCTGCAATGAGAACCCGGGGCACCGGCGCGCTGGCCGGCATCGCCAGCGTCGCGGGCTACCGCGGCCTGCCGGGCGCGGCGGCCTACTCGGCCTCGAAGGCGGCGGTGATCGCGTACCTCGAGAGCTTGCGGCTGGAGCTGCGCGGCAGCGGCGTGCACGTCGTCACCATCTGCCCGGGATTCGTCGACACGCCGCTTACCAAGGTGAATCCCTATCCCATGCCCTTCCTGATGCGCCCGGAGACGGCGGCGGCCAGGATCGCCGGCCTGATCGCGCGCGGGCGGCCGTACTCAGTGATCCCGTGGCAGATGGCCCTGGTGGCACGGGCGCTGCACGTGATGCCCCGCTGGCTCTACGACGCGCTTTTTGCAGGCGCGCAGCACAAGCCGCGGCGCAGGCGCTAGGGCCGCAGCGCGGTCACTCGACCGTCACGCTCTTCGCAAGATTTCTCGGCTTGTCGACGTCGTTACCGCGCTCGAGCGCCGCGTGATAGGCGAGCAGCTGCAGCGGCAGCGCATGCAGGATGGGAGAGAGAGCGCCGGCGTGGTCGGGCATGCGGATGACGTGCGTGCCGTCGGCCGGGATCATGCGCGTATCCTGGTCCGCGAACACGTAGAGCTCGCCGCCCCGCGCCCGGACTTCCTGGAGGTTCGACTTCAACTTCTCGAGCAGCGCGTCGTTGGGCGCTATCGCGGCGACCGGCATCGACTTGTCGACCAGCGCCAGCGGCCCGTGCTTCAGCTCGCCCGCCGCGTAGGCCTCGGCGTGGACGTAGGAGATTTCCTTCAGCTTGAGCGCGCCTTCCATCGCGATCGGCCAGTGGATTCCGCGCCCGAGGAAGAGCGCGTGCTGCCGCGCGGCGAATTGCTCCGCCCACATCTTCACCTGCGGTTCGACGTGCAGCACCCGCTGCATCGCCGCCGGCAGGTGGCGGAGCGCCCCGAGCAGCTCGGCCTCGCGCTCGGGCGTGAGCCGATTGCGCAGCTTGGCCATGACCATGACGAACAGCACCAGGGCGGCCAGCTGCGTGGTGAAGGCCTTGGTCGACGCGACCCCGATCTCCGGGCCGGCCCGGGTCAGGAACCGCAGGCCGGCCGCGCGCACCAGGGAACTCTCGGGAACGTTGCAAATCGCCAGCGCCGCGCCGTAGCCGAGCGCCTTGGCGTGCTCGAGAGCGGCTAGGGTGTCGGCGGTCTCCCCCGACTGGGATATCACGAGAAACAGCCCCTGCGGGTCGGGCATGCTCTCGCGGTAGCGGTATTCGCTGGCGATCTCCACCCGCGCCGGTATCCGCGCGATCGCCTCCAGCCAGTAGCGCGCCACCAGCCCGGCGTGAAAGCTGGTCCCGCACGCCGCGATATGCACCGACGTCACGCGGCTCAGCACCGCCTCGGCGTCGGCGCCGAAGAGCTGGGGTGAGATCGACCCGGCGCCGGTGACCATCTCGAGGGTGTTCGCCACGGCGATCGGCTGCTCGAATATTTCTTTCTGCATGTAGTGGCGGTATTCGCCGAGCTCCACCGACGCCGCGGACATTTCGGTCAGGCGCTCGGGACGGTTCACCTGCTTGCCGTCGCGCCCGACGATGCGCAGCCCGTCGCCCTTGATCTCCGCGCAGTCCCCGTCGTCCAGGTAGACGATCCGGCGCGTGACCTGCACCAGGGCCGCCACGTCGCTCGCCGCGAAATTCTCGTTGTCGCCCAGGCCGATCAGCAGCGGCGCGCCGGCGCGCGCCACGACCAGCGTGCGCGGCTCGGCCTCGCAAATCACCGCGATCGCGTAAGCGCCCTTGAGATCCGCAATGGCCTTGCGCACGGCTTCGAACAGGGTCGCGCCGCCGCGCAGGTGGGAATGAACGAGGTGCGCGATGACTTCGGTGTCGGTATCCGAGGTAAAGGCATAGCCCTGGGAGGTCAGGCGGCGCCGCAGGGCCTCGTGGTTCTCGATGATGCCGTTGTGAACCACCGAGACACCGGCCGAGACGTGGGGGTGCGCGTTGCGCTCGGAGGGCACGCCGTGCGTGGCCCAGCGGGTGTGCGCGATGCCGAGATCGCCTGACAGGCCGCGGGCGGCGGCGAGCTTTTCCAGCTCCGCTACGCGGCCCATGCTGCGCACGCGCTGCAGGCCGCCGCTCATGACCGCCACCCCGGCCGAATCGTAGCCGCGATACTCCAGCCGCTTCAGGCCCTCGATCAGGATGGGCGTGACGTTGCGCTGGCCGACGGCGCCGACGATGCCGCACATGGCTAGGAAGACGCCTTCTTTTTCTGCGGCCGCTTCCAGCCCGGCTTGGTGACCTGGGTTTTTTCGTTGACGGTGAGCTCGCCCGGCGGCGCGGCCTTCCACACCGTCGTGCCGGCCCCCACGGTGGCACCCTTGCCGACCGTGACCGGGGCCACGAGCTGCACGTCGGAGCCGATCTGCACGTCGTCCTCGATCACGGTGCGGTGCTTGTTCGCCCCGTCGTAATTGCAGGTGATGGTGCCGGCGCCGATGTTGACGTCGCGGCCCACCGTGGCGTCGCCGACGTAGGCGAGGTGATTGGCCTTGGAGCGCGCGCCGATGTCGGCCTCCTTCACCTCGACGAAATTGCCGATGTGCACCTCTTCGTTCAGCCGCGCGCCCGGCCGCAGGCGCGCGTAAGGGCCGATGCGGCAATTCGCGCCGACCCGCGCCGAGTCGATGTGGGTGAAGGGCTCGATGCGCGTGCCGGCGCCGATCTGCGCGTTTTTCACCACGCAGTTGGCGCCGATCTCCACGCGCTCGGCGAGACTGACCTCGCCCTCGAACACGCAGTTGACGTCGATGCGCACGTCTGCGCCGCAGGTGAGGCTGCCGCGCACGTCGAAGCGCAGCGGGTCGGCGAGCGTGACACCGGCGTCCATCAGCGCTTCCGCGCGGCGGCGCTGGTAGATGCGCTCGAGCTGGGCGAGCTGCTCCTTGCTGTTCACGCCGAGGATCTCCCAGCGGTCGGTGGCCTTGACGCTCGCCAGCGCGACCTTGTCCCCGACCGCCAGCGGGACCACGTCGGTGAGGTAGTACTCGCGCTGCGCGTTGCTGTTGGAAAGGCGGGGCATCCAGTCCTGCAGGCGCGCGGTGGGCAGCGTCATGATGCCGGAGTTGATCTCGTTGATCCGGCGCTGCACCGCGCTCGCGTCCTTGTCCTCGACGATCGCCGTGATGGAGCCCCGGCGGTTGCGCACGATGCGCCCGTAGCCGGCCGGGTCATCGAGCTCCGCGGTGAGCAGGGTGAGGCGGTCGCCGCCCCCGGCGATCATCGCCGCGAGCGTCTCCTCGCCGACCAGCGGCACGTCTCCATAGAGCACCAGGGTGAGCGCGCTGGGACCGAGATGCGGCAGGGCTTGCGCGAGCGCGTGACCGGTGCCGAGCTGCGGCTGCTGCCGGACCCAGGCGATATCGTTGCCCGTGACCGCCTGCGGCACCTGCTCGCCGCCGTGCCCGTAGACCACGCAGATGCGCGCCGGCTTCAGCGCGCGCGCGGTGGCGAGCACGTGCTCGATCAGCGGGCGTCCCGCGAGCGGGTGCAGCACCTTGGGCAGGCGCGAGCGCATCCGCTTGCCCTGGCCGGCGGCGAGGATCACCACGTTGAGTCCCGCAGACATGGGGAAATTATCGCCTAAAACATCAACTTACGCGACCGGCGAGGTAGCGGGTCACGGCCTCGCGCTGCGCGGTCGAGAGCTGCAGCCCGGCCTTGGTTCGCCGCCACAGCACGTCCTCCGCGCTCACCGCCCACTCGCGCGCCACCAGATAGTCAACTTCGCGGGCGTAGAGTTCGGCGCCGAAATGCTCGCCCAGGTCGGCCGGCGTGCGCGCGCCACGGATCACCTCGTCGGCGAGCGTGCCGTGCCGCCGGAACAGCCCCCGCAGGATTTCCTGCGGGATCCCGGGATAGCGCGCGAAGAAGTCGTCGCGAGAGTGCTCGCGCAGCGTGCCGGAGAAATCCGCGCCAAGGAGCGGCACAGTCGCGGTCCAGTCCCCCTGCATGCCGGGAAAATACGGCGCAAGCTTGGCGAGCGCGTGCTCGGCGAGCCTCCGGTAGGTCGTGATCTTTCCGCCATAGACCGACAGCACCGGCGCGACGCCCGCTTCGTCGTCAACCCGCAAGGTGTAATCGCGGGTGATTGCCGAGGGGTCGCTGCTGCCGTCGTCGTAGAGCGGCCGCACGCCGGCGTAGCGCCACACGATCTCGCCAGGATCGACCGGCCGTGCGAGATAGCGCGCGACGGCACGACACAGGTACTCGGCCTCGGCCGCGCTCGCAGCAGCTGCTGCCGGGTCGCCCTCGACCGGCACGTCGGTGGTGCCGACCAGCGTATGGCGCTCGCCGTAGGGAATCATGAACACCACGCGGCGGTCGTCGTTCTGCAGGATGAACGCGTGGTCGCCGCGGTAGAGCTGCGGCAGCACGATGTGGCTGCCCTTGACGAGCTTGACCCCGTCGCGGCTCGGCTGCCCCAGGCGCTCGTTGAGCACGCCCTTCACCCACGGCCCGGCAGCGTTGACGATGGCGCGGGCGAGGACGCCGCGGCCTCCCGCCAGCGTCGCGCGCCACGCCTCACCCTCGCGGCGCGCGGCGACGCACTCGGTGCGGGTCAGGACCTCGGCGCCGCGCTCGCGCGCGTCCATCGCGTTGCTCACCACGAGCCGCGCGTCGTCCACCCGGCAGTCGGAATAAATGAAGCCGTGCTTCAATTCCGGCTTGAGGCCGGCATTGTACGGCGGCGAGTCGAGGCGCACCGCCTGCGAGCCGGGCAGGCTCGCGCGGCGCGCGAGGTGGTCGTAGAGGAACAGTCCCAGCCGTATCATCCAGCGCGGCCTCAGGGACGGCACGTGCGGCATGACGAAACGCGCCGGCCACACCAGGTGGCGCGCCACGTTGAGCAGCACTTCGCGCTCGGCGAGCGCCTCGGCGACCAGCCGGAACTCGTAGTGCTCGAGGTAGCGCAGTCCCCCGTGGATCAGCTTGCTGCTGGAAGAGCTGGTGTGCGCGGCGAGGTCGTCCTTTTCGACCAGCAGCACCCTGAGGCCGCGCCCGGCCGCGTCGCGCGCGATGCCGGTCCCGTTGATGCCGCCGCCGATGACCAGGAGATCGTAGCTATCCATGAATGAAAAGGGCAGCCGGCGGCTAATTCGGCTTCTGCTCGCCGCGCTCGAGGCCACTCCCCGGGTTCATGGCGTGGCGGACGGCCTCGGTCGCGAACACCTGCGCCGCGTGACGCCAGATCGCCTCGCGGTAGCCGGGCTTCGCGAAATCCCGGCGCAGCTGGGCCAGCTCCCCTGCGCGCTCGCCATCGCTGAGATCGGGGCGCATATGGGTCGAAGTGCAGATCGCGGTCGGGATCATGGCGGACGCCGCGCGGCACCAGGGCTGAGCGAGAAACTGCCGCCACATGTAGAGGTCGATCCAGCGCTCTTCGGGCGGCGTGGTGCGCCAGCCGTGCGGCAGCCGGCGATAGGCATCCAGCGTATGTCCCGCGAAGGTGAAATCGAAGCGGTTCACATTGCGCTCCAGCATCGCCTGCCGGAGACGCGGGTTCTCGAGATCCGCGAACAGGAACTGGAGGGTGCCGCCGCCGCGCGAGCCGATGTGCATGGTGTGGCCGAAGTCGACGCGCTTCAGGAGCGCATCGAGCGTCGCCAAGTGCATCGGCATCCAGACGTCGTCGTCGCCCAGGTAGGCGACAAAGCGGCCACTCGCTTCCAGCAGCGCCTGGTGCCGGCTCGCCTCGCCCTTGCGCGGGCCCTTTGGAAGGTCGAAGAACCGTATACGCTTGTCGGCCGCGGCGAGCTCCGCGACCAGCTCGCGAGTCGCATCGCCGACACCGTCCCCCATCACGAAGAGCTCGAAGTCCTTCAGCGTCTGCGCCTGCACGCTGGCGATCGCCTCGCGCAGCGGCTCGATATGGTTGTGGGTGGGAATGAGGACGGTCGCGGTCGGCATCGCTCGCATTATCCCGTAGTAATATGCGCCGCGAAGGCCCTGAAATGACCGACGGCAAACTACCGCGCAGCGACATCGAAGGGGTTCGCGTCATCCCCCTGAGGCCGCACCTCGATCGCCGCGGCTGGCTGATGGAGGCCTTCCGCGACTCCTGGCTGCCGGGCCCGCACAACCTGCAGGTCAACCTGATGCGCTCGTGCGCCAACGCCATGCGCGGGGTGCACGTGCATCCCCGGCATGCCGACTGGTTCGTGGTCGTGACCGGGCGCGCGGTGGCCGGCTTGAGGGACGCAAGACGCGCCTCTCCCACGCAAGGCAGGGTTGAGAGCTTGTGGCTGGAGGCGGATGCGCCCTGCGCGCTGCTGGTCCCGCCGGGCGTGGTGCATGGCCTGTTTTTTCCCGTCGAATCGCTGCTCGCGACGGTCGAGACCTTCCACTACGACCCCGGCGAGGAGTTCCATTGCCGCTGGGACGATCCGGCGCTCGGCATCGAATGGCCGTGCTCGGCTCCACTGCTCTCCGACCAGGACCGGGATGCGCCGCCCTACGGCGAGATGGTGCGCCGCTACGAGAGCTGGCGCGGGACGCCTACGTCTACTTCCTCCTGAGCTTGCGGATGGCGGCGAGCTGGGCGGCGAGCGAAGCGAGCTCGCCCTCGACCGTCGCGAGTTCCTGCTTGTCCTTGGCGGTGCGCCGGGCTTCTTCGGCTTTCCTGAGCGCCTCGTTGGCCTTCGCCTCGTCCAGGTCGGCGCCGCGGATCGCGGTGTCAGCGAGCACGGTGATCACTTTCGGCTGCACCTCGAGTATTCCGCCCGCCACGAAGATGAGCTGCTCCTCGCCGCCGTCCGCGGGCTGGATGCGCACCGCCCCCGGCTTGATGCGGGTGATAAGCGGGGTGTGGCGCGGGTAGATCCCGAGCTCGCCCGCCTCGCCCGGCAGGACGACGAACTTCGCCTCGCCCGAGTAAATCGATTCCTCGGCGCTGACGACGTCGACGTGGATGGTGGCAGCGGTCTCGGCCATGGGCTTATTGCAGCGTCTTCGCCTTCTCGAACGCTTCCTCGATCGCGCCGACCATGTAGAACGCCTGCTCGGGCAGCGCGTCGCACTCGCCGTTGACGATCATCTTGAAGCCCTTGATGGTGTCCTTCAGCGATACGTACTTGCCGGGCGTGCCGGTGAAGTTCTGCGCCACGGTGAACGGCTGCGACAGGAAGCGCTGGATCTTGCGCGCGCGGGATACCGCCAGCTTGTCCTCGGGCGCGAGCTCGTCCATGCCGAGAATCGCGATGATGTCGCGCAGCTCCTTGTAGCGCTGCAGCGTGGCCTGCACCGAGCGGGTGGTGTTGTAGTGGTCTTCGCCGATCACGTTCGGATCCACCTGGCGCGAGGTGGAGTCGAGCGGGTCCACCGCCGGGTAAATGCCCAGCGAGGCGATGTCGCGCGAGAGCACGATGGTGGCATCGAGGTGGCCGAAGGTGGTGGCGGGCGAGGGATCGGTCAGGTCGTCCGCCGGCACGTACACCGCCTGGATCGAGGTGATCGAGCCGGTCTTGGTGGACGTGATGCGCTCCTGCAGGCGGCCCATTTCCTCGGCCAGGGTCGGCTGGTAGCCCACGGCGGAAGGCATGCGCCCGAGCAGCGCGGAGACTTCCGTGCCCGCGAGCGTGAAGCGGTAGATGTTGTCGACGAAGAACAGGATGTCGCGGCCCTCGTCGCGGAAGCTCTCGGCCATGGTGAGGCCGGTGAGCGCGACGCGCAGACGGTTGCCGGGCGGCTCGTTCATCTGGCCGAACACCATCGCCACCTTGGACTCGGTCAGATTGTCAGGCTTCACGACTTCGGCTTCGATCATCTCGTGGTAGAAGTCGTTGCCCTCGCGGGTGCGCTCGCCGACCCCGGCGAACACCGACAGGCCCGAGTGCTGCGTCGCGATGTTGTTGATGAGCTCCAGCATGTTCACGGTCTTGCCGACGCCGGCGCCGCCGAAGAGGCCGACCTTGCCGCCCTTGGCGAACGGGCAGATGAGATCGATCACCTTGATGCCGGTCTCGAGGAGATCCACCGAGGGGGAAAGCTCGTCGAACTTGGGCGCGACCTGGTGAATGGAGCGCTTCTTGTCGGACTTGATGGGGCCGACTTCGTCGATCGGGCGCCCGAGGACATCCATGATGCGCCCGAGCGTGCCGGTCCCGACGGGCACCGAGATCGGCGCGCCGGTGCTCTTCACCTTCATGCCGCGGCGCAGGCCGTCGGAGGAGCCGAGCGCGATGGTGCGCACCACGCCGTCGCCGAGCTGCTGCTCGACCTCGAAGGTGAGCCCTTTTTCCACCAGCGGATTGCTCGGGTCGTCCTCGAGGACGAGCGCGTCGTAGATGCCGGGCATGCTGTCGCGCCCGAACTGGATGTCCGTGACCGCGCCGATGCACTGGACGATGGTGCCTAGTTCTTTTGCCATGACGTTCTTCCTTAAACGGCGGCCGCGCCGCCGACGATTTCAGAGAGTTCCTTGGTAATGCCGGCCTGGCGGTTCTTGTTGTAGATCAGCGTCAGGTCGTCGATCAGGTCGCGCGCGTTGTCGGAGGCCGCCTTCATCGCCACCATGCGCGCCGACTGCTCGGAGGCCATGTTCTCGGCCACCGCCTGGAAGATGATCGCCTCGATGTAGCGCGTCATCACCTGGTCGAGCACGGCCTTGGCCTCCGGCTCGTAGATATAGTCCCAGACCGTCTCGGGCGCGCCTAGCCGCTCGCCCGAAAGCGGCAGCAGCTGCTCGATGACCGGCTCCTGCTTCATCGTGTTGAGGAAGCGCGTGTAGGCGATCATGAGGCGGTCGAAGCGGTCGCGGGCGTAGCCGTCGAGCATGACCTTGATGGTGCCGATCAGCTTGTCCATCTGGGGCCGGTCGCCGATCTGCACCGCGTGCGAGGCGATATTGGCGCCCAGGCGCTGCATGAAGCCGAAGCCCTTGTTGCCGATGGCGCAGACGTCGATCTCCTCGCCCTCGGCCTGCCACGCCTTGTACTGGTTCAGGACCATGCGCAGGAGGTTGGTGTTGAGCGCCCCGCACAGGCCCTTGTCGGTCGTGATCACGATGATCCCGACGCGCTTCACCGTGTCGCGCTGCATCAGGAACGGATGCCGGTACTCGGGATTGGCGTGGCTGATGTGCGCGGCGACCGTGCGGATCTTCTCGCCGTAGGGCCGCGCGTGGCGCATGCGCTCCTGCGCGCGACGCATCTTGGAGGCGGCGACCATCTCCATCGCCTTGGTGATCTTCCGGGTGTTCTGCACACTCCGGATCTTCATCCTGATTTCTTTGGTGCCGGGCATGGCCTCAGCTCACTCTAGAACGATCCGTTCTTCTTCCAGTCCTCGATCGCGGCCTTTAACGCCTTCTCGTCGTCGCCGGAGAGATCGTTCTTCTCCTCCACGCGCTTGATGAGGTCGGCGTACTTGCCCTTAACGTAGTCGCGCATCGAGCGCTCGGCGGCGAGCGCCTTCTTTACATCGATGTCGTTGAAATAGCCGTTGTTCACGGCGAACAGCGTCAGCGCCATCTCCCACACCTGCAGCGGGCGGTACTGCGGCTGCTTCATGAGCTCGGTGACCATCTTCCCCAGCTCGAGTTGCTTGCGCGTCGCTTCGTCCAGGTCCGAGGCAAACTGCGCGAACGCCGCGAGCTCCCGGTACTGCGCCAGCGCGAGGCGCACGCCGCCGCCGGTATCGCGGCGCTTCATGATCTTGGTCTGCGCGGCGCCGCCGACCCGCGATACCGAGATGCCGGCGTTGATGGCGGGCCGGATGCCGGCGTTGAAAAGGTCGGTCTCGAGGAAGATCTGGCCGTCGGTGATCGAGATCACGTTGGTGGGCACGAATGCCGTGACGTCGCCCGCCTGCGTCTCGATCACGGGCAGCGCGGTGAGCGAGCCGGTTTTGCCCTTGACCGCGCCCTTGGTGAACTTCTCGACGTAGGCCGGGTTGACCCGCGCCGCGCGCTCGAGGAGGCGCGAGTGCAGGTAGAACACGTCCCCGGGGTAGGCCTCGCGGCCCGGCGGCCGGCGCAGGAGCAGCGACACCTGCCGGTAGGCCCACGCCTGCTTGGTCAGGTCGTCGTAAATGATGAGCGCGTCCTGGCCGCGGTCGCGGAAATACTCGCCCATGGTGCAGCCCGAGTAGGGCGCGATGTACTGCATCGCCGCCGACTCGGAGGCCGAAGCCACCACCACGATGGTGTAGGCCATCGCGCCGTGCTCTTCGAGCTTGCGCACCACGTTGGCGATGGTGGAGGCCTTCTGCCCGATCGCCACGTACACGCAGAAGAGGTCCTTGCCCTTCTGGTTGATGATGGTGTCCACCGCCACCGCAGTCTTGCCGGTCTGGCGGTCGCCGATGATGAGCTCGCGCTGCCCGCGGCCCACCGGCACCATCGCGTCGATCGCCTTCAGCCCGGTCTGCACCGGCTGCGACACCGACTGGCGCGCGATCACGCCGGGGGCCACTTTCTCGATGACGTCGGTGAGCTTCGCGTTGATGGGGCCCTTGCCGTCGATCGGCGCGCCCAGGGAATTGACTACGCGGCCGAGGAGCTCCGGCCCGATCGGCACCGAGAGGATCTTGCCGGTGCATTTGACGGTGTCGCCCTCGGTGATGTGCTCGTACTCGCCGAGAATCACGGCGCCCACCGAGTCGCGCTCGAGGTTGAGGGCGAGCCCGTAGGTGTTCTTGGGGAACTCGAGCATCTCGCCCTGCATCACGTCAGAGAGGCCGTGGATGCGGCAGATGCCGTCGGTCACCGACACCACCGTGCCCTGGGTGCGCATCTGGGCGCCGGCGTCGAGGTTCTGGATCCGGCTCTTGATGAGTTCCGAGATCTCGGATGGGTTGAGTTGCATGCTGGCTCCTTGGGTGCCCGGAGGCGGTCGTCCGCCCTATCCGGCTTTCAATGCATTTTCCAGCGCGACGAGCTGCGCGCGCGCCGAACCGTCTATGACCTTGTCGCCGATCGTCACCTTGACGCCGCCGATCAGGGACTTGTCCACGCTCACGTGCGCCTTGACCTTGCGCCCGGTCTTTTTCTCCAGCCGCGCCACCAGGTCGGTGACCTGGGCGGGATCCAGCTCGAACGCCGACTGGACCTCCGCTTCGACCATGCCCTCGCGCTCGTTCTTCAGCGCCTCGTACTGCGCCGCGATCTCGCCGAGGACATCGAGGCGCCCGTTTTCCGCGAGCACGCGCACGAAATTCTCGCCGTCGCCCGGCAGCTTGCCCGCGAGTATGGAGATGAACATCCCCGCAGCCTTGGCCGCGGGCAGATTGGGATCGGCGACCGCAGCGCGGATGCGGGCATCCGCAGCAACGGACGAGAGATTCGCGAGCGCCGTCGACCAGTCGGCGAGCTTGCCCTGCGCGTCGGCGAGCTTGAACACGGCTTCGGCGTAGGGGCGCGCGATGGTGGTCGGTTCGGCCATGGTTTAGGAACGTGGGGCTTTCCGGTACGGATCAGAGCTGCTTCTTGATGCCGTCGAGGAGATCGGCGTGCGCCTTGGCGTCCACCTCGCGGCGCAGTATCTTCTCGGCGCCCGCCACCGCCAGCGCGGCGACCTGCTCGCGCAGCTGCTCGCGCGCGCGCGAAACCTCCTGCTGGATGTCGGCCTTGGCGGCGGCTTTCTCGCGGTCGCCTTCCGCCTTGGCGGTAGAGCGCGCCTCCTCGACTACCTGGGCCGCGCGCTTCTCGGCCTGCGCGATGATCTCGGCAGCGCGGTCGCGCCCCTGCTTGACCGATTCCTCGGCCTGGCGGGTGGAAGTCTCCAGCGCTTTCTTGCCTGCCTCCGCGGCGGCGAGCCCCTCCGCGATGGTTTTCTGCCGCTGCTCGATCGCCCGCAGGATGTGCGGCCAGATGAACTTGATCGTCAGCCAGATGAAGAGGCTGAAGACCAGCGCCTGCGCGACCAATGTGACGTTGATGTTCATGGGTTCTCCCCGCGGGAGCCCGGACTACGAGCCCAGCGGCGCCAGGAGCGGGTTGCCGGTGGCGAACCACAGCGCCAGGCCGACGCCGATGATGAACGAGGCGTCGATCAGGCCGAGCAGCAGGAACACCTTCCCCTGCAGGGAGCCGGTCAGCTCGGGCTGGCGCGCCGCGGCCTCGAGGAAGCGGCTGCACATGATGCCCACGCCGACGCAGGCGCCGAGCGCCCCCAGCCCGATCATGAGGCCTATGCCCACGCCGGTATAAGCCTGCACCATCGCGATGAGTTGGAGTTTTTCCATTGTATTTCCTTTCTTGGCGAGAAGCGGTGAGTGATCAGTGGTGCTCGTGCGCCATCGAGATGTAGACGATGGTCAGCATCATGAAGATATAAGCCTGCAGGGCGACGATCAGGATGTGGAAAATGGCCCACAGCAGCGCGAGGAAGGAGGACGCGAAAAAGCCGATGAAGTAGTCCGACTTCCATGCGCTCGTCGCCGCCCACATCCACAAGAGCAGGAAGATGATCTCTCCCGCGTACATGTTGCCGTAGAGCCGCAGCGAGTGCGACAGCGGCTTGGACAGATACTCGATCAGGTTGAACGCGAAATTGAAAGGCCACAGCAGTATATTCGTGCCGAACGGCGAGCAGAACAGCTCATGCATCCAGCCGCCGAAACCCTTGGCGGCGATGGAGAAATAAATCATCAGCAGCCACACGGTGAGCGCGAGCGCGAAGGTGGTGTTGACGTCGGCGGTGGGGACGATGCGGAAGCCGTGCTCGGAGACCCCGTGCGTGCCGAGCGCCACGATGTCGACCGGCAGGAAATCCATGGAATTCATCAGGAGCACCCACACGAAGACGGTGAGCGCCGCCGGCGCGACGAACGTGTGGCGATTGCCGTGGTGGAAGATGCCCTTTGCCTGCTCGTCGATGAAATCGAACAGGAGCTCGACGAAGGCCTGGCGCTTGCCCGGCACGCCGGCGGTCGCGCCGCGCGCCACCCACCAGACGAAGCCCAGGCCGACCAGCCCGACGAGTATGGACACCGCCAGCGAGTCGAAATGCAGCGTCCAGAACCCCCCGTCACCGAGGCGTACGCTGCCATGGGTCAGGTGATGGCCGATGTACTCGGTGGGGGTGAGGTCTTTACCGGCGGCCATGTGGAAAGCTGGTTCGGTGACTTCTCAAGCGTCGCGCACAAAAAAGGCCATGGCGAATATCAGCGCCGTGGCGATGAACGTTCCCAGGAACGCGGTCACCACGACGCCTTCGTAGGTGACGAGCACGATCCCCAGGAGGATGACGATGAGGCCGATCTTGACGACTTCGGCTCCCAGCGCGGCGAGAACTATCCCCCCTGCGGAATCGGCTTTGCCCAGCGAGGCTACTGCCGCGGACACCGTTCCCGACAGGATACTGACCGAACCGCCCAGCGCTGCCGACACGGCGCCGTGGCTTTCGGCCAAGGCCCCGGCGATGAGCGTCAATGCGGCGGTGGCCACCAATTGCCACCGGAGAACGGTGAGTACCGGCTTTCTCAGGGCGTGCTGCATGGCGTTGTTTTTTACGCCTGAGTAAAGCCGACGAAGTATAGCCTCAGGCCGCTGACAGGGTCAATCTGCTGCATCGCAGCAAGGTGCCTAGCGCAGCTTGTTGAGCAGCGCGTCGAGCTGCTCCAGCGTTGCATAGTGCACCGTCAGCTTGCCGCTGCCGGGCTTCGGTCCGGTCTGTATTTTCACCGCGGTGCCGAGCTTCTGGCTCCACTCCTCCTCCAGGCGCGCGACATCGCGGTCGGGACGGGCGGGCGCGCGCCCCGCCCCGCGCCGGGCGAGACCGGCCACCATGCGCTCGACCTGGCGCACCGAGAGCTGCTTCGCCGCCGCCAGGCGCGCGAGCTCGATCTGCTTCAGCGCCGGCAGCCCGAGGAGCGCCCGGGCATGGCCCATGTCGAGCTTGCCCTCGCGCACGAGCTCCTGCACCGGCGGCGCGAGCTCGAGCAGGCGCAGCGCATTGGTGACGGCGGCGCGCGAGCGCCCGAGCGCCTGCGCCGCGTCCGCGTGCGTCAGGCCGAACTCCCCGATCAGCCGCTGCACCCCGGCGGCTTCTTCCAGGGGGTTCAAGTCCTCGCGCTGGAGGTTCTCGATGAGCGCGATGGCTGCCGCGTGCCGGTCCGGCACCTCGCGCACCAGCGCCGGCACGGTGGCGAGCCCCGCCATGCGGGCCGCCCGCCATCGCCGCTCCCCGGCGAGGATCTCGTAACGCCCGCCACCGACCGGGCGCACGAGGATGGGCTGCATGACGCCCTGCGCCTTGATCGATTCGGCGAGCCCGGCGAGCGACTCCGGGTCGACGCGCCCGCGCGGCTGGTAGCGCCCGGGCTGCAGCGCCTCTACCGCAAGCGAGCCCAGTGTTTCGCCCGCGGCCGCCGCCGGCTCATCCCCTCCGCCAAGCAGCGCATCCAGCCCCCGTCCCAACCCCTTCATCTTGGCCATGGCCTCACCTTGATGTCCCTCAGCCCCCGGTCCGGTTCAGCATCTCGCCCGCGAGCGCTAGGTAGGCTTGCGCGCCCTTGGAAGCCTGGTCGAACTTGAGCGCTGGCACGCCGTGGCTCGGCGCCTCCGCCAGGCGCACGTTGCGCGGGATCACGGTGCGGTAGACCTTGTCGCCGAAGTGTTCGAGCAGCTGCGCCGATACCTGCTGTGCGAGCATGTTGCGAGGGTCGTACATCGTGCGCAGCAGCCCCTCGATCTCGAGCGCGGGGTTGAGATGCGCGCGCACCTTCTTGATGGTCTGCACCAGGTCGGACAGCCCCTCGAGCGCGTAGTACTCGCACTGCATCGGGATCATCACAGCCTGCGCGGCGGTGAGCCCGTTGACGGTGAGGAGATTCAGCGCCGGCGGACAGTCGATCAGGATGAAGTCGTAATCGTCTATCACCGCCGCGAGCGCGTCCTTCAATTGCGTCTCGCGGCTTTCCATGTCCACCAGCTCGACCTCGGCGCCCGCGAGCTCGCGATTGGCGGGAACCAGGTCGTAGCCGCCGGTCTCCGAACGCACACGCACGTCCTTGATCGTGCTCGCGCCCAGCAGTACCTGGTAGACGGTGGCCTTGAGCGCGCGCTTGTCCACGCCGCTGCCCATCGTCGCGTTGCCCTGCGGATCGAGGTCGATCAACAGCACGCGCCGGTGCGTGGCGGCGAGGCTCGCGGCGAGGTTGACGCCGGTCGTGGTCTTGCCAACGCCGCCCTTCTGATTGGTGATGGCGAGGATGCGCGTCACGCTCTAGTCCTTTGCGAGCAGCAACAGGTGGCGGCTTGCGCGCAGCCCCGGCACGGTGAGCGGGATCGCGGCCTCCAGGCGCCAGCCAACTGGCAGCTGGGTGATTTCCTCGTGCGGATAGATGCCCTTCATCGCGGCGAGCTTGCCGCCCGGCGCCACGTGATGGCCGGCGAGTTTTACGAATTCGGCGAGATCGGAAAACGCCCGCGAGATCACGAGCTCGAAGCTGCGCCCCGGACGCCAGCCTTCGACCCGCTCTCGCGCGATCATCACGTTATCGAGCTTCAACTCGAGCTTCGCCTGGCTCAAGAATGCCGCCTTCTTGTGGTTCGCCTCGGCGAGCGTCACGTGCACGCGCGGCAGCGCCAGCGCGAGCGGTATGCCGGGCAGCCCGGCACCGCTGCCGACATCGAGGATCGTGTCGGCCTTTACGTGCGGGACCACCGCCAGGCAATCCAGTAAGTGATGGCTCACTATCTTGGGTGCCTCGCGGACGGCAGTCAGGTTGTAAACCCGGTTCCATTTGGAGAGCAGCGCCAGGTATTCCAGGAGCCGCGCTTCCCCTTCCCCCGGCAGGGCCAGGCCGAGTTCGCCCAGACCCTCGGCGAGCTTCGCCGCGATACTCATGATTCAAGCGGTTTTCGCTGCTGTTTTGGCTATGGTACGGCGCGCCGGCGCCGCCCCGGAGTGAGTGCCCGCTAACTTGCGTTTCAGGTGCACCAGCAGCACCGAAATAGCAGCGGGCGTGATCCCGGAAATACGCCCCGCCTGCCCCAGCGTTTCAGGGCGCTGGCGATCGAGCTTTTCGCACGCCTCGGTCGACAGGCCGCGCACCTTGCGGTAATCCAGGTCCGGCGGAAGCTTCAGGTTCTCGTAGTGCTCGTGGCGCGCGATCTCCTCGCTCTGGCGCTCGATGTAGCCGTGGTACTTGGCCTGGATCTCGACCTGTTCCGCGGCTTGCACGTCATCGAGCCCAGGACCGGCGCCGGGCAGCGCCATCAACTGCGCGTAGCTCACTTCGGGCCGGCGCAAGAGCTCGGCGAGCGGCTGCTCGCGGCCAGGCGCCTGGCCGAATACCGCGGACAGTGTTTCCGGCGCGATCACGCGCGGATTCAACCAGGTGTCGCGCAGGCGTTGCTGCTCGCGCGCGATGGCGTCGCGCTTGCGGGCAAACTCCGTCCAGCGCGCGTCACTCACCGCGCCGAGCTCGTGCCCGATCTCGGTCAACCGCAGATCGGCATTGTCTTCGCGCAATGACAGGCGGTATTCGGCGCGACTGGTGAACATGCGATAAGGCTCGGAAACGCCGCGCGTCACGAGGTCGTCCACCAGCACGCCGAGATAAGCCTCGTTGCGGCGCGGGCACCAGGCGTCGCGCTCGCGCACGGCGAGCGCCGCGTTGATGCCGGCCAGCAGGCCCTGGGCCGCGGCCTCTTCGTAGCCGGTGGTGCCGTTGATCTGGCCGGCAAAGAACAATCCGCCGATCGCTTTGGTTTCCAGCGAGCGCTTCAACGCGCGCGGATCGAAATAATCGTACTCGATGGCGTAGCCCGGGCGCGTCAAGTGGGCGCGCTCCAGGCCGGGTATCGAGCGCACCAGCTCGTGCTGGACGTCGTACGGCAGGCTGGTGGAGATGCCGTTGGGGTAGTACTCGGTGAGCGTGAGGCCTTCGGGCTCGAGAAAGATCTGGTGCGAAGTCTTCGCGGCGAAGCGCGTCACCTTGTCCTCGATCGAGGGACAGTAGCGCGGACCCACGCCCTCGATCACGCCGGTGTAAAGCGGCGAGCGGTCGAGCGCGCCGCGGATGATCTCGTGGGTGCGCGTGTTGGTGTGCGTGATCCAGCACGGCAGCTGGCGCGGGTGCTGCTCGCGCCGGCCGAGGAACGAGAACACCGGCGTCGGCTCGTCGCCGGGCTGCTCGGTCATCGCTGAAAAATCGATGCTGCGCCCGTCGAGGCGCGGCGGCGTGCCGGTCTTCAACCGGCCCACGGGGAGCTTCAGCTCGCGCAAGCGCTGCGCGAGCGTGAGCGCCGGCGCTTCTCCCGCGCGCCCGCCGCGGTGCCGCTCGAGGCCGATATGGATGAGCCCGCCGAGGAAAGTGCCGGTGGTGAGCACGACCGCGCGCGCCGCGAACTTGAAGCCGGCCTGCGTCACCACGCCGGCAACCCGGTCGTTCTCGATGAGGAGGTCGTCCACCGGTTGCTGGAAGATGCGCAGCCGCGGCGCGTTCTCGAGCCGGCTGCGTATCGCGTGCCGGTAGAGCACGCGGTCGGCCTGCGCACGCGTCGCGCGCACTGCGGGCCCCTTGCTCGAATTGAGGATACGAAACTGGATGCCGGCTTCGTCGGTCGCCGCCGCCATGGCGCCGTCGAGCGCGTCGATTTCCTTGACCAGGTGTCCTTTGCCTATACCCCCGATCGAGGGGTTGCAGGACATCTGACCCAGGGTTTCCACGCTATGCGTGATAAGCAGCGTCTCGCAGCCCATTCGGGCCGCCGCGAGCGCCGCTTCGGCGCCGGCGTGACCCCCACCGACGACAATAACATCATATTTATCAACGACTTGTGACACAATACCGCCCTCTACTCGTGGCCCGCAATGATACAGCAAGCTTGGGCGAGTTTCACGTGGAACATGGATTGTTGCTCTGCAGCATCAGCCCTAGCCCTGATGTTTCACGTGGAACAAGGGTCATTTCCCGATGCAAAAGTGGCTGAATATTTCCCCTAGCAGCTCGTCCGGCGTATAGCGGCCCGTAACCGCCCCCAGGGACTCCTGGGCGAGGCGTAGCTCCTCGGCCAGCAACTCCAGCCGGGTACCCTCTACCACGGCTCTACCCAGGTGTGCTTGAGCTTCCTGCAAGGCGTGTACGTGCCGGGCGCGCGCCATGAAGAGACCCTCCCCGCTCGTCTTCCACCCGGCAGCCTCTAGGATCGCCTGCCTGAGAAGGTCCAGCCCGGCGCCAGTCTTCGCCGATAGCCATATCGTTTCGACCTCCCCGGTCTCGCGAGTGGGCCTGCCGCCGGTGAGATCTATCTTGTTCATGACTCGAATACGCGGCAATGCGGCGGGAAGCCTGGACAGTATCCCGGAGTCCACTGTATCCGGACCGCGTTGGGCATCCTGCAGGATCACGACCAGGTCGGCGCCTTCGATCGCCTCCCAGGTCCTGGCAACGCCGATTTGTTCAACAGGATCAGTAGTTTCTCGAAGTCCGGCGGTATCGATAATGTGTGCCGGGACTCCTTCCAGGTTGATGCTCTGGCGGATCGCGTCCCGCGTCGTGCCGGGTATCTCGGTAACGATGGCCAGCTCCTCGCCTGCCAGCTGGTTCAGGAGACTCGACTTACCCACGTTGGGAGGGCCGGCGAGGACCACGCGTATGCCTTCGCGCAGCAAGCTCCCCTGCCGCGTCGCCGCCAGGACTTCCGCAAGCTGCGCGCGCAGCGCCGCGAGCTTCGCCTGGGCGTCGGCCTGGCGCAGGAACTCGATCTCCTCGTCGGGAAAATCGAGCGTGGCCTCGACCAGGGTGCGCAGCTCGATCACCGCGCGCGCCAATGCTTCGACGCGCTGCGAGAACGCGCCTTGCAATGAGCGCAGCGCGCTTCGCGCGCCTTCTGCCGTCGCGGCGTCGATCAGATCGGCGACGCTTTCCGCCTGCGCGAGATCGAGCTTGTCGTTGAGAAACGCACGCTCGGTGAATTCGCCTGGCCTGGCGATGCGCGCTCCCGCCTCGAGGCACCGCTTCAAGAGCTCGCGCAGCACCACCGGCCCGCCGTGTCCCTGCAGCTCGAGGACGTCTTCGCCGGTATAGGAATGCGGCGCCGCGTAGTACAGCGCGAGTCCCTGATCGATGATTTCCCCGTGCGTCCCGCGAAATTCCGCGAGCACGGCGCGGCGCGGCGCTAGCGGCCGGCCGATGATCGCCGCGATGAGCGATGCGACGCGCGGGCCGGAAATGCGCACGACGCCGATGCCGCTGCGGCCCGCAGCGGTCGCGATGGCGGCGATGGTGTCGGGCTCGGTCATCGGCCGCATCGTAACCCGCAAGCGCCGCGAGTTCCGACGCGAAAAAAAGCGTCAGCTCTTGGGGCGGGCGGCCGCGGCCTCGCGCTCCATCATGCGCGTGATCTGCCACTGCTGCGCGATGGATAGCACGTTGTTCACCAGCCAGTAGAGCACCAGGCCGGCGGGAAAGAAGAGGAACATCACGCTGAATACAAGCGGCATGATCTTCATCACTTTCGCCTGGACCGGATCGGGTGGCTCAGGGTTGAGTGACGTTTGTATCCACATCGTGGCGGCCATGAGGATCGGCAGGATGAACCACGGATCGGGCGAGGCGAGATCCTGTATCCACAGCATGAAGGGCGCGTGGCGGAGCGACACGCTGGCCAGCAATACCCAATAAAGTGCAATAAAAACAGGTATTTGAACCAATATCGGCATGCACCCACCGAGCGGATTGATCTTCTCCGTCTTGTACATCTCCATCATCGCCTGCTGCAGGCGCTGGCGGTCGTCGCCGTACTGGTCCTTCAGGCGCTGCAGCTTGGGCGCGATCACCCGCATCTTCGCCATCGAGCGGTAGCTGGCCGCTGACAAGGGATAGAAGAGCAGCTTGATGATGATCGTCAGGAGGATGATGGCAACGCCCCAGTTACCCACCCATTGCTGCAGCCACGACAACAGCCAGAAGAGCGGCACGGCGATGACCGTGAGCCAGCCGTAGTCGATGGTGAGATCCAGCCCGGGCGCGATCTTGGCGAGCTTTTCCTGTTCCTGCGGGCCGGCGTAGAGCGGCACCGCGACCGTGGCCGTGGCGCCCGGGGCAACTGCGCCCACCGGAACCTTGACGCCCGCCCGGTAATCCCCGTTGAGCCGCTCGACGTAGAACGCGCGCTGCACGCCTTCCTTGGGCAGCCAGGCGCCGAGGAAATAGTGCTGCAGTATCGCGATCCAGCCGTCCTTGCTCTCCTTCGGGTACGTCGCCTTGCCCTTGTCGATCTCCTCGAAGGTGATCTTGTGGAACTTGTCCTGCTCCGTGTAGACAGCCAGGCCCGTATAGGTCGGCAGCATCGCCGAGTCGCCCGCCGGCGGCTTGGCGTTGCGCATGAGGTGGAAGTAAGCCCAGGGCTCCAGCGGCACCGCGCCCTTGTTGACGATCTCGAAGCTGATCTCGATGAGATAGCTCGCGCGATGAAACCGGTACACCTTGGTGACCTGGACCCCGTCGCCCTCGGGCGCGCGCAGTCGCACGTCCAGCTGATCGGAGCCCTCGGCGAGCTCCAGCCGGTCGCTGTCCGCCTGGAACAAGGTATGGTGGTTCGGCAGCGTGCCGCCGGTGAGGCCCGACTGCGCAAAATACGCATGCTCGCCCGCGCCGTCGAACAGGACGAAGGGCTTGGACTTGTCGAGCGTGTCGCGATGCTGCTTCAGCTCCAGGCGCTGCAGGGCGCCGCCCAGCGTGTCCACGTGAGCGACGATGAGGTCGGTCTCCACCCGGATCGTCTTGCCGTGCGCCCGTGCGGCGGCTGCCTTGGGCACGGCCGCCGGGGCAGCGACTGCTTTCTCGCCTGGCGTGGGAGTCGAGGGGACGGCCGGCGAGCCCTTGGCTGCCTTTTCCCCCTTGTCCCCCGGCTGCACCGCCGGCGCAGGGGGCTCGCGATCACGCTGCCACGCGTCCACCAGCATGAACGTGGAGAACATGAAGACGAAGAGCAGAAGGAGGCGTTGCGAATCCATGACCGATACCGGTTCCTGCAGCTTGCCGTGCTAGGCGGCTCGCGACTTCGCGGCGAGCTCCTCGAGCAGCCTGACTATTTCCGCGCCCGCTGCATCGTTACGCCCGGGAAGCACGCAGCGTCGCAATTGCACTACCACGTCGACGCTCCCCAGGCTATGGCGCAGCTTGCGAAACGCCTCGCGCACCATGCGCTTGGCCCGGTTGCGGTCGACCGCCCGCGGCGCCACCCGCTTGCTGGCGATGATCCCGAGGCGCGCCTGCGGCTGCTCGTTGGGCCTGACGTAGAGCGTGAAATGGCGGCGCGTCGCGGCGGCTCCCGTTGCCAGCGCAGCCTCGTACTGATGGCGCGCGAGCATCCGCGCGCTGCGCGGCAGCGCGGCGCGGGGGGCGCCCGTCAGACGCTCAGCCGTGCGCGCCCTTTCGCGCGCCGTGCCCGTACCACCGCACGCCCGCCGCGGGTGCGCATGCGCACGCGGAAGCCATGCGTGCGCTTGCGACGTATTTTAGATGGCTGATAGGTCCGCTTCATGTCTGGTCCGCCTGCTGAAAAGCGCGCTATTACAACCTCTAACTCTCCGCTGTGTCAACCTTTTCCTGCTCGGCGAAATACGCCGCGGATGCGCCCGGTTTCTGTGGATAACCGCCCTCAAAAAGGTTAAAATCCGGACTCGAAATCTCGCCTTCGTCCGGGTCAGAATTCCAACTCCAACGCGACGCCGATGAACAGCTTCTGGCGCTTCTGTTTGGCCCGCTTCGAGACGGAGCTGCCGCCCCAACAATACAAGACCTGGATCAAGCCGCTGCGTTTTCACGCCGACGGCGACCGCCTCACGCTGGTCGCTCCCAATCGCTTCGTGCAGCAGTGGATCCGCGACAAGTTCCTGCCGCGCATCGAGCTGCTCGCGCGCGAGCAGTTGAAGCGCAACGTGGAGGTCGTGCTGACCCTCGCCGAGCCGGAGAGCGCCCCGGCGCCTGCGCCGGTCGCCGCCCCGGCGCCCACCGAGCGGGCGGCCAAGGCGAGCGGGCGCGAGGTCTCGAGGCTGAACCCGGCGTTTGCTTTCGATACTTTCGTGACCGGGAAAGCCAACGAGCTCGCCCGCGCCGCCGCCACCCAGGTCGCGGAGCGCCCGGGCGCCGCCTATAACCCGCTGTTCATCTACGGCGGCGTGGGGCTCGGCAAGACCCACCTCATCCAGGCCATCGGCAATCGTCTCCGCGAGCAGACCCCGGAGACCAAGATCCGCTACATCCACGCCGAGCAGTACGTCTCCGACGTGGTGCGCGCCTACCAGCACAAGGCGTTCGACGACTTCAAGCGCTACTACCATTCACTTGATCTCCTCCTGATCGACGACATCCAGTTTTTCAGCGGCAAGAGCCGGACCCAGGAAGAGTTCTTCTACGCCTTCAACGCCCTCATCGAGGCGCACAAGCAGGTTGTGATCACGTGCGACACCTACCCGAAGGAGATCGCCGGCATCGAGAACCGGCTGATCTCGCGCTTCGGCTGGGGCCTGACGGTGGCGGTGGAGCCGCCGGAGCTGGAGATGCGCGTCGCCATCCTGCTGAAGAAGGCGGAAGCCGAGGGCCTGCACCTGGACGAGCCGGTCGCGTTCTTCCTCGCCAAGCACATCCAGTCCAACGTGCGCGAGCTCGAGGGCGGATTGAAGCGCGTCCTCGCGTTCGCGCGCTTCTCGGGGCGCGAGCTCACCGCCGAGCTGTGCCGGGAGGCCCTGCGCGACCTCCTCGCCATCCAGCACCGCCAGGTGTCGATCGACAACATCCAGCGCACCGTCGCCGACTACTACAAGATCAAGGTCGCGGAGATGTACTCGAAGAAGCGCAGCCGCAACGTCGCGCGCCCGCGCCAGGTGGCCATGGCGCTCGCCAAGGAGCTGACGCAGCTTTCCCTGCCCGATATCGGCGAAGCGTTCGGCGGCCGCGACCACACCACGGTGCTCCACGCCTGCCGCCGGATCGCGCTGCTCAAGTCCACCAACAGCGAGATCACACGCGACTTCAACTCGCTGCTCAACGTGTTGAGAAGTTGATTACCTTTGCACACTTTGTTGATATCCGCCTTCGCGCCACATCCGATTTTTTTCGTCCACAAAGCGCCCACATCCTTCTCCCTGCTTTCACACAGCCTTTTCCTCGCCGCGCAAGCGCGTGTCTGCTGCATCTACGCGACTTGCCCACAGCGAAGCGGGCGCCTTACTAGTCCTACTACTTCTTAATATGAAGATATAAGTCTATGAAGCTCGTGCAACTTGAACGCGATGCGCTGCTGAAGCCGCTGCAGGCCGTTACTGGCATCGTCGAGAAGCGCCACACGCTGCCGATACTCTCCAACGTGCTGATCGAGCGCAAGGAGGGACGCCTCTCGCTGGTGGCAACCGACCTCGAGATCCAGGTGGCGACGGGAACCGAGACCGGGAAGGGCGCGGGCGAGGACACCAGCCTGACGGTATCGGCGCGCAAGCTCCAGGACATCCTGCGCTCGCTGCCCGAGGGCACCGAGGCATTGCTCGACGTGCAGAACAACCGGCTCCAGGTGCGCGCGGGGAAAAGCCGTTTCAACCTGCAGACGCTGCCCGCGGCCGACTTCCCGGCGATGGCCGATCCAGGGGCGGCGCAGGCCAAGGTGAGCATGCCGCAGAAAGCGCTGCGCGAGCTCCTGATGCTGGTGCAGTACGCGATGGCGCAACAGGACATCCGCTACTACCTGAACGGGCTCCTGCTGGTGCTCGACGGCGGCCAGGTGAAGGTGATCGCGACCGACGGCCACCGCCTCTCCTACGCCGCGCGGCCGCTGGGCAGCCAGCAGGACAAGCGCGAGGTGATACTGCCGCGCAAGGCGGTGCTCGAGCTCGGGCGGCTGCTGGGCGACGTGGATGAAGCGGTGAACATCGAGATCTTCGCGAGCCTGGTGCGCTTCTCGTTCGGCAACATCGTGCTGACGACCAAGATCATCGACGGCAAGTTTCCCGACTACACCCGCGTGGTGCCGACCAATTACCAGAAGCGCTTCTCCATCAAGCGCCACGATCTGCTCGCCTCGCTGCAGCGTGCCGCGATCCTGTCGAACGAGAAATTCCGCGGGGTGCGCTGGATGGTCGGGACCAACAACCTGCGCATCTCGTGCACCAACAACGAGCAGGAAGAGGCCCAGGAAGAGCTGGAAATAACCTATGGCGGCGACGCGCTCGACATAGGGTTCAACATCACTTATCTCCTGGACGTCCTGAACAACGTGCCGGCGGAGAGCGTCGAGTGCTCGTTCGGCGACGCCAACAGCAGCATGCTCGTCACCGTGCCGGGGAACAGCGAGTTCCGCTACGTCGTGATGCCGATGCGCATTTGAGGGACCGGGAACGAGCATGGCGACAATGGAAGACGAGCGCGAGCGCACCGCGGACGACTACGATGGAAGCAGCATCAAGGTCCTCAAAGGGCTCGAGGCGGTACGCAAGCGCCCGGGGATGTACATCGGCGACACCAGCGACGGCACCGGGCTGCACCACATGGTGTTCGAGGTGGTCGACAACGCGGTCGACGAAGCGCTCGCCGGCTTCTGCGACGAGATCACGGTAACGATCCATCCGGACAACTCGGTCAGCGTGGTCGACAACGGCCGCGGCATCCCGACCGACCTCCACCCCGGGGACCCGGACGGCCGCTCGAGCGCGGAGGTCGTCATGACCGAGCTTCACGCCGGGGGCAAGTTCGACAACAACTCCTACAAGGTGGCCGGCGGCCTGCACGGGGTCGGGGTGTCGGTGGTGAATGCCCTCTCCGAATGGCTGCGGCTCACGATCCGCCGCGACAGCCAGCTCCACCAGATGGAGTTCCGCCTGGGCGAGGCCGTTGCCCCCCTCGCCGCCACCGGCAAGAGCGAGCGGCGCGGCACCGAGGTGCACTTCCTGCCGAGCAAGGACATCTTCGGGCGCATCGAGTACCACTACGAAATCCTGGCGAAGCGCCTGCGCGAGCTGGCGTTCCTCAACAGCGGGCTCGCCATCGCGCTCGTGGACCAGCGCACCGGCAAGGAGGAGCGCTTCGCGTTCACCGGCGGGGTGAAGGGGTTCGTCGAGTACATGAGCCGCGCCAAGAGCGTCCTGCACCAGAACATCTTCTACGGCCGGGGGGACGTCGACGGCGTCATCGTGGAGATCGCGATGCAGTGGAACGACTCCTACCAGGAGTCGATGCAGTGCTTCACCAACAATATCCCGCAGCGCGACGGCGGCACGCACCTCACCGGCCTGCGCGCGGCGATGACGCGCACGCTGAACCAGTACATCGAGTCCAACAAGCTCGCAGAGAAGGCCAAGGTCGAGACCGTCGGCGACGACATGAAGGAGGGGCTCACCGCGGTGCTGTCGGTCAAGGTCCCCGAGCCCAAGTTCTCGTCGCAGACCAAGGACAAGCTGGTGTCCTCGGAGGTGCGCCCCATCGTCGACGAGATCGTGGCCCAGAAGCTCCACGAGTTCCTGCTCGAGAAGCCGGCCGACGCGCGCGTCATCTGCTCCAAGATCATCGATGCCGCGCGGGCCCGCGAGGCGGCGCGCAAGGCGCGCGAGCTGACGCGCCGCAAGGGCGTGCTCGACTCGTTCGGCCTGTCGGGCAAGCTCGCCGACTGCCAGGAGCGCGACCCGGCGCAGTGCGAGCTCTACATCGTCGAGGGTGACTCCGCCGGCGGCTCGGCCAAGCAGGGCCGCGACCGCCGCTTCCAGGCGATCCTGCCGCTGAAGGGCAAGATCCTGAACGTCGAGCGCGCGCGCCTGGACAAGCTGCTCTCCTCGCAGGAGATCACGACGCTCATCAGCGTGCTCGGCACCGGCATCGGCAAGGAGGATTACGCCCCCGAGCGGCTGCGCTACCACCGCATCATCATCATGACCGACGCCGACGTCGACGGCTCGCACATCCGAACGCTGCTGCTCACCTTTTTCTACCGGCAGATGCCGGATCTCATCGAGCGCGGCCACGTCTACATCGCCCAGCCGCCGCTCTACAAGGCGAAGCACGGCAAGACCGAGCGCTATCTCAAGGACGAGCACGAGCTGAAGGAATTCCTGCTGCGCCTCGCGCTCTCGGAGGCCGAGCTGCATACCTCCGCCAACGGGCAGACGCTCTCGGGCGAGGCGCTGGAGAAAGTTGCCAAGGACTACCTGCTCGCCGAGGCGGTGATCGAGCGCGTCGGGCGGCTGGTCGACGAGAATGTGCTGCACGCGCTGATGCGCCAGCCGGTGCCCCTCGACCTGTCAGACGAAAAGGAAGCGCGCGCGAGCGCGCAGCGGCTCGGTGCCCTGCTGGCGCCGATGGGCACGAAGGTCGACGCGAAGTTCGACGAGAAGACCGAGCGCAGCGTGCTGGTGCTCACCCGCACCCAGCACGGCATCGTGCACCACAGCTACGTCGACGCGGATTTCCTGAAGAGCGGGGACTACGACCAGATCAAGCGCACCGCCCAGCTGCTGCAGGGCCTGCTGGGCGAGGGGGCGTACGTGAAGCGCGGCAGCGAGCAGCAGCCGGTGACGGAATTTCGCGAGGCGATCGAGTGGCTGCTGAACGAGGTGCAGCGCGGCGTGGGCATCCAGCGCTACAAGGGGCTGGGCGAGATGAACCCGGAGCAGCTCTGGGAAACCACCATGGATCCCAAGACGCGGCGGCTCCTGAAGACCCAGATCGACGACGCCATCAGCGCCGAGGAGATCTTCTCCACCCTGATGGGCGATGAAGTGGAGCCGCGCCGCAACTTCATCGAGGCCAACGCGCTCGGGGTGCGCAACCTCGACGTCTAGCGCTTCGGAGCCCCGCGCTTTTTCGCCGGCTTGGGCGCGGCCTTTTTTTCCTTGGCCGGCGCGGCGGCGACCGCCTTGCGCGGCTTCTTCACCGGCGCTGGCGCGCGCGGCTCTTCGGCCTTGTGCTTGGCCGGTGCCGGCTCCTCGACCTTGTTCTTGAGCGGCGTCTTGCGCGGCTCGAACTCGAAGACAACCCGCCCGTCACCCTTGGCCAGGTAGGCCTTGAACTTGCGGCCCTTCTTCGAGATGAATCCGGTGAGGAGATCGGTGCGCCCGGTGGCGAGCAGCTTCTGCATCTGGGCGGCCTCGACCGGCTGCTGCAGGATCATCTTGCCCGAGCGGAAATCACAGGTCCGGTCCGCGCCCACCGCCTTCTCGCAGACGTAGACCGTGCCGTACTCGAACACGCGCGCGCCGCACTTGGGGCACGGCCCGAGGCTTTCCTGGCTGGTGAAGTCGGGCGGATTGGCCGCTTCCTCCTCGAGACGGGCCTGGCCGAAGTCGAACTCGATCCTGAGCTCGTTGTTCAGCCGGATCCCGGCCGAGAACGGCTTGCCCATGCGGCTGCGGAACCCCGAGAGCGGGCCGATGAAGCGCTTCTCGATCAGCTCGGCGACCTCTTCCGGCGACCACTCGCGCCCGGCCGAGACCTTGTACAGCGAGAAATCGCACTTCTGGCACTGGAACTTGCGGTAGTTCTCCTGCACCACGCCGCCGCACTTCGGGCAGGGCGCTGTCACGGTCGCGTATACCTCGTCGGGAATCTCGCCGTTCTTGATGCGCTCGACCAGGTCGCGCGTGACCTGCTCGATGTGCTCCATGAATTCCTCGCGCGGCAGCTTGCCGACCTCCATCTGCTTCAGCTTGTATTCCCAGTCGCCGGTCAGCTCTGGCGAGGTGATCTCGGTCACCCCGAAGTGCTTCAGCGCGAGCAAGAGCGAGAACGCCTTGGGCGTGGGCACCAGCTCGCGCCCGTTGCGGTGGATATAGGCCTCGTAGAGCAGGCCCTCGATCACCGCCGCGCGCGTGGCCGGCGTGCCCAGCCCCTTGGCTTCCATCGCCTCGCGCAGCTCGTCGTCCTCGACCAGCTTGCCGGCGCCTTCCATGGCGGAGAGCAGGGTCGCCTCCGAGTAGCGCGGCGGGGGCTTGGTTTGATTCGCCGTAGCCTTGACCTCGACGACGTCCACCTTCTCGTTCGTGCCGACGGCCGGCAGGTTTGCGTTCTCGTCCTGCTGCAGCTTGCCGTAAATCGCGAGCCACCCCGGGCTCTGCAATATCTTGCCCTCGGTCTTGAAATGATGCTCCCCGACCCGCGTGATGCGCGTCGTCTGGAGGAATTCCGCCGCCGGGTGGAATACCGCCAGGAAGCGGCGGACCACCATGTCGTAGAGCTTCTGCTCGATCTCGTTCAGTGCCTTCGGTGCCTGCAGCGTGGGGATGATCGCGAAGTGGTCGCTGATCTTGGTGTTGTCGAAGATGCGCTTGTTGGGCTTCACCCAGCCGTTCTTGACCACGCTCTTCGCGAACGGCGCGTACTCCTTGTCGCCCGCGAGCATGTCCATGGTCTTCTTGACCGTGGGGACATAGTCCTCCGGCAGCGCGCGCGCATCGGTGCGGGGATAGGTGAGGACCTTGTGGCGCTCGTAGAGCGCCTGGGCGAGAGAGAGCGTGGTGCGCGCCGAGAAGCCGAAGCGCCCGTTGGCTTCGCGCTGCAGGCTGGTCAAGTCGAAGAGCAGCGGCGACATCTGGGTCGTCGGCTTGGTCTCTTCCTCGACCAATCCGGTCTGGCCCTCGCAGGCCGCCACCACGGCCGCGGCCCTGGCTTCCTCCCACAGCCGCTCGGTCTTGCGCTCGGCGTCGTCATCCCGCTTAAAGGCGGGATCGAACCAGCGCCCGGGGTACTCCCCTGCCTTCGCCCCGAAGCGAGCGTGCACTTCCCAGTAATCGCGGGACTTGAAGGCGCGGATCTTCTCCTCGCGCTCGACCAGGATGGCCAGCGTGGGCGTCTGCACGCGGCCCACGGTGGTCTTGAAGAAGCCGGTCTCGCTGATCTTGTTGTTGAACGCCGTCATCGCGCGCGTGCCGTTGATCCCGATCAGCCAGTCGGCCTCCGACCGGGATTTCGCCGCGTCGGCGAGCGCCAGCATGTCGCGGTCGGCGCGCAGCGCCTCGAAGCCCTCGCGGATCGAGCCCTGCGTCATCGACTGCAGCCACAGCCGCGAGATCGGCTTCCTGTTCTTCGCGTGCTGGGCGATGTAGCGGAAGATCAGCTCGCCCTCGCGGCCGGCGTCGCACGCGTTGATGAGGCCGGTCACGTCCTTGCGCTTCATCAGCCGCAGCAGCACGTTGAGACGCGATTCGCTGCGCTCGATCGGCGCGAGCTCGAAGTGCGGCGGGATCACCGGCAGGTGCTTGAATGTCCAGCGCCCCTTGCGCGGATCGTGCTCCTCGGGAGAGCGCAGCTCGAGCAGGTGGCCGACCGCCGAGGACAGCACGTACTCCTTGCTCTCGAAGTACTCGCCGTGGCGCTTGAAGCCGCCGAGCGCCCGCGCGATGTCGTTGGCGACCGAAGGTTTCTCAGCGATGATCAGTTGCTTGGACATGTACCCGGGGGGCGCGGCAAAAAGAGCGCCAGATGATAAGTACAAAAAACTATCCAGGCAAGTTTCGCGCGCCGGGCCTCCGCGCGACTCACCGGTGCACGCGCTGGAAAAGTCCTCCCGGGAGGGCGGCGATCTGACCGTCGAGCTCGAGGCGCGTGAGCAGCGCCGCGGTGTCGGCGGCGGACAATCCGCAGCGCGCGGCGAGCGTGTCGGCGTCGCACGGATCGGAATCGAGCGCCGCGAGCAGCGCGGCCGAGCCGGGGTCTGAAGGCTTGGCCAGGGGTGGCGCGGCGCGATCGGGCGCAGGCACGTTGAGCTCCTCCAGCACGTCGCGTGCGCTCTCCACCAGCTTCGCGCCCTGCTTGATGAGCGCGTGGCAGCCCTTGGCGAGCGGCGAGTGGATCGACCCGGGAATCGCGAACACCTCCCGGCCCTGCTCGGCTGCGAGCCGCGCCGTGATGAGCGAGCCGCTGTCCGCCGCGGCTTCCACCACCAGGCAGCCGAGCGCAAGCCCGCTGATCAGGCGGTTGCGGCGCGGGAAACGGGCGGGCAACGGCTGGGTGCCCAGGGGAAACTCGGAAACCAGCGCGCCGCGCGCGGCGAGCTCGTGCGCCAGCGCGCGGTTGCGGGCCGGGTAGACGATGTCGACGCCGGTAGCCAGCACGGCGACGCTGCTCGAGGCGCCGGCGAGACCGCCGCGGTGAGCCGCGGCATCGATGCCCAGCGCGAGCCCGCTCACCACCGCGAGACCGGCGTCGGAGAACGCGCGCGAGTAAGCCTCGGCATTGAGTACGCCCTGCGCCGTTGCCTGGCGGCTGCCGACGACGGCGAGCGACGGGCGCGGGAGGAGATCGACCCTGCCCTTCACGTAGAGCAGCGCCGGCGGATCGGCGATTTGCAGGAGTTGGCGCGGATAGGTGCTGTCCGCCAGCGTCACGATGTGGTTGTCGGGTTCTTCGAGCCAGGCGCCGGCGGTCGCGAGAGCTTCGTCATGGCCGCCCTGCTTGATCGCGGCGGCAAGCGCCTCGCCGACCTGGCGCGCGAGCGTGCCACGGCTCGCGCCGAGCACGCCCTCCGGCCCGTCGAACGCGGCCAGCAGCCGGCGCAGGCCCGCGCCATCGAGCCCGGGGGTGAGGCTCAGCTGGAGCCAGGCGGCGAGATCCGGGGCGAGCGCCATGGGGGCATCATAAAGAAAAGCGCCGCCCGGAGGCGGCGCTCGCAGCGTATCGGCGGGAGCCTGCGCTCCCGCGGGGCGATCAGGGATTGGCGACGACGTCGTTCACCGCGACCGGGCGGGATGCCTGCATCACCAGGCCGAAGGCAGCGCGGTCGAAGGTGCGAAATACCATCACCAGGCCGAAGCGCTCGTCGGGCAGCTTGGCGACGTCTTCGGGGCGTACCGCTTTCGTCGTGGGAGCGAAGACCCCGTGGTCGCGCGGCGTGAGCTGCTCGGCGTGATAGGTGCGCGGCCGGTCGCTACCCGTCGGGCCTTCGCGGCCAAAGAGCGGGGAGGAACGCGTCTCGAACTGCGCGGTGCTCTGGGCGCGGTAGATCGCCAGCACGTGGCCGACCTCAAGACCGTCGCGCGAGCCCTTGGAAAGCGTGACGATGCCCGCCGGACCGGTCTCGCCGAGATTGCCGTAGGTCGAGACGATACGTCCGCGCACGGCCTTAGAGGGTGCGCGCGGGACATAGGAGAACGTGGGCTGCGTTTTCGCGGCGGGCAGCAGGCGATCGCCCGCGTAGATTTCCTGCGAGGACCTGGTGATCTCGAGGGTGCTCTGCTCGGCGAGCTTGATCACCCGCGCCTCGCCCAGGTGAACCGCCTGGTAACCGAGGACCTCGTTGGTTTCGGGATCGACCAGCGCGTCGCCGCGGCGGAACACCTGCCAGATATTGCCGCTGCCGGGCTCCTGCTTGTTGAGGCCTTCGGCGTAGGCGATGCTGCCGGCGCCGATGGCGACGCGGTTTTCCTGGGTCGCGAGGATGAAGGGCGCGTTGTCGAGCTCGGTCTGTCCCACCACCAGCGGCCGAGACAGGAACGGCTCGATGGCCGACGGTGCGATTGCCGGGACGGCCGCGTCTTTAATCGGCTCGGCGCGCACGCGCGGAGAGAGCTTGACGGTCGGGCGCGCCTCCGAGGCAGCATCGGCGCCGGGCGCCCCGGATTGCGCGATCCGCAGCTGCTGGGCCGCGCGATCGAGCACGACGACATCGCCGGGGTAGATGCGGTGCGGATTCTTGATCTGCTCCTGGTTCATCTTCCAGACCTCGGGCCATTTCCAGGGGTCCTTCAGGAACTTGCCGGAAATCGACCAGAGCGTGTCGCCGGGTACCACGGTGTAGCGCTCCGGCGCGTCCTCCCTGATCACCCCGGCGTCCTGCGCGAACGCGGTCAAGCACAGAGTCATGAGCAAAATCAGGGATATAATTGTCTTACGCATATCCGCCCCCAATATAGAGACTAAGCGGCGCAGCCCGTGGAGACGGAGCCGCGCCGAGAACTTGGTTTAAATTCTGCATCTAGCTGGTTAAATTTGCAAGCTTTTCTATGGCTTTACTGCCCATTTTACGCTACCCCGATGCCCGTCTGCACAAGGTAGCGCGCCCCGTGGACCGTGTCGATGACGAAATACGACAATTAATCAAAGACATGGCTGCCACTATGTATGCCGCACCCGGGGTGGGTCTGGCCGCAACACAGGTGGATGCCCATGTCCGCGTGATCGTGATCGATGTCTCGGAAAACCGCGACGAGCTGCGGGTGTTCGTGAACCCGGAAATCGCTACCGCGAGCGGCACAAGCGAGCGCGAGGAAGGCTGTCTCTCGGTGCCGGATGTCTACGAGAAAGTCCAGCGCGCCGAGCGCGTGACGGTGCGCGCGCTCGACGCCAATGGCGCGCTTTACACGCTCGAGGCCGAGGGGCTGCTTGCAGTGTGCATCCAGCATGAAATGGATCATCTCGAGGGCAAGGTATTCGTCGAAAAACTCTCCCGTCTCAAGCAAACCCGCATCCGCGCCCGCTTGAAGAAGCAGGAGCGCCGCCCTGCGCCACCGGAGTCCCGGCGTACGGTGCTCTAAAGCGGCTTCCGGCGCTGCGATGACTCGCGGCAGGACCAGACGGGAGCGCTTGCCATGAAGCTCGTTTTCGCGGGAACGCCCGAATTCGCGGCAGTATCGCTGCGGGCGCTGCTCGAGGCGAGGCACGAAGTCACGCTGGTTCTAACCCGTCCCGACCGACCGGCCGGCCGCGGCTTGAAGTCGCAGTATTCACCCGTGAAACGTGCCGCGCTCGAGCACGGCCTCGTCGTGGCGCAACCCGCGACCCTGAAAGACGCGGCGGCGCTCGCCACTATTTCAGCGGCGCGCCCCGAGGCGATCGCCGTCGCGGCCTACGGCCTCCTGCTCCCTCCCGCGGTGCTCGCACTGCCGCCGCGCGGATGCGTGAACGTGCATGCCTCATTGCTCCCGCGCTGGCGCGGCGCGGCGCCCATCCAGCGCGCGCTGCTCGCCGGAGACGCCACGACCGGCGTGACCATCATGCGCATGGAGGAGACGCTCGATACCGGGCCGATGCTGTTGCAACGCGCGACAGCGATCGCGCCGGACGATACCGCCGGCACCCTGCACGACCGTCTGGCTGCGCTGGGCGCGGCGCTCCTGGTCGAGACGCTGGCGTCGAGTACGCCGGAGCGCCCGCAGGATGCAGCGGCCGCCACTTATGCGCAGCGCATCGAAAAAGGCGAGGCCGAGATCGACTGGCGCCGGCCCGCGGCTCTGATCGAGCGGCAGGTACGCGCCTTCGACCCCGCGCCGGGAGCGCAGACCGCGTTGAATGGCACCGCGCTCAAGATCTGGCGCGCCGGCGTGGTGGAGGGCGCGACGGCGGCCCCAGGCACGGTGATCGCGGCGGATGCGGACGGCATCCGGGTCGCTTGTGGTGAGCAGGCGCTCAACATTACCGAGCTGCAGCGCGCCGGCGGCAGGCGACTGCCGTCGCAGGCATTCCTGTCGGGCCACGCGCTCCTTCGCGGCGCGCGCCTGGGGCCCGCGCGCGATGATTGAGACGCAGCGCATCGCGGCCGCCGCCGTCACGGGAGTCCTCGGCGGCCGCAGCCTGGACGACGAGCTCGCCGCGGCGTGGCAGCGCCATGCGCAACTCGACCCCGCGCGGCGCGCCGCGGTCCAGGACCTCGCCTACGGAACGCTGCGCTTCCTCGGGCGGCTCGAGGCATTGCTCGAGGCGCTGCTCGACAAGCCGCTCAAGGACGCGCGCCTGCGCGCGCTCCTGCTCGTTGCGCTCTACCAGCTCGACCGCACGCGCGCGGCGCCGCACGCCGTGGTCGATCACGCCGTCGGCGCGTGCCATGCGCTCGGGCTCACGTCCGCGAAGGGCCTCGCCAACGCGGTGCTGCGCAACTTCATCCGGCGCAAGGCCCCGCTCGAAGCCCGCGTCGAGCGCAGCGCGACCGGCCGCTACTCGCATCCGCAGTGGTGGATAGAGAAGCTGCGCGCGCAGTACCCCGGCCATTACGCCGGCGCGCTGGAGGCGGGCAACTCGAAGCCGCCGCTCGCGCTGCGCGTCAACCGCCGCCGCTCGGACGTCGCGAGCTACCTCGAGCTGCTGGGTCGTCACGGACTCGAGGGCGAGCGCAGCGGGGAGACCGGCGTCGTGCTGAGCAAGCCGCTGCCCGCGGCGCGCATACCGGGGCTCGCGGAAGGGCTGGTGTCGGTGCAGGACACCGGCGCGCAGCTCGCGGCGCCGCTGCTCGATCTCGCCGACGGCATGCGCGTGCTCGACGCCTGCGCGGCGCCCGGCGGCAAGACCGGCCACCTGCTCGAGCTCGCCGACGTCGAGCTGACCGCGCTCGACAGCGCAGCGGAGCGGCTCGCGCGGGTGCGCGCCAACCTGGCGCGGCTCGGGCTCGAGGCACGCGTCATCGCGGGAGACGCGGGGGCGCCGGCGTCGTGGTGGGACGCCGCGCCCTACGACCGCATCCTCGCCGACGTGCCGTGCAGCGCGACGGGCATCGCGCGGCGCCACCCCGACATCAAGTGGCTGCGGCGCGAAACCGACATCGCGCAGTACGCGCGCGAGCAGGGCCGGCTGCTGGACGCGCTGTGGCAGACCCTCGCCGGGGGTGGTAAATTGCTGTACGCAACCTGCTCCGTGTTTCAGGAGGAAAATCGCGAGCAGGTGGCGCGGTTCCTGGAGCGTCACCGGGACGCGACGCGCGTGACCCTTCCCGCGGTCGACAACGATGCACAATTGCCGGCGGGCCAATTGCTTCCGGACGAACGGCATGACGGGTTTTTCTATGCGCTGCTGCAGAAAGCCCACGGTTAGCGGCTGGCTCGCGGCGCTGGCGCTGCTCGTCGGCCTTGCCGTGGCCGCGCCGGTTCCCGCCGAGGGCATCGAGGTGCAGAGGGCGGCACTGGTCGCGGTGGATGACGGCTACGTGCTCGAGGCCGATTTCGAGATCGCGCTGACCTCCACGCTGGAAGACGCGCTCAGCAAGGGCGTACCGCTGTACTTCGCCGTCGAGTTCGAGCTGATCCGGCCGCGCTGGTACTGGTTGAACGAGAAGGTCGCCAACACCCGCCAGACCTACCGCCTGTCCTACAGCGCGCTCGCGCGCCAGTACCGCGTCGGCGTCGGCAAGCTCTACCAGAACTTCGCCTCGCTGGCCGAGGCGCTCGAATTCCTCTCGCGCGCGCGCCTGCGCGACGTCACCGAGCCCGGCGCGCTCGCCAAGGGCAACACCTACGTGGCGGCGCTGCGCATGCGCCTCGACACCTCCCAGCTGCCGCGCCCGTTCCAGATCACCGCGGTGGGCTCGCGCGACTGGAGCCTGTCCTCCGACTGGCACCGCTGGACGATCGTGCCATGAGCGCCGTGCTGCCCCCGGCCAAGCCGGCGCTGTCGCGCGCCGCCGTGCGCTACGTGCTGATCCTGTGCGTCGGGCTGGGCGCGGTGGCGCTGTTCCTGCTCGCCACGGCGAGCGCCAACACCGCGCTCTTCACCGAGCAGTACACCCTGCTGCTCTCGTTGAACGGGGCGGTGGCGCTCATGCTGGTCGGGCTGATCGTCTACCAGCTCTTCACGCTGCGGCACAAGCTGCGGGCAGGCGTGTTCGGCGCCAAGCTGACGCTGCGCCTGGTGATCCTCTTCGCGCTGATGGCGGTCGTGCCGGGCGCGCTGATCTACGGCATGTCGGTGTCGTTCCTCGGGCGCTCGATCGAGTCGTGGTTCGAGGTGCGCCTGGACAAGGCGCTCGAAGGCGGCATCAATCTCGGCCGCGGCGTGCTCGAGGGCATGCTGAAGGACCTGACCGCCAAGGCCGACGCGATGGCGGTGACGCTCTCGACGCGGCCGGCCGCCGAGCACCTGGCGGCGCTGAACGGCCTGCGGGAGCGCGCGGGCGTCCAGGAAGCGACGCTCTTCAGCGCGAGCGGGCGCGCGCTTGCTTTCTCCGCGGACGAGCGCGTGGGCCTGTTGCCCGAGCCGCCGGGTGCGCCGGCGGTGAAGGAAATGCGCGCCGGGCGCCCCTACAGCGCCATCGAGTCGATATTTCCAGCACATTGGGATCCTAAGCTTAGAATTCCACGTGGACAAGTTGTCGCGG